>WNGR01003883.1_pt1 | contig 29863 bp, 27 predicted proteins | sample 5407581 | NCBI WGS metagenome assembly WNGR01 (sample SAMN13153383, study PRJNA577476) | soil metagenome | isolation source: 80 cm soil or saprolite under Garry oak tree replicate 2 | place: USA:California | collected 2016-06-15
TCTGGCAGCCGTATTCCTCGGGCGCCACGTCTCGCACCGTCTCGGTGAACTGCCAGCGGTGGCCGGCCAGGTCTTCGACGGTGCATTCCCGCTCGCCGTACTCCCGGTCGGTTGGTGGGTCGAGCACCCGGGCCCCGCGGGCTCGGGCCCGCTCGTACCAGGCCTCGACGTTCTCAACCCGAATCTTCATCACATGGGTCACGATGCCCTCTTGCGGCGGCTGCTGCTCACCCCGGACATCAGCCACGATCATCGCCCCGTCCTCGCCGATGCTCATCTGCGCCCGATGGCTCTCACCGATCCGGGTCCGCTCGGCGAAGCCAAACGCCGCGCTCAGCCACGCCACCGCCTGCCGTACGTCCGGGTAGACGAGCACGGGAATGACCGTGGACGGCGGGATGGACCTGTTGGGCTTCACCTTGTTACTCCGCGCTCACCCCGATCGAATACGAACTTCGAGCCAGCCCAGATCCAGCCCGTAGCATGACCAGAATCCAGCAACCCGACTCCGGGAACCCAGGGCACATCAGTCTGGGAATCCGGGGGAAGCTCAGCGTTTGCGGCGGGTGTGGACAAATTCGGTAGTTATCTGGATGACCTGGCGCCTGGCGGTGTTCGAGCCGCCTCTGACTCCGCCTAGTGTGGTGTGGGGAGGACGAGGCAGCCGCTCTGATTTTTCTGTCATGTTGTCTTCCGGCACCTGGCAGACAGCGCGGGTCTTGGCAGTATGTCCCGCTTTGTTGTCCTGCATATTCGGGAGAGGATGCCTGTGTCGCGAGCCAGCCCGGCCAGCCAGGCGTCGATCCCGGCGCTGCGCGCTGCGGTCCGCCGATCGAGGGGGTGATCGCGGTGGCAGGCGCTGCAAGCTCCGGGGCGGCATCCGCCAAACGGGCGTGGGTCGCGTGCTCCCGGCAACTGCCTGGTCGCTCCGCCGAAGTCGCGCCGGGTGCAGCTGCTCCCGGGCTGGCCCATGAGCCAGAGCCCGCTGCAGCCGCCGGTGGTGGTGGTGGTGGTGGTATCGGCGCTGCCATGGGCTTGGATGACCCGGCGGACCCCGGCGGGCCCGGTGACGCTGTTGAGATCGACGGGCCGCTGCCTGCCGCCCGGATCGATTTGACGCGCCCAGGCTCTGCTCAAGATGAGCCCTGCGCCGGGCAGGAGGCGGCCGGTGAGCAGGAACCAGGCACCGGCCAGGACGGCGTCGCGGCTGCTGCCGGCCGCCCGCCGAAGGCGGCGGGCGAGGAGAGCCAGGACGAGCCGTTCGTTTCCGGCGATGACGACGAGGGTCTTCCCGCCGCCCGGGTGGCAGCCGCCGGCGCTACGGCCGACCCGGTCAAGGACTACCTCAAGCAGATCGGCAAGGTGCCGCTGCTCAACGCCGGGCAGGAGGTCGAGCTGGCCAAGCGGATCGAGGCGGGCCTGTTCGCCGAGCAGAAGCTCGCCGAACGCAGGGGGGTGCTGCGTCCCGGTCAGAGCATCGACCTTGAGCGGGTCGCCGAAGACGGCAGGAGAGCCAAGAACCAACTGCTGGAGGCCAACCTGCGCCTGGTGGTCTCGCTGGCCAGGCGGTATGCCGGCCGGGGCATGCTGTTCCTGGACCTGATCCAGGAGGGCAACCTGGGCCTGATCCGCGGCGTGGAGAAGTTCGACTACACCAAGGGCTACAAGTTCTCCACCTATGCCACCTGGTGGATCCGGCAGGCCATCACGCGCGCGATGGCCGACCAGTCCCGCATAATCCGGATTCCGGTGCACATGGTCGAGGCCATCAGCAAGCTGGCCCGGGCGCGGCGGCAGATGCTGCAGGACCTGGGCCGGGAGCCCACCCCCGGGGAGCTCGCGGCCGAACTCGACATGACCCCGGAGAAGGTCATCGAGGTGCAGAAGTACGGCCGGGAGCCGATATCGCTGCACACCCCGCTCGGCGAGGACGGCGACAGCGAGTTCGGCGACCGGATCGAGGACTCCGAGGCGATACAGCCCGGCGAGGCGGTCAGCTTCACGCTGCTGCAGGAGCAGCTGCACTCGGTGCTCGGCACCCTGTCCGAGCGGGAGGCCGGGGTAGTGTCGATGCGGTTCGGCCTCACCGACGGCCAGCCCAAGACCCTTGAGCAGATCGGCAAGGTCTACGGCGTCACCCGGGAGCGCATCCGCCAGATCGAGTCCAAGACCATGTCGAAGCTGCGCCACCCGTCACGTTCCAACGTCCTCCGGGACTACCTCGACTGACCTGACCGACGGCCGCCAGCCCCAGAATGTAACCAGCGATCCCCGTCCACCCGGCTCGTGGAAGCACAGAATGCCCGGATCTGCGCGCCGCGGTCAGCCACGCCGACCGGCGGCGACCTGTGCCAGAACGGCGGGTCGGCGCGCGTGAGCTAGGAGCAGGATTGATCACAGAAAGTGACATTGAGCCTGGGCGGTCATGCGGCCGAATCGCCGATTCTGGGTGGCTGATAGCCGCGCCGATGTGCGCCGGTGGCGCGCGCAGATATCCATTTCTGGGCATCCCCTGGGTCGGTGTCGCCTGCTACGAGCCGGCCCGGGAGCACGACGTGCGCCGTGGCGGAGTCCCATGCTGACTGCAGCCCGCGCCTACCGGCGACAAACCGTAACAGGGCTCCTCTGGCTGTGGGGTGAGGCAAGTTGCTTAGTTGCCTCACCCCACGCTCGGCTGGCTGCGCGAGGGCTACGGCGTCACAGATCCGATGAAGGTGCCCCAGTTCACGAAGTGGTCGCGGGGGAGGTTCGGGATGTATTCACCTGCAAACCAGATCGTGCCGGTCGGGGTGCCGACCGCCGCCGAGTAGTCGCCCCAGCGGCAAGTCGGGCCGAATCCCAGCTGGGAGTAACAGGTGAAGCCGTCCTCCGGATTCACCCCGGCAGCGGCGATATGGATGGGGCCAGGTGACCGGGTAGCGCTCACTGTCGCGTATCCCAAGGATGGGTGGTTGCTCGGGCCAGACAGGTCGAAGGCCATGACGACGGCGCCTGCGCCATTCACCCCGATAGACGGGTAGAACACCCCGGTGTTCTTGGCTGTCAGGTAGCCCTGGTTGGCGATGGCTGCGGAGAACGAGCTTTCCCCCGCCCGATGGCCGGACCACGAACCAGGCGATGCTGGTTTGCGTGCCCACGGTGGTGTTGAGTCCTGCCCACAGCTTCCCACTCGCGTAGACGACCTGGTTCATTCGCTGGTCACCGCCGTCCAGGGGGGAGGGGAATGTCGCATGCGCTGATGCCCCGAGCGGGATCGGGCCGGCCTCCTGGGGGACGGGCATCGGCCGGCCGTACGACTCACTGCTGAGCAGCACGCCGGTGAGGCTCAGCGCTGGCGTCGCCGTGAGCAGGGAGCTGGTGCCCGACAACGCCCAGGCCAGGATGTGGTTTTGCATCCCGGGTGAGAAGTCGTTTGAGGACATCAGGTACTCGGTGCCCCCGCTGGCCGTTTGGAATACCCCCGCCGGGGACGTGGCAGGCTGGACGGAGACGGGCGGGTTATTGGGCTGGATCGAGGCGGGCATGAGGTGCACCACCGGCCCGGGCATGCCGGACTCGAGCCCGGCCTTCGACGTGGCGTAGATCGACATGCCCTCAAAGGTGAAGCTGGTCAGGCTGAACGCGTTGACGCTGACATAAAAGCCGTCGGCGTCGGCTCCGATCAGCGGCTGGTCGCCAAGACAGGGGCAGCCTGCCTGCCCGCTGTTGGTGTCGTCGATAGCAAACAAGTTGGTCCTTGGCTGGCCAGTCTGCCATGATGTGCTGCGTCCCGTCCGGCCCTGGCTGTGATGGTGCGCAGGAGGACGGCTGCCCCGCTGGTGAGGGCACGGGCACCGGGCCGCCCGGGTACGCCGGTGACCCGGAGGCGGGGCTCGCCGTGCCCGCGACCGGGCGGGGCCTGCTGGAGGAGCTGGCGCCGGCGTTCAAGCGCCGGTCCACCCACGCGCTGTTCATGGCGATGGCGTGCGGGATGATCCTGGCCAGCCGGCGCACGGTCGCGGCGATGGCCGCCGCGGCCGGGAGGGCCGCGCAGTTCCGGCGGGCGTGCTGGTTCTTCTCGCACGCGGCGTGGGACATCGATGACCTCGGCCTGGCGGTGGCCCGGCTGATCGTGAAATACCTGCTGGCCGAAGGCGAGCCGGTCACGGTCGCGGTCGACGGGACGTTCTTCCGGCGCTGGGGCCGCAAGGTGGCGCAGGCCCGGTGGGCGTACGACGGGTCCGCGCAGGGCGGGAAGAAGATCGCGTTCGGGAACACCTGGGTGATCGCCGCGATCGTGGTCCGGCTGCCGTTTTGCTCCTCACCGGTGGCGCTGCCGGTGCTGTTCCGGCTCTGGCGCGGCAAGGGCACTCCCTCGCAGGCGAAGCTGGCCGCGCAGATGCTCACCACGCTGACCGGCGCGTTCCCCGGCCGGATCATCCACGGGGTCGGCGATGCCGCCTTCCACGGCCAGGCCCTGATCTGCGAGAACAGCACGTGGACGACCCGGCTGCCGGCCAGCGCCGTGCTGTATGGCCCTCGTCCGGCCCCGACCGGCAAGCGCGGCCGGCCACGCAAGAAAGGTCACCGGCTGGGCAAACTGCCCCAGATCGCCCAGAACGCCAGCTGGCAGGCCGTCACCGTGCAGGTCTACGGGCAAGCCCGCACCGTGCAGGCCGCGGTGACCGCGCTCACTGGTACGGCAGCTTCAAAGACGCCCCCGGCCAGCTCGTCCTCGTCCGGGAACCCGGCTCCGGTCAGCCTTATGACCTGGCGCTGTTCACCCTCGACCCGGCCGCCACCGCCGCGGCGGTCATCGAACGGTACTCCTGGCGGTGGCCCATCGAGCCGTCCAACGCCACCGGCAAGCAGATCCTCGGCGTGGGAGAGGCATGCAACCGGCTGCAGGCGGCCGTCGAGCGCACCGTCCCGTTCGGGTTCCTGGTCCAGTCACTGCTGATCTGCTGGTAAACCCGCTCCGGCTACGACCCCGCCGACATCAGCCAGCGCCGCCTGCTCTGCCCGTGGTACACCACCAAGCGCGAACCCGCCGTCGCCGACATGCTCGCCAAGCTCCGCCGCGAGTTCCTCAAAGCCCGATTTTCCGCCATCCGCCCAGGCCACACCCCACACGATCAAATCGAGGACTACGCCTGGACCTGCGCCACCCCCGCCGCATAACCCGGAAACACGAGCGGTCTGCTCGGCGGTCAATTCACCGCCGGACCACGGCCCGGCGGCGGCTTCCGGGTGGCCGCGAAGCTGCCGCTGCCCGCGGCGGCCCGATGACCATCCGGGTCGTGCTCGCCGACGACCAGCCGCTGGTGCGCGCCGGGCTGCGCGTACTCATCGCCGACACCCCAGACATCGAGGTCACCGGGGAGGCCGGGACCGGCACCCAGGCGGTCCAGTTGGCCCACGACACAAGGCCCGACGTGGTGGTGATGGACATCCGGATGCCCGGCATGGACGTCATCGAGGCCACCCGGATGATCACAGCAGGCGATGATCCGGCGCGTGTCGTCGTCCTCACCACGTTCGATGATGACGACTACGTCTATGGCGCGCTACACGCCGGCGCGAGCGGGTTCCTGGTCAAAGACATGGCGCTCGACGACATCCTGGCCGCGATCCGCGTCGCCGCCGCCGGCGACGCCCTGATCGCCCCGGGTGTCACCCGCCGCCTCATCGGGCAGTTCACGGCACGGCCCGCACCCGCCCCGCCACGGCGGCAGCTCGACGGGATCACGGAACGCGAACGCGAGGTGCTGACGCTCATCGGGCGCGGCCTGTCCAACAGCGAGATCGCCGACCACCTGTTCATCAGCACGGCCACCGCCAAGGCCCACGTAGCGCGCCTGCTCACCAAGCTCGGGGCCCGTGACCGAGTCCAGCTCGTCATCACCGCCTACGAAGCCGGCCTGGTATCAACGTCCGGCGATGCAGCCACATGACCAGCTCGCAAGAGCAACACGAACAGGCGCAACACGCCTACTTCCAGGGAAACTGAATGAGCGCAGCCGCCTTTTGTAGTACTGGCGGGACAGTTCCGCGCCTTCGCGATCCCTGGGGTGGCCGTTGGCCAGCGCGTTATTCGGGATACTGAGAGTTGTCCGTAGTCCGTTAGCTGGAGACGGCTTTTGGGTCATGGAGCGTGGTGAGCCTCCGGCTGGACAGCGCGTATCCGATTCGTACTGGGTCCGGCTTCGAGCCGTTCATCGGCAACTGCCGCGTCGATCGGGCTGTTCGATACGCGCATTACCCGGGGCCAGGCGTCCCGCCGCCATCGGCTGTCGCCGCGTCTCAGCCACACTTCGGCTGCTGTCTGCCCGCAGGCGTCTGGGGGATTTCCCGCATGACGGCCCCTAAGCCGAACTTGATTGATCTTGGTGAGGGGGTGGGCGCGCTGATCTGCGGTGATGGCGTGTGTGGCTGTGGGCTGGCCCGCCTGTTATTGGCTACACGATGGCGAGCGGCACGGTGGCGCCGAGTAGTTCGAAGGCGCGGCGCTGGACGGCGGTGGGGGTGGTGAGCTTTTCGGTGCGCCTGCCGGCGAAGGTGATGGTCTGCCGGTCGAGGGTGGCCAGGTGGGCGAGCAGGTCACGGTAGCGGTAGACGGGCAGGCCGCCGGGGGTGTGTTTGGCGCGGTCTTTGGCCTTGGCCTGGTCTGACCGCTGGGCGGGGGCGACCGGGTCAGCGGGGGTGGGGATGTGGGGGCCGGTGAAGGTGAGCTCGGCCAGGGCCTGGCGCAGGTGCCAGGTGAGGTGGCAGGCGAGCATGCAGATTAGGACGTGGCCGCGGGCCCGGTCGGGCAGGTAGTGGTGGATGGGCCGCAGGTCCAGGTCGCCGGCCTTGGTGATGCGGAAGTCCCGCTCGGCGTGCTTGAGGTCTTTGCAGGCGGTGACCGCGCCGGGGGCGTCCAAGGTGGTGGCGGGGACGCTGGTGCGGATGACGTAGATCCCGTCGAGGGCGGCCTCGGCGGCGATCTTCTCCTCGTCGCGGCGGTAGGTGAACCGGCCGGGGCCGATGTCGGTGATGAAGTGCTTGGCGACTTTGCGCTTGTTGATGACCTTGCCGACCCGGATTCCGGTCTTGTCCGGGTCCTTCAGCCGCCCGGCGTCGACTGACGCCTTGATCTTGGCCAGGCCGGCTTCGGTGTCTGCCAGCAGTTCTTCGCGGGTGCGGGCCCGGCCGGCTTCCAGCACCGGGTTGTGGCAGCAGATCAGCCGCTCGCCCGGGTAGTCCGGGTGGCTAATCTCGGCGAAGTTCTGGGTGTCAAACAGGCTCATCTGCAGCGGCCCGCCGTCGTCGGCCAGCTTTTTGATGGCGGGTGCTTTCAGCGCGGTGATCCAGTCCATGCCGGGCAGTTTCCGCAGGCCGGCGATCCGGGTGCCGGTGATCATCCCCCGGTCGCCGACCATGATCAGCCGCTCGATCCCGAAATCGGCCCGGATGCGGGTGATGGCGGTCTTGAACGACTGCGGGCCGGAGGTGTTCCCGGGAAACACCTCCACCGCGACCGGGCGGCCTGCCCGGTCGGTGAGCAGCCCGTACTCGACCTGGCGGCGGCCGCGCTTGCCATCGCGGGAATGCCCGAACGCGGCCAGCTCGCAGCAGCTGCCCTCCACCCAGGACGAGGACAGGTCGAACATGGCGATCCCGCCCTCGGCCAGGTGCCGGGCGGCCAGCCTCTTCTCGATCTCCCGCTGCCGGGCGGTCAGCCAGTCCATCGCGGCGTAGATCTCATCGGTGCTCGCGTCCGCCACCCCGAGGTCGGCGCCCACGGTGGTGTCACCGCCCGCCCACCATCGCGCGGTGGCCAGCTTCGGCCTTGGCCGCACCGCCCGCGACAGCACCAGCGCATAGGCAATGTCACGTTCCCGGCAGGCCGGGCCGAGCAGCCCGGCCAGGCCCAGCCGGGCGGCCATCACGTGCGCTGCGGCCACGTCCCCGTGCGGCACCGACCGCTCCACCTCAAACGCCGCCTCGGCGTCGACCAGGGTGCGGCCTTTCAGCGTCGCCCGCAGCGCCTCGATCGACTCGGCCGGCAGGCCGGTCAAATTCGCCAGCGTCTCCTTCCGCGGCCGCCCCTGCCCATCCCGGTAAGACCGGCGCAGCAGGTAGGTCGGGTAGGACCGCCGCTCCCCTCCCACCGTCGTGTAGTGGCGACCAGCCTGGTCCACATGCATCCTGCCGCCGCGCGTTCTCACAGCAAAATTCAACCACGATGGCGACCAGGAGTCCACTATTTAGTGGTTACATGAGAAGCCGTATCGCGCTCGTCTTCGCATGTCAGGCCAAAGATCAGCTACCCAAGATCAATCAAGTTCGGCCTAAGCAGGAATTTTCACCGGGCGAGGCTTACGGGACGGCCTGGCGCATGCGGCCACTTTGACCTGAGGCGTTCCCGTAGGAGGTTCCTCTTGTCAGTCAAGCCCTGATGAGTTGCAGATGGTTCGGTCACTTGTCTTCTGGTCGAGCGCGATCGAGCCAGTCGCCGAGAAACGCGGCGAGAAGTTCGGGCTGTTCGTGCATGAGCGCGTGGCCGGCGTCCTCGATGACTGCCAGGGTGGCGTGCGGGTAGCGCTCGAGCAATCCGACCGCGTCGGCGTACCCGACGACTGAATCGCGTCGTCCCGCCACGACCAAGCTCGGCGCCGAGAACGCGCTCGACCCGACGTCGACCGTCCACCCGGCGAAGATGCGCCCCAGCGCAGCCTCGTCCACAAGCGTCGTACCCGGTGCAACGTGATCGCGGTAGCGGCGAGCGGTGGCCGGTGTGCGCACGACGAAGTACTCCTCGAACCCGGCCCGCTGCTCAGGTTCGAGTTCGACGTACGCTTCAGCGTACTGGCGAACCACGTCGTGGCCAGGCACGTTTGTCGACCGCTCGGCGACGGGGCACAACAACGCTAGACCGAGCACCGTGTCTGGTCGCCGTGCGGCCACGCCACGAGCCAGGTAGGCGCCGTAAGAGTGCCCGAGCAGCATCACCGGACCCAGCCCCAGGTGATCGATAAAATCGCCGAGCAGCGTCACCACGTCGTCGTTGCAGGTAAGGCCGTCGGTTGTCGAGAGGCCCATCCCCGGCAGATCCGGATAGATCCGCCGGTACACCGTGCCGGGAACAACGGCCTCCAACGCCGCCTCGATCTCGCGATGATCAACACCGGCGCCGTGTAGCGCAACGAGCGGCACGCCGCCACCGTGCTCGACATAATGGACCAGGGCTTCGTCGATCCGGCACTCCATACCGACACCGTAATGGTCCATGCCGACGCCGCGAGCCGCACGAGGAATGGCCGGTTGAGGATCGTTATGCGCGCTCGACGCCTGCAGGCTTTCCTGTTGGCGGACGGGCGTAGATCGGGCAGATTCGGAAGCGTTTGAGCTGGCTGGTGGTATCGGAGGTCAGGGGTGACTGGCGTATCGGGCAGGGGTACCGGCCTGCGTTCGGGGCTGTGGGTGCCGCTGTTCGACGAGCTCGCCGACCCCCTCGTGGTCGCGGGTCTGGCGGCGCAGGCGGAGGAGGCGGGCTGGCACGGGGTGTTCGTGTGGGATCACGTGCGCTGGGGGCCGCCTGTGCGGCAGGTGGTGGACCCGTGGATCACGCTGGCGGCCGTTGCGGCGGCTACTGAACGAGTGCGGCTCGGCCCGATGGTTACGCCGCTGCCCCGGCGCCGGCCGGCGAAGGTCGCTCGGGAGACGGCGACGCTCGACGTGCTCAGCGGGGGTCGGCTCGTCCTCGGTGTCGGCTTGGGGGGCGATGCGTTCGGCGACGAGCTGTCCAAGACCGGTGAGCAGCTCGATGACCGGCTGCGAGGGCAGATGCTCGACGAGTCGTTGGAGATCCTCACCGGTGCCTGGTCGGGTGCGCTGGTGCAGCATCACGGCCGGCACTACCTCGTGGACGGCATTCAGTTCCTGCCTACGCCAGTGCAGCGACCCGGCGTGCCGGTGTGGACGGCCGGGTTCCCGGGCAACGCGAAGCCGCTGCGCCGGGCCGCTCGCTACCAGGGATTCGTTCCGGTCAACCTCGACCACCCCGATCGGCTCGCCGAGGTCGTCGCGACGATTTCCGGTCTGCGCAGCGATCCGGCGGCCCCCTACGACGTCGCGATCGGCCTGCCGCCGGGCACCGATCCGGTACCCTGCGCCGAGGCGGGTGCCACCTGGTGGCTGACCGACTTCGACCCCCGGACGCTGTCGCTGGACCGGGTTCGTGGCGTGCTGCGCGACGGTCCGGCACCACGGTGAGGCACTGATGCCAGGAAGCAGGCCGAGCTGTTCGACTACGACGCCGAGTTGTACCGCTACCACCAGCACCTGCAAGCAGCGCTCGGCGTGCGCGCCAGCGACCACGTCCTCGACATCGGCTGCGGCACGGGCCAGACCACCCGCGCCGCGGCCCGGGCCGCAGTGTCGGGCGCCGCGCTCGGCGTCGACCTGTCCGCCGCGATGCTGGCCTGCGCCCGCCGAGCGAGCCGCGAGCAGGGTCTGACCAACGTCAGCTTCCTGCGCGCCGACGCCCAGACCCACCCCTTCTTGCCCGAGGCCTCCGATCTGGGCGTGAGCCGGTTTGGGACGATGTTCTTTGCCGACCCGGTCGCCGCGTTCACCAACATCGCCCGCGCGTTGCGGCCCGGCGCGCGACTGGTGCAGCTGGTCTGGCAACACAGCGATCGGCAGCAGTGGAGCGAGGTGATCCGCGACGTGTTCGGCCACGACCCCGTGCCCACCCCTGCCGCCGACCCGTTCTCTTTGGCCGACCCGACCACCGTCGAAGCGATCATGACCGCCGCCGGCTTCACCGACGTAGACGTCATCGATGTGCGCGAGCCGGTTTACTACGGCTCCGACACCGAAAGTGCGTTCGATGCCGTGCTGAGCTTGCGCATGACCAAGAACCTCCTCGCACCGCTGGACGCCAGCTGCGCCGCATCGACGCTGGACCAGCTGCGCACCGCCTTGGCGGCGCGCCAGAGCGGCGGCGGCGTGTTCTTCGATTCGTGCGCCTGGCTCATCACCGCCCATCGGGGATGAAGCCGCCGGCTCCGGGCACGCGGCGGAGGGATGAGTCCGCAGGGTTGACCGTGTCTCGTAAGGGGATCGGCTATCGGGACGGCCGAGTATCGCGGGCAAGGCCCGTGCCGGGACCGGCCCCCCGGTAGCTATGGCCGTGCGGACGCGCTGAGCCCACCCCCGAATGGGCTGATCTGTATTCGGCGCGGCAACGGCGATGACGTCCGCTCGCGGACACGCAAATATTCGATCTGTCTTCCGATCACGCCGGGGACCTGCATCTGTGCATCACCGTCCGTGGTCGCTGCGAGCGCCACAATTGGTGGTCTGCGGGCAATTCAGGACGGCTGGGTTCGCGGCGGTGCCGCCAGGCGAGGCCAACGTCCTTCCCCTCGCCGGGGTGGCTGGTGAAGGTGGTCTTTTTCGGGGTGTTGAGATCTGCCCGTTGTCCGTTCACCGGCATAGGCATCATCTGACCGGAGGTTGCGGAGTTCGTAGTGCCGACGCGGAGCTCGCCTGGTTCATGCGGCTGGGCAGGGCGGTGATGCTGGCGGTGGCGTTGAGCTTGGCTTGGAGTTCGAGGTAGTCCAGCGTGAGCTGGCGGATGGATTCGGCGTAGATCTTGACGAGGCGCCGGAGGTCTTCGTTGTCCCGGCGGAGCCGCTGTATGACCTGGTCAGGGTCTTTGTCGCTGCTGATCGCCCTGGCCTGCTTCACGGTGCTGGCTTGGTCGTTTGCCCGCTGGCGGAAGTCGTTGATCAGGTGCCGGTAGTTGCGGTCGAAGGTGGCGTGCGGGATGCCCAGCGCCCGCTCGACAGCGGTCACGGTGGCCTTGCGGCCGTTCTCGCCGGCCTGGGCCAGGACACGCGCCATGGCGGCTTTGACCTGCTCGTCGGGGGGCAGGGGGCGTCTCATGGTTCCTTCTGCTGCCGTCGGCCGTGCCTGGCGAGGAAGGCGGTCATCTCGCTGAGCTGTTCTTCAAGCCGGTGGCGCACGTAAGGGGCGATCACGCTGCCACGCTCCAGCGCTTGTTCAAGCTGGGCCCGGTGAAGGGTGAGGGCGGCAATATTGCCGCTGGTCAGCGCGACGTTGCGGCAAGCCAGCGGCTGGCAGTCCGGCAGAGACGGCCCAGTCGCATCGCCGCCGCGGCGGCACAGCGCACGGTCGGGGTTGTAGACACAGGTGACGTACTGGCCGGGGTAGATGCGCGGGTCGTGGCGGTCCATGATCCGCCTGAGCCGTCTGGCGTCGGTGATGACCTTGCCATCGAAAGTCACGTGGCGTTGCAGGTCGGCGAGCCGGGCTTCGGCTTCGGCGGCTGCGGGGCCGGTCAGCGGGTGCTGCCCGTGGCTGGTGACCAGGTCGCAGAGCTGTTCGCCACGGGCGATGGCGTCTTCGGCTTCCACTTCAGCACGGAACCCTGATGCGGAGGTGCCTAATGGCAACGTCGGATATCAGAACTGTCCGAATGCCTGTAGTTGATCATCGTCGCTCAGGCGGTCGCTGTCCCCTTTGCTGATGCTTTAGGACGATTGCCGAGAGCCAGCCGGGCAGTTATCTGCACGCCGACACGTCGTTGATCTTTCCCTCTTGATGATTGTTTCGTGCGTCAGACGGGATAGGCGTTGCATAGTCGCTGGTCACGAGGTCGCGGCTATGGCGGACCGACGTCTCGATCCGTGCCGCGCTGACCTCGCGACCTGCGGTTTCTCTCCCGGCTGATGCAATTCCCGAGACTTGGCGTAGCCTTCGAACATCTGGACACGGTGATGCCGGTAGGCCATTGATCCGGCGATGACCCGCCGGGCTGGCGGGCGATGAACCACGCGAGCGTCCTGCGGAACTGGCTGGTGGACAGCCGCCACCGCCGCCCGTTGACGAGCGGGATGCCGTCGGGCCGGCCGTGCTGCTGGCAGAAGGTGTTGACCCAGTCGGTGAAGGCGGCCAGGTCGTCGTTGGTCTGCTGGGTGCTCTTGGCACCGGTGGCGTGCGAGCGCAGGTCGTGCCAGGATCCGGGGATCCGCGCGAACAGGCAGGTGTCCCGGCCGGCCTGCAGCCGTTCCAGGATCTGGATGGCCCGTTCGACGGGTTCGCCGACGATCCAGGTCGCGGGGACGCCGGTGGGATCGTCTTCGCCTTTGAAGGCCAGGCTGGTGAGCTTGCGGCGGTAGATGCGCCCGTCCTCGGCCCGGCTCACGCTCAGGCAGCCGGGCCGCATGTGCTTGACTACTGGTGGAAGGGTGTTATTCCGACCGTGCACTATTCCCCTTCTGCTGATCGGTGTTCTTCCTGTCGGCGGCCCGGGCGGCGAGGTAGTCGGCCCAGTCGCGGCGTGCGTAGGTGACCCAGCGGACCGCAGTGGTGACGTGCATGCCGAGGAGGTCGGCGAGGATGGCGGCGGGCAGGTCGGCTGCGAGCGCAGCGAGTGCGCCGTTGCGGGCCGGCCGGACGCTGATGCTGTGGCGGTTCAGCCTGGTGGTCAGGGCGTGGTTGGCGATCGGCTGCCCGGGGACCCGGCCGGGGAACAGCCGGCCGGGTCCCCGCTGGTCGTGGGAGATCATCAGGCGTTCATGCGGCCGGGTGGCCAGACGTTGCAGGAGGCCGGCGAGGCGGGGCGGCAGCAGGATCGGGTGGCGTCCGCGGTCTGGACCATGATCTGCCGGATGTAATGCAGCTTGCGGTCGGGCGGGAGTTCGTCCAGGAGCGAGTGGCTCATCGGCTGGTCCCCGGCGGCGAGCCGGGCGAGCATCTGGGCGGTGGGGCTCTGTTTGAGCCATTGGATCGTCTTGAAGGGTGTTTCGGCCTGGGCGAGCGCCCTGGCCAGCGGCTGCAGCTGCGGCGAGATCACATCGCCGGGCCGCAGATTCCGGCGCTGTCGCTGTCGCGGCCGATGAGCGGCTGGGAGGTGTTGCAGCGGGCGCATTCGGCCGGGGAGCGCAGGATCGCGGTGTAGCAGGTCTGGCAGACCGGCCCGACCGGCCAGCGCGCGAGGACCGGCAGGACCCGCTGGCAACGGCAGCAGGTCTCCCCGGGACGCTGACGGCAGTAGCACGTCTGGCAGATCGGGGCGCCCGCCTTCACCCGGAGGCAGGGCCGGGTCCGGCCGCAGACCGAGCAGACCGCCTCCGGTCCCCGGTAGGGACACCAGGTGGCCGGCGGTGGGGAACACGGTCATGTCGACACCGATCTCGGCGATGATGTCCTGGGCGCAGATGACCCTGATGCCGTCGATCTGGTCCAGTTGCCCGACCTGGTGCAGGTAGGGCTCGGCCAGCGCCTCGATCTTGGCGGTGAGCTGGTCGATCTGGGTGGTGTAGTGGTCGATGGTGGTCAGCATCATCGCCAGTACCGCGGCGTGCTCGCTGGTGAAGAAGGAGCATTGCAGTGCCTCCTCCAGCCTGCGGATCTTGCGGCGCATTGTGCCGCGGGCCAGCTGCGCCAGGGCCCTGGGGCCGCGTTGCCCGGCGGTGAGCGCGTTGAGCATGTCCCTGCCCGAGGTCCCGTGGATGTCGGAGATCACCGACGACAGCTTCAGGTGCCCGTCTTCCAGCAGTTTCTCGACCCGCTGTTTCTCGGCGGTGCGGGCCTGGGTGAGGGCGGCCGCAGGGCTCGGTGGTGCCGTGGCGGCCGATCAAGCCACCCGCCGACGGGATGCGTCTCGCCGCCACGCACCCCGCGGCGCCGGCATGCAGCCCCGGTGCGCTGGTCGTGACGACCGGCGGCCTCCCCGGTGGAGCGATGGGGACGCTCTATATTCCCCTGACTGTGCACAATCACGGTTCGAGCGCGTGCACGCTCCACGACAAGAACCTGCGGGTTGACTGGCGCTCTGGCCATCACACCCATGTCATCAATGGCACGACGCGGCTGCTGTTGCCGGGCGGCAGCCAGAAATACCGAATGGGGTTCGCCGGAGCCTGCGTCTCCCTCCCCTCATCGTTGCCCATCACTTTCACGCCTGCCAGCGCGTCCCTAGGCGACAACCCGGTGACGACGCGGGACGGCAAGGGCATTCCCGATACTGTCAGCAGCTGCAGCAACGCATTCCTCGACCCCGTCGAGGCGCCCAGCGCCGAAGATGCGGGGACAGGCCCGTACTCCCAGCTGACCAGGTGACCACCGCCAGCTACACCCTCAACTGCGACGGAGTCTCGATCCCAGCCGGCGGGACAGCGACGTTCGCTATGAAGATCGATGTTCCCGGCGTAACCGGCACGCCCTATCTCGCCAAGTTCGTCTGGATCATGGAGAACGGCCCCAGCCATACCGCGACCGTCAGCCTGCCCTGACTGAGCCCGACGGACGTCATCAAAGGAGCGCGTCGAGAAGAACGCCCACACCCGGATCCCTCCCGGGCAAACACGCCCGCAGGATCGTGACCAGCCTTAAGAACCTTGGCCTGATTTTGGCCGGACGTGTTATCCGCCAGGGGCATGGGACCAGGTTGAGGGGCTTTCCGCCATGAGCATGGGACCACCCGGGTGACAGGAGGGCCGCGCCCGAATGGAACGTTCTGTGCCGGGCTGGCCCTGGTCATTGGCCGATCGCGGGGCTTCCCGTCGACCCGGCCATGAAGTCGCGTGCCCGGGGGCCAGAACAGCCTGAGCTTGCCGCCAGGTGGCACCGCCATCCAGCGCTGCTCCAGGTCCCGAACGAGACGTTATGGGTGGGATGTCTTGGCGGGTCGTACGGTGCCTGCGTACCCGGTCGACACGTCGGTGCTGGGCGGCGGAGCGGTCGTCAGCCCTTCCACGCAAAGGTCCCGCACTTGGTGGTGGTCAGGTGAGGATGTCATCGGTGGGACGGCGGGCGGTTGCCGCGGCGCTGTCGCCGTGGCCGAGCTGGAGCACCATTTGCGGGGGGCCCGGTAGCGCGAGGCGGGCCATGATCTTGGCGCGAGCAGGCGGGGATTCCAGCGGCTGGGTATGCAGGCTGGCGAAGACCCACTGGGTTGCGGCGTGGAGCAGCAGCCGGTGCAGCGCCTGCCCGGCGCGCAGCCAGTCGGCCTTGCTTTCGGCAGGGGTGATCAGGATGCCGGTCGCAGCTGGGGGTGATGCGCCGCCCTCGAGCAGCCCGAGGTGGCGGCCGAGGTCGAAGTCACGCTGGGCCAGCTTCCCGGCCACCGGGGCGCTGGCCGGTGGATAGGCGTATGCGGGGACGCCATCACGGGCCGGGCTGCCCTGTGGCCTGGTCCAGCGCCGTAGTTCCGCCCGCACCGCGGGATTTGTGTGCTGCTGGTGGTCGGCCGCGGTCACCAGCGCTGAAAGTTGCTGATAGCGGCCGGGCCGATCGACAAGCACGAGAGTGCAGCCCTCCACCATCACGTCATGCTGCAGCCCGGACAACAGGCTGCGGGGCACCGGGTCGGCGGTGAAGGGGCCACGGTGGGTGTGCCGGTAGGGCATTGCCGTGAGCATCTGCCGTTCGGCGGAGCCGATCGGTGCAGCAGCGCCGAACCGCACCCGGGCGAGCAGGTCGGTCTGGGCCGGGTCCGGGAGCAGCTGAACGTCCGGCAGGTAGCCCAGGTCGCGTATGGCCAGCCGCAACCCGAACAGGGCGGCACCACAGCTAATGAGCATCTCCCGCCCAGTCGGGTCAATGCGCGGCAGCTTCCGGCTGCGGTCGGCGAGCAAGTCAATCGTGTGCCGGCTGGCGCGGAAACGCCACGGCTGGGTGTTGTGTACCGACGGGGCCCGCGCGGCGGTCGCCACCAGGCGGGCAAGCTTGCTTACGGGGATTGGAACAGCGGGCTGGTGCGGCTGGACTGGGGCGCGGGAGGGAGGGGCTGGTTCGGCAGGGCCGATTACGGTCACCGCCGGGCGATCAAGCCCGGCAGAGTCGAGGTAGTCAAGGTAGTCGTCGACGAGCTCGGGATCGGTGAGTACTCCTTGGTGGCGGTGCCCTTGTGCGTCGACGACGGCAACCTCGCACGTGCCGTTGGCCCTGCGCCTGCCGAGTTCCAGGCGCGCGATCTCGGTCATGGACCTCACCACCCGGTGTTCAGGCGGTAAGCGTGCCCGCCTGGCGTGGCGGCTGGTAGGGCCCTATGCCCCGCCGAGCCAGGACAAAAGGCCCATGCGTTCCGCCGGTGACCTGGCCGCCCGCTTCCATGGGACCTAACCGGGTGCCGGGGTAGGTGTATCCCGGCCAGAAGTCACCGCCGGTTGCCGGTCGCGGACGAAGGTCCTGCTGAAGGCGGACCTTCGCCCCTGCACTCAGAGCCCGGCCGGGGTCCTGCTGGTGGTATCGGCACTACAGCCCCGCCGCGCCGCCGGAGGAGCCATGGATATTCTCTCGTTGGCCGCCGACCGGCCAGTGGGCTCTGAGTCGCTTGGCACGGGGGAGCCCGGGCGCCAGGTTGGCTGGCTCGAGCTCACCAAGGGTGAATGCTTTGGGCTGCTGGCCCGGGAGCAGTTGGGGCGGGTGGCTGTCGTCGACGACCTCGGGCCGGCTGTGTTTCCGGTCAACTTCGTCCTCGACCGGCACATGGTGGTGTTCCGCACTGACGAGGGAACCAAGCTCGACGCTGCGATCAGGGGCAGCCGGGTCGCATTCGAAATCGATGGGATCGACGCTGCGGCGCGCACTGGCTGGAGCGTCGTGGTCCGTGGTGAGGCGGTTGAGGTGACAGACCCGGCAGAGCTGGCGCGGCTGCGCAAGCTGCCGCTGCGCCCGTGGGCACCGGGCGCCAAGAGCCGCTATGTGCGCATCCTGCCCGCAAAGCTGACAGGCCGGCGGATCTTGCGGCCCGGCAGCTCTTGCGAGCCGGGCGGCTAACCGGAGCCTAGGCCGTGGTCCGCATGAGGCGGTGAGGTCCGGCGATGGGAACAGGCATAGACCATGAGCAGTTCGACGAGCTGGATTACCCGCGCTTCGCCGAGCGGCTCGGCGAATGCCTGTCCGCGCTTGGAAAGCTGCTTGACCGGCCTGGTTTCGGGTCCGGCCCGGCCACTGTGGGTGCCGAGCTTGAGCTGTTCCTCCTCGATGGCGCGGCCCGGCCGCTGCCTTGCAACCAGGCCATCCGTGCCGCGGTGGCCGATCCCCGGGTGACCTTTGAGCTGGACCGCTTCAACCTGGAACTCAATGCCTCACCGGTCCTGCTGGCCGGCCGTCCGTTCGCGGCGCTCGGCAGCGAACTGAACCTGCTGCTTGACCGGGTGGCCCATGTGGCCGGGGATTACGCGGGGCGGGTCGCGCTCATTGGCATTTTGCCCACTCTCAGGCGGGCCGACCTCGGGCCTGACATGATGACCGACGCGCCGCGGTACCGGGCGCTGAACAGCGCCTTGCGGCGGCTGCGCCGGGCCCCCTTCGGGATCCGGATCGCGGGCGCGGACCCGCTCGAGCTGGCCAGCGAGGATGTGGGGCTGGAGGGAGCGAACACCTCATTGCAGGTGCACCTTCGGGTCGATCCGGCTGCTTTCACGCGCACCTACAACGCGGTCCAGCTGGCCACCGCCCCGGTGCTGGCCGTGTCCGGCAACTCACCCACCTTCCTGGGCCACCGGCTTTGGGAGGAGACCCGGATCGCCCTGTATAAGCAGTCAGTGGATGATCGCCCCGGCCACGAACCCCGCCGCCGCCCGGCCCGCGCGGCGCTGGGGACCGGCTGGCTGCGGGGCGGGCCGTTGGAGCTGTTCACCGAGAGCACCCGGCTGCACCAGCCGCTGCTGCCCGTGCTCGGGGGCCTGGGCCCGCCGGGCGGCAGCTCCGGGCGGCGCGGCCCACCGCTGGATGAGCTGAGACTGCACCAGGGGACCGTGTGGCGCTGGAACCGGGCCATCTACGACCCGGCATCAGGCGGGCACCTGCGGATCGAGATGCGGGCCCTGCCCGCGGGCCCCACCGTGATCGACATGCTGGCCAACGCCGCGTTCCTGATCGGGCTGTCCTTGTGGCTGGCCGGGCAAGACCAGCAGTGGACCTACGCACTGCCGTTCGAACGTGCCGATCATGGGTTCTACCGTGCCGCCCAGCACGGCCTGGCCGCCCAGCTGAGCTGGCCAGCCTGGCACCGAGACCAAATACGGACCCTTCCCGCCGCCAAGCTGGTGGCCGAACTGGTGCCAGCGGCACGACAGGGGCTGCTCCAGGCCGGCGTGGCACCAGCAGAAGCGGACTCCCTCCTCGAAGTGATCTACGCCCGGGCGGCCTCAGGGCAGACCGGCGCAGCGTGGCAGCGCGCCACGCTGGCCGCCGCCGAGCGGTGTCATGACCGGGACCGCGCACTCGCCATCATGCTCGACCGCTACCTCCAGTACGCCGATACCGGACTGCCAGTCCACACCTGGCCAGTTTGTAGCCCGGCCAGGTAGCACACCCAGCCTCACCAGGCGTCCGCCTACGTCCCCGGTGCGTCAGGCGCCGCCGCGGATCTGCTCGTCATGACTGGGTATCCGCCGCAGTACCTGTTTGCAGGCTTCGGCTGCCTCCAGCGGTTGCAGGCCGTCAGCGTGAACTCGGATTGTCTTGTGGATGTCATCCGCCGCGCTCCTGGACCCAGGAGACCCCAGGGCCCACGAGGAACCATCGAGCTGGTGCCGTTGTCAGCGAGCTGATGCCCGACCATGCCGCAAGCATCCTGGACCACGGAACCGCGGTGATCTGCGCCCAGCGTGCCGGCCACGAAGGGCAACGGTTGTTGGAAACATGGTTAGGGCTCCCCTGTGGTGCGTGCCGCGCTGGCTCGTCCTGCTCCTGAGCGTGCCTGCCCGGTCCGCCCGCGCAGAACACGGCAGCTGGAAGTGCAGGGGTAGGGCTAGCACGTAATGCACTAGGTGCGACAGGGACACCTGCTACCGCTAGGAACCTGTGCGGGTCACCGAGTGTGGCCAGTCAACGGTGACTCCATGCACCTAGATCCGCCGATATACGCGCAATTTCCGGTCTGCCGGAGCGCCGTCAGGACCGCGCCGAACAGTTAATCTGTCGCCTCGGCGTCAGTCAGTGCCCAGCAATAATCCGTGGCGACTTCGTTGAGGAGCGCACGCGGCGCGGGCGTAGGCTCAGGGGACTTTCAGCGATCGTCGCGCGGTCTTCTGGCAAGTCGCGGGCGATTCGCTTCCAGCGCGTACAGCCCCGCCCAGCCGTACCGCAAGCGTTTTCTTCTCGTCGAGCTGCCGGTGGCTTGGTGTAGCGATCGGTGACCTGACCTTGCTGAACGCGAGTTCGGGCCCGGCCGTGTGATTGCTGCAGGCCCAGCCGATCTGTGGCGGGTTCGGCCGCCGGGTCGGGTCGGTGGGTGTCGCGTTGTGCTCAGCGAGTCCTTCCCGTTCGACGCTTGCCTTGGGTCACCTCGTCGCTCTTGGGTTCATCGCTCCCGGGCGGGGCCGTCGGCTGCGGGACTGACGTCGGCGGTCTTGTCGGCAGAGCCGCGAGCGTGAGAACGCAGCCCGCCAGTACGACCGCTGCCGCCGTGAGGAGCCCGAGATCCATGCCGCTGATGAAGGCCGAGCGGGCGAGGTGAGACAGAAGTTGCCCGGTCACGCCCCCCACCCGGGCGGCGACGCTCTGCGCGCCGCCGATCGACCCGAGGATGATGTTCTCGATCGCATGGGGAAGGTGGTAGGGGGCGAGCGCGCTGGTTATCCGGTCCTGGTACTGGGTGGACAGCAGGCTGCCGATCACCGCAACCCCCAGGGCACCGCCGGCCTGGATGGACACGCCGTTGGTGGCGGACCCGACGCCGGTGTCTCCGCGGGGCAGCGAGCCCATGACCGACGCGGTCGCCGACGGGATAACCAGGGCCGCTCCAATGCCGATCATGATCATGCCCGGCAGGGAGTTGGTGTAGGTCCAGGCGACCGTTGCCCGGGAGATCTGCCAGAACCCGGCCGCGATCACCAGTAGCCCCGCCGCCACGGTGAGCTTGGTCCCGGCAAGGCGGACGAGAACAGCTGACAGGGGAGCGATCACAGCGAGCGCCGCGGCAACCGGAAGCATGCGCACCCCGGCCTGCAGAGCCGAATAACCCAGGTTGAACTGCAGGAACTGGGTGAGCAAGAACAGCGACCCGACCAGCCCGAACATGGCCAGGCTCACCGACGAGATCGCGCCGGAGAAACTACGGCTGCGGAAGAACCGCAGGTTCAGCATCGGGTGCGAACTGGTACGCTCCCACGCCGCAAAGATGCCGAGTACCACAAGCCCGGCGAGGCCGGTGCCGATGACCACGGGCGATGTCCAGCCGCGCACGGGCGCCTCGATGATCGACCACAGGATCAGCGCCAGCCCGGTGATCGAGGCCACCGCCCCGGTGAAGTCGGGCCGCAGCGTGGCCGGGTTCTTCGAATCCGGGACCAGCGGGATGGCACACAGCAGGCCGGCCGCGGCGATCGGCACGTTGATCAAAAACACCGATCCCCACCAGAAATGGGCGAGCAGCACGCCGCCGACGATCGGCCCGAAGGCAAAACCCACCCCGCTGGTCCCGGCCCAGAAACCGATCGCCCGCTGCCGCTCCCGGGCATCGCGGAACACGTCCGTGATGATCGACAAGGTGGACGGCATCATCAGTGCGGCGCCGACACCCATGCTCGCCCGGGCGGCAATCAGCACGCCCACCGAGCCGGAGAAGGCCGACCACGCCGAGCCGCCGGCGAACGCGACCAGGCCGGCCAGGAACGTCCGCTTACGGCCGACCCGGTCCGCGAGGCTGCCCGCCACCAGCAACAGCCCGGCGAAGACCAGCGCCTAGGAGTCGACGATCCACTGCAGCTGGCTGGACGTGGCCTGCAGATCTCGCACCAGCGTCGGCAGCGCGACGTTGAGGACCGTGTTGTCCAGATTGACGATCAGCAGTGAGACACACAATACGGTCAGCGCAAGCCAGCGGGTGGACGCTGACGGGCTGTTGCCCGGGCGAGGTGCTGGGATCTCACGTGTGCGGACAACCATGTCTCCTCCGGGGTCTGGCCGGGCAGATCCAATCGGGCAGCTCCTAAACGCTACGCAGTGTCGGAGATCGGCGCCAACCGCGACGGAGAACGCTAGGGCACGTTCTTGGATCATGAAACGGGGTCCCGGAGCCAGATCATGATCGATGCGACGTCGATGGTGCCCTGGTAGATGCGCTCGCGCTTGTCGTACCGGGTCGCGACGGCACGGAACTGCTTGAGCTTGATGAAGCAGCGCTCGACGGTGTTGAGGTCGGCAGCGTTCCCGTCGTCTCGATGAGCGCTGTGCACCGTAGTTGCAGGGCGTCGTCGCACCGTCTACGAGACGTTCGGCGTAATTTCAGTGGAACTTCGCCGTTGTCCTTGAGCGACTCCAGCCTTCAGGTTTAGGGTCCAACCGAGTCGAAAGGGGTTCCCATGCGCCGGCTCATTATTTGTGCCGCAGCGGCGGCGCTTCCGTTGATTGCCGTGAACGCGAGCCCGGCCGGCGCGGCCAGCCCCGGTGGCGCGCTGGCACCCATCCAGCATGTGGTGGTGATCTACGAGGAGAACCACAGCTTCGACAACCTTTACGGGCTGTGGCCTGGAGCCGACGGGCTCGCCTCACCGCCGTCGGCCACGCCGAACCAGGTTCAGGTCGACCAGGCGGGGGCCGCGTACACGTGCCTGAAACAGGACGACTCGCACCTGACCTCGCCGCCGTTGCCCGCCACGTGCAGTGATCCTCGCGGATTCACCAGCGCGTTCACTAACCAGCTCTTCCCGATCGATGCCTACATTCCGCTCGACCAGGCACCCAGGGATCTGGTGCACCGCTTCTACCAGGAGCAATACCAGATCGACGGCGGACGGATGGACCGCTTCACCACCGGCAGCGACGCGCTCGGTCTCACCCAGGGCTTCTACGACACCGCCAGCCTGCCCCTCTACCGGTACCTCAGCGGCTCAGCGGCGCCGCCCTTCGTGGTAGCCGATCACTTCTTCCAGGGAGCCTTCGGCGGGTCGTACCTCAATCACATGTGGCTGGTCTCGGCGCAGACACCGGTGTTCGCCGGTGCCGCCAACGACGGTTCCGGCAACGACCTGCACTCGGTCGTCGACGCCAACGGCATGCCCACCAGCTACCCGCTGTACAGCTCACCGCTCGGATCGGCGGCCAAGGACGCCCCGCTCACCGCATCATGCAGCCCGCCGGCAGGGCGGCCGGCCACGCCGCCCGGCGCGGTCTGCGGTGATTACGCGGTGAACACCATCCAGCCCCAGTCGGAGCCGTACTCGCCCACGTCCAGCCCGTCACAGCGCCTGCCGATGCTGCACACGCCCATTATCGGCGACGAGCTCACCGCCAGCGGCGTCAGCTGGGCGTGGTACTCCGGCGGCTGGGACAACGCCGCCGGGATCACCACCGGGCCGGGGTGGACCAACGGCGCCACCCCCGGCACCTGTACCGACCCGAACCACAACCCCGCCGACACCTATCCCTACTGCGCCGACATCTTGTTCCAGTTCCACCACCAGCCGTTCAACTATTACGCCAACTACGCCGAGGGCGGCCCGGGCCGAGCGCACCTGCAGGACGAGGCAGACTTCCTCGGCCAGGCCGCCGCCGGCACGCTGCCCGCGGTGTCGTTCGTGAAGCCGCTGGGCGAAGAGAACGAGCATCCCGGCTATACCGACATCGCCTCCGGTGACCAGCACATGGGTAACCTGATCAGGGCGATCCAGGCCAGCCCGGACTGGCCCACCACCGCCATCGTGGTCACCTACGACGAGAACGGCGGGTTCTGGGACCATGTCCCGCCGCCGACCGCGCCCGGCGTCAGCGACCAATGGGGCCCAGGCGAGCGAGTCCCCACCGTGATCATCTCCCCGCTGCTGACCAGGACCGGCGTGACCCACATCACCTACGACACCACCTCGATCCTGGCAACGATCGAACACCGCTGGGGCCTCGCTGCGCTCAGCACCCGGGACGCCTCCGTCGACGACTTCACTGCGCTGTTCGCCGGCGCCGGGAGCAGGTGACCTCCCAGCAGGACAACGGCTCCCGAGAGCCCTGCCAGGACGCACCCGGCATCGGCTGTGGCCGGCGAGATGCACGCCGGCCACAGCCGGCACGGAGCTCAGGCGCAGCCGGCAGCGCGACCACACCAGCTGGCTCACAACGGTGGCACCATCACTGGCATCAGACCCGGCGAGATGCCTGCCAAGAAAGGCACCGCGTCCTGGCCAAACGCCAAGCGGCTCGCTCTGGCCAGCGGAGTAACGCCGGCCTGCCTGCTGCCCGTACACCCGCCTGCTGGCAGCAGAAGAGCCGCCTCGCCCAGTACCCGCAACAGACGGTGGCGGTGCGGCAAGGACGCGACAGCTCTCCAGACGCCAGACTGGCCGTTCTGTGCCGCTGCGCCACGCCCAGCTCGGCATCCATAGCCAGCGCATGCTCGGCGATCTCGCGCTGGTTGCGGCGTCCGGAGCCGTGTCGCACATATCACGTTCCGTGATCGATGTCCGTTGACGCCGAACATGGCCCAGGCTCGAATCTCTGTGTGCCGCCTGCAGCGCCATGGCGGCGATCGCTGCCGCACTTGCGCAGTAGCACTCGTCAAGCCGGGTAGCCCAGCGCGCCGCCACTCCCGGCCGCCAGTGGAGCAACCCCGCGAGGGAGCAGCATCGGCCGCGGCTAGTCCGGGCATCGCCGGCGGCAACATTTCCCTGGCGCCGTCGGGATGTCAAGGCCGGGAGCCTGTCCCTGAACATGGCCGTGCCGCTGATCCGGTGGCCGCCAGTGATCGGCGATTCCCGCTGTACCTGCCGGTTCCCGCGGATCCAGGCGGCAGCCCGCCTGCGGCCAGCCGCAAACGGGGGAGCTGTGGTGGTAGGCGCACTCGCCTCCGCCTGCCACCACCCTGGCGTCCGCTCGCGGCGACGGGCACGCTGGCTGGCAGCGGGCTCCGGGCAAGGGCCCGCGGTACGCAGGGCTTCACGTCACCAGGGAAGGGATGCCAGATGCGCACTCTTGACCGATTTTCCGCCGGGGCGCGGTCAGCACGCGGCACCAGGAGGCGCCGCGCCGCCCTATTCCGCGGCGGCTGCGGCACGGGCGGGCGGCTGGGGCACTGGCCAGCCTGGGTGCCGCCGCGCTGATCATCGGGCCATCTGTGGCTGCCTCGGCATCCAGCGGCAGCCACACCCAGAGCTTCACCCAGACGTTCCACGGCAGTCAGGCGTTCAGCAACGTGAACCCCTGCACCGGCGGCGCGCTGGACGGCACGCAATCCAGCAACATGATCGCTCACGTGACCTTCTTCCCGGCTGGCGACGAGCTGTGGGCAACATTCACCGAGGAAGACAATTTCAGCGCGGCGGACGAAAGGACCGGCGTCACGTACGCCGGGCACGACACCGGCTGGGGCAACCTCAACATGAACGAGCGGAACGCGAACCAGACATTCACGTTCTCTGCCCACGCGACCGGCTCGGACGGAAGCACCCTCAGCGCCCACGAGGTCGCCCACCTCACGTTGCGGCCGCGCGGCACCATCTCGGTCTCGTTCGACAAGCCGAGCCTCACCTGCGGCTGAACGGCACAGCGGGCATGATCTCGCCGCCGGGCGCTGACCCTCAGCTCATGTGCCCGGACGCCGGGCGGCCCGGCGCCGGGCCCTCGCGCTGGCATCGGCGGTCCTGGCCGGCCTGCCGGCCTGCCGGCCGGCCGGCCCCGCCCGGGCGCCCAGACCTGCCAGGCGCACGGGATCTCGTTCAGCTACCCCGCCGGTGGCGGGGAGGCGAGCAGCACGACCCTCGCGGCAGTGGCGGGTTCCGCACTGGCGGCTCCGGCCACGCCCAGGCGTTCGTGGTGAGCGAGAAGAACGGCGCCTGGGCCAAGGTGGGCGAGGTCCCGGGCAGCGGGACGCTGAACAAGGGCGGGTCCGCCCGGACCATCTCGGTGTCCTTCGCGCCACGGCGGGTAACTGCAGCGCCGGCGGGTCCTGCGAAGATGGCTCGGGCCGTTTCCAGGAGTTCGTGGTCAGCCAGAAGACCGCATCTGGGGCACCGCGAAGGAGGTCCCGGGCAGCGGGACGCTGAACAAGGGCGGGACTGCCGTAAACCTCTCGGTGTCGTATACGTCGAAGCGTGTCCCGTGCCAAAGCTGGGGCTAACTGCGGGGAGAGCCTGCCGGCCCGGTACAGCTGGCCGGCTTCGGCATCCGCGCGGGCCCGGCCGCTCGACGAAGCCACGCGACGTCATCGCACGGACCTTCGTGTTGGCGCCAGCGCAACAGGACGCACTTCGCAACCGAGCAGTGACCAGACAACCAGGCGGCCACTCACGTCGAGCTGCTCATCCGCGACCCGGAGGAGGTCCGCACCGGGCTGGGTCAACACCAGCGGCCCGCCGCAGCAGGCGCCTCATACAGCCCAGGCCAGAGCCGCCGAGGCCTCACCGAACGGGATGATCTGCGCGAGCCCCGCCAACCGACTGCCGGTCCTCGTGCCCGCAAATATTCGGCGATCTGCGCGGCCTGAGGGACTTGGCGCGCGCTTATTGTGCCCACATTACGTAGCCAATACGATCATCTGGCCCCGGGCCAGCAGCCAGACCAAGCTGACCCAAACAACCCCGGCGCGCCAACCGTTCTGTAGGGCACCGGCCAGCGGGCAGCCTATGCCCTGGCCTATCCGTGCAGGGATCACGTCTAGGTGAGCATTCGGCCTCGTACCTGAGCACTACATGAGCAGTTAACCAGGTGCTTGAGCATTTACGGCTTCCCGGTTACTGTCGGCAATTTCCGGAGGGCTTTGGTTTACGGGAGCAGCCGACCCTGGATTGTGCAGGATTCCAGGGCGTCGCGGCTGTTACTGGGGGCGGATGAGGGCGTCGAAGGCCTGATCGATCAGGTCGGGCAGTTCGGGGGTTCCGTCGTTCTCGACCCAGGTGAGCACGGCAGTGCTGGCCGCGGCCAGGCAGGCCGCCACGGTGACCCTGGCCTGGAAGATGGCGTGCGGGCCGTGCTGGCCTGCTTCGACGGCGTGGAGGATAACCTGCTGGGTGGCGAGCTGGCCTGCCCACATGCGTTCGCGGAGCGCTGGGGTGGAGACGATGAGCTTGTTCTGGGCGAGAATTTCGTCGCGGTCGGTGTCGTAGACCTGGCGGAGCCCTTGAACCAGCACCGCGCGGATCCGCTGGGTGAGGGGCCAGGTGGCCGGGGTCTGGGCGATGAAGCTGGCGATCAGAGGGTCGTAGCTGTCGGACAGGGCCACGTCTTCCTTGGTGGGGAAGTAGCGGAAGAACGTCACGTGCGAAACGCCAGCCGCGGCGGCGATCTGCTCCACGGTGGTGGCGTCGTATCCCTGCTCGCGGAACAGCCGCAGCGCGCTGGCGCGGATGCGGTCACGGGTGGCGGTCTTCTTGCGCTGCCGCCAGTCCAGCTCGGGTTCGGTCACAAGTGTCATCGTCGCGTACCGGCCGGCGGGGACGCGGTCACGGGTGGCTGCCGCGCTGGGCCGGGGGTGGCGCGGCCGGGCAGGTACCGCAGGCTGGCGAGGGCGGCAAGGGCGGTGATGGCGGCGCAGATGAGCATGACGATGCTCATGCCGTGCAGGAACGCGGCTCCCGCGGCGGCCCGCAGGGCCGAGCCGCCGGACGGCAGGCGGCTGGCAAGCTGCGCGGCCTGGGTGATGGAGGCGCGCGCGGTGGCGGCGTCTCGGGCGGGCAGCACGGCGAGGGCCGGGCCGAGGACGCGGGCGTAGCTGGCCGACAGGACGCTGCCCAGCACCGCGACCGCGATCGCCCCGCCGACCTGGCGCAGCGTGCTGTTGACTGCGGCTCCGGCTCCGGCCTCGTCGCCGCCCGCGGCGGTCATGACCGCGTCCATCGCGGCGGCGATCGACGCCCCGGTGCCCAGCCCGCTCAGTGCCAGCCCAGTGGCCACGACGCCGTACCCGGTGGCCAGGTGGACCTGGCTGAGCATGGCCAGGCCCGCTGTCAGCAGCGCCAGCCCGGCGGCCACGGTGAGCCTGGTTCCGGCCGCGCGCGTGACCAGGCTGGCTGCGGCGCCCGCGATCAGCAGCCCGCCCATCATCGGCAGCAGCCGCAGCCCCGCGCTGATGGGGTCGTCGCCAACCACGCTTTGCAGGTACTGGGGGACCACGAACATGACCGCGAACAGCGCGACCGAGACGGCGACGGTGGCGGCCGTGCCCCAGGTGAACCGCGGGTCACCGAACATCGCCGGGTCAACGAGCCGGTGCGCGGCGCGGTGCTCGCGGACTACGAAGGCGGCGAGTAGCACCGCCGATCCGGCCAGCAGCACCCCGGTGGACGACGCCGTCCAGCCGTGTTCCGGGCCGTTGATGACGCCCCATACCAGGCAGGTGACCGCCGCGGCCGCCAGCAGCGCGCCCGGGACGTCCAGCGGCGGCGCGGCGGGGTTGCGCGACTCCGGCACCAGCACGGCGCCGGCGGCCAGGGTCAGGCAGACGGCGGGCACGTTGATCCAGAACACCGAGTGCCACGAGAAGTGCTGCAGCAGCACCCCGCCCAGCACCGGGCCGAGCGGCAGGCCGGCCGCGACCGCCGCGGTGAAGATGCCGATGGCTTTGGGCCGGTCGGCGCCGCTGAACGCTGCCGAGACAACCGCCAGGGACAGCGGGAACACGATCCCCGCGCCCAGCCCCATCAGCGCCCGCGCCGCGATCAGCTCCCCCGCCGAGACCGACAGCGCGCACCACACCGACGCTGCCAGGAACACCGCCAGCCCGGCCAGCACCAGCCGCCTGCGGCCAAAGCGGTCCCCGATCACTCCGGCCGGCAGCATGACCCCGGCGAACGCCAGCGAGTACGCATCCACGATCCACTGCAAGTCCCCGGTGCTGGCTTGCAGCGCCGCCGAGATCGACGGCAGCGCGATGTTCAGCACGGTCAGGTCCAGGGCCACGACGACCACCGACAGGCACGTCACGCCCAGCATCCACCAGCGTCTCGCCTGCATCTCCCCTCCTGGTGTTAGGGACTAACATATTATTCGCTAACATACAGCAGTGGGGGGAACCGCGGGGCGGCAGGCAGCCACGGCCGCTTGAAGGCCCGTAGTGAGCTGCAGCACGGCCGGCTTCCCGCAAGCCATCCAGGCAGCCCTCACCGCCCAACACGCTGAACTGTGCGAACAGAGCCGAACATCACAATCAGGAGAATTACCCGATGCCGACACCAGACGAGCCGGCAAAGAAGACAGGCAAGCTTCCGCTGCTTTACAAAAGGCACGAAATGAAGATCGCACGGGCCGAGGTAGTCATCATCTTCCTAGCCCTGATACGGACGCTGACAGCGTACTATCAACTGAAAACCCGCCCCGGAAATATCCTTCCGGCGGGGCAGGTGGAGCCGATCATCACGGGATCCCTGGTAGCGGCACTGTTCTGCCTCGCGCTCACACTGCTGTCCTTCTTCGGCAGGCACCGGGTCATGCACGTGGTTTTCGCGCTGGCAATCATTTCGCTAGTGCTCGTAAAGATCTTCCTGTTCACGGGATGACGCGGCAGGACCCAGGCGCGAAGCGTCCGCGGCGTGCTGCTGGAGTTGCGGAAGGTGCCAGCGACGGGTCAGGCCGGCGCGGTCAGTGCCAGGGTGAGGCGGCGTAGGGCGAGGTCCACGTCGGCTCGGGCCGCTGACCCATCGTCGGCCTGGGCGGTGTAGCGGGCTGCCTCGTCCACGGCGCCGACCAGGACGTGAGTCAGGGCCTGGACCGGCTCCCCCGGGGAGCACGCGCAGAACTGGTTGATCGGCGCCCGGATAGGCCGGATGCCCCCGCAGTCTTACGCGCTCCGATTCGGCAGGGAGGATGTGGATAGTGCTTCCGGCCCTGCTTCCCCGGTTTTGGCCTGGTGGAGGCGTAGCGTCGGAGGCCTGGGTCCCGGCCTGACCTCCGAATCGGCCGACGCCGCTCGGGCTGTCTTGATATCGATCTG
>WNGR01004191.1_pt1 | contig 29857 bp, 31 predicted proteins | sample 5407581 | NCBI WGS metagenome assembly WNGR01 (sample SAMN13153383, study PRJNA577476) | soil metagenome | isolation source: 80 cm soil or saprolite under Garry oak tree replicate 2 | place: USA:California | collected 2016-06-15
TGGTGACGTTAGGGCACAAATCGTAACCAACCACGGCGACGGAGATGCCCTGCCCGTTCGGCCCGCGCGCCATGTGGCTGAACATCGAAGGGTCGAGCGAGCGCCACCAGCCACCATGGATGAAAATCGCAAGCGGCGCATTGTCATCCTCCCCGGCCAAGAAGAGATCGATCATCTGGCGCGGCGTGCTGCCGTAGGTCAGGCCGAGCTCGGCGCGATCGTTCTTGAGCATCTCGGCGCGGTAAAGCTCCGCTTCCAGCGTCCAGCGAGCGAAAATATCGGGATGCTCCGGGACGCGGGCGCGATTGTTATATTCAGCCTCGTAATCGATCGCGGGCACCCGGCGCCTCCATTGGGAGTACTGTTGGACGTACTGTTTGGCGAATTGCGGCGGCAAATTGCCGGCAAATCTGCTGCAAATCTGCTGCATGTCCGCCGCGCTGGCAAGTTGCCACCAGCGCCCTGCCGCCGATCGGCTCACCGCCCAGAAGCGAATTTGAAGACTGTTTCCGGCAGCAACGCAGCCCGCTAAAAGGAGCGGTAAAGGGAACGACATGAGAGTCGACGGCAAATCAATGCGCAGCATTTGGCTCGAGCCGGACGGCTGGTCGGTCGGGATTATCGATCAGACCGCGCTGCCACATCGGCTGACGACTGCGCGCCTCATCAACCTGGAAGACGCGGCGCACGCGATTAGCGCGATGCTGATCCGTGGCGCGCCGCTGATCGGCGCAACTGCTGCGTACGGAGTTTGCCTGGCGCTGCGCGCCGACGCGTCCGACGAGGCGCTGGAGCGCGCCTGCGCCACCTTGCTCGCGACACGGCCCACTGCCATCAATCTCAAATGGGCGCTCGACGAAATAGTCGCGACGGTGCGCAACCGCGCGCGCGATGAGCGCGTAGCGGCGGCTTATCGGCGCGCCGCAGAAATTTGCGAACAGGACATCGCGATCAATACCGCGATCGGACGAAACGGGCTGCCGCTCATCGAAGCGGTTGCCCGGCGCAAGCAACCGGGCCAGCCGGTCAATGTGCTAACGCATTGCAACGCCGGTTGGCTGGCCGCAGTCGATGTCGGCACCGCTACAGCGCCGATCTATCTGGCGCACGATAAAGGCATTGCCATCCATGTATTCGCCGACGAGACCCGCCCGCGTAACCAAGGCGCGTCGCTGACCGCCTGGGAACTCGGCCGGCATGGCGTAGCGCACACCGTGATCGCCGATAATACCGGCGGGCATCTCATGCAGCATGGACTCGTCGATCTGGTGATTGTCGGCACAGATCGAGTCACCGCCGCCGGCGACGTCTGCAATAAGATCGGAACTTACCTGAAAGCGCTCGCCGCGCGCGACAACAACGTGCCGTTTTACGTCGCGCTGCCGTCACCGACCATCGACTTTTCGATAAGCGACGGCCTTGCCGAGATTCCGATCGAGCAACGCGGCGCCGATGAACTAGCGACGATGACCGGCCGTACCGCACAAGGTGGCATTGCAACCGTGCGTATCGTTCCCGACGGCTCGCCGGTCGCCAATTACGGCTTCGACGTCACGCCGGCGCGCTTGGTGACCGGACTGATTACCGAACGCGGCGTGATTGCCGCTTCGCGCAGCGCGCTGGCCAGGGCTTTTCCGGAACGCGCCGGCGCGGCAGAATGACGAGACTCAGTTCAGTTCGCTGGGAGTATGTTGCGTGCGTAAGCCTACCTGTCCGCCGCTTTCCAACCTGCCGCTTGCTGGAATCCTCACCATGAACGTTCCGCCCAACGTGTTGGCCAGCGTAACCTCCGCAGACGCAAGCCAGGCGCCCTCCACTCCCGTGATCGACGGCCGGCAATCTCCGGCGGCTTTAGCGATTGCTCGCGGCACCGCGCGATATCTGCACGCGCTCGGCTATTGCGTGGTCAGCGAATTGCCGCTGCCGTCAGGGCGCCGGGCCGACTTGGTCGCGCTCGGCGGTGACGGTGAAATCATCATCGTGGAGATAAAATCTTCGGTTGCCGACTTCCGCGCCGATCAAAAATGGATGGATTATCGGCGGCACTGCGATCGGCTGTTCTTCGCCACGCACGCTGATGTGCCTTGCGATATTTTCCCCACCGATGCCGGCTTGATCGTCGCCGACGCATTCGGCGCTACGGTAGTCTGCGAGGCGCCGGAGCAGCGGATCGCCGCCGCGACGCGTCGGTCCGTGATGCTACGCTTCGCGCATGCCGCAGCGCTACGTCTACAGGCCCTCGCCGATCCGCAAGGACCTTATAACGCGGAGCTATAATCAGGCGCGCGCGGTGCACAGACGTGACGCCTGAGCGGACGCGAGGTTATCGGAAGAGGAAAGACGAAATATTTCCGGGCGCGAACTATTTTGGGGCGCGTTTGGCCAGGATGCGCTGCAGCGTGCGCCGGTGCATGTTGAGGCGGCGGGCAGTTTCCGAAACGTTACGGCCGCATAGTTCGTAAATGCGCTGGATATGTTCCCAGCGGACCCGGTCGGCCGACATTGGATTTTCCGGCGGCTCGATCTTTTTGTTGTCGACGGCGAGCAGAGCCGCGGCCACGTCGTCGGCGTCGACAGGCTTGGCGAGATAATCGACCGCGCCGAGTTTCACCGCGTTCACCGCGGTGGCGATATTGCCATAGCCGGTGAGAATGATGGCGCGCGCTTCCGGGCGCCGCTTCTTCATTGCCGAGATGACGTCGAGACCGTTGCCATCGCCCAGTCGCATGTCGACCACGGCAAAGGCAGGCGGGGCTTTCTCCACCTGCAAGAGCCCATCGCTGACCGATTCAGCCGTCGTCACCGTAAAGCCGCGGCCTTCCATGGCGCGGGCAAGGCGCTGGAGGAACGACTTGTCGTCCTCAACGATCAGAAGTGAACGCTCGTTTGGCAGCGAGCTTGTTCCGGCATCGTCCATTGCAATTCCAGTACGTTCAACACGCCGTCAGGCAACGCCATGATCGGCAACTTACAGTTATGAAGCAACAGCCGTCGCCTCAAGTGGCGGCGCCACCAGCGGCCGTTCAAAATCGTCCCGGTTCCAGGTCACGGTGATCGTGGCGCCGTGCAGCGGTGGCGCTTGATTGATCAACGCGAGCTTGGCGCCGGAGCGTTCCAAGAGCGTTTTGGCGATAAAAAAGCCGAGTCCGAGACCGAACAGTGCAGTTTCATCGGCCTTCGAACCGCGGGGGCCGGGCCGCCGATGGGTGACATAGGGAGCGCCAAGGCGATCGACGACTTCGGGAGCGAATCCGGGTCCATCATCGCTGATCGAGATACTGACATCCTCAGTCGTCCATTGGGCGGCAATTTCGACCCGGGTATGGGCAAAATCGACCGCGTTTTCGATCAAATTGCCGAGTCCATAGCGGATCGCGGGATTGCGCTCCGCTGCCGGCTCTCCGGCCCGATTGGGCGGATAAGTCACAATGATCGAAACGCCGAAATTGCGATGCGGCGCCACCGCTTCCTCGATCAGGGCCGATAGCGGCAAGCGGTCGAACGGTTCGCCGGCGGGAAGCTCGGTGATTTTGGCCAGAATCTCACGGCAGCGCTGGGCCTGTTCGCGCAAAAGCTTGACGTCTTCGGCGTAAGGCGAATCCTTTTCGAGGGCGCGTTCGATCTCGCGGATCACGACCGTAATGGTCGACAGCGGCGTGCCGAGCTCGTGCGCTGCCGCCGCGGCAAGCCCGTCGAGCTGGGAGAGATGCTGCTCGCGGGCCAACACTAGTTCGGTAGCGGCCAGTGCGTCGGAAAGCTGACGTGCTTCCTCGGCGACCTGCCACGTGTAAACGCCGATATAGCCAATCGCCAGGAGGATCGAGAGCCAGACCCCGACCATATAGATTTCAGGAAGCTCAAGCGGGTTCTCGGAATCCCACGGTAGATCGTAATGGAGGAACACGAGCATCGTCGCGCAGAACATTGCAAACGTGCCGATCAGAAGCGTCATGCGCGGCGGCAGCGCCGTCGCCGAAATCAAGACTGGGCCGAGGAGGAGGAACGCAAACGGATTTTCCAACCCACCGGTGAGGTAAAGCAGCGCTGCCAATTCGGCGATGTCGAAGGTCAACAGCCAGGCCGCCCGATCCGGCTCGAGCCATTGCGTCTGCCGGAAGCTGACGCGCAGCGCGACGTTCAAGACCGCCGCCAGCGCAATCACGGCAAGGCAGGCCCAGATCGGAACTTCGAATTCCAGGCCGAAATGCACCACCAGAACGGCGGCCAATTGGCCGCAAACCGCGAGCCAGCGCAGCCGGATCAGCGTATCCAGCCGGACGTTCCGCGGACGCTCATGAGTTCGTGGCAGACCAAACATGCGTGTAATGTAACGTTGCGGCGCAGCGTCGCCAAATGTCGCCAAATGCACTGGCGCTCGACGCGCGAATGCGCGAAATTCAGCGCCCTAAACTCCATCAGGAGTGATTGCGATGGCTTACGAACTCGACCAGTTTATCTCCGATTGCCGCTCCATCCTGGAACGCGAGCCAGGCCCAGCCGGCCGGGAACAGGTGCGCAAGCAGCTCGAACGGCTGCTGCAGAATCCGGACTTCATCCAGCGACACTGCGAGCAGGCGCCGCGCGGATTGCACGTTCTTTACGAGGACCCCGAGCTTGGCTTCCAGGTTCTCGCTCATATCAATGACAAGGCGCGGGTCTCACCGCCCCATGACCACGGCGATTCGTGGGCGATCTATGGTCAGGCCACGCACTACACCGAGATGACGGAGTGGGAGCGGCAGGACGACGGCCGCGATTCGCAGCACGCCAAGCTCAAGCCGGTAAAAAAATACCGTCTGATGCCGGGACAGGCCGGGATTTATCAGGATGGCAAGATCCATTCGATCGATTATCCCGATCACGCGCGCTTCATTCGCGTCACCGGAACGAACCTGGATCGCATCGATCGCGTGCGCTTCGATCTGAACACCGGCGAAGTCAAACGGATGACGCCGCAGCAGGCGACGTGACGACGGCCGTCGACCCCGCCGAACTGCGGGGCATGTTCGACGACGGCGGCGAACTCGCGCTCATCGACGTGCGCGAAGAGTTGATCTATTCGCAAGGCCACCTCTTGCTGGCGCGTTCGGCGCCGCTCAGCCGGCTGGAATTGAAATTCGCCCAATTGGCGCCGCGGCGCGCGACGCGGATCGTGCTGTGCGACGATGACAACGGCCTTGCCGAACGCGCGGCAAGAGTCCTGGCGCGCAACGGCTATACCGATCTGCGCATCCTGGCTGGCGGCGTGACGGCCTGGGCGAAGGCCGGCTTTGAGCTGTTCACCGGCGTCAATGTGCCGAGCAAAGCATTCGGCGAATTCATCGAACATGAAGAGGCGACGCCAAGCATCGCGGCGGAGGAGCTGGCACCGCTGCTGCGCCAAGGCGCCGATCTTGTCGTCCTCGACAGCCGGCCATTCGAAGAATATGCGCGGGTCTCCATCCCGAGCGCAACCAATGTGCCCGGCGCCGAGCTGGTGCTGCGCGCGCGCGATATCGCGCCCTCTCCAGACACATTGGTGGTGGTCAATTGCGCCGGCCGCACCCGCAGCATCATCGGCACGCAGTCCCTGATCAATGCCGGCCTGCCGAACAAGGTCGTCGCACTGCGCAACGGCACCATGGGCTGGAGTCTTGCTGGATTTTCTTGCGAAAACGACCGAGACAAGCGTGCGCCGCGCGTCTCGGCGGAAAAATTGAATTGGGGGAAGCGCGCAGCGCAGCGCGTCGCGCAAGCATGCGGCGTCGAAACCATCGATCGGGCAAAGCTTGACGCCTGGCGAGGGGATGCAGACCGCACGCTGTATGTATTCGATGTCCGTGACCCCGCCGAATACCAGGCTGGTCACGTCGCCGGCGCGGTTTGCGCGCCGGGTGGCCAATTGGTCCAAGCGACCGATCAATATATCGGCACGCTGGGTGCGCGCATCGTGCTGACTGACGATCTGGAAGTCCGCGCCGCCATGACCGGCTCCTGGCTACGGCAAATGGGTTTTGCCGATGTCTATGTGCTCGCTGAGGCCGGCCCGGAAACGGGCTGGCCAAAGATCCCGATTCTTGAAAGCGACACGCGCCCCAAGACTGCAATCGACTGTATGGCGCTGGCTAAATTGCTGTCGCGTAATGCCGCGACGGTCGTCGATCTCTCGCTAAGCCGGAATTATCTTAGCCACCACATTCCGGGCGCCTGGTTCGCGATCAGGACGCGGCTTGGGCAAGCGCTGAAGAAAATCCGCGTCGACGGCACGCTCGTGCTCACATCGGAGGATGGCACGCTGGCAGAGCTTACTGTCATCGAAGCCGCGAGCGTGAGTAACCAGCCTGTGTGCTTTCTAAAAGGCGGCAACGCAGCCTGGCGCGCTGCCGACCAGCCATTCTCGGCCGAGGCGAGGATGGCCGACGAGGCCGTCGATCAATGGCGCAAACCCTACGAGCGCTTCGGCGACACGAAAGCAGCGATGCAGGACTATCTAGCCTGGGAAGTGGATCTTCTGCCACGCATCAAACGCGACGGCTTATTGCAATTCGAGCGGTTCAGGCCGCGGCCTGCAGCAGAAGCTCGCTGAGGCGCTCCGGCAAATCGATCATTACGTCATGGCCGCACGGTACGTCGTAACAGCGCCATGATGGATCCGATTGCACGGTTGCAAATGCGCGATCGAAGGCCGGATTGCTGTAGCCCTTTGCGCGAATATAGGTCTTCCGTGTGATCCGCTCGTGAGCGCCGGTGACCGCAATGGCGGACGTAAAGGTGCCGATCGGCTGTGGGACGCACAGGCTGTCGACCCAGTGACGATCGGCTTCGTTGACGCCGAACACTTCCGCCGAACGCGGGGGCACGCCAAGATCGCCGCGCTGTAAGGCTGCGCGAATGCCGTCCTGGACCGCGGGGCCGGTGAGATCCTGTATCGTATCGCCGTCGTTCGGCAGAAAGGCGTCGAGGAACACGATCGCGCGTATGGCCGCGGCCATCTGTTCGGCAACCCCTGAAATTATGAATCCGCCATAAGAATGGCCGCACAGCACCACGTCGCTTAGCCGCTCCCATTTCATTGCGTTTACGACGTCGGCGATGTGGGTGCCAACATCGATATCGGGCCGCAGCAGATGCGCGCGCTCGCCAAGGCCGGTCAGCGTCGGGGCGAAAACAACGTGACCGCCACGGCGAAGCTGCTCGGCGACACGCCCCCAGCACCAGCCGCCGTGCCAAGCTCCGTGGACCAGCACAAACGTGTAGGCCATGAATTCCCCCGCCGTCGGAAAGACGCCAACGCGCTACGGTTGCCACGCCGCGTCGGCAGCGCGTTGGTCACTGGTGTCGCGGCGAGCTTTATCGATGATCTGCAGCAGCGCCCGCAGCACCTCGTCCACCCCCTGGCCGGTAACATACGCACTTGAATGACAAATCAGTTAGCGCACTCGTGTGAGGCTGTAGAATCTCGGTTCCTTGCTTTGAGGATTCTCCATCGCAAATAATTCGGTATGGTCGGCATTAAAGTACATGACGACGTTAGGATTACTCAGAGCTTCCGCCAGTAACGAGGGCGTTTCGCCTTCGCGAGACCGCTTCATGTCACCTGAGATCGCGCAACCGCGCAATTCGGTCCTGTGGACCGTCTTCTGTAAAACAAGGCTAGAACCACTACCGACGGCTTGCGCTAGAAGTCCTGCAAATGGATTTTCGGTCCTTTCATGGGTGCCGAAAATTCGAATGTTATCGCCTTCGATCTTCGCCTGAAGAACTCCGTCCGGCGAATTCCATTCCATCGCGATATTCGTAGCCCTCGGCCTTAGCACCGCTTCGCCGAGGTTGTGGTAAAATGCCGCTTTCGGCTTGATCTTACTCAAGGCCCCATCGAGCTTCTCGTCTTCGTCGTCGCTCGCATCGTTTAGGCGTTTCAGAAGTTCAGGTACATTTTTGTGATATCTCTCGATAACGAGCGCCTTGTCGCATTCCTTTTTAGCTTCTTCAAAAAAGCTGGCACCTAGCAGCTTGGAGCCTAAGTTACTCATCGCCAGGGTATTGCTTTGGTTAGCTGAAGTTCGCCATGCGCTGATAGCCCGCACCGGCTATCTTTTGCTTGTTCTTTGAGCACACTCTCGATTTTGCGCACTCTCTCGAGCTTCCCAGCATGTGAATATGCCTTCATTGCCAACGCTAAATTCCGAAATTTCTTCCCTTCGTCCGCACTATTAGCCGCAGCTTCTTCATAAATCCGAGCCGCGACCTCGTAATCTTCGTAATGTTCGTAGGCTCGCGCTACATAGAACAGCAATTTATCATTCTTCGGATAGCTTTTTTGTAACCGCTTTATCTTTTCAAAATCCACCTTTTCATCGAACAGCATCCAAAGGAACTCTATTCGGGCTTCCCAAACCGCAAGCGCTTCTCCTACCGCTAGCGGTGTCTTTCGGTAGGCAGAATCTAACTTCTCGACCACTTCTTTCGATTGCCGAAAAGCTATGGCTCTAAAAACGGCCGAGTCATATTTTTCCTGATCCCAATCGTCTTTTGGTTCTAAATGGTCAGGTGTGCCTTGAGCTCCCTTTTGTTCCTCGGGTGCAGCCGCTGTTTCCACAAGAGCTGCAGAAGGCGTTGTCTTAGGGGACAATGATCCCAACATTTGGAGTAATTTTTCAAAAGATGGCAGAAGATTTGAACGCGAGAAAGGAATGTACTCTATGTCGCCGATCAGACCGCCCGGTGTTCGCAGGCCCTCTTCAAGAAAGACGATCACTTTCATTTTCCGGCCAACAGCCAGTCCGATTTCTTGAATGATCCAATCAGACGATTTCCATTTGATCTTTTCTTCGTTGATCGTCGCAAAACGCAGAAACGGAACTCTGGTTATCGCGCTTTGTCCAATCACGCGCTCATAGCGACTACATATTGCAACAAAAACGTTCTTGCCCTCGATTTTGTTCAGCACCTTGTCCGATACGGGAACAGGCTCGGCTTCTTGAGCGTGATCCCAACTAAAGTTCTGAAGCACTTTCTCCAAATTCCGAAAGTGCTCGATGAAGATGTCGGTCAATTCCTTATCAGACAGACTAAAACTGTGTGCGGCAAACGCTTTAATCTCATTCATGACCGCTCACGATCCGTTCAAGCTCAAACATTCCCGCATCTCCGGCGCTCCCGTTTTATTGAGAAACTGGGGTTAACGACTTAGCGTCAGGACAATAAACGACTCCAACCAATTTTATCGGTGTCTATTCCGGCCGACTAGACGCGTCCGCAGGCACATTTATGATTCACGCCCTAGCCTCAAGGCTTCCAGGCTGAACCCGCTGCGGCCGTCGCTAGACCTTCCGCGCGCGCCTTGTCGATGGCGGCAAGAAGCGCCCGCAGCACTTCAGGCACGCCCTGGCCGCTGACCGCCGAGATAATAAACGGCGTGTGCTTGGCGGCACGCCGCAAACCCGCTGTCTGTTGCTCGATTTGCTCAGGAGTTAGCGCATCGGCTTTATTGAGCGCCACGATTTCTGACTTTTCGGCGAGCTCATGCCCGTAAGCTTTCAGCTCGGCGCGCACCGTCTTGTAGGCCGCGCCGGCGTCCTCGCCGGTGCCATCGATGAGGTGCAGCAGCACGCGGCAGCGCTCGACATGTCCGAGGAAGCGATCGCCGAGGCCGACACCTTCGTGCGCGCCTTCGATCAGACCGGGAATATCGGCGAGCACGAATTCACGGCCGTCGACGTCGACCACACCGAGCTGCGGATGCAGCGTCGTAAATGGATAGTCGGCGATTTTCGGTTTGGCCGCGCTCACGGCGGCAAGGAAGGTCGACTTACCCGCGTTCGGCAGGCCGATGATGCCAGCGTCCGCAATGAGTTTAAGCCGTAGCCGGATCGTAAGCTCGATGCCTGTTTGACCGGGATTGGCGTGCCGCGGCGCACGATTGGTCGAGCTCTTGAAATGGGCATTGCCGAAGCCGCCATTGCCACCACGGGCAAGGACAGCGCGTTGCCCGACCTCGGTGAGATCGGCCAGAAGCGTTGCCCCATCCTCGTCATAAATTTGCGTGCCGACTGGCACTTTGAGAACCGCGTCGGCGCCGTTGGCGCCGTGACGATCCTTGCCCATGCCGGCGCGGCCGTTGGCGGCGGTAAAATGCTGCTGATAGCGGTAATCAATGAGCGTGTTGAGTCCGTCCACCGCTTGCGCGATCACGTCGCCGCCCTTGCCGCCATCGCCGCCATTAGGTCCGCCGAATTCAATGAACTTTTCTCGCCGAAATGAGACGCAGCCATTGCCGCCGTCGCCGGAGCGAATGTAGATCTTGGCTTCGTCGAGAAACTTCATCTGCACCTCGTAAATCGCGAAACGCGCCGGCACAACATCAATTGCCGTCCAACCTCAATTGCCGTCAATGTTGCTGCGGTGGCCGGCGCTGTCACTCTGATATAAGGTCGCAAATCGTGACGGCGGAGCCCGGTCTACTGTGTTTGGACGTTGGGATTTAGGGCGAAGAGCGACGAGCGTGTGGCGCGTTGTGAAGCTGGCGACGCGAGCGGCGGTTTGGCGAAGAACCGCCGACCCGCCGCTGGTGGGATTACCGGTGCTCCTGGCCTTTGCCACGCTGCTGGCCGCCGTCCGCGCCACGCTGCAGTTGGTCGAGGCCGGCTCGTGGCACGCCTTCAATCCTTACGGCCTCAATGCCGTCGTTGCCTGGATCGCCCTTGAGCTTGCGATCGCTGCGCTGTTCGTGCGTCCAGCCGCCCGCACCACCGCCCTATCGGCGATGTTTGTCCTTTCCGTTATCGCTGACATAGCGATGACCGCAATCAGTGCTGGCGTGCCGCTCGTCGCCCGCGTCGCGGAGCATCCCGAGCTCTTCTCCGGCACAGTCGTGGTCAGCGCGATCTACGCGCTGCTGTTTGCTTGGTGGGTGGGCGCCATGACCTGCATCGTCGGCAGCCTGGAACAACAATCAGGCTGGCGGTTGGCCGGGAGGATTGCTAGCCTATGGCTCGCATTGTTCGTGGCCAATGTCGTGGTCCCGCACGCTCCGGTCTTTGTGCCGCCGGATTTTGACCAACGCAACGCCAATTGGTGGGAAACCGTATATGCGCCACAACGCGCGGAAAGTAAGCCGAGATCTGGCGGCGAAACCGCGCGAATCGAAAGAATCCAGCCGAAGCTGCTCCACGAGCAATTCGCGCAATTGCCGTCATCGCGCAAGGGCGAAACATCAGGCAAGGGCGAAACGAATATCTATACGCTGGCACTGGCGGGTTGGGCCGAGCAGGACGTTTTCATCAAAGAGCTCGACGGCGGCTTGGAGGCGCTCGCCCGCGTGTTGCCGATCAAGGGCCGCACGGTGCGCCTGATCAATCACCGCAATACCGTGAATACAATTCCGCTTGCCAATTTTCCCAATTTTGCGGCGGCGGTGCACGCCATCGGCAACATTATGGATCGAGACAACGACGTTTTGATTCTGCTCATGACCTCGCATGGTTATCGCGGCGGCTTTGCCTTGCAATTGCCGGGCGACCAAGGCGTCCTGACGCCGCAACAGATCGCCGCGACGCTCGACGGCGAGGCCATCAAGAATCGCGTGGTGATTGTTTCGGCGTGCTATTCAGGAATCTTTGTACGGCCGCTGGCAAACGACAATACGATCGTGATGACTGCGGCCGATGCGGAGCACACGTCGTTCGGCTGCGCACCCGAGCGCGACTGGACCTATTTCGGCGACGCCTTCTTCCATCACAGCCTGCACCCGGGCTCCGATTTCGAAAGCGCGTTCAATCAAGCCCGTATCCTGATCCATGGCTGGGAAACGATGGACCACGCGACGCCGTCAAATCCGCAGGGCTCGTTTGGGCGGGCGCTCGTCGCAAAGCTCGCGCCGTTCTTTGCGACGAATCCGCGTCCCTGATCGCGCGCGGAATTTTCCGAAAACCGCAACTACCGCTTTTTGCGGATCATGCTTTTATGTTTGAGCATGATCTTTTCCGACCTGCCTTCGCCCGCCGGAGCATCAAGCGAAAGTGCAAACGGTTGCCCCGGGCTTCGCGCAGGCGGGAAACCGGCGGCCACTTTTCGGGATCATGCTTTTATGTTTGAGCATGATCTTTTCCGAAAACCGGCTGCCACTTTTCGGGATCATGCTTAAGCCACTTGCCGCGCCTGTGCCCAAGCCTTGAGCGACGCCCACAGCCGGCGATCGAGACGAAAACGGTCGATCGGCGCTGCGGAATTGATGGCCCGAATCCGGCAAAGCCGGACGCCGGTCCATTGGAAGCCGCACTTCTCAAGCACGCGGCGCGACGCCGGGTTGCTGACGCGGGCTCCGGACTGCAGCACCTCATGGCCCAGGTCGCTGAAGGCGTAATCAATCACGGCGCGAACTGCCTCGGTCGCGTAGCCGCATCCCCAATAGGGAACGCCCAGCCAATAACCGAGTTCAGCGCCGTCCTGCCGCACATCGATGCCGCAGGCGCCTATCGGAGCGCCATCGAGAGCGATCGCGAATGTCGCGCTGCCGTTCTGTCGGTTCGCCTGTGCAACGAACTGTTCCGCCTCGTCCGCCGAATAAGGATGCGGAATACGTGCCGTGTTCTCGGCAACACGACGGTCGCCGGCCAATTGCACGATCACGGGCACGTCGCGTTGGCACAATGCGCGCAGCACCAGCCGCTCGGTCTTGAGTACGGGGATGCGGCGCGCGGTTGCTTCTCGCGCCAAAACCGGCGTGAAGACAGAGCTGGGGACTTCCGTTGCGAGCGTCATCGCCTGGGCTCCTGCAAGAAACCGAAAGGGGAGCCGGCATGCCGGTCTCCCCTTTTTCGAGCCCATTAGGCCCGCCGGTTCGACTGGATGCCGGCGGACCTTACTGATGATCCACCGTGTTACTGGGCCGTGGCCTCACTCATCGGACGTACCGAGACGAATACGCGGCCTTTGGTTTTGGTACGAAACTCGACTTTGCCTTTGATCAGGGCAAAGAGCGTGTGGTCTTTGCCGATCCCGACGTTGCGGCCGGCGTGCCATTTGGTGCCACGCTGGCGCGCAATTATGTTGCCTGCCAGCACTTCTTCGCCGCCGAACATCTTCAGCCCGAGGCGTTGTCCCGCGGAATCGCGTCCGTTGCGCGAAGATCCGCCTGCTTTCTTGTGTGCCATTATCGGCCTCCGAAACTCACTTGCCCTCTATTTAGAGCGGATTCGTGACAAAATCATCACCTGCCGGTGTCACTTCTTTTTGCTTTTCGCCTTCGCTGCCGGTTTTTTCTCCCTCGCCGCCGGCTTTGCTTTCGACTTTTCCTTTTTCGTCGCAGTTTTGCGCGCTGCCGGGGCCTTGTCCTCGGCGGACGTTGCCGCAGCCGCAGCGCCGGCGGATTGTTCAGAAGCAGCGGCGGCCGGCGCGCGCCTCGGACGTGGCTGCGCCTGTTTGCTCGGCTTTTTGCCGTCCGTCAAAATTTCGGTGATGCGCAACAGCGTGAATTCCTGGCGATGGCCGATCTTGCGTCGCGAATTCTTGCGCCGGCGCTTTTTGAAGGCGATGATCTTTGGCCCGCGCGCCTGTTGGAGGACTTCGGCCGCGACAGTAGCGCCCGCCACTGTGGGTGCGCCTAGGCTCACGCTATCGCCGCCGACGACCAGGACTTCGCCGAATTCGACGATCTCGCCGGGATCGCCCTTGACCTTGCCAACCTTGAGCACGTCCTCGGCCGCCACCCGGTATTGCTTGCCGCCCGTTTTGAACACCGCGAACATGTTTGTTCCTCGTTCCAAGCCCGACGTTCGGGTCACCGCCCGGGACCGGATTCTTCCAGTCTGTTCTGCTGACGGTCGGCGGGATGGTGGCGCGAATGGCCGCATCGAACACGCCGATCGGCGCCGTTATGACCGGCCCGTAAGTGCCTGTCAAGAAATGCACACCAAGCAGGCCTCAAGTGGCTGGCGCTTTCGCCGCGCCGGATGGTGATGACGTTGATCCGCCGGCCGTGCTAAAGCGCGAGATACTAGCAAGCCGCGCGGTACCGGGAGAACGGCGATGACAGCAGGGAGGCTAGCGCTTTCGCGTCGCGCACTGCTCGCGGCGGGACTGCCTGCAATGGCGATCGGGGCAGCGAGCGCCCAAGGTGGCAGTGAAAATTATCCTGAGCACCAAGTCGCTTTCATCGTGCCGTTTGCGCCAGCCGGCGGCACCGACATCCTCACCCGGCTTCTCGCCCAGAAACTCGAACAGCGATTTGGTAAATCCTTCGTCGTCGAGAACCGGCCGGGGGCCGGCACGATTTTGGCCACCAGTTACCTCGCGAAATCGCTGCCTGACGGCTACACGATCATGCTGTACAAAAGCCTGCCTTACGATCCGGGCAAGGACTTTGCGCTGGTTGCGCTGATCGCGCGGGTGCCATTCGTGCTGGTCGTTAATCCCTCGCTGCCGGTAAACAGCGTCGAGGATCTCATCAAACTCGCTAGGCAACGGACGCTTGGCTATGGCTCCGGCGGCGTCGGTGCCTTTCATCATCTGGCGGCGGCGCTATTCTCAAGCATGGCGGGGATCAAGATGATCCACGTGCCGTATCGAGGCACGGCGCCCGCGCTCAATGACCTTATGGCCGGCTACATCCAGGTGATGTTTACCGACTACGGCCCAGCGTCGGCTTTGATCAGCAGCGGCAAGGTACGCGCGCTTGCCGTCACAACAAAAAAACCATTCGCCGTACTGCCCGAGGTTCCGCCGCTCGCCGACGCCGGCGTGCCTGGCTTCGACGCGGCCGCATGGCAAGGCGTGATTGCACCGTCCCAGACGCCGCCTGTGATCGTTGCCAAACTCAACGGCGAACTCAATGCAGCGGTCGCCATGAGCGAGGTTCGCTCGCGGATGCGGGACATCGGTATGATTCCGGTCGGCACCGGTTCGCCCGAGGAGCTCGCGCAGTTTTTCCAGTCCGAAATCGTGCGCTGGGGCAAGGTCGTGCAAGACGCCGGCATTGCCCGATCCGAGTAACGATTTTGTCTGACGCAGCGCAAACAACCCAGACTCGCCGGCATTTACCCGTCGGCGATGAGATTTTTCTCGATCATGTCGGACACTACGTGCGCGACGCCGAGGCGGCCGGCCGCGCACTGCGCCGGGTCGGTTTTGCGCCGACACCGATCTCGATTCAATCGGATAAAGACCCGGCCTCCGGGGAGCTTATTCCCACCGGAACCGGCAACATCACGGCCATGTTCGCCCGCGGTTACATGGAAGTTTTGTTCAAAACCTCCGATTCGCCGCTGGTTCGCGAATTCGATGCGGCGCTGGCGCGGCGCGCCGGACCGCACATCGTGGCTTTTTCAGTGGCCGATGCTGCGGCGGCGCGCGGGCGCCTCGCCAACGCCGAATTTCCGGTGCGCGATCTCGTCCGCATGCAGCGTCCGGTCAAGACCGAGGTTGCCGCAGACACTGCGGCTTTCACCATTGCACGCGTCGAACCGACGACGATGCCGGAAGGCCGTATCCAAATATTGACGCATCACACCGAGCACACGGTGTGGCAGCCGCGCTGGTTGTCGCATCCGAACGGCGTTTGCGATCTCATTGACGTCGTTATTGCGGTCGGCGATGTCGAGGAGGCGGCGCAGCGGTTCGCACGTTTCACCGGCCGGTCGGCGACCGCAACGCCAGGCGGCGCGCTGATCCGGCTCGATCGCGGCGGCGTGTATCTCGTCAGTCATCACAGGGCGACCGAGAAATTGCCCGAGGTGCCGGTTACGTCGCTGCCGTTCACCATCGGTTACGCGCTTGGAGTGAAATCGCTTGCCGCCGCCGAGAAAGCGGTCGACGGCGCCGACCTCGAATGGCGCGCTTTGGAAGACGGCATCGTCGCTACGTTTCCGACCGAATTGGGCGAAGGCGCCTGGTTTTTTATCGAGCAGCCGGACGCCTTGCCCTGGCGGCGCTAAGCGCCGTCGTTCGACAATTTGGCTTTTGCGCTCAGCATGCAATATTTGAGTGCAATATTTGCAGAGCAAAACATCGAGACAGCCTTTGCATAGCCCGACAGACGTCGAGACATCTTGGCCCGACGCGATCCATGCGCACTTTCAGCGCGTCGGCATTCGTCAAGTCGGCTACGTGCCCGATGCCGGCCATAGCCGGCTGATCGCGCTCTGCCGCAACGATCCGCAGATCGTCGATGTGGTGCTGACCACGGAGGAAGAGGGCGTCGGACTGGTCGCTGGCGCGGCGCTAGGGGGACAACACGCCGCGCTACTGATGCAGTCGAGCGGCGTCGGCAATTGCATCAATATGTTCTCGCTCTTACGCAATTGCGGCTTCGGCTGCATCGTGCTCGTCACCATGCGCGGCGAGTTCGGTGAATTCAATCCATGGCAAGTGCCGATGGGCGCCATCACCGAGGACGTGCTGCGGCTTGCCGGTTTTCTCACCTATCGCGCCGACGCCGCGGATGCCGTCGATGAGATTGTCGGCGCCGGATGTGACATGGCGTTCAATGGCAATCTCCAGATTGCGGTCCTGCTGTCGCAGCGGCTGATCGGCCCCAAGCAATGGACGCGGTAATGCTGGACCGCCGCGATTTCGTGCAACAACTTCTCGCCGATCGCGGCGATCTTCTGGTCGTGCCGGGGCTCGGCTCGGCGACCTACGATGTTGCCGCGGCCGGCGATCACCCGCTGAATTTTTATCTCTGGGGCGCCATGGGCGGCACCGCCATGATCGCGCTTGGCCTGGCGCTGGCGCGGTCCGACCGGCGTGTGGTTGCGCTTCCGGGTGACGGCGACATGCTGATGGGCCTGGGCAGCCTCGCCACGATCGGCGTCAAGCAGCCGAAAAATCTGGTGGTGGTGGTGCTCGACAATGCGCATTACGGCGAGACCGGCATGCAGCCGAGCCATACGGAGGCCGGCATCGATTTCGCCGCATTGGCGCTTGCCTGCCGTTTCCGCCAAGCGCGTAGCGTGACGCGCATTGAGGAAACAGCGGAGGTACGGAAGTTACTCCATAGCGGCGAAGGGCCGATCCTGATCAACGCCAAAATCAAGCCCGACGACGTGCCGCGAGTGCTGCCATTGCGCGATGGTCACGCCATCAAAGAGCGCTTCATCGCGGCCTTGAATGCGGTCTGAACGAGCTACTTAGCATTTACGAAAGAACTTGTAGATTTCCGGGCGCTGCAGCCAGATCAATTGCCAGGTCAATCCGCCGTGCTCGTCGATCCATTTTAGAATGTCCTGCGGATAAATCTTCAACAATGTATCGGTGACGAACGGAAAAGTGCCGGCATGGAAACCAAGCGCCGCATCCGGGGTAACGCAAATATCTTTACGCGGAAAATACCCGGTGAGTAGCGTGCACGCGGACGCGCAGATGCCGACGATCCGGATATTGATCTTTTGCGCGGCGAGCTTTTCCCATTTCTCCTGGTAGAGATAGACAAAGCCGCCGTGATCGCCGGAAACCTCAATGGTTTCCGCACGCGCCGCCGGTGCGGCGGCAATCAGGACAGCCGCCAAAGCCACCTGCCAGAATTTCATTTTCAATGCCCCGTGCTTGTTGCTGCCGTTTTTGCCGCCTGCTTCACCGCCGCGACGATTTCCGGATAAGCGGCGCAGCGGCACAGATTCCCCGACAGGTAATGCCGAATGTCCTCGTCGCTCGGATCGGGATGCTGCTCGAGCAATTGATGCGTCATCAGGACGAAGCCCGGCGTGCAGAAACCGCATTGAAATGCGCCGCAAGCGATAAAAGCCTGTTGCACGTTCGACAGCGCACCGTCGGCGTCGAGATGCTCCACGGTTGTGACTGATTTGCCGTCGACCCAAACCGCAAAATAGAGGCAGCCAGATACCGCTTGTCCATCGACCAGCACCGTGCAGCAGCCGCACAAGCCTTGCCCGCAGCTCTCGCGGGCGCCGAATAGGCCGAAATCCTGCAACAATTCGACCAGATTGCGATGCGGCTCGATATTCGTCGAGACCGGCTGGCCATTGAGCGTGAAATTTATTATCCGTGCGCTCATCAGTCATCCTCGAGGGGGCGGCCGGCTTTAGCCCGCAACGCGCGAAGCACCGCTTCGGCAGTGATCGGCAGCTCCGTGATACGTACGCCCACGGCGTCATGAATGGCGTTGGCAATCGCCGGCGACACGCCGAAGGTGCCGGTCTCGCCAAGTCCCTTGGCGCCGAATGGACCGGAATGCTGCTCGGCGACAACCAGTTCGTTTTCCATGGGCGGAATGTCGCCAATGCCCGGAATCTTATAGTCGGCCAGCGAGGCGTTGGTAACCTGACCGCCGTCGAGCTGCATTGCCTCAGATAAAGTGAAGCCGAGCTGCATAATCGCCGCGCCTGATAATTGAGTGCGCGCCACGGCGGGATTGATCGGCTTGCCGCAATCGGCGGCGTTGATGAGTCGTACGATCCGCACGTGCCCGGTCTCGGTGTCGACTTCAACCTCAGCGGCGGCGCCACCCACCATCCAGAACGGCGTGACGTTATCGGAAAGTCCGGTTTGCGCGTCCGGCGCCTTGTAGTTCGGAACGAAGCTCGCGGTGCCGATTACATTGCCCGCCTGCATGCCGTAGCGCTTCTTGAATATTTCCGCCGGCGGATAATTAGTGCCCTCCGGCAGCCCGGCTTCGGCGGCGAGCGCGCGCAATTTGACGCGGGCATCCTCCGCCGCCAGCCGCACCGCATTGCCCATGTGATAGAGCGAGCGTGAGCCGAGCGTGCCCATGTCGTAGGGCGTGATATCTGTGTCCGGAGCGATGACCCGCACATCCTCGGGCCTCACGTCCAGTACCTCGCCGACGATCTGCGCGAACGCGGTGTCCGCGCCCTGCCCCATGTCGACCGTGCTTTTGTAAAGGTACACGCTGCCGTCGGCCGAGACGTTCACCGCTGCGACCGACGTGGTCGGCGAAATCGAAGCCTTGAACCCGATCGCGATGCCGCGGCCGCGCCGCAGCGTAGCCGAGCCGCGGTCGAACGGCGCGTTCCAGCCGATGCGCCCGACCAGCGCTTCGAGCACCTCATCGATGGCGGCGTCTTGCAGCACCGTGCCGCTCGCCTGCGGCCGGCCGTTGCGCAGGATGTTCTTGCGCCGGAACGCCACCGGATCCATGCCGAGTTCGCGCGCAATCAGATCGGTGTGGCTTTCATATCCCCAGACCAGTTGCGGGACGCCGAAGCCGCGCAACGCGCCGGCCGGCGTGCGGTTGGTGTAGAGCGCGTAGGAATCGATGCTGACATTCTCGATGTCGTAGGGGCCGGCCGCGGTAAATCCGGATTTTTGTGTGACCCGCGGCCCGATATCGGCATAGGCGCCGCCGTTCCAGTACACCTCGCAAGCGCGCGCGACGAGCCGGCCATCCTTGTCGACGCCGCTCTTGATGCGGAACGTCGTCGGATGTTTGGTGATCATGTAGAATTGCTCTTCCATGGTCAGCGCGATCTTGACGGGGCGCCGGACCAGCATCGCCAGCGCAGCGACCAGAGCTTCGAGCTTGACGTAGACTTTCGATCCATAGCCGCCGCCGAGATACGGCACTTTGACCCGCACGCGGTTTTCCGGCCAGCCGAACAGGCGCGCGATTTCAATGCGCACGAATGACGGCGTTTGGTTCGATGTATAGATCGTTAGCCGTTCATCGCCCGGCTCGGCCAGCGCGACATGCGGCTCAAACGGCAAATGCAGGCATTGCTGAGTCTTGAACGTGTGCTCGAAAATCCGATCGGCGCCGGCGAACGCGTTGTCCACATCGCCGCGCCGCAGATGATAATCAAGCGCGACGTTGGTGCCTTTGCGGCCCTGTAAATGTTTTAGGTCGGCAAACGTGCCGGCCGGCCGCAGCACCTCGTGCACCAGCGTATCCGGCGCCATCGCCGCGATCTCGTCGTAGACGGCGGGCAGCTCGTCATATTCGGCCGTGATCAGTTGCGCGGCTTGCTCGGCAATATGCGGGTCACTCGCCAGAACGGCGGCGACCGGCTCGCCGACATAGCGCACTTTTTCGAGCGCCAGTATCGGCTGATCGTGAAAGGCGGGGCCGTAAAACGGCTCCGGAATGAGCTTGCGTATATCCTCACCGCTAACGACGCGATGCACGCCAGGAAATGACTGCGCAGCCGCGGTATCGATGCTGCGAATGCGTCCGTGCGGCACGGTCGAGCGGAAAACCTTGCCATACAGCATGCCGGGCACGCGCAGATTATGCGTATAGTCGGCGCGGCCGGACACTTTGGCGCGCGCTTCAAGGCGCGGAAGCTCTCGACCGATCTGGTTCATTACTGCTGCAGTCCTGCGCCGCGATCGATTGCCTGCTGCACGGCGCGTCCAAGATAAACGCGAAGAAGTTCGCGTTTATAGCCGGCCGAACCATGCGCATCGGCGAGAATGATCGCCTCCTTGGCTGCGGCGTCGCCGGCGTGCCGCAACAGCCGATCGTCCAAGCCGCCAGCATGCAGCACGCGTTCGGCATCGGCCAAGCGCGTGATCTTCTCAGTAGCCGCGCTGACGATGACAATTGGATCGTGGATTGTGCCGTCGTTGAGCGCGAACGATATGGCAATGCCAAGCGCGGGCCAGTCGTCGGCCGAACGTGCGGTGACTTTCACATAGGCGGCTTTGCGGCCCTCGAGCGGCGGCACCGTCACGGCGGTTATGAGCTCATTTCTTTCGAGCACAGTCTCGTAATAGCCGGTGTAAAGATCGATGAGCGGCACTTCGCGCGTTCCTTTCGGCCCGGCAATGGTCACGCGCGCGGCTAGCGCCGCGAGCGCCGGCGGCAGATCCATATGCGGGTCGCCATGCGCGAGCGCGCCGCCGACGCGCGCAACATTACGCACCCGAGGATTCGACAGCGTGCGCAGCGCGCGTCTGAGCACCGGCAGGCGCGCGGCCAAATTGCGATCATGTTCGAGCTGGCTCAGGGTCGCCATGGCGCCGATGCGCAGTTCTCCGCTGCCGCTCACGGCAATGCGCGCATGCTCCGGCTCGAGGCGATGCAAGCTGACGAGGCGCGTGGGCTGGAACACGCCGGCTTTCATCATCAACATCAGCGCCGTGCCCCCGGCAACGGGCCGGATCGTCGCCTCCTGCGGATCGAGCATCGCGATCGCGGCTTGCAGCGAAGTCGGCTCGGCCATTTCGAACGCAATCATGCAAGAATTTCCATCTTTTCCTTCGTCTAATCCGCCGCCATGGTCAACACGTGATCGGCAATTTCGGCGCGCGTGGCGACCCAGATGTCAGGTGACGACATCGCTTGCTCGACGATCTTCTCGTAAAAGTACGCGCCGCGATGATGGCCAAAAATATGCGCATGGCTGGTCACATCGATGATGCGAAGTTCGTCGCTTGCGCGCGCGATCTCGATCACCTCATTGTAGGACTCGAGCATCAAGCGCGGCGGATGGCCGTACTTCATGGCGGGCATGTCGTTGACGTCGTACGACAGTGGAATGGCCACGATCCGATTGTTTCCATAATTGATGACATACGGAAGATCGACATTGAACACATCGCCATACCAGCGGTAACCGGCCTCGGCGAGGAGCTTGGCCGTAGACGGTTTCGATGTGCCGCGCGGCGATAGCCAGCCGCGCACCGGTTTTCCGGAGGCCTCGGCAAGAAGCTTGGTGCATCGTGCGATGTTTCGCCGCTCCTCATCCTCAGACAGAAGCGCCGGGATCACATCCATGGCGTAGGAATGCGACAACACCTCGTGGCCGTCCTCCGCGACGGCGCGCACCGTCGTGGGCGAGCGTTCCGCGATGATTGCATTCACCATCACGCTGGCTTTGGCGCCATGCCGCCCAAGTACATCCATCAAACGGTGAATGCCGACCTCGACGCCGTAAGCGGCCCACGAGATCGCCATCGTGTCGAGCACGCCGGCTGGAAGCGGATTGCCCATCGGGCTGATGCCCGGCGCCTTGCCGTCCGACCAAGCTTCGAGACAGACATTGAACACGACGGCAATACGTTTGCCGCCGGGCCATACCCAGTCCGGCCTTTTTTGCATTTGCGCCTCCGCCGGTCGGGAAAAATCGTGTCCTAGGCGCTGACACTGAACGCGGCGATCGCCGCCATGTTGACGAGCTGCGCATCGTTCGTCGAAAGCGGCACGATCTGCACGGAGCGGTCGAGGCCGACCAGCATGGGACCGATAACGGTAGCGCCGCCAAGCTCCATCAGCATTTTGGTCGAGATCGAAGCGGAATGAAACGCCGGCATGATCAGCACGTTAGCGGGCCCGGAAAGTCGGCAGAATGGATAGGCTTCGCGCAATTCCATGTTCAGCGCGACATCGGCGGCCATTTCGCCATCATATTCGAAATCGACGCGCTGCTCGTCCAATAGCCGCACCGCTTCCTGCACCCGCTCCGAACGCTCGCCGGCCGGATGGCCGAAAGTAGAGAATGCGAGCAGCGCGACGCGGGGCTCGTAGCCAAGGTTACGCGCCACCCGCGCCGCCTCGATCGTGATTTCGGCAAGGTCGACGGCCCCGGGCATCTCGGTGACCGCGGTGTCAGCGACCAGCACGGTGCGGCCGCGCGCCAGAACCATCGAGATGCCCATCACCCGGTGACCGGGCTTTGCATCGATGCAGCGCCGGACATCTTCCAGCGCCACCGAGAAATTGCGCGTAACGCCGGTGACCATCGCATCGGCGTCGCCGAGCGCGACCATGCACGCGGCGAAGTGATTACGGTCCTGGTTGACGAGCCGCTGGCAATCCCGCTGCAGAAAGCCGCGGCGCTGCAGCCGTTCATAAAGGTAGGCGGTATAGGCGGAATTGCGCGAGGAAATGGCGGCGTTGATGATTTCGATATTGCCGCCAAGCTCAACACCCAGCGCCGCCGCGGTTTCGCGGACTCGTGGTTCGCGTCCAACCAAAAAAGCCGTTCCAAGGCCTTGTTGAACAAAAATGGCGGCGGCGCGGATTACCTGCTCCTCTTCGCCCTCGGCGAAAACGACACGTCGCGGTCGCCGGCGCAGTCGTTCGAAAACGCCCTGGAGCACGCCGGCGATCGGATCACGCCGGCTGCGCAGTTGCTGCCGATACGCTTCCATATCCGGGATCGGCCGCCGCGCGACTTTCGACTCCATTGCCGCTTGCGCGATCGCCGGTGGAATGTCGGAAATAAGCCGCGGATCGAACGGCACCGGGATGATGTAGTCGGGACCGTATTTCGGGCGCGCGCCATAGGCCACAGCAACTTCGTCGGGAACGTCCTCGCGCGCGAGCGCTGCCAACGCTTGCGCGGCGGCGATCTTCATTTCCATATTGATCGCGCGTGCGCGCACGTCGAGCGCGCCGCGGAAGATGTAGGGAAAGCCGAGCACGTTATTGATCTGATTCGGATAATCGGATCGGCCCGTCGCCATGATGGCGTCAGAGCGTACCGCGGCGACCTCCTCAACCGTGATTTCTGGATCGGGATTGGCCATGGCGAAGATGATCGGCTTCGGCGCCATCGCCTTCACCATCGTCTGCGTAACCGCGCCCTTCGCCGACAGACCGAAAAACACGTCGGCGCCCGCCAGGGCCTCGGTCAACGTGCGCGCCTTGGTCTTGACGGCAAAGCCCGACTTCCACTGGTTCATGCCCTCGGTGCGGCCCTCATAGATGACGCCCTTGGTGTCGCAGAGGACGAGATTTTCCGGACGAAAGCCGATCGCGCGAAGAAGTTCGAGACAGGCTATGCCGGCCGCCCCGGCGCCGTTGCAAACGAGCTTGGTCGTTGCAACCTCACGTCCCGTAAGCTCCAAGGCATTGATCAGCCCGGCCGCGGCGATGATCGCGGTGCCGTGCTGATCATCGTGGAAAACCGGCACGTCGAGCAGTTCGCGCAGCTTCTGCTCGATGATGAAACATTCCGGCGCCTTGATGTCTTCCAGATTGATTCCGCCCCAGCCCTTGCCGAGCAGTTTGACGCAATTGATGAACTCGTCGGGGTCCTCGGTGGAGACTTCGAGATCGATGGAATCGATATCAGCAAAACGTTTGAACAGGACCGCCTTGCCTTCCATCACCGGCTTGGCGGCCAAGGCGCCGCGATTGCCCAGGCCGAGGATGGCGGTGCCGTTGGTGATCACCGCGACGAAATTACCTTTGGTCGTGTAGTCGAAGGCTTTACTCTCATCTTCAGCGATGGCGAGGACCGGAACCGCGACGCCTGGCGAATAGGCCAGCGAAAGATCGCGCTGCGTGGCCATCGGCTTGGTGGCGACGATTTCGAGTTTTCCCGGCCGGCCTTGGCTGTGAAATAGCAGAGCTTCCTGATCGGTGAAGGTCGGACGCTGCGTGCCGCCGTTTTTGGCCGCCATCTCGATCGCCTGCCGGTGAATGAACGCGCTAAAGCAAAGCCCCAATGCAAAGCCCGAAAGCAAAGCCTCGAAGCAAAGCCCCAAAGTGAAGCCAGATGGAACTTTAGCGAAAGCCGCGCCCCATACTCAAGGACCTCCGCCATTGCCCTTCATGCAACCGCCGCGTCCAAGCGTCGCCGCTGGCAATCATCGTTGCGGAGGACCGGCCGCAGCCGCGGCGACGATGCCTCGCCGCGCAGCCAAATGCATTGAACTCGCGGGCGCGTAGGGGTAATGGCTGACTCTCACCGAGCCAGCCGCCTGCCCTGCAGTCAGCGTCATGATCAGATTTTTGTTTCGATTTATCGGCCTCTGCCTGCTTGCCACGGCGTTCGTGCTCTTCGTCTATGACGGCACGAAATCCATCGCCAATCATGACCTCCTCTACACCAGGCTGGACGATGTATGGGCGATCGTCGATCAGAACAGTCTCAACACCGTGCAGAATTGGCTGAAGCAGAGACTTTCATGGGCATGGGACCCCTATCTGCAGGGCGGCTTCGACTTGCCGGCTTGGGTCGTCGTCGGCATCGCGGCCACCCTTCTCATCCTGCTGGGACGCAAGAGGAAGCCGCTGATCGGCTACGCGCGCGACTAGGATCGCGATAAGCTCGCACGCTTGCGTCCTCGATCGCAACGCAGAGGGGCCTTTTCGTGCGACGGCTTGTCAGGGGCTTGGTGATCCTCACCGTCGCCGTTCTGCTCATTCCCTATGCGATCGCGCCGCTTTATCGGTTCATCGATCCGGTTTCGACGCCTATGCTTTGGCGCTGGGCCACCGGTAAGCGCGTCCAGCACATCGTTGTGCCTCTTAATCGCATTGCACCGGCGCTGCGACTCGCGGTGATCGTCGCTGAGGACGGCAGCTTTTGCCGCAATCGTGGCGTTGATCTTGGCGCAATTCGCGAGGCGATGCAGCAATCCGATGAGATCGGCGAGGCCCGCGGCGCTTCGACGATTACGCAGCAAACGGCCAAAAACTTGTTCCTATGGGAAGGCCGCAGCTTCATCCGCAAGGCACTCGAATTCCCGCTGGCGCTCTGGCTCAATCTGGTCTTGCCGAAGCGGCGCGTTCTCGAAATCTATTTAAATATCGCCCAATGGGGACCCAACGGTGAATTCGGGGCCGAAGCCGGCGCACGCTGGGCGTTTGGCAAATCTGCCCGCGATATTAATCCATACGAGGCGGCGGAACTGGCGGCGATCCTGCCCAATCCGATTGCGCGCAGCGCCCGGATTCCAAGCGTCCTGGTGCGGCGCCTCGCCGCGCTCTATCAGCGGCGGTCGATCGAATTCAGCGGGTTGGATGCCTGCGTGCGTGGGTCTTAAGCTCTAGCCTAGCGGCCGCCATTCTTCTATAAGCCGCCATCCGAGCGGCAAGATCGCATAGAGGAGAACGACCATGGCCGTGCCGAAAAGAAAAACATCGCCTTCCAAGCGCGGCATGCGGCGGTCTGCCGACGCGTTGAAGGCCCCGACCTATATCGAGGACAAGGACTCGGGCGAGTTGCGCCGACCACACCACATCGATCTGAAAACCGGGATGTACCGCGGTCGGCAAGTACTGACCAAAAAGTCGGAAACCTGAGTTCTATCCGTTGCGCAGCCTTGTCTGCGCACGCTCGGAGCCTATACGATCCGAATTCTCCAGCGCAGGATGTCTTCTGCGCTGCCGCGCGTTCCACAAATACGACAGCGCTTGAGAGAGATGGATCATGTTTGCGCTCGGTTTCCCGCTGCTGCTCATTCCATTCGCTATCTACAACATGATCGCGTTTCTCACGCCCGGCGTGAGCTGGACATCAACCGTCACCACCGTGCACATGATGTCGGGCCAGGATTGGGTGCTGACCTGGGAGGATATTCTCCTCGCCTTCGCTATTTTCCTGCTCTGGATCGAATTGATCAAATCAACCCGCGCCGGCATGCGCAGCGTCATGGATCACGTTCTGGCGATGGCGCTGTTCATCGTCATGCTGGTCGAATTTCTTCTGGTGCAACGGGCGGCGACATCGACTTTCTTCCTGCTGATGGCGATCGCCCTGGTTGACGTGTTGGCTGGTTTTATTGTCGGCATGCGCAGCGCGACGCGGCAGATCGAAGTCGAGGGCGCGGACCGCGCCTGAAACGGATTGCGCTATTCCCCGGCGGGACCTTTCTCGGTGAGCCGGTCGACCTTCCGCTTCATTTCGTCGAGTTGACGCTTGAGGTCGTCGATATCGCCGGACTTGCCCAAACCTTTTTCGGCTTCCGAAGCCGCCTCGCCGCCTGCGCTCTCCCGCCGCGCAAAGGCGCGAACATGGCGAAGGCGCGCTCGAACATTTCCATGTTCCGCCGGACCTGCTCTTCCAGTGAAGTGAAAGCTCCGACGCCAAAGGCTTGCGCCATTTGCTCCCGGAATTTCTCCTGTTCGCGCGTCAGCGATTCGATCGAAACTTCGAGATAGCGCGGCACCAGCATTTGCATGCTGTCGCCGTAGAACCGGATCAGCTGACGCAGGAATGTAATCGGCAGGAGGTTTTGGCCCTCCTTGTTTTCTTGTTCGAAGATGATCTGGGTCAAAACCGAGCGCGTTATGTCCTCGCCGGTCTTGGCGTCGTAGACGACAAAGTCCTCGCCATCCTTGACCATCGCAGCAAGGTCTTCGAGCGTGACATAGCTGCTTGTGCCGGTGTTATAGAGCCGCCGGTTGGCGTATTTCTTGATCGTGACAGGCTCGGCGGTCTTGGTCGCTGTTTCGGACATGAATTTTTCAAGTTTCCAGGAAGAGCCGTTAGTTTGAGCGAGCACGCGACTTTGCTGCCAAAATAGGCGCTTTCGCCCGGCGCTGCTACCCTTTTATCGGGTCACGAGGCGCCCCCGGGCCGGAAACGGCGAGGCATGCGAAGGATGCGGCAGAGCTGGCGCGCCTTTGCGGCTTGTGGAGGTTAGGCGGCGTCCCTATGACATATATCAAGAGCTTGCGGCCAATCCGCGCCCTTAATAGCCCCAATACCCCGGAAGGAACATGCCATGAAAGACGATGTCGTCATTGTCAGTGCGACGCGAACGCCGGTCGGCGCATTCAATGGCGCATTCGCGTCGTTGCCGGCCCATGAACTTGGCAAGGTCGCCATCAAGGCGGCGCTGGACCGCGCCGGCGTCGAAGCGCTGCGGGTCTCGGAAGTCATCATGGGTCAGATTTTGACCGCGGCCCAAGGTCAGAACCCCGCACGCCAAGCCTCTGTCGCGGCTGGCGTGCCGGTCGAGACGCCGGCTTGGGGGGTCAATCAGCTTTGCGGCTCGGGCCTGCGCTCTGTCGCGCTTGGTTACCAGGCAATCGTCAACGGCGATTCCGACATCGTCGTCGCCGGCGGCCAGGAATCGATGAGCGTCGCGCCACACTGCGCCCACCTGCGCGGCGGCGTCAAAATGGGCAACTTCGAGATGATCGATACGATGATCAAGGATGGCTTATGGGACGCCTTTAACGGCTATCACATGGGCAACACCGCCGAGAACGTCGCGCGGCAATGGCAGATTACCCGCCAGCAGCAGGATGCTTTCGCCGTCGCGTCGCAGAACAAGGCCGAAGCGGCGCAGAAGTCCGGCAGGTTCAAGGACGAGATCACGCCGGTGACCGTCAAAAGCCGCAAGGGCGACATCGCCGTCGATGCCGACGAATATCCCAAGCATGGCACCACGCTCGAAGCGATCAGCAAATTGCGGCCCGCCTTTGACAAGGAAGGCACCGTGACCGCCGCCAATGCCTCCGGCATCAATGACGGCGCCGCTGCCGTGGTTCTGATGAAAGCCAGTGAAGCGGCCAAGCTCGGCAAGACGCCGCTTGCGCGCATCGTGTCGTGGGCCCAGGCCGGCGTCGATCCGAAAATCATGGGCACTGGCCCGATTCCGGCTTCACGCGCGGCGCTTAAGAAAGCCGGCTGGAATGTCGGCGACCTCGATCTCGTCGAGGCCAACGAGGCGTTCGCGGCGCAGGCCTGCGCCGTCAACAAAGATCTCGGCTGGGACACCAACAAAGTGAATGTCAACGGCGGCGCAATCGCGCTCGGCCATCCGATCGGGGCGTCTGGAACGCGCGTGCTGGTGACGCTGCTCTATGAGATGCAGAAGCGGAACGCGAAAAAAGGCCTCGCCACATTGTGCATTGGCGGCGGCATGGGCATCGCCATGTGCGTGGAACGATAGTGCGTGGAAAGATAGATGGCAGATGACCATAGAGGCGGGAGATCGGCCGCCTGAGGATTGAGCTTCGGGATCTGACAATCCGCCAGCCAAGAGGGGAGGACATCATGGCCCGCGTTGCACTCGTCACCGGCGGTACGCGCGGCATTGGCGCTGCGATCAGCAAGGGTTTGAAGGCGGCCGGCTTCAACGTCGCTGCAAATTACGGCAGCAGCGACGAGGCGGCGCAGAAATTCAAGGCCGAAACCGGCATCGGTGTCTTCAAGTGGGACGTTTCTTCCTTCGAGGCGTGCGCGGCCGGCGTCAAACAGGTCGAGGCGACGCTCGGACCGATCGACGTCCTGGTCAATAATGCCGGCATCACACGCGACGCGCAGCTTCACCGCATGAAGCCCGAGCAATGGACCGAGGTGATCAACACCAATCTCGGATCATTGTTCAACATGTGCCGCAATGTGATCGAGGGTATGCGCGAACGTAAGTTCGGTCGCATCATCAATATTTCCTCGATCAATGGACAGAAGGGACAATTCGGGCAGACCAATTATTCTGCCGCCAAGGCCGGCGAAATGGGCTTCACCAAGGCCTTGGCGCAGGAAGGCGCCCGCGCCGGCATCACCGTCAATGCAATCTGTCCGGGCTATATCGCGACCGACATGGTCAAGGCGATGCCGCAAGAGGTGTTGCAGAAAAACATCCTGCCGCAGATCCCGATCGGGCGGCTGGGTGAGCCTGAAGAGATCGCGCGCTGCGTGGTATTCCTGGCCTCAGACGATGCCGGCCTGTTCACCGGATCGACTCTGAGCGCGAATGGCGGGCAATATTTCGCCTGACGCGGCAACCACCGCCATAGCCGCTTAGATCATTCCGGCGACCATCCCTGCGGCGCCACTTCGTGCTTTGCAAAATCGAACCCGGGCGCGACGGTGCAGCCAAGCAGCGTCCAGTCGCCTAACGTTTGCGCCGCCTGCCAGGCCTGCGGCGGGACCACCGCCTGGGGGCGCAGCCCGGCTGAGATATCGCCGCCGAGCGTCACGCGCTCGACCCGTCCGGGCGCCGCAGCGATTTCAAGCTGCAGCGGCGCGCCGGCATACCAGTGCCAGATTTCCACGGCGTCGATGCGATGCCAGTGTGCACGTTCACCGCGCGCGAGCAGAAAATAAATCGCAGTCGAGACCGAGCGGCCGTCCGCGATCTGCTTTGGGTCGCGGAAGGTCTCGCGAAAATGGCCGCCCTCCGGGTGCGGCTTGAGAGCGAGCATCCGGATAACGTCTTGTGCACTCAGCGCGGCCATCAGAAGCGATTCTTCCGCTCGCGGATTTCGGCGAAC
>WNGR01006932.1_pt1 | contig 29837 bp, 27 predicted proteins | sample 5407581 | NCBI WGS metagenome assembly WNGR01 (sample SAMN13153383, study PRJNA577476) | soil metagenome | isolation source: 80 cm soil or saprolite under Garry oak tree replicate 2 | place: USA:California | collected 2016-06-15
AATTGTCCCATGCGGTCGATCCGCGGTGGGGCCGCGGGACATCCGGCCCACCAGGTGCGGCCGGCCGTGCGGCTCGCCAATACGCCAACGTCGCGTTCGCCGCTGATCGGTTTCCGCGTGGCGCGCGAGGCTCCCGACCTGCATAGGTCGGTTCCAGCTCCGGCCATTCCTGGGCGCGATGGAATTGCGATCGCATCCGGCGGTTCGCCGGAAAGTGCGTTCGACGGCGACTCCGCAACGTTCTGGGTCTCGCCAGAGCGCGGCGTTGAGACCAAGGGCCGTTCGTGGATCGGTTTCGATTATAGTCTTCCCCATTCGCTCCGGCGGATCGAGATCGAGCAGCCTGACAATCCGGTCTATCAGCAGAATCGCGTCCTCGTGCAGTCGAGCCGGGACGGCGGACGTACGTGGGAGACCGCCGCCGATGGACGATTGGAGTCGACTGTGAGCGTGATCCAGCTGCCACCGACGGAACCGGCGACGCTGTGGCGCCTGCTTGCCGACAGCGGAAACCAGCGGGAAAAGGACGATGCGTGGGCGGCAACCGAGATTCGCTTTTTTGCAACCGTCCCGAAATCATATGAATTTGGCGAGCGGCAGTCACCCGCGCGGCAATAGCGGCATATTGGTGCGCTCGCCCGGGTGCGAAAAATCGTCAACTACGCCCGAAATGTCGTCGCGCCGTGAGTCCGAGCTTGTCGAGGGCCGGCTTCACGCGCCGGATCAGCGGGCGGCCAAGGCGCCTCAGGGTTCGGCCCAGGCCCGAGTCCCAATCGACAGGCCCTTGCTCCAGCATCGACGCGGCGGGGCCGACCCGGCCGGCTCGTTGTTCGTAAAGCTCGAGATAGTCCTTATACAACACGGGCTTGTCGAAGTAATCCGGCACCAGATAGGTCAGCAGATTATCGACATCGATCAGCTCGAGCAGCGACTTGCGGTAATAGACCAGAAGCTCCGCCGCGCAGTCCGGCATCGCGAATAGTTCGTAGAGACAGGCGTGTTTTATGATCATGTAGAGGTCCTCCGGCTTGCCTTTCTCGGGCCAGAATCGCTCGGTCGGGAGATCGCGCATGAACAGCGCGTCGCCGAGCGCGATCTGTCCGCCGATGGTGTGGCCGAGCGCCAGCGGCCGGCCTAAATGGTCGCGATGATCCGAAGACACCGGCAGAGGCAGCGCCGCGCGCGAGCGTCGATAGAGATCAACATCGGCGAGATAGAACCCGAGGTCATAGAGGTAGGAGTAGACTTCCTGGAAGAGCGGCGAGTTGAGCGTCGGCAGGGTGCGAATTTCCACTTCCAGACCTAGAAGCCCCCCCGGCCTGAGGTAATCGGTCGCGCCCTTGAGAATATCCAGCTCGGCGCCCTCGGTGTCGATCTTCATGAAATCGACCGATCCGAGATTGTGATCCCGCGCCACCTTGTTGAAGGTCGTGGTCTCGATGGGAATCGTGTTGCCGGTCGCTTCGCGCTCGTCGGGCTGCGCAAGAAAGCTCGCGTAGTCGTGCGGCAAAGCCTCCTTGACGGTGGGACCGAGCCGCGCGCTCCACCATTTCAAGCCCACATAGAAACCGTCCGCGGCGCGGTTATGGGCCCGCAGGTAGAAGTCGCGCTTGCGCGTTGTCGAATCCAGGACGTAGGGAAACACGATCTGCTGGTAGGGCACCCTCTCAGCCGACAGGGTCTTGAATTCCGTCTCGTCCGGCTCGAAGCCGATCACCCGCAAATTCTTTCCGAATACCGGCCAATACCCCTGGATTCCGGCTCGCATCCCGACGTCGACGAGCGTCAGAGGATGCCCATCCAAGACACCGAGCGCATTGAGCCGGTGGATCATGCGGGGATTTTGCAGGGTGTTCTTCATACCGATACTCCGAGAGTCGCCAACAAACAGAATTCACCTGCCGATCTCCGGCTGGAGCGGCGGAGCAAGCATCGTTTGCGCTACCGCCCCGGCGTCCGGCGCTTATAGTCCCCGGTCACCTTGGGCTTGCTGCCTTGGGCGAGCGTCGAGCCGGACGGGCGCTACCAGCAATATCACCACCGAGGCGGTCGTGCGTGCGCCGGCGGAAGGCTATACGCTTCTGTACGCTACTTCGGCGAAGGCAGTCAACGCCGCGCTCTACGACAAGCTCAATTTCATGCACGACATCGCGCCGGTCGCGGTCGTGGGTATCGGCTTAAAGCAGCCTTGCTCGCCAAGCCTGTCGCTCCGCGAATTGCCCGTGCGGCGTCTTCGATATTCGGCAGACGGAAGCCTTTGCGATGCCCTAGGCCAACGCAGCAAACGCGTCCCGCAGTCGGCAAGCTTATCCAATAAGCCAACCAGCAGGGTAGCTATAGGGGCATGAGGTACCATATATCGGAGCCACTCGTGCAGATCTCGTTGAAACGAGCGCCAGCTCCAGGAGCTCGCCAGAACTTCAAATTAGCGCAAGACTCTTCTGCACGCAGCAAATGTGTCCAAGAGAAACGCAACAGGCGGGACGATCTTTCAAGTGCGCGGTTGACGGCGCGACAAAACGGCCTCCACTTCGGCGGGATTCCGTTCAAGCTCTAGGATCTCACCAGCGGCTCAAACAGGAGGAAGATAATGTTCAGCAACAGGCGGCTTCGCGCCAGCATTCCGGCCTTTGTTCTGGCTCTGACCTGCGTTGCGGTTACCGACACGGCCTTTGCCCGCACCGCGTACGATGGCGATTGGAGCGTTCTCATCGCCAGCAACAGCGGAGCTTGCAGCCAGTCCTATCGCTACGGAGTGCGGATTTCCGGCGGAATCATCATCTACGACGGCGGCATGGTCGCGATGCAAGGACGCGTCACGCCAAAGGGCGCCGTGAGGGTTAGGGTGCAGTCTGGCAACCAGTGGGCCAACGGGTCCGGCCAGCTGACTAGGAGCCGCGGCGGCGGCGTTTGGAGGGGCGTTGGCACGAGCGGTACCTGCGCCGGCACTTGGCTGGCAGAACGGCGCTGAACAGGATTGGGGCAATGAGCCGGGCGCATTCGGCTGATGGATGGGTCGGGGCTTGACGCCGGTGCGGCTGTTGCCTGCAGCGTTCGCCGCCAAGGATGAAGTTGGTATTTTGAAGTGACGGAGAAAATGAACCCGACAGGGCGAGATGCGCGTTTAAGATTCACGGGTCATCGCTTAAAAAGCGAGATCAAAGACCTCGTGGTCACTCTGGTCCTGTATTTGGCGTCATTCGCATTCGCCGCGGTGCCCTTTCTTTTCCTCTTCTGGCTCATGCGGCCGACCGTGTTAGCAAATCCTGGAATTGGCGCTTATAAGGCGCCTCCGGCTACGCGCCTGGAGCCGCCTCCTCGCAAAATGGAATCATTGGAGTCCGGCGAGCCGCCGATCCAAGCTTCTCTTGCCAACTTCGCACAAGAATACGCGCAACACCAAGAAGCCGAAGCGCCAGCGAAGAGTGAGATGCGCGCGGCCAATCGTAAGCGGTCCCGGCTTGCACATAGGCACAAATCTAACGAGCCCGCCTACGCTTACGCGCAGGACTGGAATGGCCATCGCCAATGGGATGGTCGATAGCGCACCGAGTCTTGCGACCTTGTTGCGTCTGCGCTCCCTGCTCGCCGGCCGCATTTCATTCGGCCTTAGATGGCCATGAGACGCAACGGCCACCTCCGACGGCTCGTCGATGTCAGCCAGTTGGCCGAAAAGCGAAAAAGCGCTCGGGGTGGTGCTGCGATCTAAGGGGCTGTACGGGTCTAGTTACCGTCCCTGACCCGCGCGCCATGTGGATGGCGGGGTCCGAAGGTCATGCATTCAAATTTGATGCCGTCGGGATCCAAAAAATAGACGGCATAATAGTCCTCATAATACTCACCTGCTGGATCGACGATGTCGACGTCGTTGGCCTTCAGGAACGCTTCGAGCTGATCGACGTCGCTCCGGCTTCGTAGCTCCAAAGCGTAGTGATGCAGACCGATCTCGCCCTCGGAATGCCGTCGCTTTGGTATCGACGAGTCTGCCGCTGCGATCCAGAACGCGGTGGTTCCATTTCTCCAGCCGCTCATGTCGCTGAATCGATCGATGATCTCGAACTCGAGAAAGGTAAATAGTCGATCATAGAATTCCTTAGACCGCTCGTAATCGCTGACGCGAATGACCACGTGGTCGACACCGAGGACCTGCACCATTCACTTGTTCCTTCAAGGCACGCTGCTGTCGTGTAAGAACGCACGTGACGATTTCAATGATGCAAAATACCCATGCGATTGTGGAGTTAAGCGGCGTTAATCGATGTTAATGCACGACGGCCCGCGCTGGGCAGGCAATTTCCTAGGATACGCAGGTGAAGCCGGCGCAGCGGCTGAGCTCGTTGAGCCCGCTCTTCTGGAAGCGCTCGCAAATGCCGGCCTGCGCGGCTTGCGTCGGCTCTCCGTGGGCTGTCCGCAGCGACAGGCGGATTCCGCCGGCCGCGCTTGGTACGGCGGCGTTGATACCGCGCAGGACGAGATTTCCGATCATCATCGTCTGCGTGTTGTAGAAGAAACGGCACGAAATGCTCAATGAGATCAACCGCGACCAAGTCCGGGCACGCCTGCTTGGCTGGCTCGCTGCGGTGCTGGAAAGAGGGACGGCTCGGCCCAAGGCCCCTTCGATCCCCTCAAGTTCGGTATTGAAAAGACGAAGTTGCATTTGAAGTGAAAATGAAATCGGCACGGGTTCGAACAATGATCGTGACGAAGCGGAGAATTGTGCGGGAGAACTTGAGCAAAAGGTCGCTCGGTCGCCCAGCGAACGTCGCCGTCGTCCCGGTAGACAGCCGGAGGGGGTACTCCTAAGATTGTCGAGTAAGGGGTATCCAAATTGTCCAAATGCCCTTCCATTAGGCGAGGTTCAGGTGCCAGATCGGGTGGAAGCCGCGTTCGGTGATGCGATCGGGTTCGGTCCATTCCGGCTGTTTCCGAGACAACAAGTCCTGCTCGAAGGTGAAAAGCCGCTGCGCCTTGGCAGTCGTGCGCTCGAGATCCTTAAGGTCCTGGTCGAGCGCGCCGGCACATTAGTCACCAAGGATGATTTGGCCGCCCGGGTCTGGCCTAATACATTCGTCGAAGAGGGCAATCTTCGCGTCCATATCGCTGCGCTTCGCCGGGCCCTAGGCGACGGGCAGGCAGGCCGTCAATACGTCGTAACCGTTCCTGGCCGAGGGTATCGCTTCGTTGCGCCGGTCGCGCCTCTGGCGCAGCCCTCGACCCTTGAGACCGCGACGCCGGAGTCTGCGCACAACCTGCCGCCCTCGCTCACCCGAATGATCGGCCGCGCCGATGTCGTCAGCTCGCTGGTGGCCCAATTCGACAGCTATCGGCTCATCACCATTGTCGGACCAGGCGGGATCGGGAAGACGACGGTCGCGCTGGCCGTGGCCAACGAGCTGGCCGCATCTTTCAAAGACAAGGTTCGATTCATTGATCTGGCGCCACTGGCCGATCCTCTGGTCGTCACCAGCGCGCTGGCTTCGGTGCTCGACGTGGCTGTTCGCTCCGACAGCCCGCTTCCGGCGTTGACTGCCCACTTGAGGGACAAGGAGATGCTCCTGGTCCTGGATAGCTGCGAGCACGTCGTCGAAGCGGTCGCCGCGCTGGCGGAGACAATCGTCAAAGGCGCCCCACTGGTGCGCATCCTGGCAACCAGCCGAGAGCCATTGAAATCGGAGGGCGAGGCGGTTGTGCGCCTGCCGCCGCTCGGCGTTCCATCTGCTTCAGCCGAGCTCACCGCTGCGGAAGCACTCACATTCCCCGCAATCCAGCTTTTCGTCGAGCGTGCGGCTGCCTGTCTCGATGAATTCGAGCTTAGTGACAAGGACGCGCCGATCGTTTCCGACATTTGCCGCAAACTCGACGGCATTGCGCTCGCCATCGAGCTGGCGGCGAGTCGCGTCGATGCCTTCGGCGTGCGAGGAGTCGCTGATCGCCTGGATGATCGTTTCCGGCTGTTCACGCGCGGCCGCCGGACAGCACTGCCGCGTCTTCAGACCCTAAGTGCCGCGCTGGACTGGAGCTATGAGCTGCTTCCGAAGCCCCTTCGCGTGATCCTGCGTCGCCTGAGTGTCTTTGCGGGATGGTTCACTTCGGAATCGGCGAGTGCCGTGGCGCCTGGCGAGACGCTGGCTGCGTCAGATGTCATCGACTGCATCGCCGACCTGGTCGCGAAGTCGCTCGTCGAGGCCGATGTTGATGGCCCAACAGCCTACTATCGTCTGCTTGATACGACTCGCGCCTATGCGTTCCAAAAGCTCACCGAGGCAGGCGAGGTTGAACCGGTATCGCGATCTCACGCCAATCATTACCGCGCGCTCTTCGAAAGGGCAGAGGCCGAATGGGAGACCCGGCCTACTGCGGATTGGCTCGCCGATTACGGCCGCCAGATCGACAACCTGCGCGCAGCGCTCGATTGGGCGTTTTCGCCAACCGGCGACGTGGCGGTCGGAGTGGCGCTGACGGTTGCTGCGGTGCCGCTGTGGTTCCAGCTGTCGCTCATCAACGAATGTCGGGAGCGGGTCGAGCGGGCGCTCGCCGCCCTCGATCCGGACGCAAGACACGACGACCACCGCGAGATGAAGTTGCACGCCGCGCTGGGCTGGTCGTTGATGTATACGACGGGGCGCGAGCGCACAACCAGCGCGGCCTGGCAGACCGCCCTGGAACTGGCCGAAGACCTCGACGACGTCGACTACCGACTGCGGGCGCTCTGGGGCCTGTGGGCGAGCCGCTACAACAACGGTGAGTACCGGGAGGCGCTCGCGCTCGCAGAACGCTTCTCCGCTCTGGCTGTGAACTCCGCCGATCCGGCCGATCCGCACATCGGCGACCGGATGGTCGGCGTCGCGTTGCATTTTCTGGGCGATCAGGCGGGTGCGCGACGGCACATCGAGCGCATGCTTGGCCGCTATGTCACCCCTGTTCACCGGTCGCACATCGTCCGCTTTCAGTTCGAACAGCGGGTGACCGCGCGTATTACACTGGCGCGGGTGCTCTGGCTGCAGGGATTTGCCGACCAGGCGCTGCGCGTGGTCGAAATCAATATCGACGAGGCTCTGGCGATCGAACACACGCTATCGCTCTGCAACGCCTTGGGCAACGCGGCCTGCCCCGTTGCGCTTCTCGCCGGCGATCTGGCCGCGGCCGAACGCTACACCGCAATGCTGAGCAGCCAAACGGAACGGTACGTACTCGATATTTGGCGTGCTTACGCCGACATTTTCAGGGGCGAACTGCTCGTCAGGCGCGGCCATCTCAACAGCGGATTGACGCTTCTTCAGACCTCTGTCGGAAAGCTTCGCGACGCCGGATTCGCTCAGCATCAAACGGCATTTCTGGGGGTGCTGGCGGAAAGTCTCGCACGCGCCGGGCGACTCGACGATGGACGCGCTGCGATCGCCGAAGCGCTGCTGCAGTGCGAGCGGACCCAAGAGCGCTGGTGCATGAGCGAGTTGCTGCGGATCAATGGTGAAATCGCATTGCTGGATACCGCAACAGATGCGGCTGTCGTCGCCGAGCAAGAGTTCCTGGAGGCGCTCGGCTGGGCGCATCGCCAGCAGGCGCTATCATGGGAGCTGCGAGGCGCCACGAGCCTCGCCCGGCTGTGGCGTAACCAGGGCCGCATCGCGGACGCGCGCGGTCTGTTGGCACCGGTCTATGACCGGTTCACGGAAGGATTCGGCACTGCCGACTTGCGAGCCGCGAAGCAACTCTTGGGTGAGCTGGCCCACGGCCCGAGCCGCCACCCTTGAGGCGACGCGCGGCCGCAGCGGTCCATGGGTAGTGCACTCCGCGAAGAGAGCCGAGCCGGCCAGCATGAGAGCAGCATACGCCCCCACGGCATGGAGATATGCCGAAATCACGATGCGGCGGCTGTTGTTTGTCTCACGCAGCCGGCACTGGCGCAAACCGTCCTGAAGTTCTCGCTTGATTGGAAGTACGAAGGAACGCAGGCCCCGTTCCTGGTGGCCCAGGACAAGGGTTATTTTAGGGCTGAAGGCCTCAACGTCACGATCGATACCGGCATCAGCTCGTACGAGTCGATCAACCGCCTCGCTTCCGGGACTTACGACATGGCCTTCGGGGACATCAACCTATTGATCAAATTTCGAGACCAGAACCCCCAAAGCCTCATCAAAACGCTGTTCATGAGCTACAATAAACCAGCCTATGCGGTCGTCGCTCGCAAGAGTCGAGGTGTGATGACACCCAAGGACCTTGAAGGCAGGAAACTCGGCGCCCCGACGGCAGATGCCGCGTTTGCGCAGTGGCCGATTTTCGCACAGGTCACCAACATCGATCAGTCGAAGGTCACAATAATGAATATTGGCTTTCCGGTGCGGGAACCCATGCTGGTTTCGGGTAAAGTTTGCAGCAATCCCGTTCTTACCGTAGCAAGCTTATTCAAGCATGTCGGCATGGCCTGAAATAAATACTTCGCGATGAAAGCCCACGCGCCCCAGGGTGGGTTCATAACACAACGCGGAGAAGACATATGAAATGCATCTTTACGAAATTAGAGATCGTCGCCGGTCTGGTGGGAGCGCTGGCCCTGAGTGCGACCACCCCCACATTGGCGCGGTCGAACCGAGTCGTGACTGGTGCGGACAGAGGCTATTACAGCTACGGCAGCGCATATCCCTCCTATGGCCGGGGCTACTACGGTCCCGGTGATGCCTGGGACCGTCTTCGGCAGCGCAACGCCTCCCCGAGCTGGGCCGGTTGATGGCCCGGGCGAAGCTACCTGCTTTGCCCCAACGCTAGACGGCGCATGTTCGGTGACCGACTTGAACTGATGGCAGTGGATCCGCACATGCGTGTACTGACCGAGCACGATCGGCGCACGCGGAACAAGCTCCTAATGGCGGCGCCAGATACAGTGCCCAATCCGAGACGCGGGAGACGGAGCCATCTCGCGCGAATGGCCGGCAACCGCGGGGATTTCGAGGGTCCACCCGCAAATAAGCATAGAGACCAGACTGCCTGGCTGGGGCGGGAGGACTCGAACCTCCGAATGGCGGAACCAAAATCCACCCAATTTCCCTTATTCATCAACATCCGTTCTGAAAATTGATCGAAATTCGACGGATTACCCATCAACGGGTTAGTCTGCGGTTCAGAATGAAAGAGGCCAAGCGCCCAAGGGGGCTCTCCTCGCTCCCAGGCTTTCTACCATGGGGGGGCATCTACCGCTAATGCGGGTATCGCTTATGGACCTACTATGGTCTCAAGAGTCTTCTGCGTGTTGCGGAAGGTCTCAATGGTTCCAATGCTGAAGCAATCGCGGACGCTGGCAGCTTCCATCACGATCTTGTTGATAATCGGATTACGGATGCTCCTGTCTCGTGCTCGCTTTTCAAGCTTCTGTACAGCAGCGTACGCTTCCAGGGTTTGATCCTGTATTGCTTCGTCGGCCGAAAACGTCAGACCCTGCTTGGCGCACTTACAGGCCTTTTCCAGGTAGCCTTTCTTCAGCTCCAGGCAGCTTCTTTCCTCATGGTTCGCCACCTTACTAGCAACAGTGGTGAGCCCGACCCCGTCCGCGGGGCCTGAGACGACTCCCACGCGGTAGAGCTTTACAAGGCGAGAGGTACAAGAGCCAACTTGAACCTGGGGCCCGTTTACAAACGGCGGTTCGTTCTTCATCAGTGCCGCGATTCGCTCATTGATGGTCTTTATCAGCGATCGAATACTCTCTTCGCACGTCGAAGCATCTCCTACGTCCACCCGTTGGTCGAGCTTTGGTCGCTGCCACACCGGTCTGGTTGGTAGCGGAAGTCCCGCTTCTACGAGAACGTCGACCTGCATAGTGAAATCGTTCGCAAGACCAAATAACTCAGCCGCCTTTTTGTAGCGATCTTGTACAATCGAGGGGCTTTCTTTGTCCGCCTCTCGAGCAGACGTCAGAGCCGTATTGGCCCTGTCACAATTTCCAGTCGATGGGTGATTCTTGTCCGTGATAGTGCTGCATGATACGGGCTGATGCCCCCGCGAGAATTGCGGTATGGCCTTTTGTCTTACTGCTTGTCTCGCTTCTAGGCTCTGCTCAACCTTTCTTTGGTAGTCAATTTTCCGCTGCTGAGCCTTTTGAAGCAGATCGTTTCTGCCTGCTTTTGAGCACCACTCTGTCATTCGGTCTGAAACAAAGTCAAAGCTGTTCCCCATTTCTCTAAGCAACTTAGCCACTTCTTCATCACCGGCGGTAGGCGGACGTACGGTCTCTGGATATCGCTCTAAGATCTCATTGTATCCTGCCATGCAGGATATGAGAGCCTGCCTCACCTCTTCGCGCTTATCGCTCCTCGCTGCGAGTTGTTGAAGTGCTTCCTCAATCATTTTTGTTGCGTATGGATATCCTTTGCATATACCGAAATCACTGATTCCAAATAAATTTGGTATAATGGAAGACACCTTCTCTCCTTCACCTTTCAAGTTCCTCAAGACATCAGACTGTGTCTTGTGATTCTTTATGTTATCGAGACAAATAGATTGTCTCATTCTTTCCCTCGCTAAATCTGCATTCGAATACTGGTTGAGCTTCCGATATTCTCGCTCGGCACCCTGAAAATCGCCGGCACTCGAATAGTATTCTCCGCGATTAAAATGCTCCACTCCTTCCTTCCAAGCTTCCGACGCAACACGCGCTGACGAGTCTCTCATCAGTTGGTCTCGGGTCAGAGATTTTGGGCACGGGATGATTTGGTTTGGAATCGCCCCTGCTTGGAGTTGCGCCAGTGTTAGCGTCTGGGTTCCGCACGCATTGCTGAATGTCGCAACTCCAGCTGCGTGATTAATCACAGTGTATACGCGCGTCCCTCTTATTATTTGATATCCGCTTTCTTGCGCTTGTGAGGAGGCGCTGACCACCAAAAACGTGCCGAGCGCCGCTATCGCTAAGATGATTCGCTGCTTTCTGAAGAAGGACATCCGCTTTCCTTTTCCTACTTGGCCGAAGCCAAAGGCTTCAGCGAGGCTACGCTCGACGGCGTCGCGAAGGCCATGACCCGATTCGAAACCTACACCAGGTTCCGTGACTTCAAGACGTTCCATATCGAGCAGGCCAAGGGCTTCAAGGCGCGTCTCGCCGACGAAATGAACGCTGTCACGACTCGGGATCAATTCAACTGAACAGGCCGCTCCCGACGTCGCAGATGGCCCGCGCTGCGTATCCGCAGCCCTTCACGATGACGTCCTGGAACCCGTAGGCCGTCGGCGTCGAGTAATCATTACCACGGTAGCGCACCAGCGCCGTAGAGGAGACCCGCGCCGCCCGCTTCTCGCATGGCTCCAGCGGCACGCCAGGCAGATCACCGATGGTGGCAAGATCGGCGGCAAGCCGCTCGCCGATCGTCTCACCGGTTAACGTCGCGGTTAAGCCGACGTTGGTCCTGCTGCAGGTCCTCGCGGTCCCGCCGGATCCCCCGGTTGTCCCGACGGATCTCGTTCCGGTCCTGCTGGACTCTCCCCGTGTCCCTCAAGACGGCTCCGATGTCGCCTCGCTGGGCGTCGCGCCGAAGCTTTTCCTCGGCGCGCCGCTCCTCCTGGAAGTCGCGCGCGCGCTGCAGGCGATCCCCGCGCAGCTGCTGCTGATCGCGCTGGACTTCCCCTGCGTCTTGATCGATTCTCTGGAGGTCACGGTCGCGCCGCTCCGCATTGGCGGTCGTCGAGAGCGTGATTGCCGTAGCAACGGTCACGAGAGCGAGAGTTGCAATGCGGTGGATGTTGCGTGACATGGGACTCTTCTCCTTGGGTGCTGGTGTTTAGATTTTGGGTTTCGGGTTGTTTACCCACCTTCTTAGTCTCGCCTGGTGCAGGCTAAGGCTTTGCGATATCCTTGCTTTGTTCATGTGCTTCTTTGTCGCTGCCAGCGAGCTCCAGGTAAATCAGCCTGATGTCCTGCCTAATCGATCCGTGAAGCCCGGAGAGATGCCGGCAAAGACCTGTTCGTAATTCACTTTTGATGCTCGGCGCAGCATGCAGGCAGGCGATACTTTGGTCCTGGGACTGAAGGATCGCTCGGTCACCTACGTGGCGCTGTTCAGCTCACTCGCGGCCTTCCTTGCCGCCTTGGGCGGAGGCCAGCCCAACGCTCTCCTTTTCGCCGGCGACCTCGGGCAGCGCATCTTCCAAGCCCTTCTCATGGGAGGCATCCGGGGCGTTCGCGCACCTTGCGTGTCAATTACCGCACCTCCCCTCTCATGGTTAAGCCCGAGTTATGAGACGACAGCAGGTATTCGCAAGTTAGCCGAGCGCCGGCACTTCAGGCACTCGGCCTTTTCCCAAAGACAGGCTGTACGCGATGGTTTGTGTTTCCAAACACCCGGAAATCACACCGTAGAGACCCGGCTGCCTGGCTGGGGCGGGAGGACTCGAACCTCCGAATGGCGGAACCAAAACCCGCTGCCTTACCACTTGGCTACGCCCCAACGCGGATCGCATGACCGGCGCGCACCATATAGCGGCGGGAGCCGACACGATCAACGTCATCCACCCTGTACGCCCTCCACCCTCTGTGCGCCTGCTTTCATTTCGGCTTCCCTCCGATCCGTTTTCCCTCCGGTTGACCGCAAGCGCGGCCGGACTAGATTAGGTCGCCGATCGATCTGGCGCACGCGCCGGGGCGGCCGCGCGGATCGGTGTGCGGATGCCGGATGACGCTTGAGATTTCGCCATGACCTACCGGGCGCCGGTCGCCGACATTGCGTTTGCGCTCAAACACGCCGCTGGCTTCGCGCCTGCGCTGGCCGAAGGGATTTACGGCGATCTCGGCGAAGACCTGGTCGATCAAGTGCTCGAGGAAGCGGGCCGGTTCGCAACCGAGGTCTTGAGCCCCCTCAACACCGTCGGAGACCGCCAAGGCGCCCGGTTCGAGAACGGGGTCGTCACCACCCCGCCGGGGTGGAAGGAGGCCTATGCGGCGTGGGCCAAAGCCGGCTGGAACGGCTTGGCCGCGCCCGCGCAATGGGGCGGGCAGGAATTGCCGCATGCGCTTAACGCCGCCTGCATCGAGATGTGGAACTCGGCGGCCATGGCCTTCGGGCTCGGTCCGGTGCTGACCATGGGCGCGGTCGATGCGCTCACGGCCCATGGCAGTGACGAGATCAAGCGCGGCTACCTCCCCAAGCTCGTCTCCGGCGAGTGGACGGGCACGATGCAGCTCACCGAGCCGCAGGCGGGCTCCGATGTCGGGGCGCTGCGCACCAAGGCCGAGCGCGCCCCCGACGGCAGCTATCGCATCACCGGGCAGAAGATCTTCATCACTTATGGCGAGCACGATCTCACCGACAACATCATTCATCTGGTACTGGCGCGGCTCCCTGACGCGCCCTCGGGAACACGGGGCATCTCGCTGTTCCTGGTGCCCAAATTCCTGCTCAACGCCGACGGCTCGCCTGGGGTCCGCAACGACGCGCGCGCGCATTCGATCGAGCACAAGCTCGGCATCCATGGCTCGCCGACCTGCACGATGGTTTTTGGCGACCAGGGCGGCGCGAAGGGTTTCCTCGTCGGCGAGGAGAACCGCGGCATGGCCTGCATGTTCACGATGATGAACCAGGCCCGGCTTGCGGTCGCGCTGCAGGGCGTCGCGATCGCCGAGCGCGCGACCCAGCAGGCGCTCGCCTATGCGCGCGAGCGCCGGCAGGGCCGCGCGCTCGGCGCCGCAGCGGGACCGAGCCCGATCATCGCCCACCCGGACGTCAAGCGCATGCTCCTCACCATGCGCGCGCTCACCCGCGCGGCGCGCGCGATCTGCTATGCGACCGCGGTCGCGCTCGATCGCGCGCAACGCGGCTCCGACGAGCGCGCGCGGACGCTCGCGCATGAGCGCGCCTCGCTGCTCACGCCGGTCGCCAAGGCGTTCGCGACCGATATCGGCATCGAGGTCGCCTCGCTCGGCGTGCAGGTGCATGGCGGCATGGGCTATATCGAGGAGACCGGCGCCGCCCAGCACTACCGTGATGCCCGCATTGCCGCGATCTACGAAGGCACCAACGGCATCCAGGCGATCGATCTCGTGACCCGCAAGCTGCCGCTCGCCGGCGGCGCGACGGTCAGGGCCTATATCGATGAGCTGCGGGCGACCGTCGAGGCGGTCAACGCCGCCAACGACCCAGGCTTCGGCGCGACCGGCGCGCGGCTCGGCGAGACGGTCGAGAGCCTCGCGCGCACGACCGATTGGCTCATCGGTCCGCAGCAGAACAATCCCGAGACCGCGCTCGCCGGAGCAACGCCCTATCTGCGGCTGTTTGCAACCGCGGCCGGGGGAGCGCTGCTGGCCGAGGAGGCGCTCGCGGCCGCGCGTCTCGCCGGCAATGGCGCCGCTCCCGCACGGATCGCGATCGCGCGGTTCTTTGCCGAGAATCTTGCGGTCGGGGCCGGCGGGATCGAGCGCTCCGTGCTCGAGGGTGCCGACAGCGTCAACACCGCCGACGCGGCGCTCGCGGGCTAGAGATGTCCCGCTTCCGCTCCCCGGACCGAAGGATTAGATATCGCCGATGACCACGCTCCTCATCACCCATCCGGCCTGCCTCAAGCATCTCACCCCGCCCGGCCACCCGGAGCGGCCCGACCGGCTGCGCGCGATCGAGCGCGTGCTGGAGCAAGAACGCTTCCAGATCCTGGTGCGCGTCGAGGCGCCGGCCGCGGACTTCGAGACCATCGCGCGCTGCCATCCGATCGACTATGTCACAGCCATCCGCGACGCGACCCCCCAGCAGGGCCTGGTGGCGCTCGATCCCGACACCTGGATGTCGCCTGGAAGCTTCGAGGCCGCGTTGCGCGCCACCGGGGGCGCGGTCCATGCGGTCGACGAGGTGATGACCGGCAAGGCCGCCAATGCCTTCGTCGCCATCCGCCCGCCCGGCCACCATGCCGAGACCGCGCGGCCGATGGGCTTCTGCCTGTTCAACAGTGCGGCGATCGCCGCCCGCCATGCGCAGGCTCGTCACGGCGCCGATCGGGTCGCCATCGTCGATTTCGACGTGCATCATGGCAACGGCTCGCAACAGATTTTCTGGTCGGATCGCACGGTGATGTATTGCTCGACCCATCAGATGCCGCTGTTTCCGGGAACCGGCGCGCCGTCGGAGCGGGGCGAGCACGACACCATCGTCAATGCGCGTCTGCGCCCCGGCGACGGCGGCCCGGAATTCCGCGCCGCGTTCGAGACCGTGATCCTGCCGCGGCTCAAGAGCTTCCGGCCCGACCTGATCGTGATCTCGGCCGGCTTCGACGCCCATCAGCGCGACCCGCTCGCCAACCTCAACCTCCTGGAAGCGGATTTCGATTGGGCGACGCGCAAGATCATGGAGGTCGCCGACGCAAGCGCGAATGGCCGCGTGGTCTCGCTGCTCGAAGGCGGCTATGATCTCGACGGCCTCGCCAATTCGGCCGCCGCCCATGTCTTGGCGCTGATGCAGGGTTAGAACTCGGAAACCCAACAGCAGGAGAATGAACGCGCCATCCGGGCGCGGCAACCAGGATCGATCATGGCCGACAACACCAATTCCGACGTCAAGGGCCTGCCCTTCGAACGGGCGATCGAAGAGCTCGAATCGATCGTCAAGCGGCTCGAAGAGGGCAAGGTTCCGCTCGAGGAGTCGGTCGCGATCTACGAGCGCGGCGAGGCGCTCAAGCGCCGCTGCGAGGAGCTCCTGCGCCAGGCCGAGGCGCGGGTCGAGAAGATCACGCTCGACGCCGCCGGCAAGCCAACCGGTACCGAGCCCCTCGACATCGGCTGATCTCGCACGCGGCGCGGACTTGTTTGTGCTATAAGGGGAGCGCGAGACCGATCGCAGACGCGCATGCTTGCCCTGATCACATCGAGGAGCCGATCGTGAGCTTCTTCCCCGGAAAGGACCCCGGCCTCGGCGACGCTGCCGCCGCCGATGCGATCGAGCTGATGATCGTGCCGCGCAGCGTCGATCTCGGCGGTTTCGAGGTCCGCCGCGCGCTACCCCACGCCAGGCGGCGCATGGTCGGTCCGTTCATCTTTTTCGACCATTTCGGGCCCGCCGAATTCCGCGCCGGCAACGGCATCGACGTGCGCCCGCACCCGCATATCGGGCTCTCGACCGTCACCTTTTTGTTCGACGGCGAGATCGTGCATCGCGACAGCCTCGGCAGCGCGGTCCCGATCCGCCCTGGCGAGGTGAACCTGATGACCGCGGGCCGCGGCATCGTCCATTCGGAGCGCACGGCGCCGGAGCACCGCATCGACGGCGAGCGGCTGCACGGGCTGCAATGCTGGCTCGCGATGCCTGCCGGCGACGAGGAAATCGCGCCGAGCTTTGCCCACCATGACAGCGTGGAGCTTCCCCTTGTGGCCGATGACAATCGGAGCATCCGCGTCGTTGCCGGCAGCCTCTACGGCGAAAGCTCGCCGGTGCCGACGCTCTCGGACACGATCTTCGCCGATGCGACTCTTGGCGCAGGCGCCGCGCTGCCGGTCGACACGCAGGCCGAGGAGCGGGCAATTTATGTGATCGCGGGCGAGATCGAGATCGCCAGCGACCGTTTCGAGGCCGGCCGTCTCTTGGTGCTGCGGCCTGGCGACGCGATCACGGTGACCGCGGTGAGCGATGCCCGCATCATCCTCCTCGGCGGCGCCGCAATGGACGGGCCGCGCCACATCTGGTGGAACTTCGTGTCCTCGCGTAAGGAGCGCATCGAAGCGGCCAAGGCCGACTGGAAGGCCCGCCGCTTCGACATCGTCCCGGGCGACGAGACTGAATTCATCCCGCTGCCGGAGTGACGGTCCGGCGAACGCGCCTCAGCCGCGCTTGCGCAGCGCCTGCAGGTCCGGCAGCTTCTGTTTGATGCGCCCAATGTCCTTCCACGGGTCCTGCTTGAGGCCGCCGAGGCGCTTCATGAGATTGAGGACCGTGTACTGGTTGCTGCCGGTGGTATGGCCAAGTTCCTGCCACGCGACCGGAACCGACACTGGCGCGCCGGCGCGCGCGCGCGTCGAATAGGCGGCAACCGACGTCTGCTCGAGCGAATTGCGCAGATAATCGATGAAGATCTTTCCCCCGCGCAGCGACTTCGTCATCTTGGCGACATAGCGCTTGGGATCGTCGGCGGCCATCGCCTGCGCGAAGGCCTGAACGAAGGTCTTGGTGGTGTCCCAATCGGCACCCACGATGGGGACGACGACGTGCAGTCCCTTGCCGCCCGAGAGCTTGACGAAGCTTTCGAGATCGATCGCGGCAAGCCGCTCGCGAACCTCGCGCGCCGCATCGACGAGCCCAGGCCACGCGACCCCCTCGCCGGGATCGAGGTCGAAGACGATGCGGTTGCAGCGGTCGAGGCGATCGATCAGCGAGCCTCGCACGTGGATTTCGAGCACGCCCGCTTGCACCAGCGCGAGCACGCCATTCAAGTCCTCGACGGCGATGACCTGGCGGCCCTTGCTGTCAGTCACGGTTCGAAGCTTCTGTTCGCTGAGGCCGGCATGCGCATGCTTCTGGAAGAAGCACTCGCCCTTCGTCCCTTCCGGACAACGGACCATCGCCAACGTCCGGCCAACCACCTGCGGGGCCATCCAGTCCCACACTGCGCGGTAATAGTCGGCCAGGTCCTGCTTGGTGACGCCGACGTCGACCCAATAGACGCGATCGGGATGCGTGAAGCGCACGTCTCCTTCTTTCCACGGTTTTGGCCGGTCTCTGGCAGATGCCACGCCGCTTCTGCCGGCCTCGGCGCCGCGCCTCGATTTCTTCGCCATGATCTTCGACGCCTTTGCTGCGATCTTCGATGCTCTGGCTTTGCTCGGCGTTGATATTGTCCGCGCATCGAGCACGGCCGGAACCTCCCGCACCACTTCTTTCGCCGGCTTGTCATCCCGCAACCCCTTGAATGCCGCCTGACGCACCAGGCGATCGCCGGTCCAGCCGCGGAAATCCGCTTCGATCACCAGCTCGGGACGAACCCAGACAAGATCGCGGCGACGCCGTTCCTGCGCGGGCGGCGGATCGAAGGGCGCGGTTGAGGTCTCGAGCGGATGGAGTTTTTTCCACAATTCCTTTGCCATGGTCCGCGAATAGCCGGTACCGACGCGGCCCCCATAGCGCAGCCTGCCCTGGTCATAATAGCCCACGATCAAGGCGCCGACCGCCTTGGGGAGCACGTTCGACGGTGCATAGCCGGCGACCACGAATTCCTGGCGGTTGGAGCACTTGGTCTTGATCCAGGTCTCGGAGCGGCCGGAGCGGTAGGGCGCATCCTTGCGCTTGGAGACGATGCCTTCGAGCTTCATGCGGCAGGCCTCTTTGAGCACGAGCGAGCCCTCGTCCGCGAAATGCTCGCTGAACCTGATCGGCCCGAGGCCTCCCTTGGTGGACGCCAACAGACGCTGCAGCGCGGCCTTGCGCTCCAAGAGAGGCGGACCGGTGAGATCGCGGCCGTCGAGATGGAGCAGGTCAAAGACATAATAGACGAACCGGTCGCGGCGCCCGGCCTTGAGGTCGGCCTGCAGGGTGGAGAAGCTCGAAATGCCGGTCTCGTCCTCGACCACGAGCTCGCCGTCGATAAGCGCGGCTCTGGCCGGCAGCTTTGCGACCGCTGCCGCAACGTTCGGGAACTTGTGCGTCCAATCGAGCCCCTTGCGGGTCAACAGGCGGACCTCGCCGTGATCGAGCCGCGCCTGGATGCGATAGCCGTCGAACTTGACCTCATGCGTCCAGTTCGCGGCGCTGGGGGCGTGGGTTCGCAACGTGGCGAGCGCCGGCGGGACGAAGTCCGGCAGCGGCGCGCCGCCGGACTTGGATGGCCTTGCCTTGGCCTTGCGTGTCTTCGCCGTCGTCGAACGGCGCGAGCTGTGCGCGCTCTGGCGTCGCGGGACCGTGGCGCCATCGCCCTTGGTCGCGCCCGCCTTCACGTTGTCCTTGACGCTTCGGTTCGAGTGCCAGACCCGCTTGCGGCCCTTGCCCTGCCCGATCTCCTCGATCGAGCGGCCGCTCGCGACCGACAGCGGCATTTCCTCCAGAACGTCCGGGGCCTTCCCACTGCGCGCCGCTTCGTCCCTGGCCTTGATCAGCAGCCAGTTCTCCTTGCCGTCGTTGCGCCCGCCGCGCATGCGGATGAGATGCCAGGCTCCTTTGAGCTTCTTGCCCTCGAGCCTGAAGGAGAGATGGCCTTTCTCGAGGCCCTCGTGCGGGTCGCCCTCGGGGAACCAGCGCCCGCGATCCCAGATCATCACCGTGCCGCCGCCGTATTCGCCTTGCGGAATCGTGCCCTCGAACTTGTTGTACTCGAGCGGGTGGTCCTCGACCTCTACCGCAAGGCGCTTCTCGCCCGGGACGAGGCTTGGCCCGCGGGTCACCGCCCAGCTCTTCATGACGCCATCGAGCTCGAGCCGGAGATCGTAGTGCAGCCGGCGCGCGGCATGTTTCTGGATGACGAACTGGTCACCCTTGCTGCGCGCCGGTCGCCCGCGCGGCTCGGGCGTCACGTCGAACTTGCGTTTACTGCGGTAGACCTGGAGCCCCATGGCTCAGCTCGCGCGTTTGAGCTTCTTGCGCCTGCCGACGCGCCTCAAGCCCGCCTGCCGGTGCGAAGAGCTGTTGCGGCCCGCCTTCGACGGGGGCCGGCGCCGCTCGGCCTGCACGCTTTGCCGCAACGCATCCATGAGGTTGATGACATTGCTCGGCTGCGGCGCGGGCGCGGTGGGCGGCTTCTTGCCGGCCTGCTTGGCAGCGATCAGCTCGTGCAGCGCCATCTCGTAGCGGTCCTCGAACTTCGATGGATCGAACCTGCCCTTCTTGGTCTCGATGATGTGCTCGGCGAGCTCCAGCATGTCCTTTGCGACCTTGAGATTCGGGATTTGGTCGAAATACTCGTCGGCGGCGCGCACCTCGTTCTTGTAGCGCAGCGTTGTCGCCGCGATGCCCTTGCCGCGGGGCTGCAGCATCAACAGCCGCTCACGCCGATAGAGCACCACGCGGGCGAGCCCGACCAGACCTTTTTCCCGCATCGCGTCGCGGATCACCGCGAACGCCTCGTATCCGACCTTGTCCTCGGGCACGAGGTAGGACCATTCGTCGAGATAGATTTCGTCGACCTCCTTGCGCGGAACGAAGCTTTCGATGTCGATCGTGTGGGTACTCTCGAGCGCGACCTTGTCGAGCTCGTCCTCCTCCAAGAGCACGTAGGAGTCGCGATCGACCTTGTAGCCCTTGACCCGATCCTCCAGCGGGACCTCCTCGCCGGTCTCGGCGTCGACGACCTCGTAACGGACGCGGTTTCCGGTCTCGCGGTTGATAATGTTGAAGCGGACGCGCTCGCGCGTCGTCGTGGCGGGAAACAGCTCGACCGCGCACGACACCAGCGAAAGCTTCAGATAACCTTTCCAATTCGCACGCGGTGCCACGACGCGACGCTGGCTCCCGAACGCCCCTACACCACAACGCCTTGGATCATCGGTGAGTTCCAGCTGCCGGCAGCGACCGGGCCTCGATCTGACGAACCTATTTGCTGCGAGGCTGCTTTGGGACCTTCTTTCCCTTCTTGCGCGCCTCCGAAAGACCGATATATCTCAATCCTTCCATGATCGGGTGGTAGCACGCCGCAGCGGATAAAGATCTTCCGCTCAGCTGCTTAAAAAACGGCCGGCCGCCGTGATTTGTTCCCGGAAACCAGACCAAAGGCAGAGCGAGAATGTCCGCCGCGCCGGATCACAAAATCGACGGCAAGGCGATGAGCGTATTCGAATGCGGGTCAAGGATGTCGGCGGCGGCTTGCGAGCCGGTCTAAATGTCCGAGCCTTGTCTGATCCGCAGCTCGTTCTGCAGCTCGTTGACCTTGCGTTGCAGCGTCGCAACGTCGCTTTCAAGCTTGTGGATGCGGCCCAGAACATCGGTCGGCGCCGCTCCAGGGACAAGCGGCGGCGACAGGTCGTCCGCTTCGAAGCCAACCCCCACCTCCGTGCCCGTGCGCCATTGAACCTTGGCGCGATAGGTCTCGTCCTTGTTCGGGATGTGGAGCTCCATGGCATCCGGAAGGGCGACCGTCTCCGAGAACATGAGCTTCGCGCCCTCGGCGGAAAAGTCACGCACGAGGCAATCGACGCTCGAGCGCCGATTGTTGAAATAGATGCGCCCTTGCAGGAAACTCTTCTGGCGCGCAGATGAGCGGCGTTCCTTCATGGCGGCCTCGTGCCTCTCCCAGCCCTCGAAGACCGGGGCTGCTTCCCCGTCCAGAATAACCACCGCTTCTTACTGCATCGTTGCCATCTTCTTACTGCATCGTTGCCATCGTCGTTAGCACCTTCTTTACCATCGCCTCGGAGCCCCTCCCGATGTCAGCGGACACAAGCGCCGGCGAAAGCGGCCTGACCTGCGGACGGCCCGAGGCCGCAAGGCCCTCGCGCAACCGGCGCCGGATTGCTAGTTCAGTCGCATGACAAACCGCATGCGAGCCGACCGCCTGCTCGTCGAACGCGGCCTGTTCGAGAGCCGCGCCAAGGCGCAGGCCGCAATCGCCGCCGGCCTGGTGACCGCCGACCACGCACCTGTCGCCAAGCCCGCCGATGAAATCCCCGCCGATGCGGTGCTGCGCGCCGCGCCCGCGCATCCCTATGTCTCGCGCGGCGGCGTGAAGCTTGCGGCGGCGCTCGATCATTTCCGCTTCGATCCCAAGGGCCGGGTCGGCCTCGACGTCGGTGCCTCGACCGGCGGCTTCTCCGAGGTGCTGCTCGCGCGCGGTGCGCGGCGCGTCTACGCGGTCGACGTCGGCCATGGCCAGTTGCACCCCAAGCTGCGCACGCGGCCCCAGCTCCTTTCGTTGGAGCGCACCGATATTCGCAGCCTCTCCCCTGCCCTCCTCCCGGAGCCGCCCGATGCCATCGTCATCGATGTGAGCTTCGTTTCGCTCAAGCTCGTCTTGCCTGCGGCGCTCGCCTTGGCGCGCGGGCCGGCATGGCTCGTTGCGCTGGTCAAACCGCAGTTCGAAGCCGGGCGGCGCGCGGCAAAGAAGGGGATCGTCCGCGACCCGCAGATTCACGCGGTGGTGTGCGATGAGGTTGCCGGCTTCGTGGCTGCGCGGGGCTTGGGGGTCGTTGGAATCCTCCCCTCCCCGATCCTCGGCGGCGACGGCAATCGCGAGTTCTTGATCGGGGCCGCCCGTGACTGAGCGAGTCGTGATCGCCCGGCTCGGCCGCCGCGGCGATGGCATCGCGGACACGCCCTCAGGCCCGCTCTACGTGTCGCATGCGCTGCCGGGCGAGACCGCCGAGGTCGATGTCTGGCCCGGGCATCCGGACCGCCGCCGCCTTATCAAGATCGAGGTCGCGAGCCCCGAGCGCATCGCACCGATCTGTCCGCATTTCGGTGTTTGCGGCGGCTGCGCGCTGCAGCATTGGGCCGCGGCGCGCTACCGCGAATGGAAGCGCGCGCTCGTCGTCGACGCGCTTGAGCGAGTCGGGCTCGATGCCCCTGTCGACGACCTCATCGACGCCCATGGCGAGGGCCGCCGCCGCGCCGTGTTGCACGCCCGGCGCGGCGCCCGCAACGTGCTCGAGGTCGGGTTTGCCGCACCGAAGGCGCACCACGTGGTGGCGATCGACCGCTGCCCGATTCTTGCACCCTCCCTCGCCGGCGCGATCGAGGCGGCCTGGGCGATCGCCGAGTCGCTCACCGGAGAACGCAAGCCGCTCGACATCCAGGTGACGGCGAGCGAGGCCGGTCTCGACGTCGACGTGCGCGGATCGGGACCACTGACGCCCGCAGCATCGGCCGCGCTCGCGCGTGTCGCCGAACGGCACCGGCTGGCGCGGCTGACGCGGCATGGCGAGCTGGTCGCGCAGCGCGTCGTGCCGACCTTGGCCATGGGCCGCGCCCACGTCGTGCTGCCTCCCGGCGCCTTCCTGCAGGCAACCGGCGCCGGCGAAGCGGCCTTGGCCAAGCTCGTCGCCGAGAATTGCGGCGCGGCGGACAATATCGCCGACCTCTTTGCAGGCGTCGGACCTTTCGCATTGCGGCTCGCGGAACGCAGCCGCGTCACCGCCGTGGACGACGACAAGGATGCGATCGCGGCCTTGAAACGCGCCGCCGAGACGGCGCCAGGCCTCAAGCCGGTCGCGGCGATCGCGCGCGACCTCTTCCGCCGCCCGTTCACGCCCGCCGAGCTGAAACCTTTCGACTGCGTCGTCTTCGATCCGCCGCGCCAGGGCGCGGAGGCGCAGGCGCGCGAGCTTGCCGCCTCATCCCTGCCAACCGCCGTTGCGGTGTCATGCAACCCGGTGACGTTTGCCCGCGATGCCCGCCTCCTGGTCGATGGCGGCTATCGCCTCGCGCGGGTGACGCCCATCGACCAGTTCCTCTACTCCGCCCACGTGGAACTGGTGGCGCGGTTCGAGCGGTGAAGAGAGCTCAATTCCCCCAGCGCTCGCGCCACATCTGCTCGCCGATGGTGCAGGAAATGCGCGGCACCCTCGCCTGGACCGGCACGACGCGGCGCTCCGGGGTGCGGTCGGCGACTTCGAGCACCAACTTGGTGCGGATCGCCTCCTTGAACTGGTCTCGCTGATGGATCGAGACCACGAACGCGCCGGGCCCGCCGATCACGCAGTCTTCATAATAGATGTCGAGGTTCTCGATATCCAAGGTAAAGACGTTGGGCCGCTTCAACATGATCGGCAGGCCGTTGATGGTGATGCCGGCCGCGAGCACGTCGTCGCGCATCACCGTGACCAGCGGGCCGCTGTTGTTGGCGCCATCGCCGGAAACGTCGATGACGCGGCGGATGCCGTTGTAGCCGCTGGCGTCGAACAGGGGCTTGGCGAACTGCAGCGCACTCGCGATCGACGTGCGCGAGGCACGCCGGTAGGCCGCCCGCGCGATCTCGGCCGCGACCCCGTCGGCGGATTCCGGTCCGTCGATCAGGCGCCACGGCACGATGATCTTCTGGTCGAAGGGGCCCGCCCATTCGAAATAGGTCACGGCCACCTTGCCGTGCATGCCGCCCCGCAGCGCCTGCATGAATTCGCGCGACGTGAGCGCGCTGATGTAGCCCTCGCGCTGCAACTGCTGCTCTTCCGGGTCCATCGAATAGGACACGTCGACGGCGAGCACCAGCTCGGTGTCGACGGGGATGGCGTTCGGGCGATTGTCGGCGAGAAGCGAACCGCTGCGGGGAGCAGCCGCGCCGCCGCTCCAGGCGGTGAAGGCGACAGCGCCGGCGGCAAGAGCCCCCAGCGTCGCAATCATCAAATACCGAAAGCGCATCGAAGCCTCCCAGGCCGACCGATTCCGCGATGGTGGCACGGCGCACGGTCCGGGGAAAGGAGGGGCTCCGCGCTTTCGCCTCGATGCAGTCACAGTCGCAACGCGGCCTCGGCGGGGGTGAATTTCAGCTTCAATGCTTCCGCCACCGCGCGATGGGTGACCATTCCCTCGTGGACGTTCAGTCCGTTGCGCAGATGGACGTCCTCGCCGAGCGCGCGGCGCACCCCTTCCTCGGCAAGGGTGAGCACGAATGGCAGCGTCACATTGTTGAGCGCGAAAGTCGACGTGCGGGCGACTGCTCCGGGCATGTTGGTCACGCAATAATGCACCACCTCGTCGACGATGTAGGTCGGGTTCGAATGCGTGGTCGGGCGCGACGTCTCCGCGCAACCGCCCTGATCGATCGAGATATCGACGATCACCGAGCCCGGTTTCATGTCCTTGACGGTCGCGGCCGAGATCAGCTTCGGCGCCGCCCCGCCGGGCACCAGCACGGTGGCGATGACGAGGTCGGCGCGCCGGCACAGCGCCTCGACCGCATCGCGGGTCGAGAAGACGGTGCGCACCTGCCCGCCGAGCTGGCTGGACATCCGCCGCAGCGCCTCGGGATTGCGGTCGAGCACATGGACGGTCGCGCCCATGCCGGCGCTGATGGAGGCCGCATGGCTTCCGGCGACCCCGCCGCCGAGAATGACGACATCCGCCGGCGGCACGCCAGGCACGCCGCCAAGGAGCACGCCACGCCCGCCGTTCTCCTTCTCCAGACAACGCGCTCCCACATGTGGCGCCATCCGCCCGGCGACCTCCGACATCGGCGTCAGCAAGGGCAGCGTGCCTTGCGGACTGGTGACCGTCTCGTAGGCGATGGCGGTGACGCCCGCGGCCAAAAGCTCCTCGGTCTGCTGGCGGTCGGGCGCGAGATGGAGATAGGTGAAGAGGATCTGCCCGCGCTTGAGCTTGCGGCGCTCGGCGGCGAGCGGCTCCTTGACCTTCACGATCAGCTCGGCGCGCCCATAGACCTGGTCGGCATCGGCCGCGATCTCGGCGCCAGCCGCCTGGTAGTCGCTGTCAGGCAGGCCGGCGCCGAGGCCGGCGTTGCACTCGACCACGACGCGGTGGCCCTTCGCCGCAAGCTCGCGCACGGTCGAGGGCACAAGACCGACGCGGTATTCGTTGTCCTTGATCTCCTTCGGGACGCCGACCAGCATGGACCTTCCGTCATCCTTCCAAATCTTCCCTCGATACGATCTCGATGCCGAAGCCGGCGAGGCCGACATAGGTGAGCTTGCGCCCGGTGAGCAGGCGGATCGAGGAAATGCCGAGGTCCTTTAGGATCTGGGCGCCGAGGCCGACCTCGCGCCACTGGCGCGAGCGCGCGACCTCCGAGCCGGTCGGGCCGGCCTGCGGGAAAGCATGCGTCGGCACGCCCGCGGCGCCGTCGCGCAGGAACACGATGACGCCGCGGCCCTCCCGCTTGAACCGCTGCAGCGAGGCGTGCACCGGATTGGCGCCGCCGAAAACGTCGCGGATGATGTCGGCGCGGTGCAGGCGCGCGAGAATCCCCTTGCCGTCGCCGATGCGGCCATGGACGAAAGCCATGTGCTGGATCGCGTCGAACGGCGTCACATAGGCATAGCCCGCGAGCGTGCCGATCTCGCTCTCGACCGGAAACTCGCCGATTCGCTTGACCAGCTTGTCGCGCACCTGCCGATAGGCGATCAGGTCGGCAATCGAGATGCGCTTGAGCCGGTGCTGCTCGGCAAAGGCCGAGACGGCCGGCCCGCGCATCACCGTGCCATCGTCGTTCATCAGCTCGGCAAGCACGCCGACCGGGGGCAGACCGGCGAGGCGGCAGAGGTCGACGCAGGCCTCGGTATGGCCGGAACGCATGAGCACGCCGCCTTCCTTCGCCACCAGCGGGAAGACATGCCCCGGCCGCACGAAATCGGCGGCGCCGCTGTTGCCGTTGGCGAGCGCGCGCACGGTATTGGTGCGCTCCTCGGCCGAAATGCCGGTGGTGAGGCCATGGCGCACGTCGACCGACACCGTGAAGGCGGTGCCGAGCGGCGCATCGTTCAAGGCCACCATCGGATCGAGGTGAAGACGCTTGGCCTCGTCCGAAGCGAGCGGCGCGCAGACGATGCCGGAGGTCTGGCGGATGATGAAGGCCATCTTCTCGGGCGTGCAGAGGGAAGCCGCGACGAACAGATCGCCCTCGTTCTCGCGGTCGTCGTCATCGGCGACGACCACGATCTCCCCCTTGGCAAAAGCGGCGACCACCCCCTCGACGCGCTGGTGGATGTCGTCCACTTGTCCTGCCTTCTCTAACCGCCCGGCCGCGCGAAAGGCCATGCCGGACTCTCGCCCATCTGCCCGCGCTGACGCAGATAATGATCGGCGATCACGCACGCCACCATCGCCTCGCCGATCGGCACCGCGCGGATGCCGACGCAGGGGTCGTGGCGGCCCTTGGTCGAAATCTCGGTCTCGTTGCCGTAGCGATCGATGGTGCGGCGGGGGGTAAGGATCGACGAAGTCGGCTTGACTGCGAAGCGCACCACGATCGGCTGCCCGGTCGAAATGCCGCCCAGGATGCCGCCGGCATTGTTCGACAGAAACAACGGCTTGCCATCGTTGCCGATGCGGATCTCGTCGGCGTTCTCTTCGCCGGTGAGCGAAGCCGCGCCCATGCCGGCGCCGATCTCGACGCCCTTTACCGCATTGATGCCCATGATGGCGGCCGCGAGGTCGCCATCGAGCTTGCCGTAGACCGGGGCGCCGAGGCCGGCCGGAACGCCCTCCGCCACCACCTCGATCACCGCGCCGACCGAGGAGCCGCGCTTGCGGATGGCGTCGAGATAACCTTCGAGGAATTTCGCCTTCTCGGCATCGGGACAAAAGAAAGGGTTTCGATCGACCTCGTCCCAGTTCCAGTGCGCGCGGTCGATGTTCTCCTTCCCCATCTGCACGAGCGCGGCACGCACGCTCAGGCCGGGAACGATCTTGCGTGCAATCGCGCCGGCGGCGACGCGCGCGGCGGTCTCGCGCGCCGACGAGCGCCCGCCGCCGCGATAGTCGCGCAACCCGTATTTCACGTCATAGGTGAAGTCGGCGTGTCCCGGGCGGTATTTGTCCTTGATCTCGGAATAGTCCTTCGAGCGCTGGTCGACATTGTCGATCATCAGCATGATCGGCGTGCCGGTGGTGACCTGCCGGCCGCTGGCATCGTCAATCAGCACGCCGGACATGATCCGCACTTCGTCCGGCTCCTGCCGCTGGGTGGTGAAGCGCGACTGACCGGGCCGGCGGCGGTCAAGCTGATGCTGGATGTCGGCCGCGGTGAGCGGAATGCGCGCCGGGCAGCCATCGACCACGCAGCCGATCGCCGGCCCGTGGCTCTCGCCGAAGGTCGTGACCCGGAAAAGATGGCCGAAAGTATTGAATGACATGGGATTCCGCCCGGTTGCGGGTGTCGTAGCCCGCACGCTTGGCGGGGTCAAATGGGAGAAACCCTTGTTCGAATGTTGGCGAACCCGTTGGCGCCCATCGAAATGCTCCCCTCGACAACGGCGCTCCGGGTCTGACTTATTGCTCCTTGCCGACGACGATGTCGGGGGCGTCGGGATGCTTCATGCCGACGACGTGGTAGCCTGCATCGACGTGATGGATCTCGCCGGTGACCCCGCGCGAGAGGTCGGAGAGGAGGTAGACCGCGGCGTCGCCAACCTCCTCGATGGTGACGCTGCGCCGGAGCGGCGCATTGTACTCGTTCCACTTGAGAATGTAGCGGAAGTCGCCGATGCCTGCCGCCGCGAGCGTCTTGATCGGCCCCGAGGAGATGGCATTGACACGGATGTTCTTCGAGCCGAGATCAGCGGCGAGGTAGCGCACCGAGGCTTCGAGCGCGGCCTTGGCGATGCCCATCACGTTGTAGTGCGGCATCCATTTCTCGGCGCCGTAATAGGTGAGCGTGAGCAATGCGCCGCCCCGCGGCATCAGCTGCTCGGCGCGCTGCGCGATGGCGGTGAACGAATAGCAGCTGATCAGCATGGTGCGCGAGAAATTGTCCGCCGTGGTGTCGACATAACGCCCGATGAGCTGGTCCTTGTCGGAGAAGGCGATCGCATGCACGACGAAGTCGAGCGCTCCCCATTTTTGCGCGACCGCGCCAAAGGCCGCATCGATGGTCGCGGGCTCGCTCACGTCGCAATGGCCGACCACGAGCCCGCCGGCCTCCGCCGCGAGCGGCTCGACACGCTTCTTGAGCGCGTCGCCCTGGTAGCTGAAGGCGAGCTCCGCGCCCTGCGCCCGGCAGGCCTTGGCGATCCCCCAGGCAATCGAGCGGTTGTTGGCGACCCCCATGATCAGGCCGCGCTTGCCGCGCATGAGCCCCGAATCCGCCATGCTCTCCTCGCTCCGCCGCAAACCTTCCTCCTATGGCATAGGGGCCCTTCAAGCAAGCCGCGATCCAACGGGCTTTTCGGCCTCGCACGGTCCAAGGGAATAGCATTGAGGAAAAAGTGTTTGTCCGGTGAGAGGCGTTGCGCCGGCGACCGACAGGCGCTATCGACCGGTGCGGTGGTTTTCGATTTGCGCATCGGTGAATCGCCAGGGCGGGCGAGGCGTCCGCGCTGACGTTGAAAAGGCGGGGAGAGTCGTGGCTACGTTCCGGCAAAACGTCGAGGCTGCGGTGCCCGCATTGCGGCGCTATGCGCGCGCCCTCACCCGTAACGCCGAGCTCGCCGACGATCTGGTGCAGGACACGCTGGTGCGGGCGCTGCGCTCGGAACATCTCTTTCACGGCGGCGAATTGCGCAGCTGGCTCTACACCATCCTCACCAATCTCAACCGCAACCGCCTGCGCTCGCTTGCGCGCCGACCGACCTTGACGGCAATAGAGGACAACGACGCGCCCGACATGGCGGGCCCGGAGGCCGGCGCGCGCGACATCGAACGAGCGCTCGCGACCCTGGTCGAGGAGCAGCGCAGCGCGCTCCTTCTCGTCGTGCTCGAAGGATTGACGTATCGCGAGGTGGCCGAGGTGCAGGGCGTGCCGATCGGCACCGTCATGTCGCGCCTCGCCCGCGCCCGCATGCAGATCAGAGCCTATCTCGACGGCAAGCGCCCGTCGCTTCACCGCGTCAAATGAGCAAACGAGTCGAGAGACATCACAATGACCGATCGTGATTCACCCGTGACTACGGAAGAGCTGCATGCCTATGTCGACGGCGTGCTCCCGGCCGACCGCCGGGGCGCGGTCGAGACCTGGATAGCGACCCATCCGGAGGACGCGGCGCGCGTCGCCGACTGGCGCGCGCAGGCCGAGGCGATCCGCGCCCATTATGGCGCGCCTGCCGCTGAGCCGGTGCCGGAGCGATTGGCTCTCGACAAGCTTGACCGTCCGGCGCCGCCGGCGCGCCCATGGCGCGCCATCGCTGCCGCGACCCTGGTTGCGGCTTTGATCGGCGGCGTCATCGGTTGGATGGCGCACAGCGCCTCGGCGGCGGCGCCGTCGAGCTTCGATCTCACCACGACGGACGCGCTCGAGGCCCATCAGCTCTACGTGGTCGAGGTGCGCCACCCGGTCGAGGTCGCAGGCGCCGAGCAGGAGCATCT
>WNGR01001163.1_pt1 | contig 29831 bp, 29 predicted proteins | sample 5407581 | NCBI WGS metagenome assembly WNGR01 (sample SAMN13153383, study PRJNA577476) | soil metagenome | isolation source: 80 cm soil or saprolite under Garry oak tree replicate 2 | place: USA:California | collected 2016-06-15
CCTGACTCCTTCATGGTGCTCTCTTATACGAGCAGGGCAATCAATAATAATAATTGTTGTTTCGGAGCCCATGGACGGTAGTGTAAGCTGAAGAGCGGTCGTCCCGGAACGTGTCGGCCAGGCGACTGGAAGACAAAAAAACTCCAATTGACAAGTTGATCAAGCGTACGAGAGACCATAATTAAGGTGAGACGGTTGCGTAAGACAACAAGGATACAAGGAACAAAGGCGAACAAAATCAAATCACAGATTTGCTTCCGAGAAGCGCCTAGTTTCCTAGTCCCGGTCCGTCAATTCTCTTCGTCACCAAATCCTTCATCCACGGGGCGATACAATCCAAATCCGCCCAGGTGAAAGATGCATATTGACTCCTTCCAAACCCAACAACTAAATCAAGGTCTTGCAAAAAGGGCCCGTCACCCCACGGCATACTCGTTTGAGGGCTTGTGATCTGAGTCGTCAGCCTGTGAGCAGTATAAGCAGTGGAAAATGCATCCAAGGAACAATCTTATTCTGACATAAGCCCACCGACCCATTGCTGGCCTTCTTCCTCGAGATCGCCAGACATCAACCATCGTTTATCTCCTCCGCCCAGTGTATAGAATGGATACGCGGCATGCGAAGGAGCCGGGAGAGGATGGGTGAGGTGTTCATATGAGTGGCCGTTTCTTGACTTTTCTCCCGAGACACCCTTGACTTGGACAGATGTCATTTCGATTCCAGGAGGGTGTAGGAACGCCCGAGCATTTTTGTTTACAGTGAATGTACCGCGCGGGTTGTTGAGTACACCGAGGGCGAGTATCCTCACATCGGCTAATTGGACAACGAGCTGGACGGCTAGTTAGAGCATAAAAACGATGGAATCGTCGGACTATACCCTAATGTGGGTCTCCAAATGTGCCAAGTTACTTTGCAGTCTGAGACCGTCATCGCTCGAGAAAGGGGTAGGATAATGAAATATTTGCGTACTTCAAGTCATTGAATATGGACAGGGGGTTGTAGTTGCGGGAGGTCGCTTCCAATTCGTTGGCTGAACCGTTCTTGTTAAGTACGATGTACCTAGCCAAGGCCTGAATACTGTGGACGAAGTGTAGGAATACGGCTCTCACTTTGTCCAGGACTCGTCCGAGGTGCAAGTAGTCATACTGCGATGCCATACTCTGAACAACAACCTAAGTCCTCAGGGATCAACAACTGACATCCAGGGGGCAGCGGCGTGCACGTACTTCTTGAAAGTTTCATGCCATCTCGAGTCTCTTTTCCATTTCTGCCATCCAGGCAAGAAGCGCCTTTGGAAACATTCTTGCCAGTCTACCTCTTTAATGTTTGGGAGCGTGGCTTCGAACAACAAGAAACGAGGTTGAGCCCTGCTTATGATCTCGATCCAATTCTGTCTGGGTACCGTCGTCCGTACACTTAGGTGCCGCAGGGAGGGTTCGTATGTCCCGCTATGAAGGTTGCGGAGGATTGGAGTTCTCCATGGATTCAGAGAACGATCGGACGCGATGCTATACAGGCGACGTGATAGGGAGGAAACGACGATAAGGGAAGCGAGATCCAATTCCTCCAGGATAGCAGTTATTAGTTCTACCGGGAGTGATTCGAGGGTAAGAGACATGGCTGACTGTCGTTAGAAGAGATGGGATTCACAATATTTATCATGTGATAAGATTAGATGGGTCATATCCTTCCAGCAGGTCGTATGTTGTACTCCTCTTTAAACTTCTCAAACTCCCCTTCCTTTGCTTTATATTGTTCAGAAAGGCTAGCGATGACCTTACGAATCTAGATGGGAAACGGTCTGTTTACGGAGACACCTGACCAGCTCTATGTAAAACTCACACCGTCACGATTTGTCTGCAGCGCAGTCACGACGTCTTTGACAGTCCTCTCGACGAGTACACCACCTATTAGGCGGAAGCATTTTCTGTCTGGTTCTTCAACCAGTGCTTCATTCAGCGTTGAGAGAACCAGACTGGGGTCGTGTTTGCATTGAGTGATACGCGAGGATAACTGCAAACGCACACATGTTCTTCCGCCTCTTGTTCGAGTTCTCCGATTTTGGATGCGAGGGTTTGGAGATCGTTCTGGAAGCGCGAATATGTCTGTTGTATTTCTATCCAGTAGTCAGATAAACATGGCGGTTCTCTGATGAAGCACTCGTGCCCTGGTCGGAAACAGTAGGCGCTTTCGATGGTTTCTTTGAAGATGAAGACGACATAAGTAGAGATGGGAATCCGTGAGTTCTGATTGGTTGGGCAGGGATGTCACGATACTGTCACGCGGGTGTGACATAGCGCTCTCGGAAGCATGCGCGGGTCGACTTGGAGTGCACAGATGACGATGAGCTCGACAGTCAACATGGCGCTAGCGCGCCGTTCTTCTCTTGGGTTGGCCACTCGACTCTTGCTTTCTCCGACTACTAGCACACCACCTATATCATTTGTCGTTCGACGACATCTCTCCACTTCGCGGCGCACTCTGCAGGCTCAACCAGCGCATAACCACGACGCCGTCAAATCTCCGCAACTCGGGACAGGAAAGTATGTTAATCCATACGAAGGAGGACCCAGTGCTCTCGAAAAGGCTGCCCACCTGTTCTTTTTCACTGAGATTGTTCGGGGTTAGTTCGCAGTCACCCCTTGAATTGTCTCCATCGTATCTGAACTGTCGTCATTCCAGGCATGTGGCTAGTCCTAGAGCAGTTCTTCCGTCCCCCGTACACAATCATGTATCCCTTTGAGAAGGGTCCTCTCTCACCTCGCTTCCGTGGAGAGCACGCACTTCGTCGTTATCCCAGCGGCGAAGAACGTTGCATTGGTTTGTATGCGTGCCCTTAAGTTAATCCTCGATAGTTGATTCCACCACTTTTAGCGTGCAAATTGTGCGAGGCAATTTGTCCCGCTCAGGCCATTACTATCGAGAGTGAAGCCCGTTTAGACGGGTCCCGTCGTACAACAAAATATGGTAGGTGCGCCGTTGGTAATATCCTGGCATGCTTACAGCGGTCTGGCGTCCCTCATTCAGATATCGATATGACAAAGTGTATCTATTGCGGATTCTGTCAAGAGGCCTGCCCGGTGGATGCCATCGTTGAAAGTGAGCGCATTGCTTGTGGGTCATCTTATGCGACTCAACACATATTATAGCACAAAACCAAGAATTTTCGACTGAAACACGCGAGGAGCTCCTCTATAACAAGGAAAAACTTCTCGCAAACGGGGACCGGGCTGAGGCTGAGGTCGCTGCCAACCTACACGGTATGTGTGACCGTGACTACGTACATTCCACTGTGCTCCCTTTGCTGAGACGACCGCCTCACAGCTGACCATCCCTACCGGTAAGCCGAGCCAGGTGGGTCTGTGACGTTAGACACGATGTCTAGCCCTTTGCGACGCACATGCGCTGTTAAGGGCCCTCGACATTGTAGAAGTAGTGCCAACAGAACAACTGTGCACGGCCTTAATATAACATCTTCCTGAGTAAATGAGGATATTTGCGTTCTCTTTTGGGAGTTCAACATATATTCTTCGGTCTACGCCCCGCATGATAAGCTGTGAGGAGACTTGCGTGAGACGCGGTCGTCTGCGAAGCCACATCAATGGGTGGCGCCAGCTGGCCACGTGATCGCGGCGCGTACGAGGTTCACTCAACGCGAGGTTTTCCGCACAAGGTTGTCAAGATGACCTCCGTGAACCCACCCACGTTCAGCCAGTCCCTCATCGTGAGTCTGACATCCGGCCACGCCTTTCCCTCGTTTACTCTTTCCAGGCGGGAGGTCTCGCTGGGACATCCGTCGACCTATTATTCTATCCGATAGATTCCATAAAGACACGTTTACAATCGGACCACGGATTCTACAAGGCGGGAGGGTTTAGAGGCATATACAATGGTGTCGCTAGTGTCGTTGTCGGGAGTGCTCCTGGAGGTATTCTCTTTCCCACCGTTTGTCTGTTTGTGCCAGCTGTCCCAATTCCCGCACCTCGACCCTAGCTGCCGTTTTCTTTTGTATCTACGACACACTCAAGCGGGTCCTGCCAACCCCTCCCCACCTCGCACCGGTTAACCACATGATATCCGCATCCATAGGAGAAGTGGTGCGCCGTGCCAATATGCGACTGTTCGAACCAACCTGCTGATTATCCGCACGACTCTGATCGTTCAAGGCAGCTTGTCTCATCCGTGTGCCGACGGAGGTGATCAAGACTCGATCACAGACATCCTCGTATGGCGCAATGGCCAATTCTTCCCTTGCGACTGCCAAGCTGGTATGGAAGACCGACGGATTTAAAGGCTTTTACAGAGGATTTGGTACCACTGTGATGCGGGAGGTAGTGTTTCCCATCCCACGCCGCTCAGACAAGCACTTACCATGGTTTCGGTGACACCGAAGATACCGTTTACGTCTCTGCAATTTCCGATGTACGAATTTTTCAAGCACCGCCTCTCGCACCTCCTATATCACAAACCATCTTCCTTACGTCCCTATGAAGCTTCGTTATGTGGGAGCGCAGCTGGGGGGATTGCCGCTGCGCTTACGACACCCTTGGACGTCTTGAAAACTCGCGTCATGCTTGATCTTCGGGTGAGATTGACCGGTACCCACTTGGGAACCCTCTACCTTACTAACTTTGTGTCAGGGTCCTTCCCATCCTGCTTACCTGCCTCCTCTGCGCCGACTCCGGCAGATATACGTCACTGAGGGCATCGGTTCGCTATTCGCTGGCGTTGTTCCTAGAACTATGTGGATCTCTGCTGGCGGAGCCGTGTTTCTCGGTATGTACGAGTGGACTATAGATCTCTTGGGTTCTTCTCCCGAATCGTAAGCATGTGGTACCCATTGTGACCGCGTTCGAACTGGCCGTCCCTGCGATTTTTTTTGGCCCGGCGCTACGGTTTTGGCCAGGGTCTTTATTGTCACAGTGATCTCCCCCTATCAGCGCCTGTATAACCCTTATAAGTTTTTCTGTTTCGCGCTCGCCGAAGCAGCCCCAGGGAGGCGGATCGTGACCGACTGCGGGAGAAGTTACCGTACGCTCCCACCTATTTACGGATGCGTAGCGCCTTCACGTCTTGTGGTTTTCCTTTTTCCCCGTTCGGGCAAAAGAAGCGGGCAATGCAATCAATAGCCCCTATCTCCAGAACCGCCCCCGTACGTGAACGGCCCGCCGCGATTTATCGTTTTCCCGTAAGTTATCAAGTTTGGAATTTTATCAATTGATTGAATCATTACCCGCAAATGAACTCAATCCACTGTCGCTCGCCGATGCGCACGATCATTTTTAGCTCTGTCCCTGTGAACTCGGTCGCCTCTCGCACATGTTTATCACAACATTAGGAAGTGCATATCATCCTTTTCTAGGTGTGTTAGGCGTTGATGCCACCAAACTATGTGTTCGCAAAAACTTGACTGCTTCCCGGGGCTGTCCTCATATGAATGCTACGATCTCATCCGGATGCCCGAACACCCCCTTTGATATGTTCTGTCGTTCTCTCCGGGAAAACCGAAGTGAACTTCCCTAAAACTGTGATGACAGGGTGGGGTGAGAAGCTGTGGTGCTGGTGCAGGCAGGAGAAAGGTTGCGGCGACAGCGCATCCCCGGCCGCCATTGTTCGAAAGAAGGAGCGTTTTCGTAAGCCTCGCTATCGGTTCAGAGTCGATCCACTCTCACGACCGGCTCCTAATCTTGGCGACGCTTCTCTGCACCTTCGGACTCGGACCTTATCAAGCACCTAAGGTCGTTTCAGCTTCGAGCAGCCACAAATCGACGACACCCGACGCTTTCGGCGCTGTCTGAGTTCCGGGGCCCCGCACTCGGTCCGTTCGTCCCCGTAAACCAGCGAACTGAACTAAGGTTGGGTTGTTTGTTCAAAGTACCATTTTGGTCTTCTCTCGGTTGAAAGCTTGTTTTCGTTTCGTATGTGTTTTTTTTATATATCTTTCTAACCTCGTTCGGTGTGTGCGTTGCGTCATGGATCATTCGTAAACCCCGAGCCCGCAAGATTACGCGGTTGATCTCAGGTACCTGGGTACTTGTAGAGGAAATGCCAAGTTTGCGTCGTTCCCGCATTCCCCGTGTTGTGGTGGTGCCTGCTGTTCGCTCTAACTGATAAGGCTTAATGTGCATCCGCTTCGACGCGATCAACGCTTATTTGAGTCTCCGGACCTTAGGCCGCCTTGGCGGGGTGGTCAGAAGACAATCCATACAAAAGTTGTTATTTTGCGATTCGACGAAAAAGAGAGATAACTTTGGACCAAAAACCAAAAATAACCCCAAGTCCAGCGACGAACCCGATCGTCAGGTTTTTCGGTGACCGGTGACCTGAGAGCGCTTGAGATGGGCGTCCATCTCTAATCAAACGCCTCGAGGACTCATTTCCCTTGCGTCGTCTAGAACGGATTCTAGGCCTCCACTCTTTCAAGGATGCAAAATAGTACGGGAACCCAAAAAAAAAGACCTCCCAAAATTGGGGCGATTAGGGAGAGGATCGACCTCTCCTCCCCCTCCAGCACAGATCAATCCAGACCTCTATTCTGTCATGATCGTGTGATCACCAGAACAGGTCTGAAAATGCTGCCGCGCGTTCCATGGCATATGTCATGCCAACTAATTACCCTTGCAGTTGGAGCTTTCCATAGCGGTCAATTTGCTTCCGCACCAATGATGGGACCAGATCAGATGAGATGGATCGTACGAAAATTTCGGCGTGGGCTTGACGGGGTGAACGCAGTTTTTTTTTTTCAGAGAGAAGTTAGGGGATATATTTCGAGAAAGTTGGCAGCTCTAGCGTGAACTGAAGTTCGGCATTTCATATGGACTTTTTTTTTTTGTAACGAGAGCGACCAGAGAGAACGCATACACGCATCTATTGATGCTTTTAAGAACCAAAAAAGCAAGGACAAAAAAGAAACGAAGAAACAAAAGACACAGCACAGGATACATACAGTTGGGCTGGTGGTCAAATTATGGCGGACGGAACAAGAGGCTGGACACGCCACATACACATCAGTCGGTGGGTTCGGGGGCGCGGTTCCGGACGTCCTCCATATCAACGTCTATTTCGAGTTCGCCGTCGGAGTGTACGGGCTGTGCATGTCGAGGCACATCCGTCTCCACGCCGGGACCGTGGACCTGCGACCTCAACCCCGGGACGTCCCGTTCATAGTAGGTATCACGGGGGCTGCGCCGCAGCGGAGGGGAGCCAGAGCGCGATCGCGGTGACAGTGACCGCGACGCAACTGGATGGGAGCCATGCGGCACGTCATTGCGGTATCCTCGGGGCTCACGGGGATGGGACAGATAGCCGTCACGTTCGTCGACAGGGTAGCGTGGGCGAGAACCAGCGTAAGGGGGACTGGTGCCACGCTGAATGACATCAGCTCCTTCACGCTCTCGCTCCCGCTCCCGCAATCTCTGTCCTCGTTCTCGTTCCCACTCTTGCTCGCGGTCTCGATCGCGGAGTTCTCGTTCGTGGTCACGTTCAGGCTGCACGTAGTTGCTGTGGTTCGTGGCGGGTCCCATTCGTTGGTGATTGTGGACTTGGTTTGACCCTCTGGAACTTATTGGCGAACGCGGGTGAGAGTGCGAACCCGGCGAGTGAGAACCCGACAAGGGCTGTGAGGGTGGCTGTAGCCGGGGAGGAGGTGGCTCATAAGCACTCGAGCGATGTGCTCGTCGTTCGCGGTCAGAAGTATGGTACCCAGGTGGGTATTCGCGGTAAGTGGGAGATATAGCCTCTGGTGCGACTTGCTGGGGATGAGAATATCCAGAAGACGGCGTTTGGAGGGGACCTGGTGCGTGAGCTCCTCGAGAGCGTGAACGGAAGCTCGAGGGCGTCGTAGGGGCGTGGGTGTATGAGTTATGCGGGCCTTGGTGTCGATCGTAAGGATGCGAGGGTTCTAGGAGTTGCGCAGGTGGCATAGGTGGCGGAACTTGTTGACGGGCATCCCTATGTCCGGAGGGATACCTGGAGGACGCGGACGTCGGGGTGTGGCCACCAGGGGTCGGAGGAGGACCAGAAGTCGCCTCGGCGACTTGGACAGGTTGTCCGTCAGAACCGGTGACAACCCTGATAGGTATGCCACGAGACCTGTACCAGTCCACGGTGGCAGCATCATTAGGGTCCGCGACGACGGGATTCGGCTCAACAGGCTCCCTAGACTGGTGGTGGTTGTGAGACTGGGTGTGAGGCGGTGGGTAAGAATGGGCGGGGGGTGTAAGGTGGGCGTTGGGGAACGATTGACGTGAAGAAAGACGCTCATAGAGAATACTGCGGGGCGAGGACGTTTAGAAGAGTTCAAGCCCATGTCACATTGCACACGCGACGTACGCTCGCTCTAGCCGAAGGCGCTGAATATTTCGTTTCGATTGAAGAACCTTTACTTGGAGTTTGTCATTGTCCTATTATGAGTCGTAAGCCAGCAAAGCAAGGATAGTGTCACGTTGACTCACCATTTCTATTTCCCTGACTTTTTTCTTAAGCTCCCTGTACTTGGCCTTGTATTTGGCATCCTCTGCACCGGCTGCAATTCCCTGTGTATAGTTCTTTGATTTTTGCCTACTGTTTACATGTTGAGCCGATTGGGGATAATGAGAGGGACCAGGGGAGGGCTGACGGGACATTGCAGAAGGAAAATGAGAGGAGTGGAAACAGGAACGGGATTCGAGGTGGCCGTAAGGTGGTTGAGGTTGACAGAGAGGCTGTTTCGATATTCAGACATGCAACGCCTCAACATTGTTGGCATTGCTCTCACATTCGGCGTTTTGCGTGCCGTCTTACGTAGACGCTCAGCTAGCCCGCCACCCTTGACAGCTTTCTCATTACTCGTCTCGACGCAGCCTCACAAGACGAATATGCTCTGTAAAAACGAGTCAAACGGAGTAACCCCATCTGTAGCTTTAGTCATCTTCTCGATCTTCCAGTCAAACAGACGCGATGACCACAGCCTAGAACTCTCGGGATCGTGTCAAAATAGGCGGGGCCGTCTAATCAAAGCCATGGCAGTGTGCTCGCAACGATCAGTGCTTCGCATCTGCCAAGGCTCTCACTAGCACTTCACACGGCATGGGGCGGCGTGCCATGCGAATACGAATAGGAAGCATGTGCATCCATATCGGCTGACGTCGACCTGCCTACGAATGCGCTAGCTGAGTGGGTCAAGAGGGCCGAGTATCTCGGCTGTGCGCGCAGACTGGGACCCCCTGATTGCACCATGACTCTTCAGATTCCTTTCAGAGACAAGAATAAGCTCATCTGCAGCTGCGCAGCTGTTTCAATTTTCTGTGACTCTTGGGATCACTGTCTTAACTGGCGCAGATTGCCAATCCTAGGAATCAAGCACGGGCATGAGTCAATCTTTCGCTGCGCCAATGCCAGGGTACGGGTCTTCTGTGATGAAACGGAATCCGAGTTGACTGGGGCTTGGTTCTCGGACTCGGTTCGTATCGTTACTATTCGGAGATTTCCTTATACCTGATCCCAGCCTAGTTACTGTAAAGATCTCTGGATGTGAATGATGCCCAGGAAGCCGATGTATTTGGTTTCAATTAAAACATTGGGCCCATACATCACGCTTGACGGCGGCGGCGTAGCGGACACGATCTAGAGAAGATGTATGGAAGCGAACGCACCGGTAAAAAAACTGCCGCTTTGTAGGACTTCCAGAATGTATGCGTGGGGATTGGAAATCTTTAGTGCAGTCCTGAATCTTAGTTGAGAATTACTCATGCAGTCCGTGCCATTTCGCGACATGGAATACAAATCTCCCATCACCGATCGGTCGGATTCTCGAAGAAGCTCTTGGAAGAATTGGATAGGAGTCGCCGGTTACGGACTATCTCACAAGAAATCCTACTTGGATTACCCTCCCGAACGCGACCCACACGTTGATTGCGACAGGCGGGATATTAGTACGGGATTGTGTGACGCCGCCGTATTCCCAGTTAGGAAATGTCACGTGCGGTATCTGTAAAGTGCGATTCTCCGTAGACGGGTTCGAGTCCCTACACACACACACATACACACCAACTGTCCACCATTATCTCCCAGTGGGTCTTCCACTCCACATGTTCCTCCCTGCATTCATTTCGAGCTAACCATGGCATGCTTTTTCCCTTAGTGTCTACCCTTTTCAGACAGTTGGTCACATGTGTCGGATCTTGTCATACCCTCTGACCAACGACGACTTTCATAGGGATATGCCCCCAGCGGGGGGCTTTGAAGCTGTGAGGTATAAACGGAATCTTCCATTGCGCGGGCCGAGTGGCTTAGCCATTCTTGGCGGTGTGACCGCCCTGTGTGCATATGGGTTTTATCGTGTCGGGAAGGGAAACATTGAGAAGAGGTGCGTACTTTTCCAAGGAAGCGCGAATGTGCGAACGGATCCGGTGTGGAGAACGAGAAACGTGTCAAGTGATATGTCGAGCCCAACGGGGAACGTGGCGTTGTATGGGATCCGGCCGCGTGACATTGCGGTTTTGGCCTTATCATGTCGAAGGATCGGGCCGTGGGTTGTGGCGACCGAAATCGGGAAATATGACTGATTGAGATGCAATTGTGTTTCTGTTTTTTTTTCTACTAGGGAGCTGCAACGCGAGAAGATCTGGTCACGCATACACCTTGTGCCATTGCTTCTGGCGGAGGGTGATAGGGATGCATACCGACGTGAGCAGGCGGCATTGGCGCGGGAAAAGGAGATAATGAAGGATGTGATGGGCTGGGAGGTACGGTGATAGCTCACTTGACAGTTTCCCGATTGGCTCACTGATAGCGCGTGTTGGTCCATTGGATTACCCCTGACCTGAACTTGTTAAGGCGGGCAAGAGCGTCTACAACAATCCGCGTTATCGGTCATCCGAATACATTGTGGTCCTTTAGACGGATTCGAGTCAATTTATGAACCAGTGTGTTGATTGAATTCCCACTGTTTTTCTTCCCCTCTTGGGTTATTTTAGGCAGTGTGATGTTTGCTGTATGGATCAACCCGACTGACAACAAAGAGTGCCGAAGTGGCAGTGCTGAACGCGAGAACCAAAGTGCCGGTGATATTTAGGGGCGGTCATTCTGCGCGCCAAAATGGAGGACAGGTTTTACCCGATCAAGGAGTAGATGCAAACCCCTTTTAGACCATTTGCGGCCGGGTGCGCGGGTAGGCGGGCGGACAAAGGACCGACGTCTGCCAACAAAACCGCTCATGCCACTCCCCGTCGTTCGAGTCAGCCTGTCTCATGCGCTCAGATTTCTTAGATCTCACTCTACCACTTTCCTACCAGCCCCTCCTCCCCTATATAATAGTCTCTCCCCGCCTCATCCGTATCCCTCTTCCGCTCTCACCCGCATGCGATCTGTCTCTCTACACCATAACCAATTCCCACCCAATTCATCTTCCTCCATGCTTGACCATCCTCGCTCTCCCTTCCCAGACTATCCCCACGACTCTTTCCCTCCAGAGTCTCCTGTCTTCGACCAGGAGCAGCTCATCTTTGGTCCTCTCGAAATCGATGATGGCCGCAGACATGACCCTTCTCTCTCCTTTCCTTGGGACGCAAACGGCGCTCTCCCTTCCTCCCCCGCCACCGCGCATTCTGTCACCGCATCCCCCGCTTCGTCCGCCAGTCTACTTGACTTTGGCACTTCTCCTCCGTCCAGCGATTTTAGCTTCACCCCTGGCTCCTTCCCAGGTCTGAATGAGGTCAATCCCACCTTCGTCGACCTCGACGATCGTAATCTCTATTCGAACTGGCTCGTGGATGATGTATCCCTCGCATCGTCTGCTCCCGTTCCAATCGCCACACAGGATCCTCAACCGCAAACTATGCTCACTACATTTGGCGATACTAGTTCATTAGCTTTCCCCAAGATGGGGCCTTTCTCTCCCTCTCTCGAATTCGCCACTCTACACCCCCTCCCCCGTTCTGTCGATGACACCCCCGTCGCGTCCATTTCGCCTCCTCAGTTATCACAGCCTTCATGGGCTGCACATCTCTGGACTCGTTCTGGCCCTTCAGCCCTCAACGCGTCCCCGTTGCCACATCTCCTACACCCTCCAGACGAATCTGACAATTTTGCCACACAGCGTCCGGTGCGCGGCCGCAAAGATTCATTGTCAGCACATGCCATCTTCCAGTCTTCAAGTGCTCCTTCTGGACTTCACGTTCACACACCTCCACTGGCGCGTGGATACAGCAGACGTGCCGATTCGGTCAGCGTAGACGATGAGCACGATGCTACTGTACGACGGAAGAGGAAGGTCTCTGACCTGGACCCAATGGCAGTCAGCGACCAGACACATCAGGCTGGAAGCAGTTCGTCCTTTCTGTTGTATGGCCCATGGTTATCCCGCTGACATGGCATCTATTATTGCTTAGCCCCCCATAAGTCTCTCCTGCGACCCCCCAAGTTGGCTCCCTCTGCTTGGCAGCTTTACTTTACGGACTGGATTCAGCGACACCAGGCGTCTAGCACTCGCAAACTTAATGTGGCGCAGGCGGCCAAGGAAGCCGGGGTGGAGTATGCTAGGCTAAGTCCCCAGGAGAAAGAGGTATAGTGCCTTTTCTGTTCCGCAGTCACTCAATTAACTAATTCGTTAATTTAGCCTTACAAACGACGATCTCTCGCCATGAAGGAGATTAGAGAGCGAGAGCTTCATGCTTATATGAGCTCGCTAACCCCAGACGATATCAAACGCGAGAACATCTTCCGTGCAGCGCAGCGCAAGGCCGGCAAATCGCGGAGAGGAAACATCAAAGACCCAAATGCGCCGAAGAAACCGCTTAGCGCATATTTCATGTTTCTGCAACGGATCAGGTCGGATCCCACCCTGGTTAGGGAGGTATTCGGTGATGAGACGGAGACGACCAAACAAAGTGTTCTAGCTGCGGAGAAATGGCGTTCGATGACAGACGAGGAACGGAAGGTGTGTGGCGGCTCCAACTTGCTGTCAATTATCTCAGCCAGCTGACGTACTTTCCCATTAGCCCTTCCTCGCCCAGGCTGAGCAAGAGAAGCTAGAGTATGAATCTGCGCGCAAACTGTATGAAGAGGGCACCACCGGCTACTGCACCAGCATCAGTTTCAGCGTCTTGCCAGAGAGCCCTTTCCACTCTACCGCGGCAGTCCCGATACGGCCGCTCCGGCCGGTCAAGAGGGGCGCAGTTGCTGTCGGCGACACCCTTTACGATTGACCTATTTCGGGTAACTCCCATCTTGTTCTTCTTCTTGGGGACACTCCGATTTGTGATTTTCTGTTTTCCTTTCGCCAGGTGGCGGGCCCCTCGAATACACGATACCTGCACTGTATGATATCTTGTTTGTTTTTTTCTCTTTGGAGGGGCTCAATGGGGCCATCTCTATTCTCGCACAAGCCCCATCATGCACGTCATCGTTCCTCTGGCGTTGACCCCTTGATGAAGCTTGACGGACATAATTGATGATATATACCTGTATACCACATTTCTGTATTGTTAGGCCCTCTACGTACTACGTCATGACCTTTATGGATAGATCGAATACAGGAACTCTTAACGAGATATGGGTAAATGGAGTACCATCTTCTGATGAGGAGCGCCGTCCTCGTCAAACTGGTCTCCCTTAGATAGAAGTAATGATGAGAGTCGGCCGAGCTGGGATACTGGGGAGTTCGCCGATACTCACCTCAGGGGTATATCCAAATCTAGGGAACAATAGAGGGCGAGGCTGTGAGAAGAAGAGAGGATAGTGTGAAAGGGCTGTCGAGCTTACTTGACATAGAACGCCATGGCCGGGATTTGAGAATGGGAAACCACTTTGGCCGAGGTCTCGCCGAGTGACAGCGCGTCGGTGGCGACCCAATTGTGGAGTGCGAGCACGAGCTCGCGACCGAAGTGGAGTTTGCGGTAATCTTTGTGAACGGCAAGACGGCTCAGTTTGTAATAGTTAGTAGTAGAAGTTCGGGAGGCGCGAATTGTCCCAATCGGTCGAAGAGAGGGCAGGAGGCGGAGCAAAAAGTGCTCAGCTATCTCGTCTAGTCTGCGAAGCGAAGGAAGGAGCGGAAATAAGCAGAAAAACCTTGACCGCAAGAACGGAATGGAATAGACACAACTCGTCGATCTCGGTATCGAGTGGGAAACCCTGTTCACGATGGAAAACGTCTATGCGGACGTCGTAGCACTGGTGGCGTAGCTGCTCTCGGCCGGTTTGTCCCACGGAGGGTATTCGAATGATTTCATGTTCCATGCAAAAGTTGTGGGTGGCTTAGAGAGGACGAGTCCGCCACTTTCGGCACAGCTCGGCATTCACCGAACCAGCTCACAGCGCAACACGGGCGACTCGAGTAACGGTAGCACGCGTTGTTTCCAGTTCCCCAGGAAAACGCGCTCTCATCTCATGACCCTCGAACCCTTTCTCGCCGCAGCCAACTTCCTTCTTCCACACTCGTCTCTCTCCTCATCGCGTTCTCTTCTCGCTCTCACAACTCTCATGCCTCGGCTCTTCTCTCATGCCGACATTTCACTCTCCAAACACTCAAAGGGGATTGGGAAGGGGAAGGGGAAGGGGAAAGCCGTGCTCGGAGATGATCATGACTCGTTCGAACACTCGGATTGGTTGCACGCCCCTCACCGTATGTTGTCGTGCCTCATTTACCACTGTATTGACACCGACATTATCATTTGTGCCACCAACAATTCAGACCCTCCTTCTCTCCGCATTATCAGCCCGCGGTTCCCGCAGCATCGTACACGACCCACCTTGTCCGACGCTAACCACTCGGCAAGACATGGTTTGTCCGGCATCTGGAAACGCAAACACACGCGTTCTTTCACCTTCCAGGCGCAAGCGACACAGTATACCGACACTGGCCAGGCCCATCATGCGCCCACTTCCTCCATAGTCGATCGCTTCGTTAACGGCGAGCCCTTGCCCAACTCTTCCCACTTCGTTGATCTCAAAGCGGCCTGGACCGCTTTTACGGAACTCCGAAAACAGTCTGCTCCACCACACCCTTCCGTGGTTCTCGCATTCGTTGATCGAGCACTGTCCATCATTGAGGAGACACTTTCGCACGGAGATAATATGCGCGATCTCGTTCGGTGGTCTCTGCGCTTACGACGCACCATCAGACAACTCGGCGATACCCAAAATCTGTCTTCATATGACTCGGTTCACGCGCTATGTCTCTTGACGCGCACAGAAGCCCTGCTTGGCCGCTTCGATGAAGTAGCCTCGCGGTTTCCCCGTATATGGGATCACCGGACCCAGGAAGAAGCGTACCATCTTGGACATCCCGAACTTAGGATGGTAGAAACCGTCTTACAGGCGCTTTACCACCACCGCGGCGCCGTTGCCGTTCTGGACTTCATCGTTTCTCATTGGGAGACTCTAGGCCGGCTCGTCAACATGTCGCCATCACGGCGCTATTCTCGGGTACCCGCTAAGCTGAACGATATCGCCTTCAAGATATTCGACCGCATCCCGTCCCCGGTGGCGGTTGTCGCGAGCAAGCGTGGTAAACCGGAGAGGAACGTCACTCGCACTGGATCCTTGCTCATCAGGTACCTCATTCGACGACGCGTTCCTGAGGATGCCCTAGCCGTTTATAAAGAGATGCAGCGACACTCAATCGATGTCACCCCTCCATTGAAGCTGTGGCTCGTCCGGGCTCTTGCTCGGGGCCATGCCATCGAACAAGCGAATATGCTCTTCTCCCAGATATCGGCGTCAGTCCCTGTCGGTCACGAGGACGAACTTTTCCTTGCAACTGCCCTTCACTTGTTCTCAAGTCAAGGCGACACCACCCGATCCGAAGCTGCTTTCAAAGCCTTGCAGAACAAAAACACGGCCGGCTCCCGAGCGATTGGGTTGCGGCTCCTCGCGCACGCTCACAACGGTGATGTCGAGGCGGTCCTTCGGTACTTCCATCATCACTTTCCGCGGCGCACCGAAACGGAGGAGCGACCGGATGTCTACCACTATACCCCCATCCTGATGGCGCACTCAAAGGCCGGAGACAGCGAAGGCTTGAGCAAGTGGTTTGGGAACATGACTGCGGATGGCGTGGTGCCTGACAGACACGTCTACAATATATTACTGGAAGACCGTGCATGTCGCGGTATGCTCGGAGACGTTGCCGCCATCATCAAGGAGATGCGCGTTCGCCATCTCCCTCCGCTCGCCGTGACCTACACCACCGTCATCACTGCCCTTGCCAAACGCGGAGATCCTGTCGCAGCTGAGGCTTACTACAAAAGAGCCCTCAAAGAAGGCGTCAAGCCGGACAGGCAGATGGTCGCGTCCCTGATGACCGCCCATTCCGAAGTTGGGTCATGGAAGGGTGTCATCAGGGCCTTTGACTACATGGCCTCGTCGGACGACCGTCATCTCCGGCCGCGCATTGATGTCTACAATATTCTTTTGAGGGCATATGTGCTCGCCGGTTCACCCTTCGAAGTCGTCTCTGACGTCTTCCAAAAGATGGAACAGTCCGGGGTCCGGCCAACGGCGCATACATTTTCGATCCTTATCATGTCTGCGTGCGACTCTGGCCGGATGGACGTTGCGATGCGCGTGTTTATGGAGCTGGATAACCTTACACAACAGTGGGAAACCGGCTACAAGATGAATGTCTACGCCCTTACCATTCTCATGGCTGGATACTTGCGCTCGGGGGATCGACTAAAGGCCAAGGAGATCTATGATGAGATGCTGCTCCGTGGCATCAGCCCCACATCTGTCACGTATGGCTCGATCCTCAACGCTTATGCGGCTGAGGGTCGGCAAGAGAGCATTCAGCTCGCTTGTGACTTTATGAAGTCTCTCATGGAGTCCCCTGACGAGTCCCGGAAGTGGCTTTTGACCTCTTACGGCCGGTTCTCTGGCTTCGAGAATATCTACAGCCCCTTGATGACGATGTTCGCTCGCAAGGCCAAACCGGAGCAGGTCGAAGACCTAATGGACGATATGGTCAGGGCAGGGGGAGAGCGGGCGCTTGCTACCCTGACGCTCTTGCTCAACGCGTACCGAAACGCAGGCGACGTAGACGAATGCCGACGGGTCTGGGACGAGATCCTCCCCGCTGCGCTGCGCTTCTTCCATACCGGTGGGCTCTTCGAAAGCGACTCATCGTCTGATCCAGATCCGAACCACCAGCCCCGCCTCGACCTGCAGCGCAAAGCCAACATCATCTGCGTGCCCCTCTCGATTCACATGGATGCGCTCTCGGCGGCCGGCGAGCACGCCGAGGTCGCCGACGTGTGGAAGACCGTACGCGCGCACGGTTTCGCGCTCGATTCGCACAACTGGAACCACCTGATCGTGGCACTGGTTCGTGCGGGCGAGATCGAGCGCGCGTTCCAAATCCTCGAACGGGTCATCGTTCCTTTGAGCCAGCAGCGACACGCCGCGGCGGCTCCCCGCAGGGCTGTACCACGAACACCACTGTCTTATGATGACGTTCCTGCGCCACAGGACCCGGATACGAGCGGAACGGGCGGAGCGGTGGCGGTCCTGGTCGAGGCGACGACGACGCCGTCTCGGGGCTCCGTTTCGGCAAAGGAACGGGCGTCTGCGGCCATACATTTGCAATTGGAATTGGCAAAAGCGAGGGTGGCCGAGGATAACAAGAAACAGAATTTCGAAATGGATTCTGGCGTCAGTCCCGATTTCGCGCATCCGCTGCATATCATGCAGCAGATCCTGCCCTCGTGGGATGCTTGGCAGCCACATGCGGCCGTCGTGACGGTGCTGATGAACGTGCTCGGTCAGCTGGAGGCTGGGCATATGATATCGCCCGTTCCGTCACGCCACTTTGCTGACGTGGCGTCTACGACGAGGGCGACGTGGCAGGGCGAGGAGAGCGAATCATCGGCCGCGAGGACGGTACTCGAAAGGATAAACGCGTCGTGCCCCCAGGCAGTCGCGATAGTGAGGGAGTACGAGTACAGGATGCGCGTTCGCAAGGAGCTGGCGATGATGGTCGATGAGGGTAGTTGACGGCGCGCCAGGTGGCACAGATTTGCACTAGTACATTATTATTCACTCCACTTCCACAGTAGATTTCGAACATGCATGAACGATAGCACACACAGCCACACGCGCGAGCAGAAAGAAACAAAAACAAAAAAAGCACACTAGGAAAGCGACTAACTTGGTTACAGTCCTCCTGTCTGTGATGCTGGGAAGTGACAAATGCGTGGGCGCGCGCGTGCAAGTGGAGCGTACTGTACGTGACACTAAAACTTTAGCCACCGTCCGAGTCGTCATCATCATCAGAACCCTCGGATCCAGCCCTACGCCGCCGACGACCGTGTTTGCTGCTCGAGCCATGCCGATTTCGCTATAGGTTGGGTAAGGGTGCATATGGTTTCTGCTTAGTCTCGAGCAAGGCGTCAAGTCAAGTCAAAACGCGCACCAGTGGTAGCTTCTGTCCCTGATTTCCAAAAGCAATCGAAAGCGCTGTGGTATCTGACGTGTTTCGGGTTAAAAACATAAACTCGGAAGGTCCGTGTAAGGGGAGGGAGGCGTTGCTCCGTAATTGTTTTTTTTTTTTTGGAATAATTAATTCTACATTTATTTTCACTTACCCGGCACACCAGGAAAGCGCTTGGCCGAGAACACGTCAAATGCCTGTGTATATGTCTGGGCGAGGATCGGTGAAACATTGTTGTGGACCTGAAAGGCGCCACTTTCGGGTGCAGGTGGCCTGCCAGGGGAGAGACGAAAACGTGGTCAGCGTGTCACATGGCGTTCTTCGCGCGCGCAAAGGCAAAACCGTGAGATAGGGAGAAGTAGGACTTACGCGCCAACGTTCATGAGCCGTAGCCTGAGACGAAAACGCCCTGTACCGCGGGCGCATCGGATCAAATCAGCGCTTCGTCAAAACTCAAAACAAAAAAAAATTGCAGGAGGATTGGGGTTGGGTGGGATACGCCGTACCTTCGGTCCTTATCGACAAATCCTGGAAGAGGAAAAACACGCCGGGTTTGCGATGCTCGTCGAGTAGACGGCAAGCATTCGCCGAAAGTGGGCCGACCAGCGTACGGGTGTAGACGTGCCCCGGAAGAGGTATGTTCGCGACCGTGCCTGAAGAACTTGACGGGGATGCCTGCTCATCATGCATTCCCTGCTGGGCTATCGATGCAGAGGCATACATGGATTGGTCCGATGACGCGTGATTCGGATGTCCAGCGTCTCCACGGCTGACGGGCGTCTCCTGAAAGGGCCGCGCGGGACTAGAGTGGGGGAAAACACGCGCGTGCGTCGGTGATGAAACAGGTTGTGACCACGAGGGTTGGCCTTCTTGAAGCTCAATACTCTGGAATTGGGCTGGCAGTGTACCGGAAAGGGAAGTATCAAAGGCAGAGGAAACAGAGGTAGATGGAACAGAGTGTCCCTGGGCGTCTAATGGACCATACGTCGGGCTAGACGCCCACGTGCGATATCCATTTGTACTAGTGTCCTGTGCGGGTGGTAAACCATTTGACTGCCAACCATCTGCAGGCGCTGAAGATATCGGAGGACCAGCGATCGCGGTTGTCAAACCGGAAGAAAGGGGGCGAGTAGGGTACGTATGGGCAGCTTGGGCGGCTGCTGCGACATGATAGGCCATATCGGGATTGTCAACTAGGGCATTATAGGTCGGCGCAGGTTGCAGCGTTATTGTGTTGCTTCCGGTGTCGTGCTGTGGTTGTGCGTAAGGGTAACCGCTCGTATCATACCCTGTCGGGACAGGTGGTAGTGCGTTCATCTAGATCAAGGATGTGTCAGAAAAAGAAACGGGAGGGGAAAACCCGCCAGCGCTAAGACAAACCTGATCTTCGCTAGGCATACGCGTCGGATATTTGGAGGCTGGCGGAACGTTCGTATGAGAAGATGTCTCTTCCCCGGGATAATTTGGTCTCCGCTTCTTTGGAGCGTGGGCCGCACTGTAACGATCCGAGGACGTGGGATGAAGAACGAGGTTCCTCTCGGATTTTCCATCTGAGGACCAGAGATCCGCTGTAACGACGAAAAAAGAACAGTCTATGTCGCTATAATCACCGGGGGGGATCAGAGGGGGAAAAGCGGACACAGCAGAAGACTACGGACTCATCATTCACAAAGGATTGATCTTCATTTTTAATGACTAATTTTGCGACGGTAGCCGGAGCTAGTGGTCGCCGATCCTGAAGAGAATAGAGGGTTCACGAGTGGAGTGAGCCAAGGAGCACTGGGTTGGCGTACTTTATCCCCAAAGCCGCACATCCGTGCTCGAATGGGCTCTTGGGTAACCTCCAAGGAGTAAAACCTGTTGGAGAGCGTCCGTGACACGAAAAGCGGATGTCGACAAGGAAAGCGAACCTCCGGTTACACCATGAACCCCAAGATTCAGAACCTTCAGCATGATGAGATGTGCACTCTCTGTGTGGAGACGGAGACGGAGAGGTACCGCCACGTCGGTCGTTGAGTTTCTGGATCATACGAGCCGCCAGTTCCGACAGCGTGGGTAGGAGAGGAAGGAATGGGAGAGCGGATAAGAGATATGCGTGCCGGGTGAAGGAAAGTGACAGTATGATATGTGAAACGCTTCCCACGACCAGACGAGGTGGGCAAGAGAGGGAACAGCGAGCCTGACGTGGTATAAGACGCGTATTTTTACGCCGCATACAGTTCACAGAACCCGCCAGTGTACTTTTCACTTTAAGAACTATTTTCTCACAGGACCACCACCATGGACCAGTCCTTAGCTAGACGAACTCTTCAAGAGCTCATAAAGCGTGAGGATATCAAAAACAAGACCTGCGTCGACTGTGGAAATCCAAATCCTCAGTGGGCTTCCCTAAGGTTTGCCTATCGTTTCGCTCGTTTTAGTGACACGTTGTCTAATCGATGCTGTGCTCCTAGCTTCGCCATATTTATTTGCCTGCAATGCGCTGGGATTCACAGAGGTTTCGGCGTGCACATCAGGTGAATTCGTTTACGTTTATGTGATCGCTCCGGACTTTTTTCGACGAATGCACATGTTCATAGCTTCGTCCGTTCGGTATCAATGGATACATGGCAAGAGGACCAAGTGCGCAGGATGCAGGTGCGTCAAATGAACGTGCTGTCTGGGCCGTTCTTTAAAGAAAAGGGAAATACAGATAGGAGGAAACGGCCCATTCCTTGAATTCATGCAGTCATACACCCCAGCAGGGCAGGGTGGTTATAAGGAGGGCATGTCAATCCATGATAAGTACCATTGCTGGGCGGCGACACAGTATCGGGAAAAAGTTGTGACCTTCCAAATGGATATATGCTCGTCCCATCTGACTTTATATCTAGCTAGATGCGGGTCTTCAAGATAAGCCCTGGTCCCCTTCACCACCGCCAGAGGACTTCACATCCCAACGTAACACCGTTGCCACCCCCGGCAGTCGCCCAACTTCTGCCCAGGGCCTGCGAAAGTCGCGTGCTTCCGCCCGCACAACTACAAGCAACATCTCACGCGCAGACTCCTCCTCTCCGTCCCTCTCATCCAACCCCGCCAGCCCGAATCTGAGCGGTAGTAGACCAGCCGACCAAAAAACGGCCAACGAGACATATTTCGCGTCACTTGGTTCCCTCAACTCTTCACGACCTGACAACTTGCCACCGTCGCAAGGCGGGCGCTACCAAGGGTTCGGTAATACCCCCGAGTCACCAGCTGGTTCCCACCCATCTTACGGCCTCAGCTCGCGCTCGGCCCCCACACTGTCAGAACTTCAGGACAACCCGGTGGCTGCTATCTCCAAAGGATGGTCGCTCTTCTCGTCAGCGGTACTAGGCGCATCACGTGCCGTCTCGGAAAACGTTATCCAACCTAGCGTCGAGCGCGTCACCGACCCCACGTTCCAAGCGAGCGTGCGTGGTTACGTTGGCGAGGCGGGGCGCCGTGCAGGGGAAGTTGGCAGCTCCGTTAACCAGTGGGGCAAAACACAGCTTGGCGTTGATGTTGCGGAACAGATAGGCGATGTCGTGGGTACCGTGCGTGACCGCGTGGGTGGTGGACCAACGGCTAGCGGGTACAGCTCCGTATATTCCGGCGGTTCGCACGAGGCAGAAAGTTCAGCGCTCTATCGTGATCATGACAACGACAACGACGATGACCTCTTTGGGGAGTACCATGGCACAGGCGACCGGCATCTTGATGCAAGCGACGCCCGTGTGGGAAATACCAAGCCCCCCTCCGCTGGGCCGGCAAAGACACCTGATGGCTGGGATGAGGGGTGGAAAGAGTTTTAATTTGTAGAGTTGTACTGCATACCCGGGCCGGTTCGTGCATTTTCATTATCCATCAGCGCATCAGCAACAATGCCAGCACCGTCATTCCTCACACCATTGAAGTACCCGCTATCCAAAGAAGATCTCAGTGCCGCCAACGAGTACCTGAGCACGCTCACACCCGAGGAGGTCTTGCGATGGGCGGTAGAAAATGTTTCGGATCTATATCAGACGACAGCTTTTGGCTTGACGGGGCTTGTCGCGATTGACATGCTATCAAAGATAACTACTTCACCCCCACCTCTGATATTCTTGGATACGCTGTATCACTTCCCAGAGACGTACGAACTTGTCGAGGTAGTCAAGGCTCATTACGGTGTGCCGATTATTGTTTACAAGCCCGAAGGATGCGAGAACATGCAGGAGTTTGAGAGTCGATATGGTGAGCGTTTCTGGGAACGCAATGAGGGAGGATACGACTATGCCGTGAAGGTTGGCGATGATAGAAATATGCAACGATGAGCTAAAGTCGAGACTTATTGCCCCTAGGTTGAGCCTGCGAGACGGGCATATGCTGAACTCGGCGTGAAGGCAGTGATTACCGGTCGACGAGCTTCGCAGGGAGGTGCACGCGCGTCGCTGCAGCCACTCGAGGTGGACGAGACGGGACTGCTCAAACTTAACCCACTCTTCGCGTGGAATTTCGGGTTCGTGGATTGGTACATTAAAAAGAATAACGTGCCGCACAACAAGCTGCTCGAGCAGGGATACCGGAGCGTGGGTGATTGGCACAGCACGGCGAAGAGCGGAGAGGGCGATACAGGGGAGCGGGCGGGGCGATGGGCGGGGCGGGAGGATAAAACTGAATGCGGGCTCCACGAAGATTACTTCAAAACGAAGGCCCAGCAACGACCCTGACCGTTGCTGTACATGTACACGTACTACCGGGTTTTTTCTTTCGCCTACCGCACAGTTCGTCCCCTAGAGCTACAGGCTCTAAGATCGTCGACCCGCTAGCGTGCCAGTCAGTTTTTGAGTCGGTGCTTGATGTACCGCCTCGCTGCCTCGGTGAGGTGCAGTGTCCACAGCCGGTCTTTCCGCACGCCCTGGGCGTCCCAACAGATTAAACTGGCAACTCGGTGTGGGGCCCCTTCCTTAGCAACGTTTAAATACTACTCTACTGTTTCTTGTGGCCATCTCATCCCCTCAGAGTCGCCCTCAGACCACGACTCAAAAGCCATACAGGATACCTTCGAGGGCCTTCTCCTCATGTCTCTCCTCAGGTACCTCTATGCTTTTCCCCCCTTTGTCCCTTTCTCAGGCTCACCTTCCTTCTCACTTAGACCCGACTTTGGGCCCGACGGCCTTCCAATCCTCCCGAAGATAGAATCGGGCGAAATCGAGATGCGCATCTTCACCCACCGTAGTTTCGCTGCCCGTCCGACCCATGTTTTCGAGGACTCCCCCGACGATCCGAGCCCCGATAACGAGCAGTCAGTCGTCCCCCGCAATTGTTTTTGCGACTGCCGAAACGATAACCCCCCGCTGAAACAAAAAAAGGCTTGAGCACGTCGGAGACCAAGTCCTCGGTCTCATTGTGACCGATCTCCTGCAGAAGTCGTTCCCCTTCTTGCGTGTCGGCCCATCAACGGTGCGTATGCTGCGCAGCGACTGTACTGCGCCCTTATTCCCAAGCGTTTGACCGGACCCGGAACCGAATCACTGGGACCTCCCTTCCAGAAAATGCGAGCGCTCGTCGTTGGGAATAGCACGCTCGCGACCATGTACGAAAACGCACTTTATTGCATCGCACGTCTGCTGGGCAGCTGATGCATTTATCCCTTCACAGCGCCGTGCAATATCGGCTTCCCGAGCGTCTTCGACTCCACATCGCACAATCCGTCACCCTCAAAGCGTCCACCCACGTGCAAGGTACGGTTGGCCTAGACCACACCCCATGCTCATGCTCACGCCTCCGATTCCTGATTGATTGCACCCTACCGTCGCGCACCACCCACGCGCACAAAGCCGACGTCTTCGAGGTATCTATTTTTTTTCCCCACACACTCTATATCCCCGCCTCCCCATTCTTCTCCCCTCTGCCCTACCAGGGACGAGCGCTCTGAAACCATTTGGCCCAGTCGTACGTCGGTGGCCTGTACAAGGACCAGGGGCTAGCCGCCACGAAGGCCTGGCTAGACAAGCTGTTCACGCCGTACGTGCGCGAGGCATACCGCATCGTGCGCGAACAGCACGGCCTGCCGCCGCTCGGCCCCAACAACGAGCTGCAGGCGGCGACCGGTGCTGGTCCCACGCCGCCGACGCCGCCGCCGGAGCCCCCCCGGATGGACCGCATGGCCACCACTACGCAGGGCCATCTTGGCCTGTTCAACCAGCGCCTGCAGCAGCAGAACAAGGCGATCGAGTGGGTCTTCGACGATACGATCACGGAGTCCAATAGGGCTACGCCCGTGTGGGCGGCCAAGGCCCTCATCGACGGTGCCTGCTGGGGCCACGGCCGCGGCAACACCAAGAAGGCAGCTAAGAACGAGGCTGCCAAGCAGGGGCTCAGGCACATGGGATTCGATGAGGTCAGTGCCCCGTCCATCCATCCATCTGCGTGCCATATGCACCAGATTGCTGCCGTTGCCCTTTACCATTACTCACACGCAAGGCACAGGATTACTAGCTTGTCTCTTCAGACCGGCGCCGGAATGTGCCAGTGTGCCCCGTCTTGCCCTTGTGTGGAGTCTCAAGCTTGTAATTGTTCCGCTATGACCGTTTATACGGCTCTCATATATCACCATATCATTTCCGAGGACTTTCTTTCTCCCTTTGTACGTGGCCAGGAATTAGCAGCGAGGATAGTATACATGTCTATACAAACACAACCCTATCATCGGCAGGGAACAATACATTAAACTTTGTCCGTTCGATTTTGGGGTCCTGGTCCTTCACTCTCACAATTGATCATCGATAAAAATACGGTCCACGTCAGGCCATGCTTCCTTTCCGGTACCTAGGTACGCCCTTTCCCGCTCAGCCCAATACGCAACGTCCTCGCCGATGCGCAGTGGGGCCCACACCCGCTCACCAGTGTCCCCGTCCGTTTCCGCCGAGAACCAACGCGGGCGGTGCGGTGGCAGACGGCCGTCGTCGCGCGCCTTGCGTGTCGCCCGTTGATGGTCCTCTTGGAGACTCTTGAGCGTGTTCGCGTGTTCGTACCGCCCCAGTTCGAAGGCGCGCTGATCTGGGCGTAGGCGACAGTCCGTCGAGGGCAGACGGGGCCGGAGCGTATCCTCGGGGAGATTGTTGAGCGAGATCGCGAACGGGGTCAGGTTGAATGGCGCGGGGGGCTTTTCAGAGTTGCGCCACAGAAGTATGAATTCGGGCGTTGAGGAAGGCGAGTTTGGTCCGCGTATGGTTTGGTCCGGATTTAGGGATCCTGAGCCGGTGCCCACCGGACGCATGATGAGCTGGCTGTTCCATCGTCCCGCGATCTCATACGCGATATTGCCGGCGGCATCTGCAACGTAGCCCGAGATCTCGTACGCATCTTTGCCCCGCCAACCTCTTGGTTTGAACGTCAACACGCATTGATCCTTGGTTCGGTGATTGGTAATCTTGGGACGATGAGCTCTTAGCGTACAGTATAGGCAAGGCAAGACGCGAAATGAACGCACGATCATTTCTCCATAATGGTCGATCGTCGGTGATCCAAGTATAAAGCCGGAAACATTCGTGGTGACCTTCTTCCAACTATAGTGCTCCAGCGCCCGTTCAGATACCGTGTATTTGCTTTTGTACTTTGGGTGTGTCGGACCCCATTCGACGGGAAGGAGGATGTCGACATTTGCAACGCCCGTCGGGCGAATCTCAAAAGATTTGCCCGTGAACTTATTTTGGGCATCTACCTGCGTGAGAAGATAATGTCAATATCGTGCTCATCCTCCAGAAGTTGATCGGTACGTTCCTCGCCATAATATCTCCACCTGGGGCCTTCCGCCCAACAGGCCGATATTGGGGGATGGTGGCTCACTTGCTCAGAAAGGTAACGGTACTCCTTGTCGAGCCTAACGTACTCAAACGTCTCGCTCTACAAGGCGCAAAGTTAGGGGAAAAGAAGAACGCGAAGTAAAAATACTCACAAGCATGGGGTTAAACGGCTTCGCGATGCGACCGATAGTTGACGAATAGTTCGACATCGCGAATGCCGCCACAAATGCGATCCGACGTAAGGGGTCGCGCTCTCCAAAGGCGGCGTCCACTAGGAAGGGGAAAAAGGTACGTTCAATGCCGCTCCGAGGGAAGTAGCGAGAACAAGATTGTTGCTTACAACACTCTGAGAATTCCATGTCTTCAGCCTAGAACGACTCCTATCAGTGATCAGGCCGTCAAGTGAGGGAATGGAAGCGGCCGTACCATGCGCTGCAGCATGCTCGTAGGTTCATTGAAGAATACAGGGAAACTAATCTTCGTCAAGTCCTTGCCAATGCTATGCTTCAAAACGCTCCAAAGACTAGTGGGCGGTCGATTGTCGCTCTTGAGATCTAGTTCCTTCCGCAGGACCCTGTACCCTTCGTATTGACCTTTATCAATATCCTCGGAAAGCATGGGTTCCGAGTGTCCAGCAAGTGCCTCGTTCACGACGAGGTTCGGTAACGCATTCGACTCTATCGCGTCAAAAAATTCGTCTTCTTCATCCGTGTCGATGACGTCGCCCTCTTCGCTTGATCGAGCAACACCCGTAACGCTTACGGATGATGGCCGCTGCATGGAAATGCGGCGTGCAGCAGGGGGTGAGGAGGGGAAAGCACGGCCAGCAATTGCTCCGTAACTCATGCCAACTTTCGCAGAGTCAGGCGAAGTCTGTCGTCGGTCCGCTAAGGTAATCGGGACTGCTGTATCTGGAGTGGGCTCTCGAAGTTCGGGTTCTCCTTCCATTGGAGGTGGCAGCGGAAGTGCGGATGGCCGCACTCTAACTGTGCCCATGCCCTCCCCACCAGCAATACTTGGATCAATGCGACTATGCCTTCGCGAGTGTCTGCGGAGCTCGCGTTCCAATGCTTCTCCCTCTTCGACAACGGATTGTAAGCTCTGTTCCCAGACCATCTGACGATCCTGCTCGCGCGCGAACCGGGCTCCCCACCAGTCATCACGTTCTTTGGCCATGTAAAGATAGTCGTTTAACATGCCTTGAACGGTTCCGAGAGATTCTTTAAGGGCACCATTCAGCTCAATAGCGCGGGTGGCACTAATAGATGGGGACGACAGCTCTGCCAGAAGCTGGGTCGTGAGTTCAAGTTGAGCGGCGGTGGAATTGCCCTGTAGCTCAAAGAACGACTCATGAGGGGGGTGTTCACCATCAAGGTTGCGGTCTGTGCTATCATTGCCCGAGGACGCGTCTTGTCGGTCGTCATTACCCATATCAAGTGACGAAGGAACGCCATGAACCAGCATGTCGCCACCTTCGTCGTCAGTGGGCACTGCAGAACTGCTTACTGACTCGGCGTCTCGATCTTTCTTTCGGGTATGCGGTATGGATAGGGTTGAGCTGATGCTGCCTCTGCCGGAATGCTTGGAAACGGGCGAAGATTCACCCTCGTTGGGCCTGTACTGGTGTTTAGCGTGCTCAATGGCTCTGGATATAGCTTGCGTCCAGCGAGAAGCCTCGACGGGATGATTGGCTTTCATGTACCACTTCTGCACACTGGTGTGTCCCCGCGAAGGGGTGGAGTGGACTTCAAAGCGCAACTTCTCGGCGCCTGTTGGAGGACGTAGAACGGCGGTTTTCATCGAAATGGAACCGCGGCTTGCTACTAGCTCGTCTTCTTGATGGCGATAATCTGTACATATGCTAGGGATGAACAGATGGTGTTGGAAAGAAGAAAGGAGCCGTACAAGATAGGACTCCGTCCTTGAGTACAAACCAACGCGTGCTGTATCCTCGGGCGACATTCGTATATTTGTTAAGATATCCTTTCAACGTCGGAGGGCCGACTATGAGATTATCGGTGATGAGAGTGGTGTCGTTGTTCGCAACTACAACATACCGTCAACACAAGAAAAGAAAATATGAACTGTACTCACATTGTCGCAAAAATACGCGCATCTTGTCGTCTTTTCCGACGACCTCTTGTACGGGACGACCTCTGCGATCCCGAACGAAGACGTCTGCCCCAGCGCGTACGGCTAGCTCCACGAGTCGAATATCCTTTCGCCTAGTGGCCTCATGGAGTAGAGTTGTGCCGGAGGCGTCATCAAGGTACGAAAGGTCGACCAATCTGGCACGCGGAGAAGATAGGAGGGAGAGTAGTGACGGCGATGGCGGGGCATCGCGGGAAGAGAGGACGTAGGTGCGGAGTAGAGACCGGTAAGATGCAGTAAGAAGTGCGCGAGAGTCTAAAAAGGATAAGCAAATGATCGTCGCAGCGAGGACAAGGTGAACGTGCCGTTGATCACAGATAGGACATCTTTACCCCTGGCGACGTCAGTGCATGACCTTCCGTTGCTGTCTCTGAGGGTGTCATCAATGGTGTCTTGTTCGAGGAGTAAGTCTACGACGTCAGCACGACCAAGGGACGCAGCTAGATGGAGTGCTGTTGTTCCCGAGACAGGGGGATGAATGGCGTTCGGAGAGATGGATCTGTGAGAAAGCAGAAGCGAGACGGTTTCGACTTGAGGGGAAGAAGAATGAGTGAGTGAAGGTGAGACTGAGGGGATTAGACGCACCAGAGGCACAGCGGATAGCGAGATGAAGCGCGGCGGCGCCAAGATCGGATTCGGATTCACGAGACGCACGACGGTCATTGGCGATGCCGGCGAGAAAAGGGTGGATGAGAGCGGGGTCACCTACGCGACCAAGATGAAAAAGAAAGAAGATAAATAAGAAACGAAAGTACCTGTACGAAGAGCTGAGAGGAGTTTGACTTGGTAGAGTGGCTCGGACATGAGGGGTAAGAAGATTATGATGATGACATTGCTATAAATCAACCCCTTGCGGGTGCGGCGGTCCTCTCTTCCGCTCCGAGTCTCGTTAACTTTAACTGCTCTCCCCATCGTCCCCTACAGCCTTCACTCCAGACATCACCATCGCCCGTGCCTCCTCATCTACATCATCAAAGTTGTCCTGCTTCACTGCCCTCATCGAATATAGCCACACGCCAACAGCAAAAGAGCTGATGGCCAGCCCCGTCATTGCATTCTTCACCCTATACGGCTCACGTGCCCGCAGCAACCCTTGGGACATCTGTGGAGTGCATGTGGAGTGCATGATGTATTAATAACACACCCTGGCTTGGTGAGAGTGACCGTTACCGTTACCGTGACCCCCAAGATCGCATTATAAGACCTCCGAATCACAGTGAGGGAATATATATCATTGATTGCACAATCTTAGACTAGGACGACCCCGCTACTTAATTCTTGCCCTAAAGGGAGGTAGTTGTTCTCAACAACGTGTAAGGATGCCACAGTGCAGAGATCCACCCACCTTAACAAGCGAGAACGCGCTGTAAGCGATCCCACAAACGCCAAGAGTGAACCCAGCCTTGTAGAGACCTAGCAAACTAGTTACTGTCTTTCCAATCGCGGCAAAGAAATATGTTGTGTACCCATATAGAGGCCTGAGCGAGGAG
>WNGR01004183.1_pt1 | contig 29831 bp, 28 predicted proteins | sample 5407581 | NCBI WGS metagenome assembly WNGR01 (sample SAMN13153383, study PRJNA577476) | soil metagenome | isolation source: 80 cm soil or saprolite under Garry oak tree replicate 2 | place: USA:California | collected 2016-06-15
CGGTCAGTCGCGCGGAATAGTCCACGCGCGCTCCCTCGTCGAGCCAGACGGTGTGGCCCGCGCCTTCGTGCCGTTCCCCCGGGATGTCCACCCCGACCGCGCCCTGGAGCAGATCGATGTGCGCCGTCCGGTATTCGGTCAGATCCCCCACGTCGCGCCAGTAGCCGCGGGCCACGTGACCCCAGAGGGAGCGTCCGGAAGCGAGGAGAGCCGGGAACAGCTCCTTGCCAAAGTCATACGGCCGCTGCGGCGGGATCGTGCCGAAGACCGAGGGCTCGAGCAGGTAGATGCCGGTATTGATGGTGTCGCTGAACACCTCGCCCCACGCGGGCTTCTCGAGGAAGCGGAGGATGCGACCCTCCTCGTCCGTGATGACAATGCCGTACGCGAGTGGCTGCTCCACCCGCGTGAGCACCATGGTCGCCTCGGCGCCCTTGGCGCGGTGGAAGGCCGCGGCGGCCTCGAGGTCGAAGTCCGTCAGCACGTCAGCCGACATGACGAGGACGGGCTCGCCGGACTCCTCCGCCGCGAATCGGACGGCCCCGGCCGTGCCCAGGTCGGCGGCAGGGGTGATGTACGTCATGTGCACGCCCCAGCGGCTGCCATCCCCGAAATGAGAGGTAATGGTCTCGGGCATGAAATACAGGAGGACGACGAGATCGCTGAACCCGTGGCGTTTGAGCAGGCGGACCGTGTGCTCCATGATCGGCACATTGCCTACAGGCACGAGCGGCTTGGGCACATGGGCCGTGAGCGGTCGGAGACGGGTCCCAAACCCCCCGGCCATGATGACAGCCTTCATTCGATGCTCTCCAGGCCGGTGCCTCGCCCGGGGATAGCCTCCGGAGCAGCCTGGGGCCCTTCCAAAGGATCGCCGCGCATGGAGAAAGTATAGCGGAAATCCTCACGGAGGCAGAACTTACCAGGAGCGGCGTGCCCCGCCCGGCGCAGGGCGTCTCGGGTGGAACGCGTAGAGCAGCGCCATGCCCACGAGAAAGCCTCCGATATGGGCAAACCACGCCACGCCGCCCCCAGTCCCCCCTGACGCGCTCGCGCTCCACCTCATCAGGCCATTCAGGAACTGCACGGCGAACCACAGCCCGAGGACGATGACGGCAGGAATCCGCACGAGCCGGATGAAGAAGCCCAAGACGATGAGGGTCAAGACGTTGGCCCGGGGAAAGAGAAGAAGATAAGCGCCGAGCACCCCCGAAACCGCCCCGCTCGCTCCGATCATCGGCACGGTCGACTCGGGGCCGAAGCCGGTCTGCCCGAGGGCAGCGCCAACCCCGGAAGCGAGATAGAAGAGGACGAAGCGGGCGTGACCCAGCGTGTCCTCGACATTGTTGCCGAAGATCCACAGGTAGAGCATGTTGCCGGCGACGTGAAAGAGTCCTCCGTGGAGGAACATCGACGTGAACATGGAGACCACCGGTGGAGGAAAGCCCTCGGGGGACACACAATGCCCGGTAAGCCGGCAGGGCACCAGCCCGAACTCGAGGACAAAGGCCTCGGCGGCACGGGAGCCCTCTGCCGAGGCCAAGCCCTGGAGGGAGACTTGATAGAGGAAGACCAGGACATTGATGGCGATCAGGCCGACGGTGACGAAGGGCGTGGAATTGGTCGGGACATCGTCTTTGAGAGGAAACACTGGCGGAGGCGCGGTCCTTCCGAGCGGGAGGGCCCGAGTCGCGATCAGCGCGGCACGGGCTCGAGCCGCACCACGGTGGGCGAAGTCAGGTAGACCCGGGCCACCCGGAGGACATCGTCCGCCGACACCGCCTCGATCGCGCGAACATACCGGTCCGCGAAATCGTGGCCCACTCCGGCGGCTTCGTAGAAGGCCGCGTACCAAGCGAGCCGGGCGTTCGTGCGCCGATCGAGGGCGAACTGTCCGAGGAGGTAGGCCTTGGCGCGTTCCAGCTCTCCTTCCGACACACGCTCGCTGCGGATCCGCTCGACCTGCGCACGCATACCCTCCTCGGCCTTTCCCGCGCTGGCCGGCGCGGTGCCGATGAAGGCGAGGAAGAATCCAGGCTCCACGCGCGCCGGATACAGGGCCCCCGTCGAGTACGCCAGACCTTGCTTGTCACGGAGCTCACTGAAGAGACGGCCGGCCATGCCACCGCCGAGGGCCATCTGCAAGACCTTGACCGCGGCATAGTCGGGATGACCGATGGGCGGGGCAAGGAAGCCGAGCATGATCTGCGCCTGGGCCGCCGGCCGGTTGATGACCAAGCGATCGAGCGCCGCGGATGGGGCGCCCAGGGGGGCATCCCCCGTCTCCCGGTCCCGAGGCGCGCTCGCGAAGAGCCGCGAGACTTCGTCCGCCACCTCACGGGCGGGCACCTGTCCGCTGACCGCGACGATGATGCGGCCCGCGCGATAGTACCGATCGTAGTGACCCGCGAGAGCCTGCCGGTCGAGAGCCTCGACCGCGGCGGCCCTCCCGAGGGAGGGGGCGCCGTACGGGTGGCTCCTGAAGAGGCGGCCCATCATCGTGTCGTAGGTGAGCGGAAACGGTTGGTCGAGGCGGTTCTTGATCCCGCTGGCGATCACTCGACGCTCATTGTCGATCTCTGCCGGCGGCAATGCCGGCCGCAGCGTCACGTCCGCTATCAGGGCCAAGAGCGCCTTCCAGTGGCGCGCCAGCGCCGTTCCCTTGATCTCGGCGTAGTCGGTGTCTCCGGAGGCGCTGAGGCTGCCTCCCATCGCTTCGGCGGCCTCCGCGATGTCGAAAGCCGAGCGGCTCGTCGTGCCTTTGACGAGCACTTGCTGCAGGAGGTTCGTGATGCCGGCATTGCCGTCACTCTCCCAGCGGCTTCCCACTCTGACCAGCACGGAAACCGCCACCGCCGGCGCCGCCGGGTTCTCCTGGGCGAGGACGACGAGGCCGCTGTCGAGACGTTGGCGAATCCATGTCGCCTCGGCGGGGGCCGCGATGGAGGCCGCGTCCAGAGCGCCGGCCAGGATCATGGCGAGAGCGACGCGCTTCACGATCCAGGTCGCTTGGGCACGAGAGCCAACCGGGCATAGGAGGCTGCGAGATAACGTCGAGCTGCCTCCTGGATCTGTTCGCGCGTCACCCGATTCAGGCGCGCGACATACGCGCGGTCCTCCTCCAGGCTCCACACCGTCTCGGCACGACCATAGGCGAGGGCCAATCCCTCGGCCGTCTCTCGACCGAAGACGCGCTCAGCTTCAGCTGCGGTCACCGCTCGTTCGACCTCGGCCGTCGAGACTCCCTCGGTCTGGATCCGGCGGATCTCCGCGAGGATTGCCGTCTCCGCCGCCTCGAGGTCCTTGGCCTCCAACTGTGCGGTGACCGTGACGACGCCGCCCCCCTGGAGCGTCCCGTAGCCCGCGCTGATCGTGGACACCAAGCGCGCGCGCTCGCGCAGTGACTGAGTCAGTCGTGACGTGAGCGAGCCGCCCAGGATGTGCGACAGCAGGTCGACCGCGTACATGTCCTGATCGCCCAGTCTGGGCGCGCGCCAGCCCAGGCCCAGATAGGCCTGCCGCTCGGACCGCTCGATGCTCTGGCGCCGATTTTCCGCAAGCGCCGGCTGTGGTGGGAGGGCCGCGCGCTTGAACGATCCGCCGGTCGCGTCTCCGAATGCCCGCAGGGCGGCGCTCCGGACCAACGAGGGGTCCACGGCACCGACCACGACCAGCGTCATGTTGGAAGGGACATAGTGGCGCTTGTAGTAGGCCCGCAAGGTCTCGCGCGATGCCGCCCGGAGTGCCACAGGGTCGCCGAGAACGGGGAAGCCGTAGGGATGCCCGACAAAGACCTGCTCGTAGAGCCGGCGAACGAGAAACGATCGCGGGTTGTCCTCGCCCACGCGCACCTCTTCAAACACGACTTCGCGCTCGCGCCCGAGTTCGGTCGGATCGAAGGTGGAGTTGAATGCCATGTCCGCCACGACCTCGACGGCCCGCTCGACCCGGCGTGAGGGCAACAGCATGTAGTAGTACGTGTAGTCGAGCGAGGTGGCGGCATTGGTACGTCCTCCCACGCGCTCCACCTCTCGGTCCACGAACCCCGGTCCCAGCCTTTCCGTACCCTTGAAAAGCATGTGCTCGGCAAAGTGCGAGAAGCCTCGCTCGGAAGGTGCCTCGTCGCGCCCACCCACACCGACCCAGAGTTGGACGGCCACGACCTCCGCCGTGCGGTGCTCCTGGACAATGAGGCGAAGCCCGTTGGGCAGCACTTCGCGTGTGGGCGGGGGCGGATTGCTCGAGACGGACGTTCGGGAGGTGGAGCAGCCGATCAGGAGTGCCGCGGCGATTAACCACACCGCGAATAACTCCATCGCTCGGCGCTTCATACGGGCGTGAGCGTAGCAGACGGGAAGGGGCCGCTCAACTTGGTCAGCCCCGTGCCTGAGCGATCCCCCCCGGGTCTCTCTGGGGGCACTTTGCCAAGAGTAGCGCTGAAAAGGACTCGGGCAGAACGCCGCCTCTCACCCTGTAAGGGTAGGTGCCTAGCGTGCCGTAACTATCTGATTTCGCCTACTTTACGAGTATTTTTCGCGAGTGGCATTGCTTCTGCACCTCTCCCCCCGCGATGGCCAAATTGAGCAGGAACAACACGCGTTCTAAGGGATGCCCCGGGCTCAGTGGGGAGTCGGCGGGGCGAGCGGCAGTAGGGCCTATAACTTATATGGAAAGGACGAAGACAATGAAGAAGTTGCTTGCAGCGGTTCTCAGCGTGGCGGTAGCGGTGACGCTCTCGCCCGCTCTGAGCTCGGCTCAGTCCAGCAGCTGCCCCGCGGAAGTCACGCAGGCGAAGGACTTGCTGAGCAAGAAGACAGCGTCGGTGAAGCCCGACGACATTCAGGCCCCGCGGTCGTTGGCTGGCGCGCGCCAGAACGAAGCCCAGCAGGCCCCTCGCGGCAACCAGAACGTCCAGGCTCCTCGTGGCAACCAGGACGTGCAGGCGCCCCGGTCCTTGGCTGGTGCTCGCCAGGATATCGAGGCCCCGCGCGGTAATCAGGATGTGCAGGCTCCTCGCGGCAACCAGAACGTCCAGGCCCCTCGCGGCAACCAGGACGTGCAGGCGCCTCGTGGTAACCAGGATGTCCAGGCTCCTCGCGGCAACCAGAACGTCCAGGCCCCTCGTGGCAACCAGGACGTGCAGGCGCCTCGTGGTAACCAGGATGTTCAGGCTCCTCGCGGCAACCAGAACGTCCAGGCTCCTCGCGGCAACCAGGACGTGCAGGCTCCTCGGACGAGCACTGGCGCCACCGCTGCGGCCCAGGCTCCTCGGACTGACATGACGAAGGCTGCTTCGCTGGTGAAGGAAGCGGAAGCTGCTTGCAAAGCCGGCAACATGACGCTGGCCTCCGATAAGGCCAAGGCGGCGCTGGCGATCCTGAAGTAGTAGCGAACTAGACGGCGAGTCATCGAGGCCCCGGAGATCCCACCTCCGGGGCCTCTTCTTTGTGTCCTCCATTTGCCGGTGCGATCAAGCGCGCCGGCCCGCCGTCAGATGGAGATGCAGGTGGTAGACGACCTGTCCTCCCTCGGGCCCGGTATTGCACGTGAGGCGGTACCCGCGCTCGCCGTAGCCTGCTTGCTCGGCCAGGATTCTGGCCACGCGAACACAGCGCCCCACCACCGCCTCGTCGTCGGGCTCGAGCCTCGCGATGGATTCGATGTGGCGTTTCGGGATGATGAGCAGATGCACGGGCGCCTTGGGGTACAGATCCTGAAATGCCAAGACGAGGTCATCCTCATATACGATGTCTGCGTTGCTCTCACGGAGGACGATGCGGCAGAATACGCATGCGGAGGTCATCGATCTCCTCCGGTCGTGTATAATCTCGAGGTCGATCGACGGCCGCTCAGATCACTTACCGAAGGAGAGCGTGATGGGCACCTGTCCGAAGTGCAAGCTCAGGATCCGGAAGAACGGGAACCACGTCAAGCTAGGCTCGGTCTGGTATCACAAGATGTGCCCGGCGAAGGCAGCGCGGGCCGCAAAGTCGACCGCCGGATGAGCGACGGGGCGCCGGAGGATGCCGGCGCCCCGATAGGTTCAAATGGTGGAGGGTAAGGGATTCGAACCCTCGACCTCGGCGTTGCGAACGCCGCGCTCTCCCAACTGAGCTAACCCCCCGAAACAGCCACGCCATTCTACCTGCCCGGCCCTCTGGCGACAAGTCTTCGGACGTCGCGTGTCACGCGCCCGCTCACGGTTTGGGAGCGGCGCTCTCCCCGAAGGCCTTCAGGAGGGGCGCGAAGAGATCGAGGGGCAACGGGAAGAACGTCGTCGTGTTCCGCTCCGACGCCACTTCCCGCATGGTCTGCAGATACCGCAGCTGCACGGCGATGGGGAAGCGCGCCAGGACCTCCGCCGCTTCGCTCAGCTTAGCCGCGGCCTGGGCTTCGCCTTCGGCGTTGATGACCTTGGCCCGACGCTCGCGCTCGGCCTCCGCCTGCTTGGACATCGCGCGCTGAAGATCCTGCGGGAGGTCGACGTTCTTGACCTCCACGGCGGCGACCTTGACGCCCCACGGATTCGTGTGCTGGTCGATGATCCGCGTCAGCTGCTCGTTGATCTTCTCGCGCGAGGACAGGAGGTCGTCCAGCTCCTGCTGGCCCAGCACGCTACGCAGGGTGGTCTGCGCCATCTGGGAGGTCGCGTAGAGGTAGTCCTCCACGCTGATGACCGCCTTGTTGGCGTCCAGCACGCGGAAGAAGATGACGGCGTTGACCTTGACCGACACGTTGTCCTTGGTGATGACATCCTGCGGGGGCACGTCCATGGTGATGGTGCGGAGGCTGACCTTGACCATCTTGTCCACAAAGGGGATCAGCAGGATTAGCCCGGGTCCCGTCCCATCGCCGCCGGGATTGATGATGGCGCGAGACTGTCTGCCGAAGCGAAAGATGACCGCCCGCTCGTACTCACGCAGGATCCTCACGGCATTCAGGACGACGAAGAGAGCAATGATGACAACGGGGATGAGTCCCAGGGTCCAGTCGAATCCGAGCATCTCGCGCCTCCTCGAGGCTAGGAGCGGTTCGCGGCCCGGCTGACCCGGAGCGTCAGCCCGTCAACGCCTGTCACGCGCACTGTCTCGCCGGCTGGCACGGGCGCGTCCTCGGCGACGGCTCGCCAGAGCTCACCGTCGAGCTGCACCTGCCCTTCCGGATCGAGGGCGGCCCGCACCACGGCGTGCTGGCCGATCATGCCTGCGGCCCCCGTCGTGGGCGGCCGCATCATCGCGCGCACGCCTGCGGAGACGGCCCAGACCACGAGCCCCGCGCTCGCCCCCACGGTGGGTAGAATGACCGTCCACGACACCCGGAAGCCCGCCTCGGGTGCCTCGTAGAGCATGAAGGAGCCGAGTACCATCGACACCACTCCGCCGATGGTGAGCACGCCATGGCTCGCGATCTTGATCTCGGCGATGAGCAGGGCCACCCCGAACAGGATGAGGAGGAGCCCGGCCCAGTTGATGGGCAGGCTCTGGAAGGCGAAGAAGGCGAGGATCAGGGAGATGCCCCCGATCACGCCGGGCAGCACGACCCCCGGATTCGACAGCTCGAAGAAGATGCCGAGCATGCCGACCATCATGAGGATATAGGCGATGTTCGGATCCGTGATCAGGGCCAGAAAGCGATCTCGGAAGCGGATGTCGATGACCTTCACCGGCGCGCCCTTGGTCTCGAGGGTCACCGCCCCGCGCTTCGTTTTCACGACTCGCCCGTCGATCTTCTCGAGCAGGTCGGGCAGACGGTCGGCGATCAGGTCGATCACCTTCAGCTTGAGAGCCTCGCGCTCCGTGACGGACACGGACGACCGCACGGCCTTCTCCATCCATTCGGCATTTCGTCCACGCTCCACGGCCAGCGTCCGCGCGAAGGCGGCGGCATCGTTCTCGACCTTCTTGAGCATCTCCTTGTCCATCTGCCCACCCACGGCCACGGGATGCGCCGCGCCCATGTTCGTGGCCGGCGCCATGGCGGCCACGTGGGCGGCCATGGTCAGGAAGACTCCCGCCGAGGCTGCGCGCGCACCCGTGGGGGCGACGTACACGATGATGGGGATCTCGGAGTTGAGAATGCTCTGGACCATGGAGCGCATGGAACGCTCGAGCCCGCCCGGCGTGTTCAGCTGAACCACGAGCGCCTGGGAGCCCTCGGCCTGCGCCCGCTCGATGGCGGCGGCAAGCAGGCGGACGGTGATCGGCGTGATGGCCCCGTCGATGTCGATCACCGAGACCGGCCGAGCCGCCCAGCTGGGCGTGGCGGCCAGCGAGGCCAGGAGGAGCAGGACGAGCGTGCACAGTCGCGCGAGCATTCTCGGCCCCGTCATGGAAGCCTCCCGGCCGAGATCAGAGGGCGCCGCGAAGCGACTGGACGGCTTCGCTCAGGCGCGCGATCTCGGCGGCGGTATTGTAGACCGAGAAGCTGGCCCGCAGGGTGCCCACGATGCCGAGCCGCCGCATGAGCGGTTGCGCACAGTGATGCCCCGCCCGCACGCCGATCCCCCGCTCGTCGAGCAGGGCGGCGCCGTCATGCGGGTGAATTCCCTCCACGTTGAAGGCGACCACGGCGCCCTTGAGCTCGGCATTGCGCGGCCCGTACAGGGTGACGCCGGGAATGCGCTCGAGGGCGTCCATGGCGATTCGGCAGAGCGCGTGCTCGTGAGCCTCCACGCGCGCCATCCCGAGCTTGTCCAGGTACACCACCGCCGCGTGGAGACCGACCGCCTCCGCGATGGGCGGGGTGCCCGGCTCGAAGCGCCACGGCAGATCGTTCCACTGCGCGTGGTCGATCCAGACCTCCTTGATCATCTCGCTGCCGCCCAGCCCCGGCTCGAGCCGCTCCAGCACCTCGCGCCGGCCGTACAGGACGCCGATTCCCGTGGGCCCCAGCATCTTGTGCCCCGAGAAGACATAGAAGTCGCACCCCATCGCCGCGACGTCGAGAGCGAGATGGGGAGCCGCCTGGGCGCCATCGAGCAGGACGAGGGCCCCCGCCTCGTGGGCCCGACGGGTCATGTCGGTCACGGGATTGATGGTGCCAAGGACGTTCGAGACGTGGGCGAGAGCCACGAGTCGGGTGCGCGGCGAGAGCAGGCGACCGAAGGCATCCTGGTCGAGCACGCCCTCGCCCACCACGGGAACGGCCTTCACCACCGCGCCTCGCTCCCGGCAGACCATCTGCCACGGGATGAGGTTCGAGTGGTGCTCCATCTCCGTGACCAGGATCTCGTCGCCGGGCTCGAGGGTCAGGGCGAGCGCGCGCGCCACGATATTGATGCCGTCGGTGGTGCCGCGCGTGAAGATGACCTCCTCACGGACGCGGGCGCCGATGAAGACGCGGACGGCATCTCGCGCGGCCTCGTACACCTCCGTGGCCTCCTCGCCCAGGGTGTGAATGGAGCGATGGACGTTGGCGTGCGTCTGCTCGTAGTAGCTCTGCATCGCCTCGAGGACCTGTCGGGGCTTCTGGCTGGACGCGGCCGAGTCGAGGTAGACGAGGGGCTGGCCGTGGACGATGCGCCGCAGGATGGGAAAGTCGGCCCGGGTCTGCTCGTCGAGGGTCATCTCGCCACCTCCCGCCCCTCGAGGGCGCCCTGCAGCACCGAGAGCGGCAGCGTGACACACTTCATGCGCGTGGGGCGGATGTCGGTCTCCAGCCGCTCGAGCAAGGTCGAGACGGGGACGGAGGCGGCCTCCTCCACGGCCTTTCCCAGGACGAGCTCGACCAGGAGATCGGCGGAGGCGGCGCAGATGGCGCAGCTGTCGCCACGGTGCCGCGCGTCCGTCAGGCGACCATCGGCGATCCGGCACTCGATGCGGATGCGATCTCCGCACAGCGGGTTGACGTCCTCGAAGGCCGCGTCCGGCGCGGGCAGGCTGCCCCGGTAGCGAGGGCTCCTGAAGCGCTGGCGAATGACATCGCTGTAGACCATGTCCTACTCGGGCAGCTCGCCGCGCGCCGCGCTCTGGCGATAGGGCGGGAAGCGCCACGCGCTCTCGCGGGACAGGAGCCCGCCGTGGCCCAGGCCGGCCAGCTCGGCGTTGCCGACCTCTTCGCCGGCCAGGAGCCGCGGCAGGACCAGGTCGAACGAGGTCGCCTGGGAGAACATGCCGCAGGCGGGCATGCCGAGCACGGGGCGATCCTTCCATCGCGCGAGCCACAAGAGGCTGCCCGGGTGCGCGGGCGTGCCATGGCGCACCATGTCGCCTCCCGCCATTCTGAGACCTTCGAAAATCGCGTCGAGCGGATCGAGAGAAGCGGCGCCCGCCGCCACGATGACATCGGCGCCTTTCGACGCCAGCGCTTCCAGCCCTCGGGACATCGCGGCACCCTCGTCCGGGCAGTACTCGATGGGGAGAAGGCTCGACCCGAACCACGTCACCTTCTCCGCCAGCGCCGCCTCGAAGCGCGCCTTTTGAGGCGCCGGCAGGTTCGCCCGGGTCATCGCTCCGATCCGGAGCGGCCGGAAAGCCTTGACCGTGACGAGGCCACTTCCCGCCCAGGCGCGGGCCTCGGCTCGCTTCACGAGGGCCTCGGCGATGGCGAGGGGGACGATCTTGGCCCGGGCCACGGCCTCGCCAGCCTCGACAGGCTGAAGATCGTAGAGCGTGTAGACGGCCATGCCTTCCTGGGCGTTGACCTCGGCGAGAGCCTGCTCGCGCACTCGCAGCAAGCCGCGTCGCGCTGCGGCCAGCGTCCACTGCCCGCCGCTATAGCCTTTCACCTCCACGCCCTCGCCCGCGGCGGCCTGCGACAGCCGCGCCCCCGCCGGTTCTTCGTGGATGTCTCCGGGCTCGAGCTCGAGCAGGTGGAGCACGCGCCACGGCAGGTCGAGGAGGCGACGCGCGAGCTCGGCGTCCAGGACTTGGCCCTTCTCCACGGTCACCTTGCCGTCCGCCCCACGTACGTCGCCGCAGATCACGCGCCCTTCCAGGGCGGCGACGGCGGCGCCTTCGCGAGCGAGCGCGACTGGCTTCATCTACTCAGCCCTCGCCTCACCGTGCCCTCCCCTGCGGCTCGGCCACGTTTCGGCTCGAACATCTATTCAGCCCTCGCCTCACCGTGCCCTCACCTTCGGCTCGGCCACGTTTCAGCTCGAACATCATTTGATCCCCTTGCGCACCTTTTCGCTGATGGGCAGGCAGGTCGCGCCGCGCTGAACGGCGAGCACCTCGGCCAGGACAGCCAGCGCGATCTCGGGCGCCGCCTGGGCGCCGAGGTCGAGGCCGATGGGCACGCGCACCCGGGTCAGCAAATCCTCGGCGACGCCATCCTCTCGCAAGAGGTCGAGGATGGCCTTGCCGCGCCGGCTCGAGCCGAGGAGGCCGATGTAGCCGACCGGCGTCTGGAGCGCGTGCTTCAGCACGGGCAGGTCGTACTTGTAGTCGTGGGCCACCAGGACCAGCGCGGTGGTCGGAACGAGGGGCACTTCCCGCACCAGCTCCGAGGGGATGCCGATCTTGAGCTCGTCCACGTCCGGGAAGCGCTCGCGCGTGGCGAAGCGAGGCCGGCCATCGATCACGATGGTCTTGAAGCCGACGATGCGGGCGAGCGACGTCAGCGGCATCGAGACATGACCCGCGCCCACGATGAGCATGATCGAGGGGGGCGCGAAGACCTCCGCGAAGATGCGCGTGCCATCGACGGTCAGGGTCGTGGACTTGCCCGCCCTCAGCAGCCCCTGCGTCTCGCTGGTCGACCGCTCATCGAGGGCGGCGGAGCCGAGCCCACCCTCGCGCTCGCCCGTGTCGAGGACGAGCAGCTTGGCGCCGTTGTCGGGCGGGTCGAGCCGTGTGAGGAGCGCGCCCCGTCCTCCGCCGTCGGCGTGCTTGCGCAGGCGCTCGTAGAGCCGCAAGGTCTCGTCGCTCGCCTCGCGGAAATCGACGGGCTCCACGAAAACCTCGATGGTGCCCCCACAGGTGAGCCCGATCTCCCACGCGTCTTCGTCGCCCAGGTTCAGCTCGAGGAGCCGAGGTTTGTGCGCGGCGAGCACGGAAGCGGACTCCTCGATAACCTGGGCGTCGACGCAGCCGCCGATAGTGACGGAGCCGAGCACGCGCCCGTCTTCGCCCACGAGCATCTTGGCGCCTTCTTTGCGGGGCGTGGTCCCGCGGGTATTGACGAGCGTGGCCACCGCCACCTTGCCCTCGGCGTTGCGGAGCCGATCCAGATTCTCGAAGAGCTCGCTCATGTCACGTGCCTCATCGTATGGTCAGGTGGCCGGCGAGCTCGCGCAGGCTCGCCAGGTTGTGCGCGGCGGCGAAGTGGTCGATGAGCGGCAGGGCGGCGGCCATGCCGCGCGTGAGCGGCTCGTATGACGGGTTGCCCAGGAGCGGGTTGAGCCAGATCACGCGCCCCGCCCGTCGCTTGAGCGACAGCATCTCCTGGGCCAGCACCTCGGGCTCCCCCGTGTCCCACCCGTCCGAGAGGACCAGCACGATGGTCCGCCGGTCCACGAGGTGACCCCATTCCCGGTTGAAGTCCCGAAGCGAGTCGCCGATCCGGGTGCCTCCCGACCAGTCGCGCACCTCGGTCAGGCGCCGGAGCGCGCTCTTGTACGAGGGCCCGCGCAGCAGCTCCGACACGCGCGTCAATCGGGTGGCGAAGGTGAAGGTCTCCACGCGCCCGAAGACGTTCTGGAGGGCGTAGAGGAACTGCAGCAGGAAGCGGCTGTAGAGGTCCATGGATCCCGACACGTCGCAGAGGAGCACCAGGCGCACCTTGCGCCGGCGCCGCGACCGGCGCCGCAGCTCGATGATCTCGCCTCGCGTGAGGTTGGCGCGCATGCTCCGACGGAGATCCACCACTCCGCCCCGCCGCGTGGGCTTGCGTCGGCGGCTCACCCGGCGCGCCAGACGCTTGGCGATCTGCACGGTGAGCCGCGCCACCTCGTCGAGCTGCTCCACGGGGAAAGTGGAGAAGTCGTGCTCCATCAGCACCTCGCGATCGCTCTGTCCCGGCACCTCGAGCGGCTCGCCCTCCTGCGCCTCCCCCTCGTCCCAGTCCTCGAGGGCGACCTGCGCCTGCTTCTGCTGCGCCCCTTCCAGGCCGCCCGTCGGCGGCTCCTCCTCGCTGCCCCGCGGCTGGACCGCCGCCACGAGCCCGTCGAGTCCCTGCCCGTCGTCGGCCTGAAATTTCCAGAAGGCCTCGAAGCAGCGATCGAAGGCGGGTTGCTCCTCCATGCGGCTCACCAGCACTGTGCGCAGCGCCAGGTAGACCTGGGCGCGGTCCATCAGATCCACCACCTCGAGCGCGCGCACGGCATCCATGATGGCGCCTGTGGTCACGGGCAGGCCAGAGGCGCGCAGCGTCGCCCCGAAGCCCAGCATGGCGCGCGTGAGGTCCCGGGCCACGGCCATTCGCTCTCAGCTCTGCGCGGCGACGAAGCGGGCGATGCCGCCCGTGGCCAGCTCGCGCTTGAGCCGCTTGACGTCGTCGGCGTCCTTGACCACGCAGCCCAGGGTCTCCGCCACCAGCTCCTCTTCGAGGTGATCGGCATGGAGCGAGGTCAGGGCCTGCGCCCAGTCGAGCGTCTCGGCCACGCCGGGCACCTTGGCCAGTCGGATGGTCCGCACCGTCTCCATGAAGCGCGAGATCTCCCGCGCCAGGCGCTCGTTCACCCCCGGCACCTTCCGGGTGACGATGCGTACTTCCTTCTCGAAGCCGGGGAAGTCGATCCAGAGGTAGAGGCACCGGCGCCGGAGGGCATCGGAGAGCTCGCGGATGCGGTTCGAGGTCAGGATGACGTAGGGCGGCTGCGTCGCCTTGATGGTGCCGATCTCGGGGATGGTGACCTGGAACTCGGAGAGGACCTCGAGCAGGAAAGCCTCGAACTCCTCATCGGCCCGGTCGATCTCGTCGATGAGGAGGACGGGCGGCGTTCCTGTCTCGCTGATGGCCTGGAGGAGGGGGCGCTTGATGAGAAAGGGCGGCGAGAAGATGGCCGCCTCCTTCTCGGTCAGCGAATGGCTCGTGCTCTCCTCGAGCTTGATGTGCAGGAGCTGCTTCGGGTAGTTCCACTCGTACAGCGCCTGGGCGGCGTCGAGACCCTCGTAGCACTGGAGCCGGATCAGGTTGGTCTCCAGCATCTTGGCCATCACCTTGGCGACCTCGGTCTTGCCCACGCCCGCATGCCCCTCGATGAGGAGCGGCTTCTTGAGCGTCATGGCGAGGTGCACGGACATGGCGATGGCGGGGTCCGTGACGTACTCCGCCGCCTCCATCATCTCCTCGATCTTCTTGATCTCGGCTCTCATGGTCCTCTCAGTTTACCCTGGATTGCCGGAGCCCTTGAGCCTCTCGTAGTCCTCCGGCGTGTCGATGTCGGGCGGCATGGGCGCCGGGATGTCCACGATGGCCAGCCGGCTCCTCTCTCTTTCGACGACCGCGCGGGCTCCCCGGTCGCCGGGAAGGTCGAGCAGCTCGGGAAAGACGGGGGAGGCGAAGAGCACGGGATTGCCCAGACCATCGGCGTACCGAGGGACGGCGATGGACTTGCCGAGCGCCTTGATGGCGTCGAGCAGGGCCGCGATGACGCCGGCGGGTACCGCGGGCTGATCGCCGAGCGCGATGAGCACCGCGGTCGTTCCGGGAGCGAGCGCTCGAACTCCCGCGCCGACCGAAGAGCCCTGCCCCGCCTCCGGCGTGGGATTCACGGCGAAGCGCACGGGCAATCCCCCGAGAGCGCGTGCCGTCGCCTCGTGCTCGGGCCCCACCACGACGACCACGTCGTGAATGCCCGCGCCAACCACGTGCTCCGTCGCGTGCCGGAGCACCGTCGTGCCCCCGTAGGGGAGGAGCAGCTTGGACGTTCCCATCCGGCGCGACAGGCCGGCGGCGAGCACGATGGCGGAGATCATGCGAGGGGCGAAAAAAGAGGCCCCGCGGACTCACGCCCGCGGGGCCTCGAAGTGCCGGGACGGCTCACTTCTTTGCGGCTGCCGCCTCCATGGCCCGCTTGGCGAAGACCCGGAGGAGATGCTGTTTGTACTCGACCGAGCCCTGGAGATCCGCCTGCACGTCGACGCCCTCGGCAGCCTTCTCGGCCGCGGACTGGATCGAGGCGGCATCGGCGGCCTTGCCGGCGATGGCGGCCTCGACGCCCTTGGCGCGTATCGCCTTCGTGCCGGCGCCCGTGAGGCCGATGCTGGCCTTGCCGATCTTGCCCCCGTCCATGGTGAGCACGGCGGCCACGCCGACCACGGCGAAGCGCGAGGCGGGATGGGGGAACTTCATGTAGGCCGACTTCTCGTTGGCGGCAGCCGCAGGCACGCGGATTTCCGTGAGAATCTCGTCATCTGCGAGCGCGGTGGTCAGGAGACCCTTGAAGAAGTCATCGATCTTGATGGTGCGCTTGCCCTTGGGACCCTCGGCGACCAGTTCGACGCCTAACGCAATGACGGCGGCCGGCCAGTCGGCGGCGGGATCGGCATGGGCGAGGCTGCCGCCGATCGTGCCCATGTTGCGCACCATCGGATCGCCGACATGGCCGGCGACCTCGGGCATGAGCGGGGACTTGCTCTTGAGCACGGCCGAGGACTCGATGGCGTAGTGCGTGGTCAGGGCTCCGATGACGAGGGTCCCGCCTTCCTCCTTCACCTTCACGCCGGACAGCGACGAGATCTTGCCGATGTCGATCACGTGCTTGGGCTGGGCGAGACGGAGCTTCATGGCGGGCAAGAGGCTGTGGCCGCCCGCCAGGACCTTGGCGTCGTCCTTGTGCTTGGCGAGAAGGTCGAGGGCCTCCTTGACCGAGCCGGCCTTGTGATACTCGAACTGGGCTGGATACATGAGTGTCTCCCTTACTTCTTCGATTTGGCGGCCTGGATGGTCTTCCAGACCCGCTCGGCCGTGAGGGGCATGGCTTCGATATGGTCCACGCCAAGGCCCGAGAGCGCATCGACGACGGCATTCATGACGGCGGGAGTCGACGCGATGGTTCCCGTCTCCCCTGCCCCCTTGACGCCGAGCGGATTGACCGGCGTGGGCGTCTCCGTGCGGCCCGTCTCGTACATGGTCAGCATCTCCGCCCTGGGCAGCGCGTAGTCCATCAGGCTGCCCGTGACGAGCTGCCCGGACTCCTCGTCGTAGACGGCGCCCTCCCACAGGGCCTGCGCGACACCTTGCGCGATGCCTCCGTGGACCATGCCGTCGACGATCATGGGATTGATCACGTTGCCCACGTCGTCCACCGCGAGATAGCGAAGGATCGTCACGTGGCCGGTGTCCTGATCCACCTCGACCACGCAGGCATGGGCGCCGAAGGGGAAGCAGAAGTTCGACGGATCGTAGAAGCTCGTGGCCTCGAGGCCCGGCTCGACGCCGTCCGGATACTTGTGAGGCACGTAGGCGGTGAGGGCGACCTGGCCGAAGGGGATCTTCTTGTCGGGCGAGCCTTTCACCACGAACTCGCCTCCGACGTACTCCATGTCTTTGGCGTTGGCCTCGAGCAGATGCGCGGCGATCAGCTTGCCCTTCTCCTTGATCTTGTCCATGGACATGACGAGCGCGGTGCCGCCCACGGAGGCCGAGCGGCTGCCGTAGGTGCCCATGCCGAAGGGCACGATCCCCGTGTCGCCGTGGACGACCTCCACGTCGTCCATTGGGATGCCGAGATGGTCGCCCACGAGCTGGGCGAATGTCGTTTCGTGGCCTTGACCATGTGAGTGCGAGCCGGTGAACACCGTCACCTTGCCCGTCGGGTGGACGCGCACCGTGCCGGATTCCCAGAGCCCGGCCTGGGCGCCGAGCGAGCCCACCACCTTGGAGGGCGCGATGCTGCAGGCCTCGATGTAGGTCGAGAAGCCGACGCCGAGGAGCTTGCCGCTCGATCGGCCGGCCTGCTGGTCGCTCCGGAACTTCTTGTAATCGAGCATGCCGAGCAGCTTGTCGAAGGCCGCGCCATAGTTGCCGCTGTCATAGGTCAGCGCGACCTTGGTCTGGTAGCCCGAGTCGAACTTCGGGATGAAATTCTTCTTGCGGAGCTCCGCGGGGTCCATCTTGAGAGCCGCCGCCCCCGCGTCCACGATCCGCTCGATGAGATACGCGGCCTCCGGCCGTCCCGCGCCGCGATAGGCGTCGACCGGCGTCGTGTTGGTGAAGACGCCCGTGACCTCGCAGTGGATGGCGCCCATCTCGTAGACGCCGTTCAACAGGGTGCCGTAGAGATATGTCGGCACGGCGGGGGCGAAGGTCGACAGGTACGAGCCCAGGTTGGCCGTGGTCTTCACGCGCAGCCCCAGGATCTTGCCCTCCTTGGACAGGGCCAGCTCCACGTCCGTCACGTGATCGCGGCCGTGGCAGTCGGTCTGGAAGCTCTCGCGCCGGTTGGCCGTCCAGCGGATGGGCCGCTTGATCTGCTTGGTCGCCCACGTGCAGACCGTCTCCTCGTTGTAGAGGAAGATCTTGGAGCCGAACCCGCCGCCCACGTCGGGGGCGATGACGCGCACCTTGTGCTCGGGGATGCCGAGGACGAAGGCGGTCATGAGGAGCCGGTGGACGTGGGGATTCTGCGAGGTGACCCAGAGCGTCCAGTCCCCGGTGGCGTCCTCGTAGCGCGCCACGCAGGCGCGCGGCTCGAGGGCGTTGGCGACCAGGCGCTGATTGACGATGCGCTTCTTGACGGTGACGGCCGCCGACTTGAAGGCGGCCTCGGTGGCCGCGGCGTCGCCGATCTGCCAGCGGAAGGCGACGTTGTCGGGCGCCGCCGCGTGGATGGCGGGAGCACCCTTGGCCGCGGCCTTGTCGGTGCGGGTGACCGAGGGCTTGACATCCCAGTCGACGGCGACCAGCTCGGCCGCGTCCAGCGCCGCCGTCTGAGTCTCCGCGATGACGATGGCCACGGGGTCGCCGACGTAGCGCGCGGCATCGCTGGCCAGCGGCATGTGCGGCGGGACCTTGAGGTCAGGCAGGAGCCAGCCGCACGGGAGCGAGTTGACGCCCGTCATGTCCTTGCCCGTGAACACGGCGACCACGCCCGGATGCTTCAAAGCCTTCGAGGTGTCGATCTTCTTGATCCCCGCGAAGGCGTGCGGGCTCCGCACGAAGGCGGCGTAGGTGATCCCGGGCAGCGTGAGGTCGTCCGTGTAGTGGCCCTTGCCGGTGATGAAGCGGGGGTCCTCGCGCCGCTTGATGCTCGCGCCCAGCAGCTTTGCTGTGGCCATGATGTCCCCCTACTTCGCCGGCATCTTTTCGGCGGCGTACTGAATGGCCTTCACGATGTTGTGGTAGCCGGTGCAGCGGCAGAGATTGCCATCGAGCTGGTGCCGGATCTGCTCTTCGGTCGGCTTGGGATAGCGCTGGAGGAGCTGCGCCGCGGACATGATCATGCCCGGCGTGCAGAAGCCGCACTGCAGCCCGTGCTTCTCCCAGAAGGCGTCCTGGATGGGGTGCAGCTTGCCGTCCTTGGCCATGCCTTCGATCGTGGCGATCTGCGCGCCGTCGGCCTGGACGGCCAGCATGGTGCAGGACTTCACGGCCTGGCCGTTCAGGTGGATGGTGCAGGCGCCGCACTGGCTCGTGTCGCAGCCCACGTGCGTGCCGGTGAGCCCGGCCAGCTCGCGGATGAAATGCACGAGGAGGAGCCGGGGCTCGACGTCATGAGAGTGAGCGACGCCATTGATGGTCATGGACGTTTTCACTGCGCGTACCTCCTCAGAAGGCTGGATGCAGATTGGTCACTGCCGCCTCGTCATCGAGGGGTCCGAGGCCGGCAAAGCGCTCAAACCTTAGTCCCGGGCCTGGGGGATGTCAAGCGGAGTGCTCACGCCGGCCGCGTGCAGCTCCTCGCCACGATCGACGACCCTCCGTCATCCTGAAGATCCTCGCCCATCTCGGGCTCCCGCGCGCACGGGACAGACCGCCGTCCCCGATTGCGGCCACAGCGGGGAGAGCCACGCCGTCGACCCTTCCGAACGAATCAGATAGAGGATGCGGAGGGTGTGGGCACCCTCGGCTGTCTGCCCTGAGCGCCGCCCGTCGGCAATGTGACGACGTCCATTTGATCTCGCTCCGACAGTCTGGCAGCATCGCTTCGACATGAGGCCCAGAGGTGCGACGGCGGTGCTCGCCACCCTCGCGCTGGTGGTGTCAGCGTGCGCGTCGATGTCGGCCACTCAGCGACGGCAGATCTTCACGGATGCGCCAGCCACGATCGATGCGAATGCGCGCTACCTCTTCCATATGCACGGCTTGATCGTCGAGCTTCAGGGCCCCAACGCGCAAGGCAGGTATGGTCAGTACCGATACCACTGGACGGTCGAGGCGCTCGCCGATCACGGGTTCGTGGTGATCAGCGAAGTGCGGTCGAGGACACAGATTCAGACGTACGCAGCCACGGTTGCCCGCCAGGTGGCGAAGCTGCGGGCCGGCGGGGTGCCGGCGGACCATATCACCGTCACCGGCATCTCCAAGGGCGGCGAGATCACCGTGCTGACGACCGCCGCCATCGGCGACCCGGAGGTGCGCTTCGTTGTCCTGGCCGGCTGCGGGCGTTTGGACGTGTTCAACGTCTCGGGCGGACTCGAAGCGCTCGGCCGCCGTCCGCAGGGCCGCGTCCTCTCGATCTACGATCGTTCCGATCGGGAAGCGGGCTCGTGCGCACGCTACTTCCCGCAGGCACCGGGGCTCACCTTCGAGGAGGTCGTCCTCGACGTCGGTCGCGGTCACGCGCTCTTCTACACCCCCGAGCGCGTCTGGGTCGATCGCGTGGTCGACTGGGCCCTGGGCCGCTAGAGAAGCGGGGGCAGGCAACGCGAGTGACGGTGGCGCGGCTATCGGATACGCGGCTGTCGAGTCGCGTCGCGTCCGGGCCCTCGGTCGCTATGCGAGGAGCCGGCGGCCCTCGGCGCGTGCCTGGTCCAGCACCTCCCGCACGGGCAGGCCCTTGGCGCGGGCGATGCGCCGCACCTCGTCGAACTCGGGCGTCACCGTCACCACGCGCCCGTCCAGACGGGAGACCTTGAAGGGAATGGCGCCGTAGGTCGTGGGCAGCGTCACCATCTCGCGATCGAGGCGCTCGCGCTGATAGGCCGTCCAGCGGACGCCGATGGTCGGCGACTCCTCGAAGAGCACCCGCGAGAGCTCGGTCACCCGGTCCGGCGCGCAGAGGGCGGTCAGCACGGTGCCGGGCCGACTCTTCTTCATCGTCACCGGGGTCAGGTAGACATCGAGCGCGCCCGTTTCGAAGAGCCGCTCGATCACGACCTCCCAGAGCTGCGGGGACATGTCGTCGACGGTCGTCTCGACCTGCATGATGGTCTCGCGTCCCCCGGACGAGGCCGCTCGGCCCAGGAAGAGGCGGATGACGTTCGGCGCGTCCAGCTCCATGTTGCCCGCGCCATAGCCCACGGCCTCCACGGTCATCGCGGGCATGGCGCCGGCGGCCCGCGCCAGCGTGGTCAGGATGGCCGCGCCCGTGGGCGTCACGAGCTCGCGCCGGACCCCCGTGTCCACCACGGGGAATCCCTTGAGGAGCTCCGCCGTCCCCGGCCCCGGGATGGGGATGCGCCCATGGGCGCCCGTGACGAAGCCGCCGCCCAGGGGCAGCGCCGAGCAATGCACCTGATCGACGCCGAGGAGATGGAGCCCCACGCAGGCGCCGGTGACGTCGACGATCGCGTCGACCGCGCCCACGTCGTGGAAGTGCACGTGGTCGACGGTGGTCCCGTGGACGCGCGCCTCCGCCTCCCCGAGCCGGGTGAAGATGCGCGAGGCGTTCGCCTTGACGGTCGCGGGCAGATCGCTGGCGGCGATCAGATCGAGGATGGCGCGCAGGTTGCGGTCCGGGTGCTCGTGCCGGTCGTGCCCGTGAGCGTGCGAATGGCCGGCCGCATCACCGGCATGATCGTGGTCGTGCACGTGCACGTCGATCTTGGTCGCCCGGAAGACGCCCTTCATCACCTCGCGTCGCTCCAGCGACCACCCGGGGAGACGGAGCTTGGCGAGCTCGTCGCGGAGGGCTTCGAAGGGCACGCCCGCGTCCACGAGGGCGCCCATGATCATGTCTCCCGCGGCCCCACTCGGGCAGTCGAAGTACGCGACGCGCATCTTTATCGGATCTTGCTCGCCAGCTTGTTGATCTGGTTGGCCTGCGCCGCCGCGCCGTAGCCGTTGTCGATGTTCACCACCGACACGCCGGGCGCGCAGGAGTTGAGCATGGCGAGCAGCGCGGCCACGCCTCCGAAGGAGGCGCCGTAACCCACGCTGGTCGGCACCGCGATCACCGGCCGGTCCACGAGGCCGCCGATCACGCTCGGCAGCGCGCCTTCCATCCCGGCCACGGCGATGATCACGTTGGCCTCGTTGAGCCGGTCGATGTGGGGCACCAGCCGATGCAGCCCCGCCACGCCGCAGTCATAGAGACGCTCGACGCGATTGCCCATGGCCTCGGCAGTCACCGCCGCCTCCTCGGACACCGAGAGATCCGATGTGCCGGCGCTGACCACCACGATGAGCCCGACCCCTTCGTGGGCCCGCGGCTTGACCACGACCAGCCGGGCCTCGGCGTGCACCCGGCACTCGAGGCCGCTCGCCTCGAGGGCGCGGATCACCGCGACTTCCGCGCGGGTGGCCAGGATGTTCTCGTGGGCCTCGGCGAGCCGGCGGACGATGGCCACCACCTGCTCCGGCGTCTTGCCCAGGCAGAAGACGGCCTCCGGGACGCCATGGCGGAGCGAGCGATGCAGGTCCACGCGCGCGAAGCGGAGGTCCTCGACGGGCAGATCGCGCAGCCTTGCCATGGCCTGCTCGGGAGGGAGGGCTCCCGCCGCGACCGCTTCCAGCAGCTCTCTTACTTTTTCGCGATCCACTTCAAGGCCTCGTTGGCGCTCCCGCTCCTGAATCCCTGCAGGTCGAGGGTGACATAGAGATAACCCAGCTCCCTGAAGCGCTTCACGAGAGCCTGGTGCCGGCCGTCCTCGAAGAGGCGCGCCATCTCCTCGGGCGGCAGCTCGAGCCGCGCCAGCTTGTCGTGATGCCGGACGCGGAACTGACGGAAGCCCAGGCTCCGCACGAAGACCTCGGCGGCGTCGATCTGGCGGAGCTTGTCGGGCGTGATCGTCTCCCCGTACTGGAATCGCGAGGAGAGACAGGCGAAAGACGGCTTGTCCCACGTGGGCAATGCCAGCTCGCGCGAGAGCGCCCGGATCTCTTCCTTCCACAGCTCGGCTTCGATCATGGGCGCGCGCACGCCCGCGGCCTTGGCCGCCTCCATGCCCGGCCGGTGATCGCCGAGGTCGTCCATGTTGGCGCCGTACACCATGACGGCATCGCCCTGCTCGCGGGCGATGGGGCCGAGCTTGGCGAACAGCTCCTCCTTGCAGAAGTAGCAGCGATTGGGAGAGTTCAGCGCGTACTGGGGATTGTCCAGCTCTCGGGTCTGAACGATCTGGTGGCGGAGCCCCAGGAGCGCCGCCAGCCGCCGGGATTCCTCGAGCTCAGCCGCCGGATAGGTTTCTGAGTCCGCGGTCACGAGCACGGCACGGCCACCGAGGGCGTCCTTGGCGGCGCGGGCGAGAAAGGTCGAGTCGACCCCACCCGAGAAGGCGACGAGGACGCTGCCCATCTCGCGGAGGATTCCGACGAGCCGTTCGTACTTGGCAACGAGCACGGGGTCGGGCATGTCGTCTCTATTGGACTACGGAGCCTGCGATGCCGGCAAGCGGTACCATCGGCCGGGCTCCAACGTGCGATATGACCTCCGCCGCCGCCAGAGAGCCGAGGCGCCCGCAGCTCGCGAGGTCGAGCCCGCGGCTCAGACCGTACAACACGCCGGAGGCATAGAGGTCCCCGGCTCCCGTGGAATCGAGCACGCTTCTCACCGGGTGCGCCTCGATCACGTGCGTCTTGCCGTCGCCGACGAGCACCGAGCCCTTGGCGCTGCGAGTCAGGGCAGCGATCTCGCAATGCCCCACGACCTGCTGCATCGCCGCATCGAAGTCGGGAACCTGATAGAGCGCGCAGATCTCCGCTTCGTTGGCGAAGAGGATGTCGATGTGGTGCTCCAGCAGATCGAGGAATGCCTTCCGATGGCGGTCGACGCAGAACGGGTCGGAGAGGGTGAGCGCGACCTTCCGGCCGGCGGCGTGCGCCAGCGCTGCGGCCGCTCGGAAGGCCTCCTGGGCGGCGGGAGGATCGAAGAGATAACCCTCCAGGTAAAGGATCCGCGCCCGGGCGATGAGCCGCCCGTCGATGTCGCCCGGACCAAGGCCGACGGACGCGCCGAGGAAGGTGCCCATGGTGCGCTGCGCATCCGGTGTCACCAGGATGAGGCAGCGGCCGGTGGGCGGCCCGTCGGTCGCGCGCGGCGTGTCATAGAGCACTCCCGTCGAGCGCAGATCATGGCCGAAGACCTCGCCAAGCTGGTCATCGCGTACCTTGCCGACGTACTGCACACGGCCTCCGAAGGAGGCCACGCCAACGATCGTGTTGGCGGCCGAGCCGCCGGAGATCTCCACACCGGGGCCCATGGCCTCGTAGAGCTCCTGCGCGCGTGCCTCGTCCACGAGGCTCATCGTCCCCTTGACCAGCCCGAGGCGGGCGACCAGTTCGTCGTCGGCCTGGCTCAAGACGTCCACGAGCGCATTGCCGATACCGAGCACGTCGAGATCGGCCGGCTCAGCCACGGCGGCGATCCCCGGGTCCCGGCGGGAAGTGGCGGTCGAGCAGCAGCGCCAGCTTCTTGCGGGCGCGCGGCGGGAAAGCTTTCGGATCGGTGATGACCGCGCTCCCAAGCGCCTCCGGGCAACCCTGGCTGCACGACCGGGGAACGAGCGCGATCACACGGCGAAGCACTTCCTTGGCCGTGGCGACGTTCTTCATGAGATTGGCCACCACCGCCTCGACCGTCACCGCCTCATGCTCCTCGTGCCACACGTCGTAATCGGTGACGAGGGCGAGCGTCGCGTAGCACAGCTCCGCCTCGCGGGCGAGCTTGGCCTCGGGCATGTTCGTCATGCCGATCACCGAGACGCCCCAGCGACGGTAGATTTCCGATTCGCCCTTGGTGGAGAACTGGGGCCCCTCGATGCAGATGTAGGTGCCGCCCCGGTGCACGCGCGCGCCCACCTCCTTGCCGGCCTGCGCGAGAACGGCGGCGACACCCGAGCACACGGGATGCGCCATTCCGACGTGCGCGACGATCCCGTCGCCGAAGAAGGTGCTGACGCGGCGCTTGGTGTGATCGTAGAACTGATCCGGGACGACGAGCTCCAGCGGGTGAATGTCTTGCTTCATGCTCCCGACCGCGCTGATCGACACGAGTGCGTGAGCGCCCAGCATCTTCATCCCGTAGATATTCGCCCGGTAGTTGAGCTCGGAGGGAGTGAGACGATGTCCCCGCCCATGCCGCGGCAGGAAGATCACGCGGCGGCCGCCGAAGCGACCCGTGCAATACGCGTCCGAAGGATCGCCGAAAGGTGTCTTGATCTTGATCCAGCGGATATCTTCTAGGCCGTCCATCTCGTAGAGCCCGCTCCCGCCGATCACCCCTATGGCCGGCTCGGGATTCGCCCGTCTCGCGCTCACGCTGCCCCCAGAACGCCACGAGTGCCGCGAGAGTCGGCGTGAGTCACCCGGACGCTTGCAAAGCTGCGCGCGGCCCCTCCGGATCCTTCGAATTCCAGCTCGACGTAGTTGGCGGTGAGCCCGGCCCGCCTGCCCCCCTCCTTGTCCTCGAGCACGAGGGCTTCGACCATCCGCCCGACGAGCTTTTGCCTGAAGGTGTGACTCTTCTCGACACCGAGGGCGCGCAACCTGCGACTCCGCTCGCGGGTGGCCGAGGTCGGCACCCGGTCATCCATGATCGCGGCTTCGGTGCCCTTCCGGTCCGAATAGGCGAAGACGTGGAGATACGTGAGCGGCAGCTCTCTCACGAGGGCCATTGTGGCCTCGAAGTCGGCTTCCGATTCACCCGGATGCCCCACGATCATGTCGGCGCCCAGGCCGAGATCCGGAATGGCCGTAGCCAGCTTCTCTGCCAGCTCCCGGTACATTCGAACATTGTAAGGGCGCCGCATGAGGCGCAGCACACGGTCGCTGCCGCTCTGGAGCGGCAGGTGCTGGTGAGGCACGACCACGGGCAGCGTGGTGACGGCCTCGATCAGGGCCGGTGTGAAATAGGCGGGCAGAACGGACGAGAGCCTGAGCCAGCGAAGGCCCTTGATCTCGGCCATAGAAGTCATCAGCGCGGCAAGGCTCGTTCGAGGCAGCAGGTCCCAGCCGTAGTGGCCGATGTCCACGCCGGTCAGGGTGATCTCGCCGTAGCCGGACTCGACCAGCGCCTGGGCCTGCTCGACGATCACCTTCGGATCCTGGCTCCGACTCCGCCCCCGCGCCGCGGGGACGATGCAGAACGCGCACCGGTGCTGGCAGCCGTCCTGGATCTTGAGGAAGGCCCTCGAGCGTCCGGCGATTCGCCCCACGGGCGCGCGTGGTACCTCGCGGGCCTTGGCGATGGAGCCCACCCGCACCTCCGCGGCGTCTCGCTTGACAAGCGAGCCGATCAGCTCGGGGAGCCGGTACTTCTCGCGGTTGCCGAGGACGAGATCCACGCCGGGCATGCGCGCGAGAGCATCAGGATTGGTCTGGGCGAGGCAGCCGGTGACGACGACGAGCGCATCAGGATTCGCCCGCGTGATGCGACGTATGGCCTGGCGGTCGGAGAAGTCCGCCCGACTCGTCACCGTGCAGGTATTGACCACGTAGACCTGGGCGGGCTCGCCATCTTCCACGGCGCGGAAGCCGGCCTGCTCGACCAGGGCGCGAAGCTCCCGAGACTCGACCTGGTTGAGCCGGCAGCCGAGCGTGGCGAAGCCGACGGTCGCCCCGCTCATACGGAGACGGTCTCCTTGAGCTGGCCGCAGGCCGCGCCGATGTCCTCGCCCTTGCTCCAGCGCACCGTGGCGCGAACGCCGTGCTCGAGCAGGATGGCCTGGAAGCCGAGGATGCGCTGGAGCGGCGGCCGCTGAAAACCCGAGCCCTCCCAGTCGTTGAACGGGATGAGGTTGATCTTGGCGCGGATCCCTTTCAGCAGCCGGACCAGCCGCCGCGCATCCTCGGCGCCGTCGTTGATGCCTTCCAGCAGCACGTACTCGAAGGTTATGCGCTGGCGGAAAGCCACGGGAAAGCGCCGGCAGGCCTGCAGCAGCTCCTCGATGGCGAAGCCCTTGTTGACGGGCATGATCCGGTCCCGGATCTCGTTGCTCGTGGCGTGCAGCGAGATGGCGAGGTTGACGCGGAGGTTCTCCTTGGCCAGCCGCTCGATGCCGCTCACGAGCCCGACGGTGGACACCGTGATCCGCCGGGGCGCCAGGGCGAGGCCGCGCGGGTCAGTGAGGATGCGGATGGACTTGACCGTCGCGGCGTAGTTGGCGAGCGGCTCGCCCATGCCCATATAGACGATGTGGGTGAGCCGCGATCCCGCGGGCAGCCCGGCTCGGGCGGCCATCACCTGGCCCACGATCTCCCCCGCGGTCAGGTTGCGCTCGACCCCCATGGTCCCCGTGAAGCAGAAGGCGCAGCCGAAGCCGCAGCCGACCTGGGTGGAGACGCACAGGGTGAGGCGGTCCTCGTCGGGCATGAGCACGGCCTGGATCCGTGCGCCGTCGCCCAGCCGCAGCACCAGCTTCTCGCTGCCGTCCTGAGAGGGCGTCCGGCGCTCGACCTCGGGCAAGGCCACCTCCGCCTGCTCGGCTAGCTTCTGGCGGAACTCCTTGGGGAGATCCGACATGGCGGCGATGTCCGCCGCCCCCTTGGCATAGATCCACGAGGCGATCTGGCGCCCGCGATAGCGCGGCACGGAGAGCGATTCCGCCAGCGTTTCGAGCTCGGCAGGCAGGAGATCGAGCAAATTTATGAGGGACATACGACGCGTAGGATATCACAGGGGATTTTCCTCGGCTTCTGGTCAGCCGCCGTCATTCCGCCTGACCGTCTTCGTCAGCACCCCCACTCCTCTGCTCTGAAACCGCTTGATTGTATGGGGCTGGGCCGAGTGGCCTCCCGCTTGCTCTGATAGCGACACCAGGGGGGAATGCCACCGTGAAACGACTCATGGTCCTGGGTGCCATCAGCGCTCTTCTCCTGGGTTTCGAGAAGGTCTTGTCGCCCCGAAGACCCAGGCGCCACGCGCTGAGTGGTGGAGCCGTGAACCGCAGCTTCGTCACGTTGCAGGAAGTGCTGGAGCACCATCGGGCGCTTCCCCCGAAGGCAAGGGCCTTCTACGAAGCCATGCTGGCGCAAGGCGATGTCCTGGCCCTGCGAGTGGATTACCTTCCCGACCCCTTGCTCTGGCTCACCACGACGACGGAGCAGGCTCGCTGGATGCGGGAGCAGCACAACGGCTCCGGAGGCATGGAATCCGTGGTGATGAGCGTCGCCGAGGCTCACGACCTGCTGACGGCGACAGGCACTGAGGCTCCCACGACGCTTCACGAGATTGCCCAGGTGCTCCTCTCCCGGGCTCCTGCCGAGATCCAGAGCCCCGCTGACGACTCGTAGTACCTCCTGACGCCCTCGCCCTCACCCGCCCACGCTGCTAGACTCCCGCCCAGCCCGTAAGGAGGGCTCCTACATGGACGACTATGGCGGCTAGATCCGAGCATGAGTATCGTGGCTGGAAGATCCGCATAGTTGGCAACACAGTCGGTCTTGGGTCATCCGCGATGATCGAAGTGTGGAAGCCTGGAGATGACCCTCGCAGTGATCCCGGTGTCGTGGTGCCATTCCACAAGCGCGTTCCCTCCGAGGCGGAAGCCCAGGCCGTCGCTCTCCAGGCGGCCAAGAAGTGGATCGATCGAGAAGTAGACCGATGATTGCTCGCTGGCCGTACATCATGGTCGCCATGCTCTGCTTCCGGTTCGCCGTTGCCACATCCGTATCCGCCGGCAGTTCAATTGACTTGGTGATCGCGTGATGGAGCGACGCGCCTTCATGGCGCTGGTCTCGGTCGGCCTTCTCAGCGCACCGCTCGCCGCCGAGGGGCAGCAGACAGGGAAGGTTTACAACATCGGGTACCTAGGGCTCAGCTCCTCATTCGCGGGGCCGGTCCGAACCGCGTTCAACCGCGGCTTGCAGGAGCGTGGGTGGATCGAAGGACAGAATTTCGTTCTCACAACCAGATTTGCCCAGTTCAAGTCCGAGCGGTTGCGAGAGCTGGTAAGCGAGCTGGTTCAGCGCAAAGTAGATGTCATAGTCGTGTCGACGGCGGAAGGTGCCCTCGCGGCCAAGCATGGGACGAGCACCATCCCCATCGTCGCGGTCGACCCAGCCGATGCTGTGGGCATAGGACTCGTGGCTAGCCTCGCCCGACCGGGCGGCAACGTTACCGGGCTGAGTTATCTCGGAACCGAATTGACTGCCAAGCAACTGGAACTCCTGAAGGAAGCGGTCCCGAACCTCTCCCGCGTGGCAGCCCTCTCAAACCCAGCCAACCCAACGCACGCGCCCAGGCTGGGGGCGGCCGACATCGCCGCTCAGAGGTTGCGGGTGACCCTCGAGCTGTTCGAGGCGCGCACTCCGGGCGAGCTCAACAAGGCATTTGCGGCGATGACGCGCGCGCGAGTTGGAGGCGTCCTCGTGTTGACCGATCCGATGTTCAACGCCGAGGCACGTCGACTGGCACAGCTCGCGTCGACGAGTGGTTTCCCGACGATCTACGGATTTCGGACGTGGGTGGATGTCGGCGGTCTCATGTCGTATGGCCCAGATCTCGCAGACTTGTTCCACCGTGCAGCCACCTATGTCGACAAGATCCTCAAGGGCGCCAAGCCAGGCGATCTCCCCATCGAGCAGCCTACCAAGTTCGAGCTGGTCATCAACCTTAAGACGGCCAAGGCGCTTGCCCTGACAATTCCGCAGTTGCTGCTGCAACGGGCGGACGACGTGATCCAGTGACAACGCGTCGGAGATTCCTCATCGCGCTTGGCGCGGGCGTGCTTGCGGTGCCGCGAGGCTCGCTCGCCCAGAAGCAACCGAAAGGCGCGCGCATCGGGTTTCTCTACTTCGGTTCGCGCCAGTCTGCGTTGGATACCGGCCGCTACAATGCGTTCGTGCAGGGCATGCGTGAGCTCCGCTATGTCGAGGGCCCGAACTTCGTCATCGAGGCACGCTTCGCTGACGGCAAACACGAGCGCCTGCCGGCCCTCGCCGCAGAACTGGTACGCCTGAAAGTCGACGTCATCGTGGCCACGGGAACGCCCGCCTACCGCGCGCTGCAACACGCCACCACCACCATTCCCGTCGTCATAACTGTCACGTTTGATCCGGTCGGCGACGGCTTTGCCGCGAGCATGGCGCGGCCCGGCGGGAACTTCACCGGCCTGACGCTCGGGGCCGCCGACCTGGGCCCCAAACTGCTCGAGCTGCTGAAGGCTGCGACGCCAAAATTGTCTCGCGTCGCCGTGCTGGTGCAGCCGGGCAACCCGGCGCATCCCCAGCGACTGGTACGGATCATGTCCGCCGCGCAGAAGATCAGGATTCAGGTTGTGCTAGCAGAGGCAGGCACAGTACCGGAAATCGAGCGCGAATTCGCCATGATGACGAAGGAACGCGCGAATGCCACCATCATTTTGGCCGATGGGTTCTTCCTGCAGGAGTCGCGTATAGTTGCGGCCCAGGCGCTCAAGCATCGGTTGCCGTCGATAAGTCAGCTCCGCGAATACGCCGAGGCCGGGGGCCTGATGAGCTACGGACCGAACTCGGTCGACAATTTTCGGCGCGCGGATACATACGTCGACAAGATCCTCAAGGGCGCGAAGCCGGGCGAGCTGCCGTTCGAGGAGCCCACGCGGTATCACCTGCTGATCAACCGTAAGACCGCCCTGTCCCTGAGC
>WNGR01002367.1_pt1 | contig 29830 bp, 24 predicted proteins | sample 5407581 | NCBI WGS metagenome assembly WNGR01 (sample SAMN13153383, study PRJNA577476) | soil metagenome | isolation source: 80 cm soil or saprolite under Garry oak tree replicate 2 | place: USA:California | collected 2016-06-15
AATCTGGACACGCCAGGGCCTACGAATTCGGCCCAGGTGGTGGGGCCGGGGTACGCTCCACCGGCATTGCGCGGAACGCCTGTCATCTATCAGACACCTTACGTGCAGCAGTTCTCGCTCGACCTGCAGCATGCGATCAGCCCGACGATGACGGTCGATGTGGGCTACTTTGGCGACCATGGCACCCATCTGCAGGGCGTGCTGGACATCAATGAAGTGCGGCCGGGGGCATTCACGCAGACGAGCATCGGATACAGCCAGGTTTCGGGCTGCAACGGATTCACCACCCAGTCCTGCGAGGCGCCGCTGAACCAGATCCGTCCCTACCCCGGCTACACCGCCATCAATACGGTGCAGACGATCTTCAACTCGAATTACAACTCGCTGCAGGTCAAAGTGACCAAGCGGTTCAGTGGGAAGAGCATGATCGACGGGAACTATACCTGGAGCCGCGGCCTCACCAACGCGCAGACGGACTATAGTTCGGCGCCGCAGAACACGTATAACCTGGCGGCCGAGTATGGGCCGACGTCCTACAACCGCAGCGACATTCTAACGGTCGACGGGATCTGGGAGCTGCCCTGGATGCGCAATCAGCAGGGCATCGTTGGGCACATCGTCGGCGGATGGGAAGTGACAGGCCTGTATGCGCTGAACTCGGGACTGCCGCTTACGCCGATCATGTCTGCCGGCGGCACGGTGCAGTATGGCGGGTTGACCAGCACCTATAACGGCCAGACTAACGGCGGTGTGGCCAATGATGCAGCGGGTCTGGGTATTCTTGGACCGAGCGTGGCCAGCCTTCGTCCGAACCAGGTGTTGAATCCGAACAACGGCTACGGCCAGACATTGAAGACGAGATTGCGCTGGTTCAACCCGACGGCATTCACGGCTCCATCTGCCACCAGCTTCCAGGTTGGCAATGAGAGGCGCGGCGTGGTCAATGGCCCTGGATTCAATCGGTTCGACGTGGGCGTGTTCCGCAACTTCAAGCTTTATCGCGGATCGACCTTCCAATTGCGCGGCGAGGGCTTCAACGTCCTGAACCACACCAACTGGGGAACTGTGGGGACCACGGCGACCAGCGGCACGTTTGGACAAATCACCGGAACGCGTGATCCGCGCATTCTGCAGGTCGGCGGGAAGGTCAACTTCTAATCGGAGCCACGTAGGAAGAGCGGCGTCTGTCCTACCGGCGGACGCCGGTCTCATTTAACACCGCGGGCGGCGACCGGCTCGTGTTCCGAGGCCTGCCAACCAATGCAGCATTTCGCGATTCAATGCCGGTTCTCCCCGGATGGCAAGCGAACTTTGCCCGAGCCCCCGTGAAAGGGTAAACTTGTGAGGTTACGGGCAATCCCGGACAAGTTGCTGTGGAGGTATTCTTTTGGCAAAACGCGATCGTTTTCTGTTTACCAGTGAATCCGTAACCGAGGGGCATCCCGATAAGATCGCCGACCAGATCTCGGACGCGATCCTGGACGCTTGTCTGGCCGAGGACCCGTTTAGCCGGGTGGCCTGCGAAACGTTGACCTGCACCGGGCTGGTGGTGATTGCCGGCGAGATCACAACCAAGGCGTATGTGGATTTCCAGAGCATTGTGCGTGGAACCGTCGCGTCGATTGGCTACGATAACGCGCTCTACGGGTTCGATTCGAATACCTGCGCGGTGATCTCGACGATCAACAAGCAGTCGGGCGACATCGCGATGGGCGTGGACACCGGCGGCGCCGGCGACCAGGGCATGATGTTCGGCTACGCGACCAATGAGACGCCGGAACTGATGCCGACCCCCGTCTCGCTTGCGCATAAATTGGCGCGGAGGCTCTCCGAAGTGCGCAAGACCGGCCTGATGTCGTACCTGCGGCCTGACGGCAAGAGCCAGGTTACGGTGGAATACGACTCGAACAACAAGCCGGTGCGGGTGGATGCGGTTGTCATTTCAACTCAGCATTCAGAGACGGTGGGCAATGAAGAGTTGCGAGCCGACATCCTGAAGCACGTGATTCAGGCGGTGATTCCGGCCGCGTTGCTGGATGCCGGCACCAAGTACCACATCAATCCGACGGGGCGGTTTGTCGTCGGCGGACCGATGGGCGATACCGGCCTGACCGGGCGCAAGATTATCGTCGATACCTATGGCGGCATGGGCCGTCATGGTGGCGGCGCGTTCAGCGGCAAGGATCCAACCAAGGTCGACCGCTCGGCGGCGTATATGGCGCGCTACGTGGCGAAGAACATCGTTGCGGCAGGCTTTGCAGAGCGTTGCGAGGTGCAACTGGCGTATGCAATCGGCGTAGCTGAGCCGGTCAGCGTTCTGGTCGATACATTCGGCACCGGCACTGTGGATGAAGAGAAGCTCGAAGCACTGGTGCGGGCGAACTTCTCGCTGACGCCGAAGGGCATCATCGAGAGCCTCAACCTGCGGCGGCCGATCTATAAGGCGACTGCAGCGTACGGGCACTTCGGACGCGACGGCAAGGACTTCACCTGGGAGGCGACGGACAAAGCAGAGGCGCTGAAGGCGGGCGTCCTGGAAACTGCTGCAGCCAAGTAGGTCTTCTTTCGGTAGCAAAGATCGACAGGTCGATAGATCAAAGGGCGGGCCCAATGGGTCCGCCCGTTTTCTTGTTAAGATCTGCGTCCTTGATGCGGTATGGTGAGGACAGCGCGGAGGCTCGGCATGCGGCGTCAGCTACCACCTTGGGCTATGGGACTGGCGATTGCACCTCTGGGCTTCTACTACGGGTTCATCTCGACAGGAATGCCGATTCTACTGTCGGCAAAGGGCGTCTCGGTCGATCAAATCTCCAAGGTATCCTTTGTGGGTTTTTCGCCGACCTTCTGGGCATTCTTGCTCTGTCCGATCCTGGATGTCCGATTCAGCAAACGGGCCTATGCGCTGGTGTTCGCGGCCATCTCGGCAGTGTGTCTGGGAATATGTACACTGCTGACCGGGAACCTCACGGTCTTCACAATCGTGCTGACAACAGGTTGTGTGGCTGCGGTGATGTTCGGCAACGCGCACGCCGGTTGGATGCCCGATGTCATTCGAGACAAGCACTACTCGCAGGTTGGCGGGACAAGCAATATTGCAAATCTCGGGGCTGCGGGAGCATTTGCTGCACTGGCTGTGGCTGTCGTCAGAACGGTGCCCGCGCCGATTGCGGCGTGGCTGCTGGCGGCTTTGGTCCTGGCGCCTACAATCATGCTGTTCTTCATTCCGTTACCCGCGAAGCCGACCAGAAGTGTCGCGGATGTCTTTGGGAGCTTCTTTAGCGACTTGTACCGCGTGTGTAAAACCAGGAATTGCCTGCTTGGGCTGATTTGCTTCCTCTCCCCGACCGCGTGTTTCGCGCTGACGAACTTGTTCTCAACTCTGGGCAGGGACTTTCATGCGTCGGAGTGGTGGGTGACGGCGCTGAATGGGCCTCTGGTGGCTGCTGTCTGTTCGCTGGGATGTCTTGCGGGCATCTGGATTTGCAGCCGGTTCCCAAGACGAACGGTTTACGTCGTCGCGGGTTTTGGTGGAGCGACGGCCGCGCTGGCGATGATCTGGATGCCGCATACGCTGGTGTTTTTCGCGATCGGCGTGCTCGGTTACAACTTTTTCCAGGGTATCAACTACACGGCGTTTACTGCCTTCGAGTTCGAGATTGTTGGACCGGGAAATCCGCTTGCGGCAACCCAGATTGCGCTGCTGACGGCCGCGTCCAATGCGCCCATCAGTTATATGACGAGAGTTGACGGTCATTTTTACGGACGGCATGGCCTGAGCGGGATGCTGGCTGTCGATGCGGTATCGAGCATTCTGGTAGGGACGATCCTGCTGCTTGCCTTCCGCAAGTTTGCGCCAGGGAAAGCGGGCGGGCGTAGGGCTGAACCCGAGTCCGCTGTGTTGCCGGCGGGCGCTTAAACGTCCTGCGCTACCGCGCCAGAGCCCGGCGGATATGGTTTAGTTCGTTGGGCGTGAAGCGGCAGTTCGCGATGGCCTGGCAGTTGCCCTTCAGATGGCGGGGCTGAATCATTGCAGGGACAATGGCATCGATGCCTGTGCCGGTGAGGATGGCGTTGAGGACCACTTCGGGCAAAAGTTGCGGATCGCTGGGATCGAGCTTCGCGCGGAGATCGCTGGGCAAGCCAGGAGTATTGCGTAGGGCGGCGATTCGGTTGCGGGTTTCGGCTACGCCGAAAGGCCCGCCGAACGGGTGATTGGCGACGAGGAACATGCCGGATCGCGCGGTTTGACTCGCAGCGATCTCGCCGAGGAAGGCGAAGTGTTCGATGTTGCATGCGAACTGGGCGGACTGGAGGATGGGCGGACGCTGGTTCAGGGTTGCGGCGATGACGTCGTGTTCGCTGGAGATTCCGGCCATTCGTACCTTCCCCGCGGCGACCAGGCTGTGCAGTTCGGCGAGCAGATCGTCCTGAGCAAGGCCGCTCATGGGCGCGGCATGCATCAGCAATATGTCGACGTAACCGGTCTTCAACTCGCGCAGGCTGGTGTCGAGGCTGCTGCGCAAAGCTTCGACCGAAAACTGGTTGCCAGTGAAGAGTTGCCCGGCCTGCTTGCGTGCTACTTTGCGCAGTCCAGGGAAGAGCTTGAATGCACTGCGCGCGAGCGGCTTGAGGGACTGTTTCCATGTATAAGCGGCGGGCAGGATGCCGAACTTTGTGCAGATGACGACTTGGTCGCGACGGCCAGCACAGAACTCGCCAAGCAGGCCCTCAGAGGCGCCGTAACCGTAGGAACGCGCGGTGTCGAAGAAATTGATACCTGAGTCGTATGCGGCAGCGAGCGCGGCCAGAGATTCGCGGCGGCTGGCGCTGCCCATCATGGCGGCACAGCCCAGACCCAGGACCGACACGGCGGGCCCACCATTCGGCAGGGAGACATAGCGCATATCAGGTCAACCTTAACATGCCGAGGTGCCCTCAAAGGCGCAGCGGGCGAGAAGACGGGTAGACTGTTCTCATCCGCCGAGATTGCATCTCACTCCATGTCCCTTGGAGGGACGAGGGCAATGAATGCTCATTAAGTCTGAATTCGACATCCAATTTCAGGTTCCGCAGCGCGCGGCGATGGTCGCGATGCTGCATCTGCACCCTTCGTTGGAGCGGTATGTGCGCTCGGGGAACGTGCTGGTGATCGAGCACCTGCAGAGCGGCGCAGATCCGGGATACGGTGAGCTAATCGGAACTCAAGACTATCGCGACAGCTTTGGTAACCGCTGCTCACGCTTCGTCGCGCCGGCAGGACGATTGAGGTTGAGTGGAACGAGCACGATCGACGTGGACGGAATGCCCGATCCGCCAAATGTGGGCGCGCAACAGGCACCGATTGAAGAACTGCCGTCCGAGGTGCTGCGATACCTTCTGCCGAGCCGGTACTGCGAAGTGGATCGGTTTGTGCCCATTGCGCAGGATCTGTTTGGCTGGATGACGCCTGGATGGGAGCGGGCGGTGGCGATCCGCGATTGGGTGCATGAGAAGGTGCGCTTCGACTACCAGATGGCGAGACCGACCAAGACGGCCATGGACGTATTCACCGAGCGCGTTGGAGTGTGTCGCGACTTTCAGCATCTGGCGGTGACGATGTCGCGCTGTCAGAACATTCCGGCGCGCTACGTGACCGGATATCTGGGCGACATTCGCTGGCCTTACACCGGGCCGGGAGATTTCAGCGCGTGGTACGAGGTGTGGCTGGACGGACGCTGGCACACGATGGATGCGCGGCACAATGGTGCGAGGGCAGGGCGCGTGCTGATGGCCATCGGACGCGATGCCGCGGATGTTGCGATGACGACGTCGTTCGGCAATGCGGAGCTGAAGCACTTCTACGTGGAGAGTACCGAAGTTCGCGAGGATGGTTCGGTTGTTCCTCCGTTGGAGCCGAATATGCAGGTCGGCGCGTTTTAGATCGTGATGAACTTTTGCAGGAGGCATTTTTGCGCTCCGGTGGCTGGGCGTTGTTATACCCTTCAGATTACTGACTGAAGAATTGCGCCTGCGCCTCTCCCGGACCAATTGCAGATCATGTCGATAGACTCATCTTCCACTCTCCTTGAGCCGGACATCGAAGCACGCGCCATCTCCACGGTGCGGCCGAAGACTTCCGTGGGCGGAATGAAGCGGGTGGAAGCGGTGTTGCTGCTGGTTGCGGCGGTCTTTTTTGTGCTGCACTTTGTCCATCTTAGAGCCGACTTTCCCAATCATTCCGCGTGGATGGACTGGTCGAAATATACGGATGAAGGCTGGTACGGCGATGCGGCGATTCGGCACTACCAACTGGGGCACTGGAACGTTCCTGGCGACTTCAATCCCGCGGCGGCGCTGCCGGTGTGGCCGGCGATGGAGATGGTGCTGTTTCGCATGACCGGAGTGAGTTTGGCGGCGGCTCGCGCGCTTACGGTGGCGGTCTTCGGGCTGATTCTGTTGTGCTGCTACTTGTTGGTCCGGCGCTGGTCGCGGGATGAAGCCGAAACGCGACTGGGCGGCGCGATTGCAGTGCTCCTGCTTGCCGTCAGTCCTTTCTGCTTTGTGTTCATGCGGCTGGCGATCCTGGAGCCGGTATTGATCCTCTGGACGCTCGCGGCGCTGCTGGCAGGATCGGAGGCGGGCGCGGCAAGTGCGGCTGCGGCCGCCGGCGATGGCGCGGGCAGGCGGCCGACCTTGCGCTGGATCGCGTGGGCGGTCGCGCTTGGCTTGCTTCTGCCGCTGATCGTGCTCACCAAGACGACGGGCGTTTTTCTGTTTCCCGCGCTGCTCTGGATGCTGTGGGCGTCGAGCGGCTACCGAGTGAAGCCATTTCTGAGTACGGCGGCGATTGCCGGGGGCGTTGGCGTCGCGGTGTGGGGCGGATATTACGGGCTGTTCGTGCGACCTCGATATCTGGTGGATTACCGTTATCTGTTCAGCGCGAATGCCTATACCGGAGTTACATTCGGCACGCTTGGATCGGTGCTCGGCGACACGATCCGCGACGGGACCTGGATCGGCGAGACACTGTTCGTGCTTGGGCTGATCGCGGCGATCGGCACAGTTGCAGGGATATGCGTTCGACGCTTCCGGAGTAATCCGCTGGCGATTGCGCTGGTGCTTTGGATCTTCGGATACGCGGCGTTCCTGGCGTATCACGACAATCTTCAGCCGCGATACTATCTTGTGCTCGCGGTACCGCTGACGATGCTGGTTGCGGTCTGCTTCGATGCGGTGCTGAGGAGCGTAATCGGAACAGGGAACAGGATACTGAAGAGCGCGTGGCTGGTTCGGCTGACGGCAGCCGCCGGCGGTGCGGCGCTGATCTTCGTGGCAGCGGCCGGTGGCTGGTGGACGATCTATTTTGTCAGTCATCCCCAGTACACCTTTCTGAGTGCGGTGAACCAGGTGCGCGATGCGGTGGAGCGGGAGCGCGCGGCGCATCCCGACCACTCCCGGCTGGTGCTGTCGATCAGCGGCTCGGACATTTCGCTGATGACTGGGCTGCCGTCGATCTGCGACGACTTCGGCACGATGGAGCTTCCACAGCGCGTCGCGCAGTATAAGCCGGGCTGGTTTGCGGCCTGGAACGATGTCGAAGACGACAAGATGGAGGCGCTGGCGCCGCTGTACCGGTTGGAGCGGGTGGCGACGATTCCGGCGTTCGACGACCCGGAACGGAATCTCCTGATCCTGTACCGGCTCGATCCGGTGAGCTCGCCGGGCCGGCTGGGAAGCGTGCGGCGGAAGCGTGCGGCGACGTTCCATGACGGCTCAGCGACGGCTGCGGGTAAAGGCGGGCGAGCAGCCGAGTGCGACACAGTTGAAGCACTAGTGGCGGTAAACGTGACGTCGACGGCATGGTACCCCCCTCCCCCCTTTTATTGCAAAATCTTCGAAACAAATGACTTAACCGTGGTACAGAATTGCAAGCTATTGATTCAACAGACGTTATTTTCTAAGTATATCTAGAATCAATGATTTATGTCGGTGTCAGCCGGAAAATCGAGGGCCAGGCATGAAGCCGCGCTCCTGTATTCCCAAGCTGTCTCCATTCTATCGGGCATTGCACGGGCCGGGTGTGCGCGCGGTCACTTGTCTGCGAGGTGTGTGAGTTTGAAGACCGCAACGGCGTTTAGCAGGAGTTATTCTCATCCCCGATGGCCCAGATATTCTCAATGAGTGACTCGGCCTGATAGCAACAGCGGACAGCTGTCAGGGACTGCAAGGTGCGGTCTGCAGCTCATCACAGTACTCAACAAGATGAACTCGCCGGAAAGGTGCACTCTCGGTATTCGGGGTTAAATGCGCTCGCTTGACGTGCAACGCCGTCCTCTATATAGTACGAAATCGTACTATATGATGACTTCCGCCAAACGAGTGCTACGTCCTTTTCGAGTGCTCTCGCCAATACATCAAGCGAACCGTCAAGCTAGTTTGCACATCGACGGATTGCTTGCAGACTTGTCCGTGACGGCGCAAGAAGGCCAACTGCTTGCGTTTGTGAGCGTCCGAGAAGGCGTGCCGGTGACAGCCATCTATCGCCTCTTGGGGGTGCCGAAATCGACAGTGACCAGCCTATTGAAGCGACTTGAAAAAGCAGGTCTGACGCGCCGCGGTAGCAATCCAGAGGACGCCCGGTCTTGGCTTGTTTTTGCAACATCCAAGGGGCGCAGCATAGGCACTGTTGCACGTGAGCGCGTTCTTGATCTCGAGCGGCGGATCCAGGCGCACCTCGCTCAGGCCGATCTGGACGCACTCGCCCGAATTGTGAATGCAGTAACAGCGGAAACTGGGATTGACTTACCCGCCGAGGCACCTCGGCGGCGAAATTCTCAAGGAGGACGATGATGGACCCGCAGGTATTGGCTTTTCAGTTCGGAGTTGGCGCATTCGTGCTCGAGCGCAACCTTGCAGGTGTGACAAATGAGGAGAGCTTACGGCCGCCAAAGCCGAGCGGCAACACGATGAACTGGATTGTTGGACATGTCGTTCGAACGCGAAACCAGGCGTTAGGTCTGCTTGGCGAAAAGCCACCCTTCGATGACGATGATTTCGCGGCGTACGGTGCAGGTGGCTCGATTAATGGGGAGACACTCCCACTTGATGAATTGAGGCGTCGGTTCGACGGGCTCGGGCCCATGCTGGATGGCGCGTTGAAACGAACCTCGCCAAAGCATTTGTCGGAAGCGGCACCATTCAGCCCAACCGGCAACCCGCATGAGACGGTGGGCACGCTATTGGCGAGCATCGCGTTTCATGAGGCGTATCACCTTGGCCAGACCGGATTGTCGCGTCGCCTCCTCGGGAAGCCCGGAGCACTGCTGGCACCGGGTGAGGCGGGACATTCTGAGCGCTCCTGAGGCGTGCGCTTCCTCCGTGACGAGGTTCAGTTTTGAGGAGCTTCCGGTGTAAGTCTCAGCTTATGTGTTCAGAAAGATAACGAGGATGGAAATCAGTCATCTTTCCGCCATGGCACAAGTGATTCTCCGAGGTCGAGGCTTACTTTCGCTGCAGACATTCTGCGGGGATTTGCCTGAGGTCAGGTTCGAACTTAAGCCGCCGAACACTCTAAACGAGCGCGAAATCGCCGAGGCACTCATCGAGGAACCGATTAGTGTCGACAAGCTCAATGCAGTTGATGTTTATTACCCATAGAAGTGTGGCAAATCGACCCCTCCCTACACAGGTTCGGAGTTCGGAGCATCGAGGAAATGTTGAAACTTCTCGATGAACTGGGAACATGCAGTCCGTCCACTAGAGCGTGGTGTACGTGGATCGATACTGGCATGGTGAAGCGGCCGTTGGCCTCAGTGATTTTGCCAAACGTGATGCGGGGTGCGGAATCTTCGCGGGAAAAGTCACGCGCATGCGAAATAGATGTGAAGTCGAACCGCGGAAGAACTGAAACGGATCAGGTTGGCCTCCGGATAGCGCTCGATGTCATCTCGCTGACGCACTCGGTCGAGTTCAACGGTCGCCTCGCGCACGAACTCGTTGATGCGGTCAAAGAATTGATAATGTCCCATGCCAATGGTGCCGTTCGCGCGGCCTACAGCGCTGCCGCCATTGATCTGTTCGTACCGCCAGACAATGCCGTCGATCACACGTGTCCTGAAGCTTTCAACTTGATGTGCTGCCACGAGAGAGCGGTGCAGGAGCGACAAAAAGACTGAGATGCGGCGTTCCTTGGCGTAACGATAGGTCGCTGTGCAGTCAACGCGGAGGCAGACGCCGTGATAGGGTTCGGTGAAATTCTTGAAGAAGTTAAAGATCGCGCGGCGCTCCCACGTTTCCAGGTCGATCTGATCTCTACTGCCAACCACAATTTCTTGCATCCTCATATGCTAAATCGAAGAGGCTTTCCCGTTGTTGCTGACGACGCGCACGCTTCCGGTACCAATCCGCAAAGCCCCGCTTTGGCCTTGGTTCAATGAGCACGCTGCCCTGAAGTCAACAGTTGAGAATCAAAGTTACCGAAAGTCGAACTTCCTAGCTTTAGACACGGAAGTCTCCCGGCTGAAGGCCGCTGATCATTTCCGTTTGGAATGTCCAGGCAGTGCGACGTGCTGGCGATCTCCGCCAGCACCGCACCGATTGAACCCGAGTTTCCCGAGCTGATCACTTCCTAACTCCCTCGGAATATCCAGAGAAATACCCGGTCGGTGGCGGCGTACTTCCATCACGGACCTTAAGCACTCCTACTAGCCGGGTTTTGAAGATTTGTCCGACATCTCCCAGTTCGTATTCTGTTCCGTCGAGCCAGAAAGGCTGGGTGGAGGTGATCGTGTTTGAATTCACCACGGTAAATGTCTTCTCGAACGTGTCAACGATCACTTGTTGATGGATCACGGAAGTCTGGATTGGCGTGCCCGAGCGGAAGGAATCGGGGGAGCCGAAGCCGGCGGGTGAAGAGTTCAGGTACAGGGTGGTCGTTCCCTCGCGCACAATAATTGTCAAAGGGCCATTCGTGGTTACTCGCAGGTTCACGACTTCGGTATAGAAGGTGAAACGAGCGGTGGATTCGTTTTGATCTGCGGCGGCGTCGGTAGAGAAGGCATTGCCGATCCCGGCAACTCTGGCAGCATACCCAAACTGCACCGAGTTCGGTCCCGAGTTGTTCACCTGGCCAACCGCCTCAAGGATGATCTGGCTGGAGTTGAATGGTATTTCGGTTGGCTGACTGGCAAGGCAGGGGCAAACACATATAGTGAGCGCGAGAAGAGGGCTGATTGCTTTGGCTGATAGCATGGTGTCTCCTTATGCCGCGACTGTGCGGCTGGGGGGTGTTATCTATCCGCCGAGAAGACAACGCAATAGACGGGGGCTATCCATTTTCTATCCATGTAAGATCAATACAATCAGATGATTAGAGCCTTATATTTCTGGCCTCCTGGCGCATGGTAGACTCCGCTCCAAAGTTTCCGTTGAGGTTTGTGCGATCGAAACACCGACTCCAATCGCGAAAATCTTCCGCTTCGGCACGTTCGAGGTGTCCGCCGATAGCGGAGAGCTTCACCGCGCCGGAGCGCGAGTTCGGATCCAGCCCCAGCCGTTCGCTGTATTACTCATGCTGCTGGAACGGCCAGGTGAGGTGGTGACCCGAGAAGAGTTACACCAGGGTCTATGGCCCGACGCGACCCATGGAGATTTCGATCAAGGGCTGAACATCGCAGTGAAGAAATTGCGCGAGACTCTCCGCGACTCGGCTGAGGCTCCACGCTTCATCGAAACTCTGCCCAGAAGGGGATACCGATTTCTCGCACCCGTGACAGATGTTTCGTCCAACGGATCAGGTGGAACACCGACTGCCGAGGTGGTCAGACGCTCGCAGACGAGGCGTTCGCACGCGATTGGTTGGCTAGTTGTCGTTATTGCACTGGTCTTGATCGCTGCCGGCGCGACATATCGAATGATGTCTCGTCCGGCCACCCAGCTGAGCCTGGGAACGCTCGCAGTGCTTCCATTCGACAACCTCTCTGGCGATCCGCAGCAAGATTTCTTTGCTGCAGGAATTACGGATGAGATCATCACTGACGTCGCCAAGATCAGTAAGCTGAATGTCATTTCCCGTACATCAGTCGTTCGATTCAAGGAAAAGGAAAAGCCGCTCAAGCAGATCGCAGCCGAGCTTGGGGCTGACTACATCGTCGAGGGCACGGTGAAGCGAGATGGGACGCGCGTGCGCGTGACGGTCCAGTTTATTGATGCCAAGCAAGACCGACACCTCTGGGTTGAACAATACGATCGAGACCTTAACGAAGTTCTCGGAATGCAGACCGAGATCGCCTATATGATCGCTCGTCAAGTAGAGACTCAAATTCAGATCAAGGCAGGACCGAGCAAGAGCATAAGGCCGGATGCCTATGAAGCCTACTTAAGAGGGCGCTCCGCCTGGAATCAGCGAGACGAAGCCGGACTGCTGGAGAGCATTGCACAATACCAGAAGGCGATTCAGATCGATCCATATTTTGCAAGGGCATATGCTGGGCTGGCCGATTCGTATACGACACTGGGTTACTTGAGCGATCTCGCTCCGCAGGCGTCTTTCCCTTTAGCGCGCGTTGCAGCCGAGAAAGCAATACAAATCGACAGTTCGGATGCAGAGGCTCATGCGTCGTTGGCCTACGTGAAGTTTTACTACGATTGGGACTGGAGCGGCTCAGAGAGGGAGTTCAGACGCGCTATCGAGCTCTCTCCTAATTACGCGACGGGACATCACTGGTATAGCGTTTACCTCACCGCGATGGGTCGCTTTGCCGAGGCGCGCGTGGAGATTGAACAAGCGCGAAGACTTGATCCGCTATCTCTCGCCATACAGACGGATATCGGATTCGAGGCGTTCTACTCGAGCGACTACGAACGAGCGGAAAGACAGTTGAAGTCGGTCCTTGAGATGGATCCACATTTTGCCTTGGCTCGGCTTTGGCTGGGTCGAACCTATCAAGCCACCGGGCGATTTGAAGAGGCGCTCGTGGAGTATCAGAATGCAGAGAGTGGGCTAAAACAATGGCCCGTTGCAGCAGCGGCACTTGGGAATGCATACGGGAAGGCGGGCCATCACGCCAAAGCTGAGCGGATCACGAGAGAACTGCGGGAATTGTCGAAAGAGCGATATGTAACCGCCTACGGTATGGCTATTGTGGCCGCCGGGCTCGACAAACGCGACCCGGCGATTGCGCTTCTTGAGCAGGGATTCCGCGAAAAGACGCATTGGCTCGTCTGGTTGAGACTTGACCAACGGTGGTATAAGGTACGCGATGATGAACGCTTTCGCCAGATGGTCCAGAGAATGAATTTCCCATCGAGTTCATAAACCCAACAGCGTAACTAGGGGGTATCGACATATAGTCTTTGCTGCACTGGTTTGATTTGTTGAAGTGTAGATGTGGCGAGTCGATACGAGTTGAGCGAAGTACAGTGGAAGCGGATCAAGGACACGCTTCCTGGGCGTTTGGAGCATGTTGGCCGGACTGCGGCGGACAATCGAGTTTTCGTCAACGGAGTGCTTTGGGTTTTGCGCTCCGGTGCTCGCTGGCACGATCTGCCGGAGCGCTACGGCAAGTATAAGAGCGTGCATAAACGGTTCATGCGCTGGGCCGAGTCCGGGGTGTGGGATCGCATCTTCGCCGACTTGGTGAAGGATAAAAAGAACCTTTACCTGATGCTCGATTCAACCATCGTACGAGCCCACCAGCAGGCGGCCACGGGCCGCAAAAAGGGGGCTCCGGGGACAAGGCTCTGGGGCGTTCCCGAGGTGGACTGACGACGAAAGTCCATCTGCTGACAGAGGAAAACGGCCTGCCGGTCTGCTTCCGGCTCTCTGCCGGCCAGCGCAGCGATTACACCGAAGCGGTGAACCTGCTGGGCGATCGCCGGGCTGAAGCCGTGCTCGCCGACAAAGGTTACGACAGCCGCGAACTGGTCGCCCACATCGAAGCCATGGGCGGCAAACCCGTCATCCCGTCCAAGCGCAACCGCACCGTCCAACGAACCTATGACCGCGATCTATACAAGCTGCGCAACCGGATAGAACGTTGCTTCAACCGCCTCAAACGGTTCCGGCGATTCGCCACACGCTACTGCAAGACCGTACACGCCTTCGCAGCCTTCGTCAGCCTCGCTTGTTCCTGGCTCCATCTTGAGCTATATGTCGATACGCCCTAATTGAAACGGGCGACGCGGCTGGGCATGGCTTAACTCGGGCGCGCGGTGGGCAACGGCCATCACGTGAGCCCTTTTGCGAACTTGTCCGGTGTTGCGCGAGGGAGCACAGTATTCCTGCCGTTAGACCTCAATGAGAGCATCATCGTCGAGGCACTTTTCCAGCCGCGACAGCTCTGGAAACGCGGTTTGCCATGTTCTCGCCAATCGACACCTTGCCCCTTACTGGCCGGTCCGGACCCACACAGGCTTGTTCCAAAAGGCTGACCGCCGAGGTCTCCGAAGGCCGCTGAAATCAGATGATCGCATGAAATGCGTAGCAATGTTCCATAAGCTGTGGGTTGCGAAACAGGTCTACGCCGAACAATGCGCCAAGCAACTGCCTGCCAAGACCAGAAACAACGGGGGGGAACTATTCTCTCTTCGGCTCGCGTGACTGCTGTATTGATCAATCATGATTCGCAGGCAGAGGGCCACGCAGGCGGATCCACTCGAGAGTGGGAGATCATTCGAGTATCATAAATGCCGATGGATTTGCGAAAAGATCATGTTTCCGCCTGTAACTTTTTCGTGGGAAGTCTCACCGCGGAAGTTCGTAGGCTCTCAACGACGAAGGACAGATCATGAGTCGCAAAAGAGCAACTGCAAAGGGTGTACGACTACTGCTTGTGGTTGCCTCTACCTTGTTCTGCACCGTTGTCCCCGCCAGCGCTCAGTGGAAGTTGGTTTGGAGCGACGAATTCGCCGGTTCCGCCGGGTCAGCTCCAAGCGACGCCAAGTGGGTATACGAGTCTGGCAATCACAATGGCTGGGGCAATAACGAGAAGGAGTTCTACTGTCAGCCCGGTTTATCCGGACAAGGCAACTGTGACGTTCAAGACCCGAACATCAAGCTGGATGGTAAGGGAAACCTGGTGATTGAGGCGCGAAAAGAACAGGCCAACGGCGCGTGGACCTCTGGCCGCATGAAGACCAAAGGTTTGTTCAGTCAGCAGTACGGCCGATTCGAAGCCAGAATGAAACTCCCCAAGGGGCAAGGGCTTTGGCCCGCGTTCTGGTTGCTCGGTGCTGGAGCAAAATCAGATGGCTGGCCTCAGTGCGGCGAAATCGACATCATGGAAAACCTTGGTCATGACCCCTCCAGGGTTCATGGCAGCATGCATGGCCCGGGCTACTCCGGAGCGCACCCCTTGACCTCTTCTTACGTTCTTCCGGGTAATCGCACGTTTGCTGATGACTTCCATGTTTTTGCCGTCGAATGGGAGCCCAACGTGGTTCGCTTCTACGTAGATGATGTGCTCTACGAGACGCAGACGCCCAAGAACATCCCCGCTGGTACACAGTGGGTCTATGACCATCCGTTCTACATCCTTCTCAACCTCGCGGTTGGCGGCAACTGGCCGAAGGATCCCGACGGCACAACAGTCTCGCCGTCGTCCATGCTCGTCGATTACGTTCGCGTCTATACGCGAGATGACGTGCCGCGCTGAGTAGTTCTGGGCGGCACGTCAGTCGATGGGTCATCCCAACCGAATCAGCGCTGCTGAGTAACCTGCGATGCGCACGTTCAGCCTGCCACCCTTTGCCTTCAGCCGTTCGCCAGCCAACGGACAGAAGTGTCCATCGCTTCCTAGCGCCGCTCCCGCAAAAGTAACCCCGAGTTTGCTGTCGATCGCCGGAGCCTCAAGCCGCTCTACCGTAGCCCCGTTCAAACTGCCAGACGTCTTCGTAAGAGTCACCTCAACGTCGCGGGAGTCCTTATTGAAGAGAACAGCGAGTCCGGAGGCGGCATCGCCTGTCGCGTAGGCCGTGAGGTTTACCCCCTGCGCATCGAGCGTCGTGCGGTGCAAAGTGCGTCCTGCAAATTGCTGCGCCAGCATAAGGCCGTAAAACTCCGGCCGCACCACAAAGCCCTTTCCGATGGATCCAACAATCGGCGAGTAAAAGCCGTTTGCGCCTCCATGCAGATTGACGCCCGCGCAGCCCAGCGCCGCGAGTTGCATACAGAAGTCGCCCGCCCAGAGCGCAGAGCCGAACGTGTCGCTGACTCCCGGCTTGCCTGCGTTGTAGCATGAATTCCCTTCCGACATGCGAAACGGCAGACCGGCGGCCCTGGCCAAATCCAACGGCGTCCGACAGGAGCTATTGAACCGCTGACCAGGGTGAAGCAGCAGATCGGTATTCATCAGGGGATCGGACGGTGGACCCTCCGGATAGTAATGGCTCGTCGCCAGCACTACCTCCTTCGGAAAGTCCTGCACAAATTGCTTGACCCAGTCCGGATTCCACGCCGTGTCGGGTCCGGCTACCGCAACGCCTGGCAGCTTGTCATTAAACGCGGCTCGGAACGTCTTCCATTTAGCAAGGAACTCATCGTAGCCCCAAGGCTTGTCGCCCAGGTCACGATGCCGGAAGAGATCCGGCTCGTTGCCGAACTGCACGCACATGAGTTGCGGTCCCAGAGTCCTGGTCACGAAGCTGCCCTCGGCGAGCGCCTGTTCCACCGTGCCACCACCAAGGTTCAGGCCATAGATGCAGCGCCAGCCAGTTGCCTCTAGAAAGTCCCTCAGATTCCGGATTGAGAGCGGTGTAATGGTGAATGTGCGCGGCTCGCGATGACCGGGATCGGGTCCCACCAGACCATCCACCTCAGGTGGAGTTGCTGGTTCCGTGTCGGACCAGGCGGTGAACTCGCTCAGGTTCCCGCCCAGACGGAGGACTCCTGCTGGACTTAGCCTGCGGAATATCTCGATAAGTTGAGTATTTTGCGCCGAGAAAAATGCCGGGTAGGCGAGCTGACCGCTCTCGTAACTCAGGCCCATGAAATCGACGGGGACTTTTGCGAGACGCGTCGCAGGATCGATAGTCAGGGAAACCTGAAGCACTTTGGGCTGCGCCATCAAGTTATGCCGAGTACTGAGTGCGGTTGCCCCGACAGCGGCAGTAATGGAGCAGAATTCTCTTCTGGACAGTGATTTCATAACGATCTTCAGGTCTCTTTTTCTTTGTGGGCCCGATACAGACTTGCCTGCGAGCTCGCCGGAATAAACTTTGAGTGGAGAAAAGCTCTTCGCGCCCAGCGCTTCAGGCGGACACAAGAGTCGTGCCCGCCGAAAGGCTGAACGGATTGCTAAAAGTAGAGCTTCCCGGCTAGTTCTATCAGACGCGGACTATTGACGGCTGTCAGGTTCGCAGATCCGCTCAATTTGCCGAAATAACTACTGTTTGGGTCCGTACTAATGTTGCCGAACTGTGGGTGATTCAAAAGGTTAGTTGCATCGATGCGAAGCTGGAAGCGGAAGGTTTCGGTGAAGTTGAAATTCTTGCGCAGACCCGCCGTGACCGTGTTGGTGGGGGGATTTCTGATATCGCCAAACGTTTGCGGATAAAGCGTGTTGCGAACGGTGAAATCGTTGTAAATCCCGTTCTTCGCGGTGTCGGTGGCAGTGGGGACGTAGTTGTAACCCGGCATTGCCGTGACCCCCGTCCAGGTTGGGTATGCCTGGAGAGTTGCAATTGGGGTGCTCTTGTTCGGATACGCAGCAAAGGCCGTGGTGTCGAAGTAAGTGCCCGTTCTGCCCTTGGCGACGTTGGTATTGGGCGAAGGATCGCCGCGATAGAAGGAACTGTTTGTCGGCATAACCAGCGGCGTCCCAGACTGGAAGTTATAGATACCTGTGACCTCCCAACCTCCCACCAACTGTTCCATGGCACGATTGGAACCCTTCAGGAAGAGCTTGCCCTTGCCGAATGGAAGTTCGTAGATCGGTGTCACAGTGTAGTGGAACCGTACGTCGTTACTGTAGATCTGACGCGGGAGGTAGAGAGAGATGCTGGTGTTGCCGAGGTAGAAATCCTGGGTGTAGTTGCGACCCCAGGTAAATGCCTGCAGCAAGCTGAAGCCGTTCGAGTAACGCCGCTCCACTTTGGTGAGTAGAGCGTAATAGGTAGCCTTTCCGCCACTGGTTGTCACTGGAATGTCGTTGTTAACCAGAGGATTGGGGCGGAGGAGTTGCGACGCATTCACCGTGTTTGCGGTATAGATGCCGGAGGTGGTAGGAATTCCAGCGACACCCTTATAGGGGTTGGTTACCGAGGTGTTGCCTGAGAGCGTATCCAGCGGACGGCCCTTCGAATCGAATTGCGGACCGAAGGCGGCGAGATAGGCGTTGGTTTGAATCGGGTTGGTTGGCATTGCCATCGCCAGTCCGTGGGTTCGATTGTAAGTTCCGCCAATTTCGAACAGGAACTTATGAACTTGCTGCTGAAGACTTGCGCTTGCCTCGTCGACGTAAACGCGGCCGTAGTGGGGGTCGGTGTAGCCGCCCACCGAACCGACGTTGGTCTGTTCTGCGAGCAAATTGCCCGTCGGCTGTGTCAAGCCGTCCGGATACGGATTGAGCAGTGTGGAGACACTTCCGGTGGTTGGATTGGTGTAGGGATGGTACCAGTTGTCACTGGTCGCGGTGTAGTTGGTGGTGGCGCTGAAGCCGCTCTGGCTTGCGGTATCGAAGTTCGCCTGAGCGAACCGCCCTAGACCTCCACGGAAGACCGTATCGGGATGAAGCCGATAGGCGAAGCCTATGCGCGGCTGCAAGTAGAGGTATCTGGGGTTATAGACTGTATTGGGCGTATCGTGCACGCCCGCATAGTCGATGGCGCCTGTTGAAACGAAGGTGCCGGCATTCGGCCGATAGGTTTGCAGCAGGTTCACCCCGATGTTGGTCGAGGTTGCGCCGATCAGTGAGGCATAGCTCGCTTGCGACGGTGTGGTCACGGCTGTCTGGACGTAGGTCGGGTCGTAGCGCGTGTAGACCTTGTTGTGTCGCTCCGACACGCCCGTCTGGTAATCCCAGCGCAAACCGAAGTCCAGCGTCAGTGTAGAGGATACGCGCCAGTCATCCTGGAAGTAGGCCGCCGCGTAGTGCTGCGACCAGAACGCCGTTGCGTTTACTCCGATGGACCCGGAAACGGGTAGTCCCAGCAGAAATTGAGCGATATTCGACCCATTTCCCTGGCTGGCGCCACAGTTGCCGACTGGATTCAGGCATGTCCAGGAATCGGAGCTGGTATTGCTAGCGCTGCCAAAGCTGAAACTGCCGGCAGACGCGCCGAGACCGCCGCCCCCTTGCTGCTGGATCAAGTGCTCGAAACCGTACTTGAAAGTATGGCTGCGGTACGTTTGGGTCAAGCTCGCGTCGATGGTCTGGAACGTATCGATGCCATAGGAACCGCCGTTGCTGGTCCCAAGGCCGCCCTGCTCGGCGCCGTTCACCACCCCCGTGAATAGAGGAATGCCCTGGAGCGGCATCTGGCTGATGTAGTTGCTCGACAGCCCCAGCGTGGAGGCATTGAGATTCGCGGAGCCGGAGAAGGCGTTTTGATAGTTGTTCAGGACGTTGTACTTCAAATCCAAAATCATGCGGGGGTTCAGGACGATGTTGTGATCCAGGGTGAAGGTCTCCTCCTTGCGCGCCTGGTCGAAACTGTTCAGCACGTCATTGGCGAATCCGCCGAACGGGTTGAAACTTACTTCCTTGAAGTGATTGCGGCTGATATTTGCGTAGGAGTGATTGGAGTTGTTCCAGGCGTGATCGAGCCGGATCATGTAACCGCCGTAAATGTCGCGCTGCACTTCTTTTTTCACGAAGTTGTTCGCATCGGAGGAGATGTTCAGGTCGGGCGCCCTGTCCGGCATCGGTATCAACGCCATAATTGCGGTGGCGAAGGGTGAGATGCGAGCGGACGGAATCAGGTTCCCGGCGAAAGCACTACGGTTGCCGGTGGTCGTATTGATTGTTGCGGGATCATACACCGTGAAAGCCTGGGTGGCTGGAATCGGAGTCTTCGTAGTGGTGCAAGGGCCGTTCCCGTATATGATGCCGTTCGTGACCTGGCATGTCTGACTGAAGTCGCCCTTCCGCTCCAACGCGGAAGGAACGGTCATGAAGCCGCTATTGACTGGGGCGTTATTGTGGATCCCAGCATACGAGAAGAAGAAGAATGTCTTCCTTTTGCGCCCGTCGTATACATGCGGAATCCAAACCGGTCCTCCGATCGTCCCGCCGTATTGGTTGGTGTGGACGGCGGGTGCCCCAGCCGTCGAGCCCCAGACCCGCGCATTCAGGAAGTTGTTCTGGTTGTACTCGTACAGGCTGCCATGGAAGTCTTTGGTTCCCGTCTTGCTCACCATGCTCAGCGTGGCGCCGCTTTGCCTCCCAATGGAGGCATCATAGGCATTCGAGACCATACGGAATTCGGAGATCGCGTCTTGCGGCGGTATGAAGGCAACCGTGCCATTGGCGTTTGAGTCGTACGCGCCATCCAACTGGTACTGTTGGGCGTAGTAACTGTTCTGCGCGCCGCCGCCGGCGAGGGGGCCGCTGCCATTGGCTTCTACACCGGAGGCTCCGAGATTCGACCAAAGGTACACCCCGCCGCTGACACCATTGCCGACCACGCTGCCCGGGGTTAGGCCGGCCAGTAGAGTCGGCACCTGGCTCAGCGAGGGCAACTCCTCCAGTTCCTTGGTGGTAATAACCGTGCCGGACACAGCCGCCGTCGTGTCGATGAGAGGAGCTTCGGCGCTCACATCGACGGTTTCGGTAACAGTTCCAATTTTGAGTTGCACGTCAAACGTCTTTTCGTCACCGACCTGTAATTCAACTGGCAGGTGTGCCGCACCCTTGAATCCCGGCGCTTTCACCATGAAGGTGTAGTGCCCTGGGTTGAGGAACTGGATCAGCCATTCACCGGCATTGTTCGTCGTGGTGGTCTGGGTCACGCCTGTTTCGATCGAGGTGACGGTTACGCTGGCTGCCGGTATCACAGCCTTCTCCGGGTCGGTGACCCTACCGCCTAATTTAGCTCTCGACTCCTGGCCGAATCCGTATAGACTCCCCGTGATCAACAGGAGCACGCTGGCGACCAGGGTAAAGACAAATCTCGTTGTGTTTCGCGTCGTATTCATATTCTTCTCCTAAGGCTCAGCGGACTGGAGCGGTGTAACAAAGGCTTCGGCCGTCGCACTGCGGGTTCGTTGTTTTCGGACAGGCTAGCGTCCCGAACGAGGGCTGTAAATTGCGACGCCCAACACTATTGGTCGCTTAGGAACTCTGTCTTGTGAATTCCAAGTGAAAGAAGGTTAGGGGCCGTCTGCTCCTCAAGCGTCCGCTGGAAAGAAGCAATGTCTAGCCGCGAAGTCTTGCCATTTCAATGCGTTGAACGCAATGTTAGAGTTTGTTAGAGCACTCGCTAACATTTTTTGTTAGAGTTGGTTAGAGTCTTGGCTCCAGCGCGGGCCAATACGGGATTCGCCTACCGTGCCAACTGTAACCCCTATCGATCTTTTCTAGATTGAAGGCTATCTGGAACGGGGCGTAGAATTGCGCATTGTGGAAGCGACTGAGACGCCCGGGTTTAGCACGCATGCAAGGATTGACACCGACCCAGAGAAGGCAGAGGTCGAGTGGCTCCTGACCTCCGGCGTTCTTGGGCGTGCCATCAATCTTATCCGCGTACTGAAATATATATGTGGAGAGCACTTCCAGGGGCGCGCGGATCAGATAAAGGAATACTCGATCGCAATTGAGGCGCTGGGACGCCGGACCGAGTTCGATCCCCAGACCGACACGATTGTTAGGGTCACCGTTCATGCACTCCGCAAGCGTCTCCTGGAGATCTACCAGCATGAAGGAGCCACGCGCCCTCTCCATCTGGTAATCCCCCCGGGCCGCTATGCGCCTTCATTTCTCCACCGGCAGTCGGAGGGTTCAACCTCTGCAATTGTGTCGGAACCGCCAGCTGCGACGGCCTATGCAGGAGCTAACGAGAGTTCGATTATCGCCATTCCGAAATATGACAGAGCCGCCGAACTCGCTCATGTCCCCTCGCAACCGAAGCCGCACCAGCGCCCCTGGATCGTCATCGGTCTCATCACAGCCATCACTGCAGGATCGGCCTGGATGGCATGGCGCGAGTGGGCGAAAAAGATTCGACCATCGGCCTACTCCGCTCCTACCGCGCCCCCAGCTTCTGCTCTAGTCCGAGCACTGATGGGTACCGACAGCCGCACTTACATCGACCACTCGGGTAACACCTGGGCTACAGGGAACTATTGTCAGGGGGGCACCAACGTTGCTGTGCCTCCCCAACGCATCGAAGGGACTGAGGACGCGCCCCTCTATCTCAGTGGCGTTCGAGGGATTGCTCATTGCGTCTTCCCGGTAAAGCCGGGCTTTCACGAACTTCACTTCTACCTTGCAGAGACATCTGATCTGCAGGTCGCTACCAATGTGGTGACCGTATCCGTCAATGCCGCCCCAGGTATGAACATCGATGTGGTGGACAACGCGGGTGGCGACGACATTGCTACCTCGACTGTGGTGACCGGTGTTGCGCCGGAGAACGACGGCGCGATCCACGTCGACTTCATCAGTGAGGTCTCTCTGCTGAATGCTGTAGAGATTCTGCCGGCACCGTCGGCCAAACTGCTACCGGTGCGCATCGTCGCGAGTTCGAAACCATTCGTGGACAGCGCGAAACAGCTGTGGGCATCAGATCGTTACTTCAGTGGTGGACGTCGCGGTTTGTCGCCAGAGCCGACGAAAACAGAGAATCTTGGGATATATGCGTCGGACCGCATTGGGCGCTTTCGGTACGATATTCCGGCCGTCCCCCTAGCCCGCTACCAGGTGAAACTTTATTTTCGTGAGCCTTGGTTCGGAAAAGAGAACGGCGGCCCCGGAAGTCGTGTTTTCGACGTGGCATGCAACGGTGCGCTGCTTATGAAGAACTTCGACATACTCGCCGAGGGCGGTTCCCAGCCCATCGTCAAAACATTTGAAAATGTACAGGCGAGCGCCAGTGGCCGAATCGAACTTTACTTCATGCCGGTTGTGAATTACCCAGTCGTCAATGCCATCGAAGTACTTGCTTACTGATCGGGATGGAGTGAAATCCCTAACCGGACAAATGGGAACGTGCGCTGAGTCGTTTCGCAACCCACACCTTATGGAACAGCGCTTTTTGAGCTTTTTCGCCCTATTGATTTCATCGGGATACATCCCGCACTTTCGCAGGCCTTGGGGGACAGAAACTGCTGGGTTCTAGAGTGCTTGCTGTGTTTCAAAAGGCTAATCGAGGCGATAGTGTTGAGCAGCCTTTTGGAACGGGTGTGGGAGGTTTCGGCGATGCCTTTGCCATGGTCACTTGAAGCAAAATCGCCAATGCGCTCGTCGATATCAAATAGGTAGAGCGAAGTCGGCATGGCGACCGGAATCTCATGATCGGGTGCCGGATCGCCGATCGCTGTCGCAATCGGCGTTTCACCCGACCAATCGACTAAATGGACCTGTCCACCGGCCTTCCCGGCAACTGACCGGCCATCGAAGACGGCACAGCTATGAGCTGTGAGCTCATCGCAAGCAAATGTGTCGGTCTCCTCGCCGGTATCCAAATCCCAAATCTACCCCTCGGGGCGCCGGGCGTTTCTATTACTGGCCCTATTTCAATTCCTTCGTGATCGCGTCCGCAGCGTTGCCGGCCACGACCCAGCTTGCCGACCCGGCAACGACGGCTTCATCCTCGAACCAGAGAAATCCGAAGTCGTCGATGCACTCCGGAAAATCCGGCTTGATGATGATATATCCCGGAATCACGGCACCCGGAATGTAAGCGTTGTCGGCGCGATTGTTGCTGTATGTCTTCGTCTTCGAGACCGAACCAACGCCAGCCACATACGAAGTGCTGGATACCGGGTGCGTGCCGAGAATGTAATCGACGGCGCGGAGTGTATATTCGGGGCCCACAAGATCCGGAAAGGTCTTATGCAGGAAGTACATCCGGATAGCCATGTCGACCACGGCGCCCGATCCACCCCAGGTGCCCAGGCTCGGGGGCACGCCGAACGGGGTGTCGTCCAGTTGCTTGTCCACACCCGCCATGTATGTCTTCACGGCTTCCCGCATTTGATCTTTCGCGCCGGCGTCCAGATAAGGCAATGCCCGGACTGCCGTCCAACCACGGAAACCCATCTGCTGCGGCGTGATCATCTGAGGGAACAACTCCTTCAAGCGGGATTTGTAGGGCTCGGCGCCATTCGTGGCAATGGTCAATTCCAGAGCCGCAGCCCAGTCCTGTCCGACGCCAAAGCCGCCACGGCCGAAGCCGGCCGGAGGAGCTGTTTGCGCGCTAGCCGTGCCGGAACTTGCCGGAGCGCCAGACACCGCACCCTGAGACGCAGCCGGCACGCCACCTCGGGGAGCACCTGCCGGAGCCGCTCCGCCGAAGCCCCCGCCCTGATTTTGCGTTGGGTGAGCCTTCTCATCGTTCCATGCTTTGATCGCGGTCTCCAGGCAGTCTTTCGCTAAGACGTCGTCCCAGCCTTTCAGTACGTCGGCCGCTGCAGCCAGGGCCGCGATGGCGTTCCACTCCAAAGGCGCGTTCGTAGTGGAGAAAATCCAGCGGTCGTCCGGCTTGCCAGAGTATTCGCCCTTCACTTCGTTCGGACCGAGCTTCGGGTCATAGATGAGGCCGTCGGTCTTCGACGCTCCGTCGCCCAGGTGCGTATATTGGCGCAGATCCGGTTCATGAGTGCCGCGGATAGCGTGGCCGATATTGTGGAACTGCGCCAGGATGAGCAGTGCGCCGTGCTTGACTTGCTCCACCGTATCCGGCACGCCATCGGGACGGTGCATCTCCACTTCACGCGTGCGTTCATCCACCGTAAGCTCGTCGTACTTGAGATCGAATGCGCGATACGCCAGAGCCAGACTCTGAATCACGCTCAGTTGCGCAGGCTCCTCCAGGTCGAAGTCGCCGGCATCAAACCAGCCGCCCACATTCATCCCAGGAATGTGATCGCCGCCTTTGAACTTTCCGTCCGTTGCCGTCGTCTGATTCCAGCCGTCGAATTGCTGCCCAACCACAGGCGCCAGACGGCCATCATCCAGGTGCGAAGCCCCGTGCCACACGCGGTAGCCCTCGCGAACGGAGACATGATCCATCTGCTCCGCAATGTGATGGTCCAGGCTGTCCTGCCAGATGTGAGCGTAAGCGTCTTTGGCTATGGGAAAGGGCGCAGTACGCTGGTCGGCGTACTCGATTACATAGAGGCCGGGGTCCTTGACCGGGGTGAAGTCAAACTTCGAATAGACATATCGCAGCCAGGGCGTTGAAGGCGTGATCGGGCCCTCGAACGCCTGCTTGTACGATCCGTCCTCCATCAGGCGCAGCACGTTGGCCGTCTTCGGGCCGTTGTACTTCGGATCGAGTTCGAGTACCGCCACCTTGGAGAATTCCGGAGCATAACCGACCTGGCTGTGCGCGATCATCGGCGGCCGCGTCCAGTTCGGAATCACGTCCGGCCGGATGTGCCACACGATGGCGCCGGAAGTCTTGCCCGAAGGAATCAGCGAACGCAACACGAACCAGCCGTTCTGCGCGCGGTTGCGTCCATCGAACAGCATCAGGTCGGCCGTATCGGACTTAACGTTAACCCGGGCCAGCGCGTCGTCAACCCCAAGGGTGATGCTCTTGCCCTCGGCGAACGGCAGCGGCTGCGTGTATCCCTTGGCCTTATCCCAGTCCTCCAGGTAGTACGTCTTCTTCGGCTCATCCGGCAGCGGCAACACCTTGACCATCGGATCGTTCGGCGTTCGCGGAAAGAGGCCGGCTTTGGTTCCATCCACCAGGTAAGTCTTGCCCATGTAAATAGAGGGCAGGAACTCCAGGTTGAAGCCCGCTCGCCCGGCCAGTTTCTCCGGTAGTGGCTTGTCGAGATTGATGCTGACCTTCACGCCACCTGGTTCCGCTGCGACCTCCAGGGTGTAGCTGAGATCAAAGGCCGGGAAAGCGAGGTTGGCGGTGAGCCGGTTGTTCGCCTTATCGGCTTGGCGGCCTTTGAGAGTCGCCACCAGGTCCCACTGCTCGGGCGTCGGCATCAGGCGCACGTCGCCGTTGGTGGCAATTCGCTGGCCGTGAAGAATCATCTCCATGGCCGTGTTCTTTTGGTCTACGAAAACGGGGTGATACGTGCTGTCGTAGAGAAATACACTAAAACCTTGAGTATCGAGGTAATTCTTGTCGGTCACTACCGGGACCATCGCATCTCCAGATATCTGCTTCTGAGCCGATGCTGTGGCGGACGTTGCCAACATGGTCAGAAGCAACATCAGCGAGAGGGAGGCTTCGGCTAAATTGAACCTGCGGAGTATAGGCATATATTGTTCCGTCCTCGTACATTACCTCGTGCCAAATTGGAGTTTGGACTCACTGGCCGATTTATTTGGCATAGACAACTATTTAGGTTATCGATGGGCATCCACTCTAATACAGCCGTATTTCCTTATGCAACCGTGTCTTAACCCCCTCGCTCCTGCAAAGAATAACGTTACATTTCAGATCGCATTAGTTTGAGTTGCCTAACATAGGCCTGTCGTACAGAAATACGCTAAAACCTTGAGTATCGAGGTAATTTTTATCGGTCACCGTCATGGGGAAATCGGCGCCGAACAGGCTTTGACAGGAAGGTCTCGGGGCCATCAGGAGAAACACGCTGATTGGTTCCGAGTTGGCGACCATGCACCCAGCATTGTTTTTGCAAACGAGCGGGCCGTTAGGCACTCAAGCACTAGAATGTGAGACGAAAGGACGTTAAATGCGGAAATCTCTTCTAGTGGCCTTGTCTTTATGCCTGCTGAGTTGTCGAGGATGGAGCGCACAGCAGTCTTCGGCGCCGCCTGAGGTCGGGCTTTCGATTGCGCCCACGAACGATCCCTACGTGTTCGCGGTCTCGTTGCGTAATGTGAGCGTGCATAGCCTGAGCATAGTGCTGGGAACAGGAAGTGGCGTGGACGGGAACAAAATGGTTCAAATCGTACGCTACACGCTTAGCAAGAGCGACGGAGAGCAGCTTGACTTCGAGGACTTTGGATTGCCGAGTAGTGGACTGATGGGCGTCCTAATCAGGAACCTGCTTCCCGGCGAGAGCTACAGCTACAACATTGACGTGCGCAATACCATCGTCCAAGAGAAAGCTGTCTTCTTTCAGTTGCTGACTTCGGGGAGACAACTGCTCCGCATTCAAGCCTCGGCGGATGGGCAGAAAGCAATTGATGAGTGGAAAGGCACAAACGTCAATGTCGAGAAGGTCGCGAAATACCCAATTTGGAAGGGTCGGGTAGCCTCCGAACCGGTACCGCTCGCACCCCAGCCCGCAACCCAACCTCATTCACAGCCTTGAATCCAGAATCGTTTTCTCTCCGGACAGTGGTTCGAGGCAAGGTCAAACTCGCTTTCTGCTGTGCAAGAGTGCGGTAGGCTTTGCGCCATGGTAGTTTTCCATTTCGAGAGGAGACGACATGCGACAAAGCACGGTCACCAGCTATGTTCACCGAGGCGAGATTGGTGTCATTGTCGAGGTGAGCTACGAGAGCGAATTTGTCTCGAAGTCTGATAGATTCCAAGAGCTGATCCGTGACATTGCGATGCAAGTCGCAGCGAGCGGGCCGAAGTTTATCCGCAAAGAAGATGTCTCCCCAGAAGTCGTGGAACATGAAAGGGAAAGATTTCGCTTGGAAGCGGCCGCCAGTGGCAAGCCGGGGCAAGTAATCGCGAAGATGGTCGAGGCCAAAATTGGCAAGTATTACGAAGAGGTCTGCCTCTATGAGCAACCTTTCATCAAAGACCGCTCCATCTCGGTCGCACACTTGATTGCGTCCCGAGTTGGCGAACTTGGGGAGGAGATTCACGTTCGGCGGTTCGCTCGATTCAAGGCGGGAGACAGGGAATTCACCATTGCAAGCGACTCCGATTCGGGGCCAGAAGGCGGAGAGGAAGCAGGCGTTACGGCGAATCGTCCCAGTATCCCGAGAGGAGGGATTGGGTTTGTGGCTGTCAAACCGGACACAGAATGAGAGTGAAATCGCGATTATGCCTGTAATCACCTGCTAACGAAAGTAATCTTCGATGCGCTCGTGAAGTCACATTTTGGGCAAGTTCGCCTGGCCCACCTCCAACTGGGCCTTTGGCCGATACGACCGACACAAATGGTTGACTTGGGGTGGGTGGTGGGCTATTCTGGAAACTCGCGCAGTCCCGCGTCTGCACGTCTACGGCGAATCATGCCCGGACGTTGCAGCAGGATGGGGCAACCGTGGTGGATTCACCGGGAGCGTGGATTCACCGGGAGCAGCTAGTACGAACAGCCGCCCTGAAGCACCCACTTATTCCGGGCAATGTGCGACTTCCAGGCGGTTCGGCCTTTTTGGGCGTTTCATCGGGGAGCTCTTTGTTTTGAGCTCAGACCTGACCTTCGCGTGCCGTTTTCCCTGGGATCATTAAGATTGGCGTTTCGCCGGTTCGATTGGCGGCTCGCATGGATATATCACGCAGGACCAGCCAACTCTTCCGTAGGGCGCCGGGCTGAAAGGGAAGACGGCAGAATCAGGGAGTAATGCGAGCATCATGAATAACACCACCACCATACCGAGCGGCAAAGACATTCAGCGCAAGTGGTTTGTGCTGGACGCTTCGGGCAAGACGCTGGGCCGCCTATCCACTCAGGCCGCGTCGATTCTTGCCGGCAAGAACAACGTGCTTTACACGCCCTACATCGACATGGGCGACCACGTGATCGTGGTGAACTGCGAAAAGATTGTGCTGACTGGGCTGAAGGCGGACAAGAAGCTGTATCGCCGCTACACGGGTTTTCCCGGCGGACTGCGCGAAGAGTCGTTTGTGAAGCTGCTGGCACGGCGCCCTGAGGCGATTGTGGAGCAGTCGATCAAGGGCATGCTGCCGAAGTCGAAGATGGGCCGGCAGATGGCGACCAAGCTGAAGGTCTACAAGGGACCGCATCATCCGCACCTGGCGCAGCAGCCGGTGGCGCTGTAAGACAGGTTCGAGGTACTAGGTTCGAGGTTCGAGGGAAGAGCCAAAGGATCTGATTCAGTGATTTCGGCTATCAGCGATCGGCTATCGGCGATCAGCTAGAAGGATTTAGGGAGCGATATGGCGGATTTGATTCAGTACTACGGAACCGGGCGGCGCAAGTCTTCGATTGCGCGTGTGTTTCTGCGTCCCGGCAGCGGCAAGTTCACGGTGAACAAGAAGGAATGCGACGTGTATTTTGTGACGGCGCAGCAGCGCGCGGCGGCACGGCGCTCGCTGGGTATCGCGGGCATCGAAGAGACCTTCGATGTGATCACCACGGTCCGAGGCGGCGGCGTGATGGGCCAGGCAGACGCGGTCAAGCTGGGTATTGCGCGCGCGCTGATGGAGTTCAACCCTGAGCTGAGGAAGACGCTCAAGGGCGAGGGATTGGTCACGCGCGATTCGCGTGGCAAGGAACGCAAGAAGTACGGGCAGAAGGGCGCGAGAGCGCGGTTCCAGTTCTCCAAACGCTAGTTGCTGGTTGTTGGTTGCTAGTTATTGGTTGAAAGACAAAGAGCATCACCCCCGGACTGGAGACGGTCCGGGGCACGGAGTTCAATCTCCCTTACGAGGGATAAATCCAGGCACCAGCGAGGTTGGCCGGCTGCCTTAACTAAAGGAGACACATTGGCAAATATCACCATGAAGGAACTGCTCGAAGCTGGTGTCCATTTCGGACATCAGACGAAGCGCTGGAATCCGAAGATGAAGGAGTATATCTTCGGCGAGCGCAATGGGATTTACATCATCGATC
>WNGR01001145.1_pt1 | contig 29825 bp, 31 predicted proteins | sample 5407581 | NCBI WGS metagenome assembly WNGR01 (sample SAMN13153383, study PRJNA577476) | soil metagenome | isolation source: 80 cm soil or saprolite under Garry oak tree replicate 2 | place: USA:California | collected 2016-06-15
CCTTGTAGGATAACCGGATCCCATGCCTTCGCCCCGAAAGCCAACTGAGTATCGCCCGCTTGCGACAGGCTCGAGCGCGGGACACCGTAGGGGACACTATTGACCCAACCGTACAGGAAAGGATACTGCTTGAGATGGGCCTGGTACATCGCGCTCATCGTTGCGCTCATCGTCACCGGGAGGTTTCCCGACTCGATATTGAACGCCACCTGGAAGTCGTCCGAGAGCATATACTGCCCGTAGTCGAACTCGTAGTTCACCTTGTCCTGGCTGTTGTTGAAGAGGAACAACTGATCGCCGCCTATGTTCGTGGCCGGCTGTTTGTTGACCGGATAGGGAACAACCGTGAACTTGAACGTCTTGAACATGGAGAGATCGGGGAAGTTCCAGGGGCCGTTGGCCATGATCGCAGCTTTGCCGCTGTACCATCCGCTCGGGTCGTAGCCCTTACCCGGGGCAGAGAACGCAGTGGAGCCGTCCTTGACCAGGTTTTGTAGGAAGGTCATCGTCTCCACTCCCGCGGCGTTATTAAAGAGAGGATCGCCGGAGTCTGATAGGAATGTGCCGCCGTTGGTCCCCAGCCAGGCGTGGAAGAGCCAGGCATCCCACCCATTGCCGCCATTGTTCATCAAGAAGCCTTTCATGCTCGTTTTCTGCGAAATCAACTTGCACGCCTGGGCGAATTGATCCCAGGTCCAGGTCTTCATAGGGTCCTGTGACGGTATGGGGACTCCAGCCTTCTGGAATGCGTCGAGGTTGATCTGCATGGCCGTGTTGTTGGTCATCCAGGGCAAGCTCCATACCTTCCCCTGGTACGACGAGAGCTTGATGAGCGAGGGAAAGATATCTTGTTTGATGCTGGAGTGCGAGTTGAGCCAGCCATCCACATCGGGCAGCAGGCCTGCATCTACGTATGTTCCGGTCTCCCCGCTTTCAAGCCAGGCCATGTCTGGCGCAGTGTCGCCTCCTGCCTTGATCTTGGTGCGTATCACCTTTGGGTCCTCTACTCCAAGCTGATAGGTAACCAGATTCATATTCGGGTACTTACTCATGAAAGATGGGAGCAGCTATTGCTTCCAGTACGTTTCTGTCGCCGCTGGGATCGTGTGATACAGATTGACTATCACCTTACCCCCAGAGGACGACGATCCCCCACCACCACAGGCTTCAAGGAGGGCCGCTGCGCTCGACGCGCTCAGTCCGAGAGCCATCGCTCGCTGCAAAAACTCCCGACGGTTGATGGTCATCATAAAACCTCTCCTTTCGAAGGATAGGGAAGATGGCGCTACAGAGCGCCTATAAATACGATGCACCGGTGACCGAGATCGATGAGATGCTACAATGAAATGCTACGAGGCCGTGTGTACATCCCTTGCGCATGGTAGATGACGACGTATGGAAACGTTTCCATAATTTACTACCAAATATAACATAAGATTTCCGACTTGTAAAGGGGTTTACCCACTTTTTCTTCACAAAAACAACACTCTGGAAGGTAATTACAGCGGGAATCGGCATACACACCCTTTACAGAGATCCCTAGCCTATGCTATCCTACATTATGAGAACGTTGTTGAAGATGAAAGCGTTTTCACTAAAATCATCTATTAGCAGGAAAGATAGTGGGTTTATGGTAGCCACCATTCACGATGTTGCCCTAGAAGCGGGTGTTGGCATTGGAACCGTTTCACGGGTTGTCAACCATAGTCCTCGCGTCAAGCCTGTGACCCGCGAGCGAGTGCAGGCAGCTATCGATAAATTACAGTATAAGCCTGACCCTATCGCGCGCAGCATGATTTCAAAGCGCACGAACTCCCTTGGTGTAATCGTTCCTTTCTTCACCCGCCCTTTCTTCATGGAGGTGTTGCGCGGTGTCGAATTGGTGAGCGCCAGGCTGGGGTGGGAACTCGTCCTCTATAATGTTGAGACGGATGCCCAGCGTGACCGCTATTTTTCTGAGCTTCCCATGCACCGCAAAGTGGATGGTTTGCTCATTGTGTCACTCACGCCCAACGATGCGGTATCTCGTAGATTAAGAGATTCGGGACTGGCTGTCGTGTTGATCGATGCCTATAGTCCAATGTTTACCTCGCTGATAGTAAATAATGTCGAAGGCGCTTACCAGGCAGTGAGGTGTCTCATCGAAAAAGGGCACCGGCGCATTGGCTTCATCAACGGGGAGATTGAAGGGAATTTCAAATTTAACCAGGCCAACGATCGGCTAATCGGCCTGCACCGGGCTTTCGGGGAGGGCGGCCTGCTTTTCGAGCCGGAGCTAGTGCTCACCTCCGAGTGGAGCAGGATGGGGGGAAAGCAGGCCGCGCTGCAACTGCTCTCCCAGCAGAAGCGTCCGACGGCTATTTTCGCAGCCTCAGATATGCAGGCCGTTGGCGTGCTGGAAGCGGCAAAAGATCTGGGCATTCCTGTACCCGAACAGCTCTCCGTCATCGGGATTGATGGCATTGAGGTTTCGGAACTGCTTGAACTCAGCACCGTACGGCAGCCGATGCAGGAGATGGGCGAGGTAGGAGCTGCTAGACTGGTGGAACTCATCGACAATTCGGCACAAACACCTGAGCTTATTCGTTTCGATACGCGACTGATAGAACGCCACACAACTGGTCCAGTTCCATAGCAATTAGTTTCCTTTTGTTGTCCGCAAATCGATAGGGCCAGCGCCCAAGGGATTGGATTGACCATGCCGTATATTACCATCTTAGGTGCCGGGAGTACCATGTTCGCTCGCCAACTTATGACCGATATTTTGCAGATCGAGGGGCTAGACGAAGGCTGCTTTGCGCTGGTGGATATCGATCCGAGTCGCCTGGGGCTAGCGCGACAGGTCGCTGAACTACTCATTACCCGCAGCGGGAAGCGCTGGAGCGTGCTTGCTTCCACCGAACGTCGCGACCTGCTGGCTGGGAGCGATTTTATCATCAACACCATCGAGGTCGCTGGTCTCGCCAATGTGCGCCACGACTTCGAAATTCCCATGAAGTACGGTGTGAACCAGTGTATTGGCGACACTATCGGCCCGGGAGGAATCTTCAAAGCGCTTCGTACCGGTCCTGCCTGGCTCGACATTCTCCACGACGCCGAGCGGCTCTGCCCGCAAGCCCTGGTGCTCAACTACACCAACCCGATGTCGATCCTCACCCTGGCCGGGCTTCTCGGCAGCAACATGCGCACCGTGGGGCTGTGTCACAGCGTGCAAGGTACCTCAAAGCAACTGGCTGGGTACCTCAACGTCCCCTACGAGGAGTTGGAATGGCGCTGTGCAGGTATTAACCACAACGCCTGGTTTATCGAGTTGCGCTTCCGGGGTCAGGACATGTATCCTCGCCTGCGCGAACTGGCCCGGGTACCCGAAATTTATGAAAGCGATCCCGTCCGCTTCGAGATCATGCGCTACCTTGGGGCGTTTGTCACGGAGAGCAGTGGTCACTTTTCGGAGTATGTCCCCTACTTCCGCAAGCGACCTGACTTGATCGAGCGGTACTGCCGGCCGGGCTACCTGGGCGAAACCGGATTTTACGCGAATAGCTGGCCCACCTGGCGGGAACAGAATGACACCTCCATCCGGGAAATGCTGGCTGGCACGCGCGATATCCCTTTCACCCGCAGCCACGAATACGGTTCATTTATCATCGAGGCGATGTTGATGCGCCGTCCGACGGTGATCTACGGCAATGTGCGCAATACCGGCCTGATCGACAACCTGCCCGATGGCTGCGTGGAGGTCGCCTGCCTGGTCGATCAGAACGGAGTGCAACCGTGCCACTTCGGCTCCCTACCAGAACAACTGTCCGGGTTGAATCGCGCGCATATGACGGTGCATGCCTTGATGAGTGATGCGCTGCTCCATCGCGAGAAAGAGGCCGCTCGCTATGCGTTGATGCTCGATCCGCTCACATCAGCCGTCTGTTCCCCTGCTGAGATAAGCGCGCTGTTTGATGAGATGTGGGAGGCCGAGCTCTCCTATCTGCAATACTTTGAGAGTTAATAAGCGGTATCTCTATTGCTGTTGATGAGCGCTCAAATTTTTCGAACATTCGCGTAAATTACCACATGCCTGCATGTGATACAATAATCGAGAACTTAAAGAGAACACTTATAAAAGCCTGGCAGCCATGGATAGGACAATGCTGTCATTGCCAGGACATTGTCAGGATAGTGAACATGCATGAAACGCTATCATCCCTTGTTGAAAGAGCCTTCCTGGAAAACCAACGCCCTCTAGAATTTTATCTACGCGAACAGAGTCACCTGCCCGGGGCGCGCGCAAATTTAGGACTGATGAATGATTTGAGCAACCTCATGGCGGCAGTTGTGGGCAAGCGGCCTCATGACGTGCGAGCCTTATTGCGCTACCTGGTGCGGGATGAAGAAAGCCCGAAAAGCAATACTCCCGATGAATTTGTCGTTATGTGTGGCGTTGTCTCCTTTGGCGCGTGCGCTGCCGTCCATCCGGATTGGTGTCCCGAGGTCTTTCTGCTCCTGGGTGACTTCGCCTGTAGCTCCTCATGGCGTGTACGCGAGGGATCGGCTATAGGATTTCAACGCCTGTTATCAGCCGCGCCGGAGGAAACCATCGCCTACCTGCGTATATTGGCGAGCGAGGGCAACTACTTGCAGCAGCGCGCCTGTATCGCGGCCCTGGCTGAACCGCCCCTCCTGCATACCGACGAGATGAAGGAGGCTGCCCTGGATATCCAGAGGACGATTTTGCAGCGGTTCCGCGAAATTCCACTCATCGAGCGCAAGCGCGAAGATGTGAAGGTGTTACGCCAGGCCACTGCTTATACTATCAGCGTGATTGTAGCCGCGCTGCCCGAACAAGGCTTCGCCTTGATGTGCGAGTGCGCATCGTGGGGTGACCCCGATATCACCTGGGCGCTGCGTGAGAACCTCAAAAAGAAACGCCTGGCAAAGTTCACCGAACAAGCCGAGCATGTATCGAAGTTTCTGGCGTGAAGACGGGTAGTTGCAGCAATATCCAGGATGTACTTGAAAAGGCTGAAGGTACGATACTTTGACAGCGCTTGCTATTCTCGTATAAAATCTGATAGTCAAAAACATTCCAACACCACTTTCGTAGATGAAGTGCGATTGCCCTGTTTCTGGCAATTGACCATAGATATGTTGTTTTGAAGGAAGGAAAGGAGTCCACTCCATTGGGCGCTACAACTACAGCAGATTTTTATAACGGTATGGTTATACGCTATAACAACGACTTGTATACAGTGACTGAGTTTCATCATGTCAGTCCGGGAAACTGGCGCGCGTTTGTGCGCGTAAACCTGAAGAATTTGCGAACGGGCCGCGTTATTGAGCAGAGATTTCGCGCGGGCGAAGAGATAGATGCCGTGCGCGTTGAACATCAGAACTGGCAGTTCCTTTATGTTGATGGCGACGACTACGTCTTCATGAATACCGAAACATTCGATCAGCAGCCCCTGCCGAAATCGATGCTGGGAGATGCTGTACGCTTCCTCAAAGAGCAGGATATTGTAGAACTGCTGGTGGATAGCGAAACCGATACCATTATCGCCGTCGAATTGCCAAACTTTTTGGAACTGGTCGTGGAGAGCGCCGAACCCGGCGTGCGTGGTGACACCGCGAACAATGTCACTAAACCTGCCACACTCGAAACGGGCGCCGTCATCAACGTTCCCCTGTTTGTCAATCCAGGCGATAAAATCCGTATTGATACACGCACAGGTCAGTATGTCTCGCGCGTGAAATAGCGTTATCTCCTCATGGGGTACATGTTATGCATGTACCCCATTTTTTATCGCACTATAAGTGCCCACAAATGCGGCCCAAAAATGAAGAATGCAATGATCACCGCAAATATCGCACTGATCAACACCGCTCCGGCCGCCACGTCTTTGGCAATTTTCGCCAGGGAATGATATTCGGGTGAGGCCAGGTCAACGCACAGTTCAATCACGGTATTGAGCATCTCCACAATCAACACGCTCGCAATTGCCAGAAAGATCACGGCAAACTCAACAGAAGAGATGCGTAAGACGATTCCAAGCGCTATAGCGAGGAGCGCAATCGCGATATGTACCCGCATATTGATTTGTGTACGCAGCGAGTACCATAGACCCTGGAAGGCATATCCGAAACCCGCGATGAATTTCGCCATCCCATTTTTCTGTGGAAGTGGGGAAGGTGTACTCATCAGGAATGCGCTTTCCACTCGATCTCTTGCAGCACCATTTCCTGTAAACGCACCATTGCCTCGTATCCGGCTTCGGTTTGATCGTCATAGCCTGCGAGGTGCAGCGTTCCATGGGATAACAGGTAGAGCAGTTCATACACCGGATTATGCCCTGCTTGTGCCGCCTGTCGCAGCACCGTAGGCCATGAAATAACGATATCGCCCAGATTGATACCCAGTTCGGGCGGTGTGACAAATGCCGGATGTGTCTCTATGGCTGCACTTTCGTCGTTGGCTTCATCCGGCCCCATCCATAATTGCTCGGCGGGAGCGTCTACTAAGGGCCTGTCGAGCAAGGGAAACGAGAGGACATCCGTGGGCTTGTCCTGCTGTCGATACTGCGCATTCAGCCTTTGTATCTCTTCGTCACCGGTGATCACCAGGGAAAGCGCCACAGGTTGGGTAACATGTGCCACTTCCAGGGTGCGGGTTATTACCTGTTCCGGTACCTCTGATGACAGTAGCTGTTGGAGCATTGGGTCGCTATCGGCGTCTTCAGAGTTGATAGAACAATCAAAATGTACGAGTTGTAATGGCATACTTTTTGTCAGTCAGATTTCGACTGCGTCTGTTTCGTTGCCTGTCGTCCAACAGCTATCATGAAGACGATGAAGCCGATGACCAGGATGCTGAAGAGGCTGATGGTGCGGTCGGTCAGAATAGCCGCAGCTGCCAGGCTCGTATTCGATGAGAAGAGCGCGATCATTGCCAGCATACCGCCCTCGACCAGGCCAAGACCACCTCCAGTAAAAGGTACAACCGTCAACAGGGCTTCACCAAGTGCGATGAAGAGAGCGGCGGCAACAATGTGGATCGCATTACCGCCAATCAGGTTAAAGGCCAGCGCGATAAAGAAGAAACGCAACGACTCACAGGCCCAGACCCCAACCGTCAAAGCGCTGAGTGTGGGGACATGACGGAATGAACCGAGCGTCCCTGCCTGGAAATGGTTGTAGTGATTGCGGAAGCGTACCGGAATCAGGCGGGCAATCTGCATGGGGAAGGTGCGCAGCACAAACAACCCGATGATACCCGCGAAGACGGCTACCAGGGTGACCGCAAGGCCGGTCTGTAACTGCTTGGGCAGGTTTTCGTGCAGGCTAATGATGACCGCCGGAATAAACAGCAGCAATAGCACGATGAGATCAAGCAGGCGTTCCGCCAGTACTGTACCGAAGGTGCGCGAGGCTGGGAGCCTGGTTTCCTTGCGCAGCAGGTAAGCGCGGTAGAGGTCGCCCAACTTGGCAGGGACAATGACATTGGCAAACCAGGAGATATAGAGAATTTCCAGCAGTTTCGGGAATTTTGGGAGGTGCACGCCGTTTGATTTCGTATAGCCAACATTTTGTAGCAGCATTTGCCAGCGAAGTGTACGTATTGGGAATGATAGGTAATAGATAGTAAAGGCTATTAGCACAAAGACGATATTGGCGGTACGGATAGCTGTCCATGTTTTCTGGGGATCGATATTGGCCTGTTTCGCAAAGTAGGCAAGAGCTACAATCACAATGACCAGGGGAACAAGGGTACGCCAGTTGAGCAGGCGTTTCCCGATGGAAAGTTGCTCCTGGGTAATCTCCGGCTCTTGCTGGGTCTCCTGTTGCAGAAGTTCAGCTTTTTTCTTCTCTATTGCTTCAGGTTTTAAATTTGCTTCAATATTTGTGGTTCCAGTGGAAGCACTACCACTATTATGCATAATCAAATTATCCTCCAATGCCGCTGCTCCAATACTTCAGGGGTCACTCTCTCTAGACGGATAAGAGCAATAAGGAGTAACGCGATAAGATTGGTCAAACTATGTACGTAGACATCATCAACAAAATTGTGGACACTAACAGTAATTAACGCGGCCATCAAGCCTATTGCCAACGCTCGATCATTGGTGAGCATGCCGGGAATTTCGATGGACTGCGGCTGGCGGAAATGGCTTGCCATGCGAGATGGCCGCAGCAGCAATGCCAGCTTGTCACGTCTTCCCGCAGGCGCCGGAATGGGTACCGGCTGCTCTGATCGCTGCGCAAGTGCCAGCCTGCGCTTCTTGCTAATGCCACGCAAGGCGCTCCCACCGGCGACGAAAATGGCGAGCAAGAAGAGCAGATAAGCGATCAGGCCAATCGTACCCATTTCGGCTGCGATATTGATGTAATAATTGTGAGCATGACCCAGGGGGTCGGCAAAGCTAGTAATCTGGTACGGCGGGTAGGCATCCGGGTAGTTGCCTATGCCTACACCGAGTATGGGATGGTCGAAATACATATGCAATCCCGCGATCCAGTGCGCCAGGCGTTCGGCGGTCGAGAAATCCTGGATGCTTGGTTCGACAAGAGAAATTTGCACCAGGCCCAGAAACTTGAGCGCAGGATCGAAGAGAGAGAGCGGAATCCAGCCAAGTAGCGCTGCTTCGACAAAACCAAATATGCCGATGATCAACACACGCATCAATACTCGTATACGCGGCATGCCTGCCAGGACGATAAAGAACAGCGCCGCTGCCAGCGCTATTTCTCCACCGCGCGATTGTGAAAGATATTCCGCGCTTGCCAGCATGATGCTCGTAATGCCTGCCAGCATACGTGTGAGCCAGTTGCGTCCCAGCAGGGTAAGCGCGAGGGCAACGCTTAATGGCAGATTGATGTAGGCCGCATAAGGATTCGGCTGGTCAAACGTGCCATAGACACGTAGCGCTGCACCGCGAATGAATGACTGGGGACCGAGGTTGAAGAATGCCTGTAAATAGCCAAAGATGGCCTGGGTGATGCCGGCGAGACAGACAAGCACTATGATCATCCAGATCTGGCGGCGCGTGCGAAGATACTGGCTGCCTAACAAGACAATAGCCAGCACTTCCAGCCATTTACTGATCTCCTTCAAACTGGATTTGACACTGATTGCGACAGTCATCGAGAGGACCATAGTGCCTACCAGCGCGAACATCGTCAGTACCAGGTACCAGGGAATGCGAGCAGCTTCCCTGTCCCGCAGGCCTGTATAAGCAGGCAGGGCACAGTTGATGAGCCAACCAAGCGCGAGAAACACCGTCAGGATATCCGCACTATCCAGCCTCAACGCACTCACATCGATATAATCCAACGATCCCCAGGGAACGCAGAATGGCAACAGGTAAAGCGCGACACGCGGGCGCAGGATAGTCCAGACCAGTACCATCAGATAGAGTGGCAGGCGGATATTCCAGGGCAATGGTGGGACCAGGAAGAGCAATAGCAACACGCCACAACCCAACAAACCAACCAGGTTTGGTACGGTAATGAAATCGCGTATCGCGGTATATGTTGTATTAAGCCAGGAAGCGCGTCGTTGCAGCACGCTCTCACCGGTACTATGTAAGCGCATTAACGCATTCTCAGAAAGTGCTAGAAATCTTCAAAACATCTATGAAACAGTTGTCAAATGAGGACGCTGCTTGCTAAACCATTCGATGGTACGTCGCAAACCTTCCTCTTTGCTCACATTCAGTTGCCAGCCCAGCACCTGCTGCGCTTTGGTGATATCCGGGCGGCGGCGTTCCGGGTCATCGATGCGACTCGGTTCAAAAAGAATGGGAGAAGATGCCTTGCACAGCTCAATGATGGTCTGGGCAAACTCAAGCACCGTATGTTCCTCGGTATTGCCCAGATTGAACACTTCACCCGCCGTATAGGGCTTGAACATGGCAAGCACAAGACCGTCTACAAGGTCACTCACGTAGCAGATGCTGCGCGTTTTGCTTCCATCGCCATAAATTGTCAATGGTTTATTTTGCAGGGCCTGCGTGATGAAATTGGGAATCATGCGTCCATCATCGGCCTGACTATTGGGTCCATACGTATTGAAGATACGTACGATACGCGCGTTGAGCTGGTATTGCCGGTAGTATTCCATCGTCAAGGTTTCGCCCAGGCGTTTACTTTCGTCATAACAGGCGCGCGGCCCAATAGGATTCACATTGCCCCAGTAGTCTTCGCGCTGTGGATGAACCAGCGGATCGCCATAGGCTTCCGAGGTTGAAGAAAACAGGAACATGGCATGCAGCTTACGCGCCTGTTCGAGCATCATATAGGTTCCCTGGCTATTCACCAAGATGGTTTCGATGGGGTGTTCCATATACCCAACAGGGCTTGCTGGGCTTGCCGTGTGATAAATAACATCGGCTTCAAAGGAAAAAGGGGCAGTGACATCATGCCGTAAAAATGAAAAATGCGGATGATTGCGTAATGGTTCAATATTGCGTTCTGTACCCGTGATCAGATTATCAATACACAGTACGCTATGTCCATCTTCCAGTAAACGGGCGCAGAGATGAGACCCGATGAACCCTGCCCCACCAGTGACAACAATTTTCAAGGAATTAGTCCTCCAGATAGTGACGAAGTAGATGATGCTGAGAAGGGCCAGATGCCTTATTTATATAGTACCTTAATGCGAGACGATTCGTTTCTACTAAGGTAACGAAAGTAGGATACATAGCAAAGCTTCCAGTGTTCTTCGCGCATATCCACGCTCTAGGTATTATGACGTATACAAAAGGAAAAAGTCTTCATGGCTATGATTCTTTATACATTCTGTCGTTTCCAACGCCTGTACATAATTTCGTCACCCAGGCTCAGAAAGCCCCAGGTGGTGAGACCATGCACAATCACCACTGCCAGCAACGATCGCGGCTCGGGTTGTGCCAGGTACAGAAAACTGAAAACCAGCCCGGCCAGTCCAACCCCGCCAACACTGCGCCAACTCCATTTCCCCAGGCGATGGTAGAGCGTATAAGCGGCGGTACTGATCAGCCAGCCCCAGCCGATCCAGCCCGTCCATTGCGTCACCGCTGCCAGCAGAAAACCGCGAAAGAAGAGTTCTTCAACCGGCCCATTGACAAACAGGTAGAAGGAACCCTGGAGCGCGTGGTCGCTCAGCGTAGGCCAGCGAAACCAGGGACCTACAATCAACATGCGGTAGAGCGTGGAAAATACAGTCATCCCGATGCCAATCACCAGGCCCAGCACGAGTTGTTGAGGCCAGTTATGCAGCGTGAGTCCTAAAAACGCAAGTGGTAGATGCAGCAGGGCAATATAGAGAAAAGGTATCACCCCAAGCGGGATGATGCGCATCAGTACATCTGGCCAGAGCCAGTGCCAGGTATCGGCGACCGTCGAGCGTGCAACTTGCGTAGATTTGTTGGATGACACTCTTTTCCCTCTTCTGGGCAAAAAAATTTCTTGAGCCTGCTTTACAGACATTGTATACCACTTACTTTCTCAAGGAGGAAATATTAATAGACGGTAATGCCTCCGTTAAGCAAGTGTAAAGAATCTGTGCTTTCTTGTCTAGTGGTCAGTCCGGTTGGCTTTGAATTATTTCCTCAGCTTTAGAGCGCCTGCCTGTCCGGTTGAAGTAGCGGGAGAGCAACTGCCTCGTGTGCAGCGGTAATTCGTAGGCTTCTAGCTTGTGGAGAAGTCCTTCCACCTCTGCAACAGGCTCGCTAATCGAGAGGGACTTATCAACGGACAGAACTTCGAGGAAGAGATTCATCGATTTGAGGTAACAATAATAGCTATCGTTTTCATTTTCCTGCAGCTCGTAAATCTCGCCTTCCGCTTTCAAGAGGGTAGCGAGCAACCAGCATTTTTCAGTATTTAAGGCTCCCAGCGAGGTCAGCATAGCTAAGAGCGTCTCCTCAGGGGCGGAGTGGATGAAACCCGCGCCCATGCCCAGCGTCTGCTTGTACTGTTCATCGATGAAGTTGAGCGCGCCCTGGTAATCTTGCCTTTGCCGGTGATAGATCACCTGGGCCAAAGCGCGCCCAACCTCTTCTGCCAACCTCAGAATATAATCCCTCTGTGACATGAGCGTTTCCCTGTTGGGGCGCGATTATGAACCTTCAAAAATGAAGAGGGTATGTAGGGACGCGATTGATCGCGTCCAGGCCCCGGTTCAATGTGCGCGAGGTGGACGCGATCAATCGCGTCCCTACATTTTGATCCCTGATTCATTGGTTCATGTTCATCATTGCGCCCTCTTAATTTCGACATGTATGTCTCATGAAACTTCGTTACACGGCCAGGCGCCCGATAGCCTGTTCGATACGTCGCATTGTGCGCTCGCGGCCCAGCACTTCCATCATCTGGAAGAGGGGTGGTGTAGCGGTGCGACCACTGACGGCCACGCGGATGGAACCGAAAAGTTGTCCCGTTTTCAGGCCAAGCTCCGTTGCTAAGGCGCGCATGGGCGGCTCCATCACCTCATGCTCCCACTGCTCCAGGCCTGCCAGCAGATCGCGCGCGTGTATCAGGGCGGTACGGGTTCTCTCCGCGTCCATGCCCTTCTGGATGAGCAATGCCGTCTCATACTCCACATCGTCGGTGTAGAAGAACGAAACCGCCTCGGCTGCCGCGCCTAACGTGCGCAGTCGCTCCTGCTCTAAACTGAGGACGCGCGCGGTATAGTCAAAGTCAAGCGGGCGCTGGATGGAATCGGGCAGCCCGCCTTGGGCCTCTGGACGCTCCATGTAGGGCAGCGCGCGCCGTGTCAGCTCGTCAAGAGACAATTTGCGGATGTAGACGCCGTTCATCCACGCCAGTTTCTCGGCATCGTAAATGCCGCCAGACACACCAACGCGATCCAGTGTAAAGACGTTGATGAGTTCTTCGCGTGTGAAAATTTCCGTTTTGTCATCATACGACCAGCCGATCAAGGCCAGGAAGTTGAGAACAGCCTCCGGCAGGAAACCCTGCTCCTTTAACTCTTTCCAGTAGGGCGCGTTGTGTCGCTTGCTGAGCTTTTTCTTATCTTTGCCCAGCACGTCCGGTACATGATAGAACAGTGGGGGCTGCCAGCCCAGCGCGTTCCAAATCTGAATATGGCGAGGAGCGCTGGAAATCCATTCCTCTGCCCGTAGCAGGTGTGTGATCTCCATCAGATGATCGTCAACGATGTGCGCGAGATGATACGTCGGCAGGCCGTCTGATTTCAGGATGATGAAATCATCAATATTTGCATTCTTGAAGACCATATCTCCATGCAATTCGTCGTGGACAACCGTCTCGCCCTCCAGTGGCATGGCGAAGCGCACTGTCCAGGGGAGACCTGCAGCGTCATTGGCAGCCCGCTCCTCGACACTCAGGTAACGGCAGTGCCGGTCGTAGCGGGGAGGCAACTTCTGCGCCATCTGCTCCTTGCGCACCCGCTCAAGCCGCTCAGGTGTGCAGTAGCAGCGATACGCGTGCCCAGATGCAATCAGTTGGTGGGCATACTGCTGATACAGGGCCTTGCGCTGTGTCTGGTAATACGGCCCAAAGGGACCGCCAACTATTGGCCCCTCGTCAAAGTCCATGCCAAGCCAGGCGAAACCTTCTATAATGAAATCAACCGCACCTTCTACCGTGCGGGCAATATCAGTATCTTCAATGCGCAGGATAAACTTGCCCCCGATATGACGCGCGTAGAGCCAGCTAAACAGTGCAGTACGAAACCCGCCAACATGCTGGAAGCCGGTTGGACTGGGAGCAAAGCGCAGGCGCGGCGTTTTTCCTTCCGATGCCGCTGGCTGCTCCTCTAGACGATGATCGGTCTGTGTCATGATAAAAGAATCCTTCTCCTCTGCAACACTGCGAATGTTGTCCTATTTTAGCATAGTCCGCCAACAATCGGATAGCCATGCTGGTTTCATTTTATTGTGAAATAGATCATTGCAAGTTACGACGTTTTGACCTATCATTATGCTTGTTGCAAAGGGAGAGTTTGAGTCGAGAAACCTGTGAAGATATGCTCTTGCGCTATGCAAATTTGATGAAGAATGAGGCAGTGCGTCGTAACATATAGTGAGCGAACTGAACCCTATCCCGGAGTACAATACCATGCAAAAGACCCGCAAAGCTCCATTTGAGAACTTCGATGAACATGATCAACCGACAGAACCAATGTCGGCCATCATCCTATCACCACGTCCACCAGAAACACCACCACCCCAGATATACCCTGTTTTACCGCCGTCTCCTCTTAGAAATCGCAATGGTAGGCCTGCCGGTGGTGCCCTGATCCCTGGTGCAGGCGCGCCAATTAAGCCTATATATCCTCGTCGTAGCTCCATTCCCCTGCTGGTAGGTGTGTTTTTCGTAGCGGTACAGTTAGTATTGCTTGCGCGAGTAATACTCTTACTTTTTGGCGTCCCTGGAAATACTCTCTGGATAGAACTGGTTTACGCTTCTAGCAGCGTATGCGCCTGGCCTTTCCGACTCCTGCTGGAGCACGTGAGTTGGCCTGTACCAATTGGAGCAGAGTTAGCCAACTACCTGGCTTCATTGCTCGGAGTGCTGGGGTATGGATTACTGTCGCGCATCCTGGTACGCTTTCTCAAGGCTCTGTTGCACTCGCGTTAAAAGAGGGAGAAGAGAAAGAAATGATGCTCCTCATTCCTTACCAAACTCGTCCAGCACATCCAGGCTGTTGATAAAGTCTCGGTATGCGTCAAGGTTATCGTATTCTATTTCTCGGTCTTTCCTGGATTCCCCCTTTGGGGTAATCGAATCTTCGCTGGTCTCCAGGGCCACTCCCGCGCGTTCTAGCACACTCTCTTCAACATAAATCGGAGTTTTCGCGCGTACCGCGAGCGCGATAGCATCACTGGGGCGCGAATCCACTTCGACATGCCTGCCCGCGACATCCAGGACAATGCGAGCATAGAATATATCTTCAATAAGGTCCGAGATCACAATGCTCACAATTTTTGCCCCCAGGTCTTGAATGACATTTTTGAGCAGGTCATGCGTGAGCGGGCGAGGTGAACTCGTCCCCTGAAGTTCTATAGCGATTGCATAGGCTTCGGCGTGCGCTATCCAGATAAACAGATAGCGTTCTTGCTTCGTTGCTTTCAAGATGACCACACGCTGCGATGTCTGTAAGTTTATTCGCACGCTTTCCACCGTCATCTCAATCATGTATCTGACTCCCTCTTTAACGGCTGGGATTCTTCGATGTATGATGCCTTTATTGTACACCCATCCGACGGTTCTGCGCAAACAATGCCACTTTTACCCCTGTAACATATTACGTTTCTCGCTTTATATAGGGAACTACTCGCCTTCATTTTCCCTTTTCAATGAGTATAGCAAAGAAAAAGCTCTATTCCAAGCCCCTTTTCTGAAAAAATAGGTACAAAGTAGCGGGCAAGAGAATATATTTTCTGAAAATTCGTTCAAAAATGTCTTGACTTGTATTCAGGGATTTGGTATTCTTTGAATAGCTGTTCTACTTTCGAACAGTATGACCAGGCTATCATACTATCAAAGCCTATGTAGAAAGGCAGGTATCAACGAATGGGTACAGATCATACCAGCGATATTCAAAAGAGAATCTACGACTTCATCGTTGAGTATATCAGAGGTGAAGGTATGCCGCCAACCAATCGCGAAATCGGCAGCGCGATGAAGATTGCCAGCACGGGACATGTGGACTACCACCTCTCGATGCTAGAGAAAAAGGGGCTGATTGATCGCGAAGCGAAAAAGAGTCGCGGCATAAAGCTCAAGAATCAGAGCCAGATCTATGGCATTCAAGTTATGGGCAGCATTGCCGCAGGCGAACCTCTGGAAATATTTTCCGAGCCTGTTGAGCCGCTTGAAGTTGGCCGCGAGCTTGAGCAGCAAGGCGCGTATGCGCTGGTGGTCAAAGGTCAATCGATGATCGAAGATCACATCTGCGACAAGGACTACGTGGTCATCAAGCCGCAGGCTACCTGTGAAAACGGTGACATTGTGGTAGCTGTTCACCTGCAGGGCAATGGGCGCGCGACACTGAAACGCTTTTACCAGGATAAAGAGCATAACCGTGTGCGCCTCCAGCCCGCCAACTCAACCATGGACCCTATCTTCATTCCGAAGAGTGAGTGGGATCAGGAGTGGCAGGTACAGGGGAAGGTCATCGCCATCTTCCGTAAATGCCGCGCTGCTTAACCGTTTCGTAAATTTGCCTGCCTGTCTACTTATCTACTCATCGATGAGGGGACAAGGGAAGGGAAATCTACCTGATTTCCTTTTCCTTGTCATCTGTTGTATCGGTAGAAACATCTATTACCTCTTCCGCACCAACTGCCCCTTGTAGATTTTTCGTCAATCTGCTATACTCTACACTAAGATTTACAGTAAAATACGTCAATGTATTCCAGAACCTCGTCGTGTTGTGGAAGAGAAGAAAGAGAAAGGTGTTCATGAGAATCGCGGCGCTGGCATTAGTTCTTATTGTTGCGTCTGCTGTTGTCCTTATTTTTGCGAATACGCTTAATTCCTGGGTTCTGGGTGGATTGATCGGCGGTTTAGCTGCATTACTCATCAGTATTCCAATCTCCCTCATCATCTTTAGCGCACTGGCACGTCGTCAGGATGAGCATTTGCACGCTCAGATGCTCGCGCAACACGAAGAAGATATGGCCTACGATGAGTACGACGAGTATAATGAGTACGCCGAGGTGTATGAAGCAGAAGCCTACGTGCTGCCATCGGAGGACGAGCAGTTCGAGCAAATGCGCGGACGACGCCAGCCTGAAGTGCGTGGGTTGCCTGCTGCCGGACAGAGTTACGCGTCGGCCAATCAGCGTCCGTTGAACAATCCACAAGGATACCGCAAGCCAACACGCGATTTGCCTGCCGCTCAAGAAAGGAACAGGGGGGCATCTGCCCAACGCCAGGGTCAGCAAACGGGACATCAGCGGCAGCCACGTTCACCCTATACCACGCGGTCGCTGCGCTCTCAGCAACATGCGGCAGCATTACGCGCTGCCAGGCAGGAGGCCGAGCAAGAGCATTCTGGTTCCCAACACCTATCAACAGGCCCGGTGCGCCGACCTGCAACCACGCGCCATCTTCCTCCACAGAGCATTCAATTCCATCGCTCGCACCTGCATGACGAAATGCATAAAACGGAGAAGACGCAGCCAACCAATACACGTCGCACAAACGCTAACAGTGATACATCCAACAGGAATAAACCTCCTCGCACCGATGATCTGCGCCCGCGCGAGATGCAAACCGACCAGCTGAGGGGCCATAATCCAGTTACCGGACCGGTGCGCCTGAATCCTGAGACGGGTAAGATTGTGCGCAATCCACAACTGGGCGAATACTCAGGTGAGTCAAAGAGCGGAAGTCTGAGGAATCCCCTGGTACGCCGCGCTCCGTATATGTACGAGGATGATCCCCTGCGCGAAGAGTTGGCGCAACACGTCGAAAAACCCATTACGCGCCGCTCCTCTCTCTACCACTCTTATGGAAGCGAAGAGGACTAACTTCTGTCCTATTGGCACTAGCCTCCTGTTGTGAAGTATGCTAGTATAGTCAAAAGCATAGATGATCTAAGGAGGCAATTTTGTTTTTAACCCATCTAACAGATGCTATCACTACATTTATAACCAATCTGTATGCTACAACTGGCTTAGCCGGAATAGTGCTGGCCATGGCGATAGAAAGTTGCTGTATACCCCTGCCGAGCGAAATTGTCATGCCGCTTGCAGGTGTAATGGTTGTCAGCGGTACCATTTTAGCAGGCGTCAACCCGGTACTCGCCATCATACTCGTGGCGCTTGCCGGTGCAATCGGGTGCCTGGTCGGTTCGATAGCAGCCTATGGCATTGGTTATGCAGGAGGTCGGCCATTGATGCTGAAATATGGCCGCTATATCCTGATCTCACAGCATGACGCAGACAAGGCCGATGCCTTTTTCCAGCGCTGGGGAGGCGCGACCACCTTCTTCTCGCGTCTACTGCCTGTCGTGCGCACCTACATTTCGCTGCCTGCCGGTATCGCCAAAATGCCGTTTGCCAGGTTTTGCATCTATACCTTTCTTGGCTCATTCCCCTGGTGCTTACTGCTTGCATACTTAGGAACGCTGGTAGGAAAAAATCTCTCCACGCTGAGTCCCGTTTTCCACTACCTTGATATAGTTATACTTATAGCGGTGGTCGTATTGGTGGCCCTCTACATCTGGCGCCACATTCGCAATGATCGCAGGGCCCGCGCTCTACATGCCGCCGAAGCAGCCACCCTGGCATCTATGGCGCAGCAGCAGCCATTCATGCAAAATGGCTGGGAGCGACAACCACAACAACCACAACAGCAGCAATGGGGTCAATCCCAGCAGTGGGGTCAACAGCCTCCTCAATCTCCACAACAGTCTCAGCAACAACAGGGGTGGGGCCAGCAAGTCCCGCAGCAATCCCCACAGCAACAGCAGTGGGGGCGTGTGCAATCCCCGCAGCAGCAACCACCCCAGCAATCGTCGTGGCCTTCGCAAAATGGCACGAACGGCTGGGATGGACAACGGCGGTAGTAAAAAGCGACTCTCAGAGGTACATGTACTCAAAAGCGATGAGTCATCCTTTGCACGAATATGAGGATGACTCATCGCTTTTGAGCCTGTCCACCAGTGTCTGTGCAAAAAGATGGGCATCCTCTGGATATCTTGCCGTAATGAGGTTTCCATCCTCTACCACAAACGGCTTCCGCATGCTTCCCCCATGCATGAAATCGCTTCTCTGCTTGAGCACTTTGACCGTCTCATCTTCCACATACTCAGGATAGGTCCGGTAATAGTCTCCCAATCTCCACGAGGTCAAGTAGTAACCAGCTCGTTCCAATCGTTTAGTCAGCGCGGTGAGCCTTCTCCCATACAACACGCTTCTCCGCGTTTCAGGATCAATCGTCCTCGCCAGCACCAGCACCCCGTGACAGATCGCGCCAACCACTTTGTTCTGTTTGAAGAACTCCAGCGCCTTGTCCTGCACCACCTTGCTTTCCAAATACTGCCGCATGCCCCTGGCATGACCGCCAGGCAAGAGCAACAAATCATACTCCTGGGTATCTATGCTTTCGTACGGAACGGGATGCCGGAACGCCTCAACCTTTTCGAGTTCTCGATAAGCTGCAATCGCGTCAGGCTTTGCGCCCAACTGCCCAAAAATGACGCCGGTAAGCAGGCGCGGGTCGGTCTGGCCCATCTTCCCCGTTTCCGTGCTGAACGTTACTTGCAGACCCGCCTCTACAAAATGTTTCCAGGGGATAGAAACCTCTGTGGTATCGAAGTCCCTGTCGGGGAGCGGGATGATCACTCGTTTCGCCATAGAGTCTTGCCCTCCAGTTGCCCTTTTCGCTCGCGTGTTGCTTCTTTGCTGAATGCTAGTTGGCTCAGCAATGTAAGTGTATCACGTGGTGGGTGGGGTGTGGGGCAATGGTCAGGTCGAAGGGCGGATTACGAAGCTGAAACTCTTGAAGCGGATAGTTAGTTGAAGTCTTCCTTTCTTTGTTGGAGAGGTAGGTCTCAAGCGGACCCAGTGGCTCAAACAACATCGTCCGTTGACAGACGTTCTCCCGTGAGTGGCCTGCTGGAGCCTTTTCGCCCGGGCGAAAAGGCTCCAGCAGGCCACTCACGGGCGTCAAAAACGGCTCAGCGGCTTGCCACTACGTCTGTCCATGACAGATGTGCGAAAGGCCCATTAGAGCTTCTCTCGTCCAGTACAATAGAGCGAAACGGGGATACTTCAGTAAACGTCTAATGTATGGCAGAGCAAGCCCTGCTTTGTTGCGCTAACGCGTCCTTCATTGACTGTAGCAATGAACAGGAGCAATGCTGATGGATTCAGGTTGCTCCGAAAGGGGTAGCTCTCTTCATGCTCAATCCCACCAGACAAAGAGCACACGATCATGCTCATCATCTAGATGCGCGAAGCGCATTTCCTCATCTGCATCGGGCGAGATCACCACGATCTCGCTGGGCTCCCAGCGCTCTTCAATGCGCTGTCGCAGTTGTGGAAGGGCTTCGTCATTGGTCCAGATGTAGAGCGTGTCAGCAGGCCAGCTCTCCCAGCGAGTGTGGCGTACCATGCTGAGTTCCGTGTAGGGGTGATACTGCCTGTCATCTTGTTTGTTGAAAGCATAAGGGAAACGAGTGGGGAGCACGCTAAACCAGAGGTCGTGCCACTCCAACAGATCACCTACAACGCGTTCGCCATCCAACAGGTTGTAGCGAACACGCCGCAAGAGTTCGAAGTGCAGGCGCTGGATCGCATTGATATCTGCTTGCTGCTGTTTTTCAGTCATTGGTCGTTCATCCCTCGCGGGCCTCCTTTGCCTGGTGATTATATACTCTATTCTTTTTGCCAAGGAAAACATGGTCGCACCCAAGAGTTGACAAACATCAGGTAGTTGATGTATCCTCGGATAAGAACAAATAAAGAGTTACCACCGCGCTCCTGCAAAACTGCTGTCGTAGCTAGTGGTAAAGTAGAGATAACATCATTTTTGACAAAGGCTTTGGTTAGACAATGAAACGGAGTAGAGAAATGTTGGCAACCTTTAGTTCAGCGCGAACATATATTGGTCGACGCTGTACTGATCGTGTGCCCTTCTCTGTGCCTGCGGCCATTGTAGGCATATCCGTAGTAGTAGTAGTAGTAGTAGTAGTAGTAAGCATCATGAATTTTGAAACCGACGTTAACACGTCGGTTTTTTTATGCGTGTTGTTGCTTCTCGCCGTTCTTCTCCTTAGGGGCACACTTCTCAGCCTCACCCTTATTGGCCTTGCCAGACTTACAGGGCTTAAGAGTCTGGTGGGGCTTTTGACCGGGCTAGCCACAAACACAGTGTAGGGAGTTTAACGGGAGCAACGACGCTACCCAATCCGCAGCAAGTATTCTGATGAGGACCTCCCGAACTGGAGGTCCTCTTTATATTGTCCAGGATTGTTCTGGCGCTATCATGATTACGAACAAAAAGGAGTGTTACATGCTGAAACAGGAAGTATTTGCCCGCACAAGAAAACAGGGTGGTATGCAAAAGGGACAGATCACGAAATATCGGCCTTTCCCGACTATCGATTTGCCTGACCGCCAATGGCCATCACGCACCATCACTGCTGCTCCAACGTGGTGCAGTGTCGATTTGCGCGACGGCAATCAGGCGCTTCCTATTCCTATGGGAGTTAAAGAAAAGCTAGAGATGTTCAAACTTCTGGTTGATATCGGTTTCAAAGAGATCGAAGTTGGCTTCCCCTCGTCTTCCCAGACCGAGTTTGATTTCATACGCTGCCTGATCGAGGAGAACCGCATCCCAGATGATGTCACTATACAGGTGCTTGTGCAAGCGCGCGAAGAGTTAATAGCGCGTACCTTCGAATCCATACGCGGGGCGAAGAAAGCCATTGTGCATCTCTACAATTCTACATCGCCACTCCAGCGCCGCGTGGTCTTCGGCCTGGATAAGCCTGATATTATCAATATCGCAACACGCAGCGCCAGACTGATCACAGAGTTGGTGCCAACGCTGCCCGAAACCCATATAACCCTGGAGTACTCGCCCGAAAGCTTTACCTCAACCGAGGTCGATTTTGCTCTTGAGATCTGCGAAGCGGTCGTCGATATCTGGCAGCCGACACCTGAGAACAAGATTATCCTGAATCTGCCGGTCACAGTCGAAGTGGCAACCCCAAATATTCACGCGGATCAGATCGAGTGGTTTTGTAAGCACCTGCGCAACCGTGAGACAGCTATCATCAGCCTGCACACGCATAATGATCGCGGGACCGGCGTTGCTTGTACCGAATTAGGTTTGCTGGCTGGAGCAGATCGCGTGGAAGGGACCCTCTTTGGGAATGGCGAGCGTACCGGCAACGTTGACATTGTCACGGTCGCCCTCAATATGTACACGCAGGGCATCGACCCGGGTCTGGATTTTAGCGATATAGACGCGATTCGAACTATCACTGAGAAGTGTACGCGCCTTCAGGTTTCTATCCGCCATCCCTATGTTGGCGAACTGGTCTTTACAGCCTTCTCTGGCTCACACCAGGATGCGATTAACAAGGGCATGACAGCGCAGGATTCGGCCCCAGATGCGTTGTGGGAGGTCCCCTACTTGCCCATTGATCCCCAGGATCTCGGTCGTTCCTATGAGGCGATCATTCGCATTAATTCGCAGTCGGGTAAGGGGGGAGTGGCCTACGTGATGGAGACCGAATTTGGCTTCCAGTTGCCAAAGGCTATGCATATCGAGTTTGGTAAAGTCATCAAGAATCTGGCCGATGCTACCGGTGAGGAACTTTTGAGTACACAGCTTTTCCAGGCATTCGAGGAGGAATACCTGTATCGTAGCGGTCCGTTCGCTCTCGAATCATTCCATACCGAGAAAGTCGGTGCCAATGAAGTTGAATGTACTGCTCGTGTCTCCATCGATGGCATCGTACGCACATTACGCTCTCGCGGCAATGGTCCCATCGACGCTTTTGTGCGGGCGCTCAACGAGCAGGACCTGGCTTACTTCGAGTTGGTCTCCTACGCTGAACATTCGCTCGGCGTTGGGGCCGAGGCGCAGGCGATAGCATACATCCAGATACGGACCTCGGTAGACGCGACATTCTTTGGCGCGGCAACTGATACAAACATCGAACTGGCCTCGGTGAAGGCGGTGCTCAGCGCTCTGAATCGTTCGCAGCACTGTTGAGCATGGGAGTGCCTTCCCTCTTTTGCTCTCATAAGAGCAAAACAAAACCGCCTGGGAAGCCAGTTCCCAGGCGGCCTGTGTGGTGGAGATGGGGAGAGTCGAACCACCTTATGCGCTTTTTGGGCCCTTGTGAGAAGAGTCTATAAGAACTAAGCTCTCAGGTGGTACGTCGCCTAAGATTTCCACTATCGAGGAATTGAACAGCGAAGCTTGTTGATCAGGCACGTTACCGTACACGAAATGTCCCGTTACATACGTTAGACGAACGAATGAGACGTGTCCATCTCAAAAGCTTTCTTGTGAAAAGGGTGTTGTGGGACGTGGAGGAGTTGATCGCATGAAACTTGTCGCTTTTATCAATCCCAGCAGGGATGTTTTTGACCGCAATGCACTGCTCGTCACAAGCGGTTTTCCCGCGTCGTCTTCTGCTGAGGCGGAAACAGTCGTGCAACTGAGTGTGGTCTTTGAACTGAGAGAGCCCCCGACCTACGCGCAATTCGAATATCTGCATACCTTGCTCTTTTGTGAGCAACGCATTGTTGGCTATCACCTCTACGATAATGAGGGTCATCTGTGCTATCAAATGGAGTCCCAAACAGTGTCCTACTCCACCCAAGCGATTGACACGAGTCCACCACAACAGGCTACATCGTGTCTTGGTGTTGCAACTGGCCTGGGAACTGAAGATTTCTTCGTGTCGGTATACTAGAAATGAGTGCAAGACAACGGAGTACTGATCTGCGTGCTCCTTACGGAATGGTAGCCAAGGGAAGACACTCACCAGTCATGCTGGTGAGTGTCTTGTGCTATGGAAGCAGAAAGTTGCCGAGATGCTGTTTGAAGCCTCCTGATGAAGGAAAGAGATATGCCCGTTGTTGTATACTAAAGATAGAGAAGCTGTTTGATTAGTGTTCATGAGAAAATTTAAAGATGGAAACACTCTCCATCGATGTATGCTTGTTGAAATGAGACGTTCTTGGTCGAAGTTTGCCCCTGAGGAGCGGAAAGTGACAGGAGGAAGAGGGATGAAGATTGCCGTTTTAGAGGACAATCCAGCGATTGTCGGGTATATGACCACCGCGTTGCAATTGGCAGGGTATCAGGTTGAGACGTATACGCAAGCCGTTGCTCTTTTCGAGGCCCTCTTCACCCAGGGAGGTATTCACCATCCTCTGCCGTATGATGCCCTTACGGTTGATCTCTTACTGCCTGGGGGGATTTCTGGCTTGGAGGTAATTACTCGCATCCGGCGGCTCATTCCTCCCCAAAACCTGCCCATCATTGTGATTTCAGGAGCAGGTGAATCCCTCTTAGAGCAGGTCAAAACGACCTTTCCCGATGTGCCTATCCTCATCAAGCCTTTTAAGATGCGGAAGCTGTTGGAAGTGTTTGATGCCTTGAAACGCTCTTAGGCAAACAGTTCGCAACGTTCATCTGAGATGGGCAGCAAAAAGAACAGTTCGCACAGGAGTTTCTTTTTTGTAGTGGGGATTAGTTTTTGTGGGGGTTGGGTAGACCTGCTTCTTTTTCGAGAGCATCAATCCGCTTCTCCTGGCGGTTTACTCGTTTCACGAGTTTCGCGTCTAAGTCTTGTATATCTGCTTTTGTTGCCTGGTGGTTGGCCTGGTCTAACAACAATCAATCCGCCTGCGCTGTAGCCTCTTGCTCCTTCGGTAGCAACGGACTCGCGGTATGTTATGCCTTCTTTCTGCACTGCTTGGATGAGCCGCGCGTGTAGTGCCTGGTGGTCGTCTCCCTCTTCCGCAAGGTTTGCTTCTTCCTCAACAACCTGTTTGTAGCCTTTAGGGAATTTCGGGACTAAGATACGGATTCCCTTTCGGCCTTCTTTTTTCCATTTGCTGTAGTTGGCGACACGGGTTGCCTCTAGTTTCTGGTCGTAAATAAGCTCCTGGTTGCGCCGTGAATAGCGGTGAAATCGGGAGGAAAAGGCAAGGTAGGCTGTTAGTCGCTCGGTGTTGCCGGTTTTGATGGCTTCAACGAGTGTTGTCAGGTGCTTGTTGATTTTTTCTGTGAGGTCGGCTGCTGTTACTTCCGGCTGCGGGTAGTCTTTCTTGGGTGTGTATGATTTCCGCTCGCGGTCTTTGTGCATACAAGCTGAGGAAAAGCATAGCAAAAAACAAATGATTTGCAACGATCTGAAAAGCGGTATTTAATCAATGAGAGAGGGAGCTATGAGCGCAACTCTGCAAGGACACTGTGAAGGGAACGTCACCCGTTTAACGCTTTTTTTAACGCTCTGCTGCTATCATTTGATCGGGGAGAAGATACCGAGAAGAGCACTGACTGCCCAGCAAGAAACAGCAGGATGTCAGTGAGTTTCAAGTCAACCATCACCGGGAACTTCTTCTCGAGCACAAAACTCCTCTTGAGTGATTGGAGCGATCTCATGTCCCAGAAACCTCGTGGCCTGCCCCAAGAGCAACAGGCCAAACTGATTGGACTATTGAACCGCCGCTTAGCCGACGCCATCGATCTGCAACTGCAAAGCAGGCAAGCCTACTGGAACGTGAAGGGGCCTCATTTCATGGCCCTGCGCGAGCTGTTCGACAAGGTTGCCCAGGGAGTGGAGGAGTATGCTGACCTGATTGCCGTGCGCCTCGTGCAGCTTGGCGGCGTGGCCGAGGGAACGGTGCATGCGGTCGCCAGGCGATCTTCCCTCGACGAGTATAGGCTGGCGATTGCCAATGGGAAGAGCCAGAGTGAAGCTCTTTCGACAACACTCATCAACTTCGCAAGACATGCACGCTACGCCAGTGAGCAGGCCACCGAACTGAAGGACGACGAGACGGCTGCCCTCTTCAGAGAGATCGCACGAGGCATCGACAAATGGATCTGGTTTGTCGAGACGAGCCAGCAATCAGGCAGTTGAGTTGGAGGAATGTCATGTAACGCTTTTTATAACGTTCTGTAGCTCTCCCTAGAGCAGAGGAGTGCTTTCCTGTCAAGTCGACCCTCCCGCTATTACGACACGTGGCAGCGGTTCGACAACCTCTTCGATTTCTGGTGTCTTTGCGACGACCCTCTCGTTGTGAAAAGTGGCGCCGCATTGACGCAGGTGAGGTCTACTCCTGCTCGCTTTTCAGAACAGGCACTTCCCGTTTCAAACAGCGCGTTCGTTGTTCTTCTAACTCGATGCGCTGTTGCCTGAGCCGACGTTGGCGTTCCGTTAACTGGATTTGTTGTTGCGCCAACCGATGTTGGCGTTCTTCCAACGTGATTTGTTGTTGCGTGAGTCGATGGCGCTGTTGTTGGTATGGTTCACATCGAGCGCGTTTCTCGGCTTGATCGGAACGATGTTTTTGATTGCTGCCGTCCAATAGCATCCCGGCTCCTTCGCATGAAAAAACGTCTCCCTGCTGAAATTGTCCTCCATGTATTATACCTTGAACGTGCAAATGGAACGTATGACCTGCTGGAAAGCATCACTCTCGACCCGTCACATCCACGTAGGGACTCGTTTGAGAGATGGGAGTCTCCTGTCTAAAGTACCATCTCATTTCCCGATCACAGCATATTGCTTTGCTCTCTCTTTGTCAAATGCGGCACGCGCAAAATATCCTGCAACTCGGTTAATGGTTGGCCAATTTTGAGGCCGTCGCTCGTGATCTCGATCTCACGCATGGTTCGCTCAATATCCGTCGTGCGTTTTTTCAGCACACCGATGGCCTTATGCAACTCACCCTCTTGCTCGAAGTAGCGCAGAAAGATCAGATTATCAGCCATATAACTGATACCCAGCTCAGTTGCGCGAAACTCGTTTGAGGTAATGGCCTCTAACTCGTTGATCAGAAGGACGGCGATACCCTTGCCCTGCAAGTACTTGCAGAGAGCATGAAGATGGCCTACGAGGTCTGCGACATGTACCGAGAGACGGTAGCCGGCCACGCTATCAATCATGACAATGGAGGTTTGCGTTGCCTCTATATCGCGGCGCACTCGGTAAGCGAACTCATCGGGTCGGTAGCGCTTGGCCTCTATCTGATTGATAGAAAGGGTGCGCTGTTCGATCATCTTGCAGATGGGAATATTGAGAGACTCGCAGCGCTTGATAAGCACGTGTTCCCATTCCTCGAAAAGATAGACGATCGAATGCTCGCCCTTGCCCGCCATCTCTTTCATGAACTGGAGTCCCAGGGTCGTCTTGCCCACGCCGCTTGGGCCGGTAATGATGGTGATCGTTCCGCATGCCAGCCCGCCGTGCAGCATTTCGTCCAGTTCGGATATCCCCGAGGTGGCCGTCTCGTTTCCAAAATCGACGTGTTGTATTTCGGGCATGAGGTGGGGGAAGACATGTAATCCTGTACTGGATAATTGCATGTCGTGTTCGCCAGCGATAAAATCAGAGCCGCGAAATTTGCTGATGCTGATGGTGCGACCACGTTCTGCGTTGTGCAGGTTGATGACCCCGTCGCATATCACTTGCAGATCATTTTGGGAGGAATCATCGCTCATTTCGGAAGTGAAGAGGACCGTGGCTTCCTGTTCAATGAGAAAGCGCAGAAACTCGAGCACCTGTTTGCGCATCTGGAAGCTGTCGGGTGAGATCATGCGTAACTGCGTCATGCTATCCAGAAACACTCGCTGGGGTTTGAGTACCCGAATCTGTTGGATGATCCTCTCGGTGATGGAGAGGGGATTGGCTTCCTCCTGGAGTCGGGGCGAACTGTAGCGCTCCATTTCGCTCAGAAATTCGGTGTTCGTACTCAAGTCCAGGAAAGCGACGTTGTTCAAACGCAGTCCGATAGAGGTAGCATTCATGCGGATTTGCTCCTCTGGCTCTCCAACGGTGATATACAAGGTTATCTCGCCGCGCAGCGCGCCCGCGGCAAGAAAGTGCAGCCCCACGGTTGTTTTCCCCGCGCCGGGATCGCCGCGAACCACGTAAGAACGTCGCGAGATATATCCGCCCCACATGATATCATCAAGTTCGGGGATGCCGGTAGATATGCGGTTCGAGAGGTCTTGTCCCACGGTAGCCGCTCTGAGTGAACTAGTCCCAAGCTCAAGCGAGGTCGCGACCGTGTTTTGTGTTCCTGTCAGTTCTGTGTCCATAAAGCCTCCTCCTGCTCAGCGTCTTTTCTAAAGTATACTGTGATGAACAAATACGCGAAGAGGCTCTCCCAGGCATCACCTGTCAAGGGCGCAGGAGTCTAGAGTAGGAGAGCAAGCAGGGGCTGAGGACAGAAGACGATCTCATCAAACTACCGGTAAGCAAGAGGGAGGGTGAAGCGAAAGGTAGAACCGTGACCAGGCTCACTCGACACCTGGATCTGCCCGCCCTGCATCTCCACCAGCGAGCGGGTGATCGCCAGGCCAAGGCCTGTTCCACCACCCGCCTGCGTTATGGCGTTGTGGGCACGGTAGAAGCGGGTGAAGAGCTGGGCTTGTTCATCGGTGGACAGCCCGATGCCGCTATCGGTGATCGCCACGCGGGCAACGGGTCCGACCGTCTCGATCAAGAGGTCGATGTGTCCTTCATCAGGGGTATATTTGTGCGCATTGGAGAGCAAATTATCGAGGATTTGCGTCACCCTGTGGGCCTCAGCGAGTACCATGAGGACTTCTTCGGGCAGATGCAGGGTGAACGTCTGTCGCCTGGCATCCCAGCCTGGTTGAAAGGAGGGCAGCAGTTCACGGATGAGCAGGGAGATATCGAGGGGTGTGCAGTGCAATTCGATCTTACCGGACTCTATGTGTGAGAGATCCAGCAGGTCATTCGTGATGCTCATCAACCGGCGAGTATTGTGCTGTGTAATCCCCAGGAATTCCCGTTGCAACTCGGTCAGCTCCCCAACTGTTTCATCGGTCAAGATGAGATCAACATAGCCCTTGATGGAGGTCAGCGGGGTGCGTAACTCATGGGAGACCATGGAGACGAATGCGGACTTCATGCGATCGACCTCGCGTTCATGTGTAATGTCATGCCAGACATAGACACGGCCAATATAGGTCTGATCGACATTCATGACGGGCAGAGAAGAGAGATCGAACTCCCGTCGCACAGGCCCCACTTGCACCTGCCGTTCGCGAAAGATGTGTTCCTGTTCCCTGGTACTCCAGGCTAGCCACCGATCTAGCGAGACGTCGTCCTCGAACAGTCCTTTCAGCAGTGCCATCAACTGGTCAGGTGACTGCGAAAGCACGGTGGTGTCGTCGAGCCCAAAGAAGTCGGTGAAGCGCGTGTTCACCTTCAGCGGACGCCCACCGGGTGAGAGAAAGAGCAAGGCCTCTTGAGAAGCATCGATGATAGCTCGCAGTTGACTTTTCGTGCGTTCGAGCTGCGCATAATTGGTATCCGCACGATGCAAGGCCGCTTGCAACTGGGCTTCGCTGAGACGTAACGCTTCTTCCGTAGCTTTTTTCCTCTTAACCACTTATATGCCTCCCGTTCTTCATTACGTCGTTTTGTGATTTTTGTGGCTCATCGGGTACACTCCGCACTGGACGTTTATGGGCCATGCTCGATACTCCTACTTGTCAACAGGCGGGCGACTTCTTGGAGCAACACCCTGGTATCGAAGGGCTTGCCGAGATGAGCCGTACACCCGGCAGCCATGGCGCGATCTTCTTCAAAGGGAGAGACATGAGCGGTGACGGCAAGAATCGGGGTGGTACGAAACTCACGCATCTTGCGCAAGTGTGCAACGGCTTCCCATCCATCCATATCCGGTAACGACAGATCCATCAGGATGAGATCGGGGTGGTGCCGTTTGGCCTGGGTCAGAGAAGCTTGTCCGTCTTGGGCTACAACGACACGGTAGCCTGCTCTCTCAAGCAGTCGTTGCAGCAGATCACGCATATCCTCGCTATCATCAACCACCAGGATTCGCTGTTTCTGTTCGCCGGAAATATGCATATTCATACCGTTCCTTGTGTGCTCAACTGACAATAAAAGTGATTCGTCGGTATCGTCTCTACACTGGCTGAGTCTCTCGCTCGCTAGGTTGAGATGAAGCTTTCTGCGATGCGATTAGGTGGCGAAGCGTGTTGAGCAGAACGCCACTTTCAATCGGCTTAATCAGGTAATCGTCCGCCCCTAACACGTAGCCTATGTTCGGTTCCGCGAGCACCGTCAGCATGACGACTGGAATGGAAGCCGTGGCAGG
>WNGR01005464.1_pt1 | contig 29814 bp, 36 predicted proteins | sample 5407581 | NCBI WGS metagenome assembly WNGR01 (sample SAMN13153383, study PRJNA577476) | soil metagenome | isolation source: 80 cm soil or saprolite under Garry oak tree replicate 2 | place: USA:California | collected 2016-06-15
CCTCCTCGCCACGCGGTTCTTTGTAGATACAGCAGATCGTATCTCGACGAGGCGATTAGTTCGAGCTAGCCGTTGCCAGTTCAAGGAACGATGCAAGCTTTGCGGTAGCCCGGAACTGCGGGATCGGATCGAGATCTTTGAATGCGCTCGTGAACGCATTGGAGAGACTCCATGTCGTCCTGGGAGCGAATTCTTCGACCGGCGGATTGAAATACAGATCGTGGACTCGTTTAGCCAAGTGCTTGGGAACGTCCAATTCGCCCTCGACGAAGGCCCGGTAGATGACCAGTTTCGCGGCTTCGTCGGGAACCCGCGTTGCCTTCCAAGCTTCGACTTGCTTCTTCATCGGCTCGAAATTCCGCTGAATCCGATCGACTCCGATGGAGAGCACGTCGACGAGGCTGAGGTGTTTCGTGTGCTTCGCCAGCACCGGGGTGAAATCTCCATGAAATGCCATGTTGTCGCAAACGAGCACGCGATAACCGACAGTGAGCGCCAGCCGCATCGACTTATCGTTGGCGTTGCGGATGCCTACTGAAAAGCGACACCCGTCGAAGGTAGTTTCAAGGTCCAAAACTCCGAACATCTTCATGCCGTCGTTGGATACTGCGTATTCCTCGCGTATGGCGGAGATGTGACGAAAGCTCAGGCCCTCGACCAGCGCTTCGACAATCTGGTTGTGCGGAATGGGTTGATGAGTTGCGCTTCCTTCGGGAGTTGGGATCAGCTTTAGTTCTTCCCGCGTGATCTTCGAACTCCCACAGTGAGCCAATAGTTGAGCTTGCTCCATGTGGTTCTCCTTTCGATTGTGTAGTTCACATCCAAGGGCAGCGAACAAGGCAGTCCTCGAGGCACGGACCTTGGATTTCGTTCTGAAACCGGAGCGGGCGGTAGTCAGCTAAACGTTGGGAGGGGCGCGGAACGCGGCGATCTGGCTGGGAAGGAGAGTAACGTAGAGAACCGTCGTTCTCTAGCAAACGTAGTTGTCGGATTTATTCCCAAGGCTGAGCCGGAAGCGGCAAGCGACAGGTTCGTGTCAAACGAAGGCTTCTTATATTGATTCCGCTTGCAAACGGGCAGATTCCGCCCGCAGTTGCTCTGGGGAGAGTTCCACCACTCTACCTTCACGCCAGATATAGATTGGCAGACCTTGGCGGGCATGCTCCACTATAACTTTCTCGACAGCAGCTCTGAGCGCCATCTCGGCGCGCTCTTCTAGTGGAAGCGCGAGGACGTTCGCTGGTGGCTTTGTCATCCGCATCCTCTCAACCCGTGAGTCATGCTATGGCGTCAAGCACACTGAATCTGAACGAAACTAGGGCTTTTGCCGCGCTAGACGCGAGGAAGATCGCTCTTCGCGGGAAACAAGTCAGGAATCGAGTCCGGGTCCACCCCTGGGATGTGCCGCTTCGGCAGAGGAGGCACAGGGAGTCGGTTGTAGCGGCTGTTCCACTTGATCCACGCGTCCCGAAAGAACACTCCAGGCGCAGGGTTGTCCAAAGCAGCTTCAAAATCCGCATCGGAATAATACTTGCGCACGACCTTTAGATCTTCCTCAGTGCCGTAGTTCATGAGGTAGGTGAGAAAGTATTGAGTATTTCCAAGCACCCGCTCGGGCTGGTCAAACCAGATGACCTTGCGGGCGACGATTTTGAGATCGTCTGGCCAGCTCATCATTCTCCCCTGGAGTCGTAGAGACTGTCTCTTCCTTTCAAGACTGGCAATTCGTTTAATTTTACCACGGCCGCCGCACCGAGCAGTTCGCGTCGCGTGAGCCCATCAATTTGACTGAGGTCGCCCTCATCAAAGCTGCCGAGAGCGCGAAGAGTGATCGTCGGGTTGAATCGCTCTCCATATACGGCTTTACCTGCGGCCAGGGCGGTCGGCAGATCGATGCCAGCCCTCATAAGTGCCGCGATGTCAATGTAGTCTTTGGCCGCAGCACGTTGTTGAACGACCGCAACCTTGCAGGCGGCGAGATCTAGTAGCGAAGCGACTCGAAGGCTATTTCCTACGGAGATTTCAGGCTCGTGAATTCGCTTCAGGTCGAGTCCGCCAAAGAATGACACTTGGACACCTCCGCGCCTCTCGACAGTACAGACCAGGGTGTTCTCGGCAATCTGCACTACGACTGCGTTCTTGAGGTATGGTATCCGAGCCAGAAGATCCTCGGGGGCAAACACTTGCGTTGTGAAGAAATCGAAATCTTCCGATCCCCTGTGACCCAGTCGCAGCGCGAGCGCAGTTCCGCCGTAGAGGACGAAGGATCTCGGTGTTGATTCGAGTTCGTCCCAGAGCAGTCGCTGTGAAGGAGGCAGTATGTCCAATCTCGGCGTGAACAACTCGACCTCCAGGTGATGAACCAGTTTTCTCTGCATTCGCGTGCGAGGTGCGCGGCAGCCTTTCTGGTTCCGCGGCTCATTCTACGGGGAAAAGTAGGCATGGTTCACGAAGAATTGGACCAAGTTGTCCGAAGTGCGGCACCGTCAAGCGGTGCGCGCATCTGATGAATTGCCATTGGAAACCCGAACTGAGACTGAGCGCTCTCCGTCCTTGTGGGTGAGCAGGCTACGGCAAGGCGGCACGGGGATCGCACATGCGAACTCAGAATTCTGCGGCAGTCGTCAGCTTCTGTCCGTACATCCACGGTTCCAGCCTGATGGTCACTGCCCAGTCCTGGAAGCTGGGTATGCGCCCCAGGTCCTCGCGAACGTGCTGCTCTCCGATATATCTAACGGGCACGTTTTTCCCTTGGCTATTCCGGATCGCGATACCGAAGATTCGCTCTGCCAAAAAAATCCCTTCTGCGTGGTGGCGTAGGGCTCTGTGCCGAACATCTGCCATGATGGCTTTCGACTCATCGAACCACTGGTGAATGGTCAAATAATCGTCAGCGATACCGCCGAATTTGCGGGCGCTATTCTTGGCATGTTCCAAGGGATGAGCCATGAGCTAAATCTCCCGCGGATCATCAGGGTGACTGACGATTTCGTACCAGTTATGCTCCACCCGAATGGTGAGCGTGTGAAGATTGAACGTAACCGTTCCGAAGCCGCCGTCACCGCCCTCATATCCTTCTGGCGCGAAGCCTTCGAGCAGATCACCAAGTTTGCGGATATCGAGATCAGCCGGCAGACCCGATTCCTCGAGTGGATTGTCTGTCGCATCTTGGAACTGAGGTGGCTCCGCGCGTCCTTCGTCACCGTCTCCGTAGTAGCTAACAATCACCTTGGCGATTCCAGCAGCGCGCAGTTTATCGGTGAATGTGAGCACTTCCATCTTCCGTTCCTGATCTTTAGTCACGACGAATTCTCCTTCGTAACGGGGTTCGGGTCGGATACGCAGTTTCGGGTTGCACGCTAGCTCCCGTTCTTGAGGCACGAGAGCAGAAGTGCGTAGACAAACTACCCCACATAAGTGCCACATCGTCGACACTCAACTATGGTTTGAGAAGGATGAGTTGTTTGGCTTTGCTTCGGAAAGCTTGATCGAACGTAACGAGGGTCAGTTGCGCGGCCAAAGCAAACGCGGCAAGGTAAGAGTCAGCCCAATCTTTTGGGGCGGATCGACGTAACCGAGTCATGGTGCGAAAGGGCGTCTCGACCTCGGCCGGCTCTTGGAGAAAGCCGACCCGTTCATCCTGCAGCCAAAGGTCATACGCTCCCCACGCCTCTTCTTGGGTCAGGACCTCATCTCGACCCATCACCGCATCGGCAGTCAGAAGGCGCAGCAGGCCGAGCTGCGTGAATCTGCAGAAGAATAGACGTCCGGAGTCGGCAACAGAAGCGAACCAAGTGCGGGCACCGATGTGATGGACGTGCCCCTCGTAAGTAAGTGCGACCCAAACGTTGATGTCAGGGAAAAGAAATGACCTCATAGATCTTGGCATTATCGAGATGGACCTTTCCCGGCCTCTTGGACCGCACGATCGGAAGCTGTACCCTTCGCCGGGACCTGCGACGGTTCTCCTGCAGAACCTGTTCAACTCCGCGCAGAATCAAGTCCTTGGCGGAACGACCCTCACTTACAGCTCGCGTCTTGAGGCGACGGTATAGAGGGTCCGGGATGTCCACTGTAGTTCTCATGTTGTTATTCTGCCATATTTATGGTCGATTGAGCGGTCATTCAAGTCGCCGCGTCTACGACTTGGTGAACGTCTCTGAGATCGGCTCCTACGAACAGCCGCTCGTACTCCCGCAATTGACGCACTTATAGCAACTGCCGTTCGGCACCATCAGCATGCCGCAACTCGAACACGATGGCGCGTCTCCGACTCCGGAAGATGACTTGCGCGTTTGCGCGGACATGTCCTCTTGGGCGACTGTCTGTTTTGATGCGTCCTGTTCACTGAAAACAGCCCTCGGCTTGAGATATTCCGCCGATAGAAATTTGCCACCGAGCCAGCGGGCAATGTAGTCAAGCACGGAGCTGGCATACCGAATGCTCGGATTCTCTGTAAAGCCGCTTGGCTCGAATCGAGTGTTCGTCAGTTTGTCGACCAGGGCCTTTAGCGGAACGCCGTACTGAAGCCCGATCGAGATTGAAAGCGCAAGGCCGTCCATGAAGCCAGAGACCGTTGAGCCTTCCTTCGCCATCTTAATGAAGATCTCACCTGGCGCTCCTTCCGAGTACATGCCAACGATGATGTACCCTTCGTGACCCCCTACCGAAAACTTGTGCGTTATCGACTTCCTTTCATCCGGGAGCTTGCGCCGCTGGGCACGTGCGAACAAGTCCCGCTGTTCAGGAGATTGGGCGGCGGACGGCTGCTCTTTTGGTCTCTCCGGCTGAACGACAGGAGTATCCGGGGTTGACACCGAACTGCTTGGAGTCGTTGTTTGCACACTGCCTCCGGGCATTCCCTTTCAGTTGACCTCGCGGGCCTCTACCATCGCCGCGGCTGGTGCTGCTAAGAAATGTGTATGCGAACAGCCGAAACAAGTCGCGCCGTGAGTTGCCGCCTGAACTGCCGCCGCAAATATCGGAGGAATCTCCCGCTCCTCGCCGGAACGTGACCAGAAACGGGGCATGATCGAACCAGTCAGACAGCTCGCTTTTCCAGCCTCTCCACTTTGAAGGAAACCATTCACGCCACGAAACACAACACTGTTCACCAACGGAGGGCGCCTGCCGTTTTCCGCCTTCCCCGGTTCGTGCCTCGTAATCAGCAGCTGGCAGGTTCGGCCGGCTCGAAATAACTCAATTCGCACAAGAATCGGAGCAATCACCACAGCATGAATGCCGTTGACTCGGACAGCGTCGATCGGATGGAGATACGGCAAGGGCTCGCCGTCCGGGCCGCAGAACGTAACGTATCGGCCGATCTCCCTCACCGCGCCGCCCGATTCGATTCCTCGCACGACATATCGTCGCGCCAAGTGTTGGTGCTCGAGACTTACCTGCGATTGGGCGAAAATCCGTAGTTTGTCCAGGCGGCGGAGCGCGTTCCTCGGTAGCGTGATTCCACGATGTGCGAGCACGTCTTGTTTCGCGACCATGCAGGTATCCTCACGCCGAGCGCCGAACAGGGACGGGACAGCCTAGAGCTTTACGAATCATTTCCTTTGTGCAACCGGCCCAGCAGATGTACTTCCGGGGATCGTCAATGGAGATCGCCAGGTTATCGCCGCTGCGGTCCTGGCCGGCCTCGGCACACGACGGACATTGCGTAACGTAATTCCGGCCGACCTTTCGAACCTTGCTGATGTGATCGAGAATCCGGAACTCGTGGATAGAACTGCGAACGAAGGGTTGATCAGGCGCGTGTGGTTTTCTTTCAAACTCCCGTGGCATGCGTTTGCCCGCAATGAATCTTCTGAGTTGGTCTTCGCTCAGCTTCCGAAGTCGGTTCAGATAACCGATTTGCTTCTCCAAGTCGTAATCCGCTCCATAGAACCAATAGCGCCGGTTTGCGCCACGGTGAATCCCAAGCGGCCCTCGGATCGCATTCCCGAACTCGCCCTCGCGCAGCTCATCATGCTTCGGGAAGATCTCAATACCTTCGGTTAGGCCAATACCCTTGATTCGCATTCCGAGCTTCAGCGCCAGGTTGTAGATGTAGATCCGGCACTCTAGGGCCAATGCGGGTCGCTCCATGAAAATCCAAAGGTGACCCCCGCGCTTGCTCATCTCAAGAGCCGCTTCCACTTTGTCCTGCTGGAGCGAGTACTGCAGCTTGAGCAGGTCTTCCATCGAGCCAGCATAGTCGGCGTCAATGGCAACCCACTTGGAGCGCTGGGTGGCGGGGTTGATCGCATATAGCCCGATTGTGATTTCGCCCTGCAGATGCCGCCGAATCGTGGCTGCCGACAGACTCAGTTCCTTGCCTGTTCCCTTGGCTGTCGGGCGAAAGTAATAGTGGCGTCCGCTCTCCGGATGAGGTCGTGAGGATTGCAGCGTGTAGGCGCCGCGGTTTACAAACAGGCGGCCGTAGTCACGGACAACCTCGGGAGTTGCCTTGATTGAGGTTTCCACGGCCTCTCCTTTCCGAGCCGATTTCGGCCCGGCAAGCGTGTCCTACGTAAACCCACACCGCCTTTTTGTCAAATAAGTGGGATCGGCAACTAAATCCTTTCTTAGCCTGCCGTTCCGGGTATCGGGGTGGCCAATGGAGGACCGTTTAGGCTGGCTTCTGTGTCCCTGCCGTTGCAATGCCGCTGCTGAGTCGCGGTCGCAGGCCGGGCTCCACGATCCATCCATCTTTGTTCGCTAGAAGATGTGGACGTTCGACGATGTCGAAGAAGTGGCATTCCCGAACTAATTGGTCGAAGTCATCCGCGGCGTATCCCCCGAATTTGTCGTCGTCAAAATCTATCCAATACCAGACTTTTGAGCGGCGGTCGTACACGTAGAACGCGCCGGATTCGGGATCCCCTGCGACGACAAGGAACACGAACACCGCGTTCGGAAACTGGACCCACTTCTCAATCTTTGGGTGGTCGGTTATGTCGAGCAATCGGGCCATTGCTCGGTCCGAGCAGTTGGCCACCTCGGCTGGCGCGTTCCGAAGATCGAGCACCGGTATTACGTTCATCGTTCCGAACATCTCCTGCCTCCCTTCAATTCAATTGTGATGTAGAAGCAAAAACCAAACAGCCACCAGTTCTGAAATCGCGCGACCCTGCAACCGGCCTTTCCTTTTGCTGACGGGCTGTGCTAGCGTTTCTGGTCCCCGAAGCCTGACGTGTCTGGAGAGAAGGAGTCCCAACGTGATTATTGGTGATCGCTTGAAGTCCGTGCGGGAACAAAAGAACCTCTCCCAAGGGGACGTTGAAAAGCGCACGGGCCTGTTGCGCTGCTACATTTCGCGAGTCGAGAACGGCCACACAGTGCCGGCGGTTGAAACGATTGAGAAATTTGCTCGGGCTTTAGAGGTTCCGATCTACCAACTCTTTTATGATGGAGACAAACCGCCCGAACTTCCAAACCTTCCCAAGAGGAAGACAGCGGCCCAAATCGCGTGGGGCACTAGCGGGAAAAATGCTCGGTATTTGGCAAAGTTTCGCCAGCTCTTGGCCAGAACAACCGAAAGAGATAGAAAACTCCTGCTTTCAATGGCGCAGAAGATCGCGGCCCAAAAGGCTGCTCCGCCTCGCAGCGCGGTTGAGTCCTAGGTCGAACATCGAACAGCTAACCATGGTCCGGGCTCAACAACCACCCTGCCTGCGGGCAGCCGCCGCAGCCAGGGCATCGCACCGATTGTGCAGATCATGATTGCCGTGGCCAGCAATCCAACTCCAACGGATAGTGTGTTGAGACGCCACATCATGCAGCTCACGCCACAAGTCCTGGTTCTGTACTGGCTTTCGATTTGAGGTTCGCCACCCATTGGTCAGCCAGCGCGCCAAGTACTGAGTGATGCCCTGTTTGAGGTACTGCGAGTCCGTTACCAGTTCCACCTCGCAGGTTTCACGCAATGCTTTCAGTCCATTGATCGCCGCAGTAAGCTCCATCCGGTTGTTGGTTGTCTGTGCTTCGCCTCCGGACAGCTCGCGTTCCTCATCTCCGTATCGCAGAATGCAAGCCCAACCGCCCGGACCCGAATTCCCCATGCAAGAACCGTCCGTGATCAATTGAATGTTCGTCATTGTTCTAATCCTTTCTTTCGATGTGGATTTGGCATATCTCAAAAACATTCGTGTGCCAAGCTTCCGGCGGCCCAGGAACATGTATGATTGCCAACGTGTTGCCCCAATGCGGACGCGTGCTCGGGATCGATGTCGGCTATAGCCTGACGAGGCCCACTACTCCCTTCTGCTGTTTGTCCTGGAACCGGGATCGAATCGAGTGGTCAAAGTCCGTAGCTACAGGGGAGCAAAACTCTCGCCACCAAGCGGTAAGCGCCATACGAACGCACGATGAATCGCCATTCCTCACCATAGCTATTGACGGCCCACTTAAACCCCAGCTGCGCCAGTGCAATGCATATCGAACAGCCGAGTGTGTTTTGAGTCGGGGAGCCTTCCAAAAACGAGGAAAACCAGGCCAAGCTAATGCGGGAAGCGGCCCGCATCTGCACAAGCACGCTACGCTCCTTGCGAGGATGGTGCTGGAAAACTGCAAAATCGGGACCGCCAAGATGCCGTTTGCGGCTTCGAGTTCAGCCGTGTATGAGGCATTCCCCAACCTTTTTCTGGGCGTATTGTGTGCTGAACCTGATTACCCAGTCCGCCCTTCCAAGGGCCGCTGTTGGACCGATTGTCTCTTTCCACTTGTGGCTTCCCAGCTGGACAAACTGATCCAAACACTGCTGCCACAGCGCCGCTTCACCAGCGTCGCGGCCACATCTGGTCACGAACCTATTGCTGCATTGACTTGTGCCGTCACAGCGCTCGCAGCTGCAGCCGGACAATGCGTCGCAGTTGGCTCTCCGACCGATGGCTACATCGTATTGCCACCTCTATCGTTGTGGGGCCTGTCAGAGAAGAGGGAGCGTTGGGCTCAGCGCGAACTATGACAAAGCCTCTGTCGGTTATCTAGCGATAAGGTAGGTGTACACCATCCGGAGATATATCAAGGAACTGAGCCTCTCAATGTGAACGCCGATCGAACCATAGCACTGGCGTTGATGCCGCAGTGACAAAGCAACATCTCTTCACAACCCATACATGCAGCACCTTCAACGTACATCCCAGCACGTGTCGCTCCCGTGGCATCTCGGAGCCGACCAACTTCTAACCATCCACACGGCAAACCCACAACGTCATTCCCGGCTCCAAAACTACGAAGGAATCCAGGATAGTAAATAAATAAGCTGCTTGCGCTGAGTCATTTAAGGACCGCCCGGAAAGGCCAATGGGGATTCAATGTCCAGTCAAAGAACCTTCAAAGGAAGGGCAAACAAGCCGTTCACGCCGAAATTGTGGCCGCCTCGACATTGGCATGTGCAGCGTTGAAGATCTCCCAGAATCGGAGACAGCGGGTCGCTGAATTACAGGAGACCGGCATATTCAGAAGCTGGCCATGCCAGTCGTTGACCAGACCGAAAAACACACGACACCGGCTACTCCTGAAGAAGCCAGAAATGAACTGCAGCAGGTCATAATTGCTGACCAAGTAGAGCACCTGGTTTACATGCGCTTCCCAACTCAGTGCAGCGGCGAGATCTCTGTAGTACCGCATCGGCTTGGGTGTCCGTTCGTACTCGAGCGCAAAGCGCTGTTCCCCGGCCTCGCTGCGAACCGTCACGATTGCGTCGTAGTCCTTCGCGAAACCAAACCCTGTCAGTTCATTTTGTGAGCGCACCTCCATCGAACCGACCCACCGAACAAGCAATCCTGCTCGGAGCGCGCTGAGCTGAATCTCGTTGAGTCCGATGGCATGAAGAACACTTCGCTCGGCTTCCTTCCCGCCAAACCTTCCGCGGCCGATCAGGCAGTACTCTCCGCTTCCTTGGAGCAATATCGCGGCGCCGGTTCCAACGGAATAGACAAATTCACCTGTACAGCCTGGCATTGTCTGCCGACGCACAAGCTCGCGGTCCACCAATCTGCGCAGTCTCCAATCGAAAGATTTGCGCGTGTGCTCACAATGGTTAAGACGCATAAAGTCGAACAGCTGCGAATGCGTGACGAATTCCGAGCGCAAGATTTGGCGCAAGAGAGGAAGATCGCGCGATTGGTTGAGTTGAATGGAGCCTTTCGGATACCGCATAGCTCATCCTTACACGCACTCCAACTGAAGCCGCGCACTCCAGGGCCAGGACACGAACGGCCTAAGCTCGAATCTGCCAAGATCGGTTCGCAACCAACTTCCTGCCGGCATCAACAGCATCGCTTCCTGCTGGTCACGGCATTCGCTGAATGAGATAAGGAGCGTACCTTCCGACCGCCACGCCGGTGATCCCACGTCGAGGTGACCGACCTCGGCAGCTCTGACAACAACCAGAAGGTAGTCAGGTTGTTGCGGGGTTGACAGCATACGCTCAAAGAGCACTTTGTTCTGCCCGTTCCAGACACACGGCTCGGCGCATTCAAACACGCTGTTGATCATCGACAGAGTCCGATTTGGATCGAAGCCTCCGACACCGTTGAATCGCACGTGACCGACGATCCTGGGTCGCGTTCGGATGCAACCGTTGACGCGAACACCGGTAGTGTTGAAGTACGCTGCTCGCGCAAACCGCTTCGGATCGTTCTCGTCTTTCCCAAAACGGCGACGCCAAACACTTCCAAATCCTGTGATAGTGACCAGCATCTTCGTCATGCGCCCTTCAACCGCCTGTTCTTCTGTCGTTCGGCATACAACTCTTCCTGCAGCCGATTGATCTGGCCGACGAACCTAGCACCGTCTCCATTTCCATCGCCGGGTGTGGACGCCGCCAGGGTGCTATCGATGCTCCGAGACCCGTTCACCTTTTTCGCAAGGTTGTCGAGCCGCATGGAGAGATCGGCAACGATCAGGGCTTTCTGCCGGAGCTCTTCTTGAAGCTTGTTACGGTCCTGCGTCGTAGCTTCAAGTTGTGCAGCAACGCGCTGGAGTTCAGCTTTCAGATTATCGACCGCTGTGTCGCCCCAACCGGGTCGGCCATCGCCGGACTCCGTGGCCTCAATCGCACGGTTGCACTCTTCGATGTGCCGGTTGTATTTCTCAATTGCTTCATTAGCGGTTTGGCGAGAGCAGAGGTCGTGCATGTAGATGTCGGCCATCATCTCGGCGGTGATTCGCATACTGCGACGTTGGTCGAGGTGCAGTTTTGTGTAGGCAATCAGCATGAGTAGCAGCCCAGCTGTTACCGACAGGCTGTACCAGAAGTGCGGGTCTTTGACTGTCGCTGCGAGGAAGGCCTCGCGCCGCTTCTCAAGCCAAGCACCGTAATCGACATCGCGCGGGTTGAACTGTTTAAGCAGGAATTCATACCAGGTGTCCCGCCCAATGTGCGGTTGTCGCGGACTTTGCGCACAGACGCTAGGGACGCTCAGGTAAAGGGCAATCATCAACGCTCCGCAGTGGACTACTCGTTTCATCCTTAGTTCTCAGTGCATACGCCTCGCAGATCGCGACTCAGCCAATTCGGCACTCTTGAATCGGAGATTGGCGCCCACGGATGACATGCGGGACTGTTTGAGGCGCGGATAAAGCACAGGCTTAAACTGAGGTACTCGAATATCCGCCGGGGGACGCACGTGGAGGTGCGCGTGCAGTGTCCCACGCGTGTCATCGGTCATCAGAATTTCCATTTGCCCTTTGGGCAGGTTCTTGACGTGCTCGTCAAGCGCGCGTGTCTCCGTTGCCTGAACATCAACCGCCCGCCCCGTCTCCTCATATTGCTCGTATCCGAAGAACTTCCATCGCTCCATGGACAGACTGCGCCGCGTCACGCGATGTTCTGCCGAAGCCCGCAGGAAGTAGCGCGCCGTCTCCTCGTCACGGGTCCGGAGAGTCATGGTTGTGTTTGGTGCAGACGCCACATCCTCCTTGAAGCCGCGGCCGACGTGCATCAGTTGTGGAAGACTCTGCATGGAGAAGAGAAACGCCGTGTTGGTTCCGCGCGCAGTCTGCAAGATTTGTGGAAAGTTCCGGTATCCGAAAGGCGCAAACTCATCCAGGACAACGCTCAACAGCGGACGGTTCTTCTTTCGGCGCTCTTCCTCGCTTTCGTACCTCTTGCCAACAACGAGTTGGAGGTTCTGCAACAACATTTTGCCAAGCGCGCGCACAGGCTCCGTGTTCTTATTCACATTTAGCGTCACGAACAGAATGAGTTCCTGCTCAATTACCTCGTCGAGCGAAAGCAGGTCCTCATACGGCCCCGTGATGACGCTCAACTCGTCATCGAGAAACGTCATGCATTCGTTTAGCAGGCCCTGGATCTTCGGCACACGTTCTCGGTCCTGAAAGGACTGGTATAGGTTCTTCACGGACATCTCGAAGTTGAGTTTTCGCTGTGTGCTGATGCCTCGGTCCTGCTCCAGGCGTCGGGAGGCCTTCGTTACTTGCTCCCGCAAGACCTGCTCATCAATGGCCATGACCAAAACGTCGTAGAAGTTGAATTTCAGACCCGTATAAGCGAGCACACGTACAATGTCGGCCAGGTAATTCAACTGGTGCTTGGCGAAGAATTCGTCGTGCAGGTTAAACGATCCGAACACCATGTTGACGACCGGCATGTAGTTTTCATCGGAGCAGTGGAATGGGTTGTACCGCACTGACAAATCTGGCCGGCTGGGGTTCAGGATTCGTAATTGGTGGAGGCGGCCTGCACGATGAATGTGTGGCATCAGGCTCTCGAAGAAATCGAGGTCAGCCTTACCATCAAGAATAATCATGGGGATCCGATGCGGGTCTTCCGGAGGGCCAACTACGCGAAATAAGTCCTGGGTAATGATGTTTCTTAACAACGTTGTCTTCCCCGACCCGGTCATGCCCAGCACGATGCCCTGCATCACCCGGACGCGGTCAGACCACAGCCATGGCTTGCCGTGTACGTCGTAGCCGAGCACCACAGCCTCTCGCTGCCATGCATCGCGCGTGACGCGGTCATCTCTCCGTGGATGCATGACCATTGGTGGGTGCGGCCACTGCCTTTCCCACCGCGAGCCTGCCGTCACGAGCAGATAGACTGCGGAATAGAGAGCCGCGATCCCAATCAAGAGATAGCAGGCTAGCTCCTCAACCTGGCTGCCGGTGAGGTGGTAGCGATCGCGCGCCAAATACCAACCGAACCAGCCGCCAGCTAGTATGAGGATCGCGATGACAGTCTCGTAGGTCTCTATGAGAGGTGCATGTTCGCGTGGCGCTGAGTTTGTTCGGTTCATGGCGCGGTGAACAAGCCTCCTTGTTCGACAGATTGCGCCCGCGGCTTCCCAGGCCGAGACTCACATCCATCCGGGGCAGATGCTGACTCCAACCGAGGCATGGTCGTTATCCTCGATCGCGCGGGACTCAGCAAATGACTCACGACGTTGACAGCGATAGTCACGAAATAGGCGAGCGTAAGGGCGATTCCAAATCCCGAGTCCGTGTCCGCGATTCCGCTAACACCACAAGGCTTCGCGATGCAGTAGAGGCTGAGGAACGCAGTGGCGATCAACCCCAGTGCGAGAAAGTCTGGGACAAGAAGCGCAATCACCTCCAAGAACTGGGCGAAGAGCTTCATCGAGCCGCGATCCTTNATCCTTAACCTGCGAGATTGAAATAGCAAAAGCAGATTGCGGCAGCACCGAAGAGGATTGCACCGATCACGAACCCAGCCCTCGGCTTGCGCCGTGGTTGTGGGTCGAAGGGGCTGCGAGCTTGAAGCACGATGTCCACGACCGCCTTTTTGAGGCCGATGTCCGGTTGCTGAGCCAATGCCTGTTCGATCCATTTCTGCATTTCGCCCGGTGAAATAGCTGTCGGCATCTCAAAGCACTAGCGTTGCGTTAATCGGTCCCTTTGGACCTGCCAGGAATATCAGCTGCAATACCGTTGGTCCGGTCTGCGTCGTCGGCAGCTTGATCGCGACGATTCCTGTCGTTTCCTGCCCCGGCTCGATTCGTGAAGAGCGCATTTCGCTCTTCGCTATCTGAAGTGGGGCCTCACCGCTGCATCTCAACCGTGCCGTCTCATCGGGACTCAACTGGGAGTTCGTAAGAACGTAAAGCGATTCGCGGTAACGGGGCGCATTGAGCGCTACTGCCTGCGGGCTACCGGGTACGTATGCATTCTTGGTTTCGTTCCGAATGGTGTAGCGAATGAAGACTTGCCCGTCGCTCTCCAGCGAATCCGTCAGATAAATCGCGACCCGGTTTTTTTCAGGAATCGAGCCCTGTAAGCGAATGGCCTTGGCCTGGATCAATACTTCCGCAGGCGACGGATCGGCTGGCTCATTAGCCCGATTCGTGGCAGCAATGACCTTCGGAGGATCAGGAACAGGTTGGTCAATGGCGAAAACCATTTCGGGCACGAGACCCGCGGGATCAAGCTCGTAATTGAAACGTCCTGATGGAGTCCACACGAACAGATTGGTGGCGACGTCTGGCTCAGTCGGCTCGATGAAGACCTTGTTCTCGCGCCATTCCACTTTGAAGACTGGACTGCCCACGGCAACCGTGCTGACCAGCTCGCTCATTTCGAGAACCGTCAGGTGATTGAGGGCGGTTTGAACGTGGATGATCTTTCCCCGATTCGGCCTTTCAACCTCCACCTTTTGGCCCCAAGCAGGCAATCCGAGGGCTGCCACTGCTATGCAAGAAATCCAAAACCTCTTCACGTCTCCTCCTTTCCTTTATATAAGGACCACCCAGGAAGCCTGAGTTCAGGCCTCCCGGGCGGCTTTGCCTCACGAGCGTGTTTCTCCTTGTGCGCCAGCCGTGCTGCTGTCATTTGTGCATGGCTGGCTTCGGTTTACTGGTTGACGCCCCACGGTGGGTCGCTGGCGAATGTCGTTGAACACCAGCTTGCCATCACGGATTGCGCCGGCCCCATATCGCATTGGGAATGGCTGCACGCGCTCGACAACTTTCCCATCCACGAGCACTTCGCCCTTCTTCGTTATCTGAAGGAGGAAGATTTTGCGCTCGTGAGTGCTGCCATCGCCATTGGGGAACTGTTCGACGAGAAAAACGCGACCGTCATCATCGAACTCGATTTCGCCATCGACCAGATCGGGAACGAAGACTTGCACGGGATTGCTGCCGGTCTCCTCCGCGACCTTGTCGATGACCTCTTGAGGAAAGGCGTGAAACAGGAGCGAGCCGTTTCCTTTCCCCGCACAGACAACGGTGTGCAAGGCCTGGCACCAGCCACCCCGGTTCTGTTTCTTTCCATCTCCCCAAGCGCGAACGATGGAACGCAAGGCTTGAAATTCCTCGCGGGACCGTTCCTTGTAGGCGTGGACCGCGCTTCGAGCCGCATTGCGACGTGTCCGCGCTTCGTTCCTGGTTGCCTGGTCGTTACGTTGGACCTCATATTCCGCCTCGGCTTTCGCCAGGGCTTCCTCTAAGGTCTGTTTTTCAGTGATGAGTTTCCCGACTTCCCCCGCGTAGATGCGGTTCACCAATCGGCACTCCTGGGATATTTCACGCGTGAAGTGCTCTCCGGTGATCAGTCCATGAAAGTCGCCGATCGGCAGTGTCGCAGAAAAAAAGTCTTCGACTTCCTTCCTCGCGAGGTTGTACAGGTACCCGATCTTGTCGGTGGGCAGAACTTCCAGATGCACCGGCATATCGCGGACCCGCTCCTTGTCTTTAAGTTGCAACCAAGGCGCGAGCGGCACCTTCTTCCGGATCTCGGCGACGAGCTCCTGGTTGACCTCGGTGCCCCACTTTAGGCTGTCCAAGGCGTGCTGCAGTTCATCCACGAGTTGATATGCCTCTCCTCTCAGACCAGCGGCGAAGCAAGACGTCTTCAGATCGGTAATCGAGCCAATCTGATTTCCTTTCGCCTGATTCGCCACCAGAGCGAGATTCCACCAAGGACTCTGCTTCTTGGTGCGTTTGGTTTTGCCTTTTTCGTGCCGGTCCTGGTGTGCGAAACGGCTTTCCACAAAACGAGGGAAACGATCTCCTTCAACCACGGCTACCAGGTCGAAGTCGAAATCCCCCCCGTTCTTGGCGGCCGTCTCGCTGTGCAGCGTAAACGTTCCTTCGAGTCTGATCTGCTTTTGCACCAGGTCCACGACTGCTTGGTCGTCGATCGAACAACCGTTTTGCTCTTCGATTGCTTGCGTCACGAGGGCAACCGCTTCTTCTGCGGATACCCGGGTGTAAGGAAGCAAGTCTTCGAACATGCGGATGGGGTAGCGAACGACCAAACCCTTCCGGCACGGAACCGAACTGATGGCCCGGTCCTGAGGTAGCCAGTCCGACGCCGCGACGACCTGCCCTTGATGCAGAGCGAGGAAGCCGTCGTCGGCAAGGGCAAAACCTGGGATTTTGAAGCCACCGGCTGCGCAAAGCTTGAACGTCCACTTCGCCAGCAGACGGTTCAGTGCATTGTTGATATAGGGGTGCTTGATGAGGTAGCCGCTCGAATCCACTTTGAGCACAGCTTCAACAACCGTGCGCTCGAATGACGTGTACTCCGAGTCGTTGGCCTCTTCCCCAGGAGGTTGTGTGTGCGAGGCGCCCAGAAGTTCGATCACTTCGTTGTAGTTTCCATCCTGGCACGCTTCACGCAGCTTCCGTGCTTGCTCCATGGCAAACGGCACGATTTCGAGCTGAATGGATTCCCACGGGGCGTGCTCGATAAGCGTGTAGCTGCTCTGGAGCTCGAGTGTTTGTGAGACTTCCCGGATGCCGAATACGACCGGCCCGCGGAAAGTCCTGACTTCGATCTTCGGCCGCCGCCAGTGGAGGAAGTCGAGGAATCGCGTGGATTGTTTGTATTCAGGCTTGACACACGATTCAGGCAAGATGATGTCCGCTCCGAGTTTCTCGGCGACATCGTCGGGCATAACCTTGCATGCTCCCTTCGCCTGCGTTTTTTCGAATGCCAGCCGGAATTGATAGAGCCGGTGCCGGGGCAGATGAAATCGCCCAAACACAGACTGGGAGATCCAGCCACGACAATCGTTCGTACCCAACGTGCGGTCCTTCACGACCATCACTTTGGCGTCGGGCAACTGGATTCGCTGCTTGCACGGCGAAACCAGGATTCCGAAATAAGTGATGGCTGCTTCGGGCCATTTACGAAAACGCTCCGCGATTTCCGGCTCGTAGCGTTCGTCCACGGCATAGAACTTGCCACTCTTTGCCGAGGCGCTCGCGCCGATGAGCCGGTAGTGCGTTCCATCAAGCTCGAATGACCGCATGGATTTCTGAACTTCGTTCTCCTGGTGGTCTTCGAGCCTGCCGGGTGGGACGTTGAGGCGGGCCACACGAATGCCGGGATAAAGACCTTGGAGGAGCGTGTTTCCAAGCTGCTCCTCTTGAGCCAATCTCGGCAATCGTTTCTTCATTTGCCCCATCTCGTTGATGTCGAGCGTAATCACAGGCATTCCACTGCTCATTTCAGTCGGCATTTGCTCCTCCTTATTTCTGTCCGGCGAAAGGACAGACAAGGAGGCCGTTGCCGCCGGTCTCTTTGCTGTCCTGGGCCGAAAACGAGGTAAGGTTTCCGGTCAGGTTCGCGAAGAACCGGACCAGCTCAGTTGGTTATAGGCAGTTCAACGCTTCACCTCTTTGTTGCTGCGCTTCTTTCCCCTTTGTTTGTCCGGCAACTACAAACAGGGGGTCTGCTGACTACCAGTTGTGAGCCGATTCGGGCACACCCCTAGTGAGTCAAGCACTCAGCCACAATTGATCGAGCTTGTGGTCGGCTCCCAACAGACCAACTTCAGTCTGTAGAGAAACTCTTACTATCCGGTCTTCGAGCTGCCGCGGACAGCTTCGCGCCCGAGCTGCGGTTTTCTACCCGAGAAATCCGCAATCCCTTTCCACTCAGAGACCACGAAGTAGCTCAGGCCGCTCTTCAATGATTCAACCATTGCCTCTGGTTCTCCCGGGAACTCCTTGCTGAACTCGGGGACACCGTTGTTTCCTCCCGGCTTGGCGAGAAAGAAGCGCAGACCTTCCGCTCCGTTCACGTGCCCTTTACGCAGCTTGCGAGCTCCCCGTGCGGAACCGATCGCCTGCGAATCTTTGCCTTCTCCGACTGTCTCAATCGTTCCTACCGCCACGATCAAACCTCCTTCCCTCTACTTCTTCCACAATTACAGCAGCAAGTCTTTCAAGGTCTGTCCTTGTCGAGCGCGCTCTTTTGCAGCAGCCCCGCCTCTCGGTCGCCGACCATCTGTTGTTCACCGTATTCGCCTACGAGAAGCCCGCTCGGATTGGTTTCTGAACGGGCCGTCTCCACCAGCCGCACGTTGTATCGACCGACGATTTGGTCCGTCGCTTCCGTCGCGTTCTTCACACGGTGCACTTCCTTGACTCCGAACACGGTGTACGTCCAGGGCGTTCCCTTAATGTGGTCGATGGAGCGAATCTCGAAATCGGAAATTACGTGATCGTTCTTGATCTTTCCCACCGTGTCTTCATCGCGGAGTTTGTTCATGGAATAGGCTCGGAGATTCGCGGTCATCATGTTCAAAGCCTCGGCCAGATTCCTGTCAACTGAGTCAGGCGTGTAAGCAAGGTACCGAATGAGGAATTGGCGGACCACCGCTCTGCCTTCAAGATCCGTCGGTGCAACGCTCGGGGAGGGATCGGCGGAAGACGCATTCGCGGACAGGCTGAACGTCGCTACACTCAACGGATGAGGCCCACCGACAACGGACGCGTTGCCATCCTTATCCACGCGAATCACTGTTGGCGGTTGCAAGCGAACGTATATGGCGAACCCCAGTGAAGCCATCGCGAGTACACCGAAGATCATCGCCAGCAGCATGGCGCGGTTCGCGTAAGCCCGGAGCATGCCGTCGTGCTCGTAATACTTGGTGTACCGAGTCATCTCGGGAACCTCGCCGATTCGACCTGCCTTCTTCATCTGCTATTCCTTTCTTCCCATGCCCCGGTAGGCTGACCCGAGCGAGTAGCCAACGTACCAAGCCGTTGCGTGGGGAATATTGAAGCCGCGGTATTGGCCCGGGCGACTTGAAGAACGCCACGGCGACGCAGAAGAGGGCGGCGGAGACGCTGGTGTTGTGGGGGAGGCAAAGGAATCGGCACTTCCGCCGCCATGTTCAGCGGCATGTCCGTCGTTAATGCTGCTCGCCGACGTTGGTGTCGGAGACACTGAGGTGGACCCAACTGTTGGCGTCCCAGTGCCATCGGATGTGCCTAGTGGTACCGGGGCGGATGACGCACCTTCTGGGCCGCCCGGGGATGGCGGTGGCGGAGGTGGAGGAGGCGGCGGTGGTGGTCCTTCGCCAGCCGATCGAGCAGCGAGTGCACCTTCGCCAACTCCAACGAAAGATGCCGCGGCTAAGCTGGCGACGGCGCCCGCTGCAGCGGTCATGGTGCCAACCAGCGTCAGCATTGTACTGCCTACGTCGCCGCGAACGATGCGGCTCGCCATGAATGGAATCAATGCAATCGAGAATGAAAAAATGCTCGCCGTGAGTGCCAGGAGAATCATTTGGCTCGAGCCAACGAAGCTGTTCAGCACTCCATTCGCGCCGAGTACCGCGTTTATGCTCGACAGGTTCACGGCAGACATGAGGACTTGAATAATCGCGTAAATTAGCCCCCAAGCTTGGAATGTCATCAAGTTCACGAGATAGGTGCGCGATAACTGGCCGAGCCCCCTTGTTGGCAGAAGCGCAAGGACGAAAGGGCCGGTTACGTAAAGCACCGAACCATACAACGCGTAAAAGACCGCAAAGATGAGATAGCAAATGGGGAAGATGACGAAGGCGCTCAGTATCAACATTAGGCTGATAACGCCCGAAAGTAAGCCGGTCACAAGATTCCACAGCGAGGTGCTTCCGTTGGCTTGCCAGTATTGCGACAGTTGGTTCATCCAATTTGCGAAGACATCCCCAATGCCGGTTGAGTTGTAAATGAAGTTGGCGACAGAATTGAACATTCCGTTGACGTCGCGAAATACGACGCTGTAGTTGGCGAACACTAGCCCCAGAATCAGATACTTGATTCCCGAAATCGCAAGCATTCGCACATCTCCGCCGGCCGCAAACGCCTGGTACGCGCTATAAAGAAAACAGACGCCCAACACCGCACTCGTAACGTTTGCGGTATCGATCCCATTCAGGGCTGTTTGGAGCAGTTGCTCGAAATAAAACACGGTTCACTGCCTTTTCAGGAGGTTATAAATCTGCTGCTGTAGTGCTGCCGTATTCGCTGCGCCGTTTTTGACATTCGCGCTCGCGTCCGCTAAATCAATAGCGCGCACCCGCATCAAGTCTGCGGTAGCTGCCTGCGTATATGCATTTGCGCGAACCAGCCACGCGTCTGCTTGGGCTTCGATAATAGGCGCGCTGCCTGGCGCCGCAGTCTGAATGCTCTGGTTGATCTGGTCCGCCGCTTGGAGTTCGAGGTCTGCGAGGGCGTCGATTTCAATGGCTCTCTTCATTGCCGCCTGGGCGGCTGCATCCGTCATATCGACCATGTTCCGCGTTTGAGGTGAAGCAGCGGTGGAAGTCGGAACCGCACCGTAAACGGCTGTGTATTGCGCGCTAGTTTGGGCGATCTGGTTCGGATCGCGTGAGAGCACGTTCCGCTCAAACTGCTGCGTTTCGGGAAGAGTGGCGCTATTCACCGGGATGCGCATGACTCCTTCAATTTGGTCAAAGACCACCTGGAGGCCGCCTACGAGCGAACGAGCCTGATTAATCGAATTCTGCGGCCAGACGACCGTCTGCTCGAAGTTCGATATACCTTGCTCAATCGAAAGAATGCCATTCAGCCGTCCGCCAATGACGCTACTCAGCGTGCTGCTGATCGTACTTAGACCAGCCGCCATGATCGCGCAGCAAGGATCAAAGAATTGGCTCTTCACGGGTGTGGGCATTACCAGAGTGATGACCAGCAACAGGACAACAATGCGAACCTTGTGATCCCAGATCCAGCGCAAACCTCGCTTGAGGTTCTGGATGGCTCCCCTCATGGCTTTTTCTCTTCTCCTAATTCCGTTTCAGCAGATTCAGAATCTGTGTATTTACGTCGCCCGTTATTGCCGCTTCCCGTTTACGCAAGGCATTGTCTTGTGCCAGTCGAGCTGCCTCCTGGCGCAACTCAGCCGCGAGCATTTTCTGCGTGAGGGCCTGGCTCTGAATGCTGGCCACTATGGCTGTCGCGGTTAGGAAGGGAGCCGATCCTGGAGCTGACTGGCTGGCGGCGTCCTCTATGTTTTTGGCTACTTGCAAAGTCAGATCATCGGCGGCGTCGCTCTCCTTCAGGGTCTTCAAGTTGTCTACCGCCAAAGCATCGTCCATATCCATCATCGTGCGGTCCGAGGGGCTAGCTGCGGTCGCGCTCGGGACGTTCCCGTAGGTGTTTCCATAGGAAAAGGTCAGATTTGCGAAATCATTGGTCTGGTGATTTCGCATGACGTTCTCGAGCGCGACCGGATTGGCCAAAGTGGCGCTCCTTAGATCGATATTGAAAATGTTCTGCATGGGACTTCTGTACTGGCCGGTCATTTGTGTGACCATCGCCTTCGCTTGATTGATCAAGGCGACGGGCCAAGTTACCTGCTGGTAGAAATTGGTCATTGCCGTTCGGACGGTATTGATCGAGTTCAATGCCGCCTTAATCAAACCGTTGATGACGTTCAGCACGGATTGAATGGCCCCGATGAGGCTGCTTTGTGCCTCCGCAACCGGCGGACTGACAAGCGCCACCACTAAGGTGGCTGCCAGCGTGAGAGCCAGTAGCTGACGCCGGGTTCTGGCGATGACCAGACAGTAGGAAAAGACAACAATAAAGAAAAATCCGAGCAATAGGCCGGTCGCCGGAGTCATAGAGGAATCTCCCAAGGAACGGAGCGTGGGAATGGGCCGGTGGTCCAATCCGTTCCACGACTCAGAAGGCCGAACAGAAACGGGAGGCTCACCAACAGCAGCAAGAGCACAATAATGAGCAGGCTCCACGCTGCGAAGCGGAGTCGTACGTGATATCGAGGAGAGGTATCGGCAGGGCGCTGTTTCATGACTGGGTTTCTCCCGTCACGGCACCCGAGATTTCTTCGGGTAACAGCGAGACCTCTGCCAATCCGTGAGGAAACTTCCGCGCTAGTTCCTGATAGGCATCTAGATGTGGCCGATCGGCAAATTTCTTAAGGACCCAAGCTCTGTACCTTCTCTCTCGGGGGAACGTGGTGCAGATCCAATAGTCCACGGCTGTGGGAGCAATACGAATCGTTTGGGTCGTCTCGGCTTTCTCTCCAAGGACTAGAAGCGCATCGGCACTGTCACCTTTTCGTGGTGAGCTGAACCGCTTTACCTCGTTTAGCGCCACGGGGTTTAGAAACAAGTGCTTGACGAGAGGACTTACGTCTCCGGGTTGCTGGCCGATGATCTTCGCGCTGGCGTTCTTCAAGATTCCTGGACCATGTTCGCGTGGATGGAATTCCGTTCCCACAAAGTCTTCCACTGTCTGACTGATTCCCCAGACGCTTGCATTCCTTTTGCGCGCGGTACGGAACAACTGCACCACTTCCGGCGCGAGCGTCGGCGAGTCCAAAAGAAACCAGCATTCGTCCAGAACAGTAATGCTTGGTTGGCCGGTCTTCCCTCCGGCGCGGGATGCGACAGCGTTCGCGATCAGCATACTCATAGCCGTTTCGAGCTTCGGGTCGGCGCTCAATCCTTCGACATCGAAGAAGAGCCAATTGCTGTCGAGCCGCATGGTGGTGTGCGCGTCAAAGAGCTTCGCGTAGATCCCCCTTTCTCCTGTCCACGCGCGCAGTTTGATGGCGGCCAACCGAGCTTCGTCGATCGTGCGCTGCATCTTCTCCTCGTCACGCCATTGCGCGAGCTCTTCTCTGAGGTCGTTGAACGTGGGAATCGGGTTCGAGTACCGAATAGCGCACCGCTTATATGTCCGCGCAATCGCATCGCTTAACAGGTTGTCAACGAGCGAGTTGTCCGATCCCGGACTGTCTCCGATCATGTGGCGAGCCAGGTTCTTGAGAAACGCGATCTTCTCCTTGCTCGGCGCTGTTTCTCCCGCGGGGAGGTCCCAAGGATTAAGCGTCTCAGAACCGTCCAACTTCACGTCGATGACGCGCCCGCCCATCAGCTCCACGAGCGGCTGATAGGAATCGCCGCGTTCGATGATGGAGATTTGCGGGTTGGCGCGCGCCATCATGAGCAGGAAAAGTTGGGCCATGAAGGTCTTGCCGCCTCCGGTCTTCGCCATAATCAGCATGTTTGCGTCGCCGAGGCTCGAGTCAAAAGGCGAGAACGGCACCAGTTGCCGGTAGGGCGTTGCGAACAGCATGAGTGGTGAATGCGGAGTTCCTCGCCACGGCATCTCGACAGGCAAGAGATCAGCGGCATTGAGCGTAAGCAGATCGAGTTCCCGGCGATTCTCGCCTCCCATGGCGGGGAGGCCGGTAAAGAAGAGGCGCTTTTGTGCGAGTGTCTCGGGAATGCCCCGCCCACCGTTCATCCGTGCGATGGCGTGCAACAAACGCTGGCGCCGGTCCGCCAGAATGCGTTCGGCTTCTTCTCGTTCCATACGATTCCGGCAAGGTTTGGAGGTCCTCGCGGTTACGATCAGGCTCATCTGACAAGCCTTCAGCGAACTCGAAATTAAGTCCTGCAGAACCTTTACGAGTTGGTGCTCGGCCACCTGTGCGTCGACGTTGATGCGAAAGCCCCCATGGAAATCCTTCTGTGCTGCTAGCATCTTCCGCAGGCGGCTTTTGTACTGCTTGATCGATTTGCTCTGATCGGGAAGCGTAACCTCGGCATTCACTACGAGAGGGAAATCTATGACCACGAGTTCGCGCAAAATTCCCGGGAACGTGGCGTCCGGCAGGTCCTTCAAGCTAATCCAGGAATAAAGCAGGCCACCGACCTTGAGGTAGTCATCCTGCTCATCCTCGATGTTCACGTTCGCCATCTGGCTTCGCGCACTCTCGTACCACAGTGACTCGTGGGCCGAGCGATAAGGCAGGTTGTCATTGCCCAGCGGATGCAATGCCCGCTTGATCTCCAGAAATATGTCCTGCTGCGTCATGCGCCGGATCGGCATGCCTGTGGCTTGAAGCGTGGCTTCGACGCCCGCCAACAGACTGTTAAATTCCGCGAGAAGTTCCTCGTGTTCCTGCTGCGAGCGTTCCATGCATTTCGTGGCCGAGACGCTGAAGTTCCCGCCCGGTCTCATTTTTCGTTTCCACTCGAAATCCGGTGATTGGCGATGAATCCGAGGATTCCAGATGAAATACAGATGGAGAAAGTGCTGCAGGTAAAAGCCCGCAGCCTCCCGGTTTCGCCACAGCTCGATGCGGTGACGATCGAGTTCGCGGAGCACGGGGCTTTCGTTCCGGCGCTCACCGATGTAACGGGATAGCAGATCGCCTGTTCCCTCCGATATTTCAAACCGCACCTGCATCCGCATGGACCGTTCAGGAAGCGACCTCACCAAAGCTTCGAGCAGCCCCTTGATCCGGTTTCTTCCCTCGTCGCTGCCGTAATACGACTGAATGCCTCCCACTTCGAAGCCGGCCACCATGGAGCCATCGATTTGCACCGCTACGTTGTCCAGCAGATCCCGGATACGAAGTTGCTCGCACAGCGGGGGCGCACTCATCGATTGCTCATACCGTCCGACCGTCAGCGGCATGCCTAATCTCCCAACCGCAGGTATTCCCTTGCGAGTTCGCGGTCCCGCTCGAGCGCGGAGTACACGTGCGGCTTGGCATGAAACATCACCCAGTCCTGGAGGTAACCGCGCTGCTTGCCGTACTTGAACAGCATGAGCGCGGGAATGCTCAGCACGGGTACGACGTATTGCAGGACCATGTTCATGGGCAATCCGAACATCTCCCGGTGAAGAAACCTTCCGAGAATGTTTGCGACCACCGCCAAAGCCATAATCGCGAATAGGTCTTCGGCTTCGAGGCCGAAAAAGGTAACTCGCGTGCGGAGATTGCGGTACACAGGTGTCACCTCGAGCGCCATTTCTCGATCTCCTACGGGATTCCCGCGGTCCCACGCGCGATGAAAAATTCAGCGAGCCGCAACAGTCCAGATAGAAGCAAACAGAGACCAGCTGCAACGAAATGCCTCATCCATCCTTCGGTGGGATGGATTCGCGTGACCACTCCCATGCGTAATGCGCCGGCCGCTACTTGCAACCCTGCGTAAACTGGCAAGAGTACGTTGCAAATCCAATCGACTAGGCTCACTAGAGAGATCCAGTAAACGTCTGGATCATTCCAGGCCCGCTGCGAAGCGAACGTCTCCATCGCTCGCAAGAGACCCGAAGCCATCAAGCAGAGAAATCCCCCATACATCGCGGCGGCAGAGGATTCTGATCGGGCGAATTTCAGAACGGCGATAGCAAAAAATAGGCCAGCCAGGGTGGGCAAAATCACGTTTCCTGCCCAGTTCGTCAGATTCAGAATCCCGTTCGTGAACGACATCGGAGTTTCTACGCCTCCATCGAAAGCACCAATTTCCAGATCCCTGAAACGCACAGCATTGCTAATGCGACGGCTACAAGGCGCATGGCCGGCCGGCGGGTAGTGAAATTGATGATCGCTCCCACTATTGCGAGTCCTGCCGCGATCGGCATGATGGTTCCAGCCAAGTAATTCCAGAGGCTGTCGAGCACATCTACGGTGGCGAACTGTGTCCCTGTGTTGTAGCTCTGGATCAGGGAGTACGTGGTTTGCGCGCCGAGCAAAAACATGGCTGCGAGGATGGACGGCAATGGATGTCCGCCCGAAGCTGTATCAAGGATTGCCCGCAGAACAAAAAACGCCGCGAGCGTTGTCACCATCCGCCCAGCGACAAAGTTTGTGACAAAGCTCGACACGTCTGACTCAAATGAGGCCAGCCACGAACTTCCAATTCCCCCGCCCGGCACGGGAGCCGCAACACCGAACGAAGTGAACCATCCCAGAAGGGGACCGAGGGTTACAAATACGACCGCCCAAAACATCCACTTGGTGAAGCTGCCGCCCACTAGAAACGTTGTCCCACCCTCGCGCCTCAAACTGATTCCTGCCAGAACCAGTGAAACGAAGGCGGCTGCAGGAGCAAGTTGTAATAGGACCTGGATGATGTCATTCAAGAGCTGTGGTACGGCCATTGCTGCGTCTTTCCCTCCTCTTGTAAACAGAGCCGCGAAATAGCAAACGGAGCGGAATTGGCAGGCAGCCTGTTTGTTCTGGCTCCTTTCCCAAGCTGCCCGCCAGGTCCGCTGTGAGCGCGCGAGTGCTGCCCCTTCCTACGGCACCCCCGCAGTCCCGTTGGCCATCCAGAATTCGATCAACCTGGTTACTCCCGAAACCGCCAGCAATCCCGCACCTGCGGCGAGCCACCGGCCAACACCTCGCCCATGTAGCCAAGAGACGACGGCACCGACTACAGCTCCTCCGGCCCCTACAGGGGCGATGACGTTGCCAATCCAGTTGATGAAATTCAGGAAGGCCCCTTCCGGCTGAGCGGCAGTCTGCCCCTGGACAGCCACGTTTACTTGCGGCTGGGTTCCAAGGTTCTGCGCCCAGACGAACTGACTTGCTAGGACGAGGCAGATAGCGGACACGGCCAGTGCTCGCCTCAATGCCTCGTCCACCTTTACCTTCATGGAATCGGCTCCCCTTTATGCTTCGCCGCCTCCCCCTCGATCGAAAACCGGGGCGGAAAAGCAACTCAAGTGCGGGGCACCCTAAGACGAATTGTTGCGTTTGTCAAAAAAGTGAGCGTGATAGGGCAGTGACTGGGTGATGGGAGTCAAAAAAAGCCCACGCAGGACGACGAGGATTTCAGGGCTATCCGCGAATACGACCGATCGCACCCTCAAAATCGGCGCGGCTCAGGGGAGGGGGAGCTTGGTTCTTATCGGCTCTCATAAATGCCAGTCGTTTTGCAGCGTCACAAACGGCCTTCAGATCGGCTGGGGCGAAGCCCTCCATGAGGCCCGAGAGAACTCCCCCATCTAGTCCAGGTTCTATTTGAACTGCCCCCAGGTACTTGCGGAGCAACCTCTCACGACCGTAGCGGCCAGGCAGGCCAACCTTGATTTTCTCCGAGAAGCGACCGCCTCGGAGCACGCGGGGATCGATGGCCTCGGGACGGTTCGTAGCGCCTACAAGGAAAACTCTGTTCTCAGCTTGCAAGCTGCTGATTTCCATAAGGAATTGGTCAACTACTTGAACGTCGTGCTGCCCTAAGGAAGCATTTGCCTGGGGCAGCAGGGCGTCAATTTCATCGATGAATATCATGGAGGGGCTGTGTCCCTTTGCCCGAGAAAACAACGCCGCAACTTGCTTTACGGAGTCTCCGGTGTACCTTCCTAGAACGTCCGCAGGTGTGACCGTGTAAAAACTGCGATTCGTTTGAGTCGCAATAAGCCTAGCAATCGTGGTCTTGCCTGTTCCTGTCGGCCCGACGAGAAGCACTCCGCTGGGAATTGGAACTTGCATCTTATCTGCAAGACCCGGCTCAGTTAGAAGTCTGACCAGCGTTCTGACATCACGTTCGACATCCTCCTCGAGAACCAGATCGGACCATTCCACTGGTTCAACGATTGCCCGATCTTTACCGCCCGCTTGCTCGAAGGCTTGCCGCAAGTCGCGTTCTTCAATCCGGCGCCCCTCCGCAGCCGCAAACGTAGCGGCCTTGTCCACCAGTGTGCGTATCTTCGCTGGACTTGTTCCAGCCGTCTTACGGGCAAATTCCTTGAGATCGAAGGGCCGCCAGGGCCTCTTCTCCAGTTGCTTTTCCAGAATTTTCAGTCGCATCGCCTCGTTCGGCAGGTCGACTCGGATCTCGAGGTCAATTCGTCCGTCGCGGATTACAGCTTCGTCCAATCCTTCCATCCTATTAGTCGCGAGCATCAGGACCAAACCCCGTACGTCCCTGTATTTCGTCATCATTTCCATAAATTTTGTGGTGGCACTGTTAAATGACCGGCCGGAACCGGTTGGATCTCCGCCCGCTCCCAGCGGCTGTCTGGCAGTCACAAGGGAATCGACCTCATCGAAAAACAGCAGTACGGGCGCGTGAGTTGCCGCGTCTTCAAATTCAGCGTGAATTCTCTTTTCGGTATCACCCATCCACATGCTAATCAGATCGCCAGCTAAGACGCGCCGGAACGGCAGACCAAACTCTCCGGCTGTAGCCTCGGCCAGGAATGTCTTCCCACTACCCGGCGGCCCGTACAGGAGAATCCCATTTCTTACAACGCCATACTTACTGTATCTCCCTGGCTGCATCCGGCTCTCAACGAGTTCTCGGATTTGTTGCTTTTCATCTTCGAGTCCTCCTATGTCCGAAAAACGCACTTTCGGCACGTTCATCGGCATTTGTTGCTGCGGAGAGCTGGAAGCGCGATTTGGCATGGAATACTGAGATTGTGACGAAGGCACCACGTTCGGTCCGCTTGCGATCGCTGGTTTTTGTGCTTTCGCTCGCGAGAAGATGATCCAAAGAACCGACGCCCACCATACGAGGATAGCGGCCACGATCAAACGAAAGCCCGCTCCATTCCGAGTGACGCCGAAGGGTTTAAGTAAGCTCCAGAGAGGCGTCCAATTCAGCAAGAGCCAGAAACCGTAGAGAAGGCAAATCGAGATTACCAACTTTACGATCTTCTTTCCCGCGTAGTCAATGCCCGACAGCGGCGCGCGCAACAGCGCCGCGAGCAAGAAAGCTCCCCCAAACATCGTCGGCCAATTCAGAAACCACTGTGCCGGGCCAACCGCCGCTACGATAGCTAACGGGACGGCGATCAAGAGCAGCGTAAGAAGGGGCTTCCTTTTGGGGTTAGCTGGACGGTTTGAGGCCGGTGGATCTGCTGCGGACGATTGAAAGCCGCTATGGAAGGAATCGTTGAGTTGGGAGAAAAATCCTTTCACTCCACGGCCCAAATGCCACCCTAGCCGGTGCGCGAGGGCCAAACCAGAGCCGCTATAGCCCCTGGAAAACACGCGCCTTTCTCCCGCCCATACTCTAGCCTATGAAGAAGGAGACACCAAGCATCCGAGAGGGGGTTCCTGAGAACGGGAAGCGCGTTCTAGTTTATAGATAGGTCCTCGGGTTGAATTTCGATTCGTCTTAGCGGAAGGCCCGCTCTTCGCAGGGAATCGTGTTTGCGGGCAATGTAAACATGAAGCCGGCACAACGGTTCTCGCCAAGTCTGGCGATCAACGGCTTCCAATTCGGCTCCATTTGTTCCCGACCTCCCTCATTGCTGCGGCACTTGCTGCGCTGTGTTTTGCGCGCTCGGCTGCTGATACAGTTCACTCAGCTCTTGTCTGAGTTGCATTAACTGGCGGAGTTCCTCTGCAGTCGGGGGACGCGCATTGGTTACCTGCTGTGTGGTGGCTGGTCGCGCTTCTTCCTCACGCACCGTCGCGCCCTTTTCAATCACAACGTAAAACCGAGTATTTCCTGGAACAGTGACGACGATGTTTTGATTGAAAGCCAGGCTGTTCAATTCTTGGTCGCTGGCGATACCGATGTTGGTCGCAATCCGATCTCGCAGGAATGCGCTTTCCGACAACGGTGCGTTCAACCCATTGGAGCCGACCAGGTACGTCGCTGCTTGCCCTAAACCTGTCAAAGTTCGCACAAGGAAGTTTGTTCCGGTTCTCTTCCCGTTCACCACCCCTTTCAAGGGCCCGAACGTCAAGGTCATGGCCGTGGCATCGATCTTTTCTGTAGATCCGTCTGGCATTTGGATTGTGTCGAAGCGGATCGCCACATAACCAGACCTGTCAGCCTGTTGGAGATTGCCGAGTACTTGGGCCCCT
>WNGR01001471.1_pt1 | contig 29795 bp, 26 predicted proteins | sample 5407581 | NCBI WGS metagenome assembly WNGR01 (sample SAMN13153383, study PRJNA577476) | soil metagenome | isolation source: 80 cm soil or saprolite under Garry oak tree replicate 2 | place: USA:California | collected 2016-06-15
CCGCAACAGCCAGGCCCGGTGCCCGATCAGCAGCTCAGCAGCCGCCTCCGTCGGAAGCCAGCCCTGCGCCCACGCGCGCACCGCCGCGGCACGATCTTCGAAGTGGGTAGTGTGTCGGGTCATCCATGCACTGGGGCGAGGACCCGGTCCTGGAGAAGCACTACGTGCCGCGGCGCTCCCAGCGCACCCGCTCGGTGCTGACCTTCTTCGCCGAAGACGCCGGCACCCGCGCCCTGGTCTACGCCAACGCCGATGTGTCCAAGGCCAGCCAGAACCGGGAAGTAATCGCGTTCGCCGACCACTGGCACCAGGTGACCGGGCACGACCCGGCGCTGCTGATCTTCGACTCCAAGCTCACCACCCAGGCCGTGCTCGCCGAGCTCGACGACCGCGGCATCGGGTTCATCACCCTGCGCGCCCGCCACCCCGGCATCACCAAAGCCCTGGCCACGCTGCCCCCGACCGCCTGGAAACCCATGGCCCTCGGCAGAGCCGGGAACAAGACCCGCCGCATCCGGGTGCACGACGACCCCGCCGCCGTGCTGCCGGCCTGCCCCCGCCCGATCCGCCAGCTCGCCGTCACCGGCCTCGGCCACGACCAGCCCACCCTGCTGATCACCAACCGGCCCCGGCTCCCGGCCCGGCAGGTCATCAGCTCCTACGCCAGGCGCATGAACACCGGGCAGCGTCTCGCCGAAGCCATCCAGTCCTTCAGCCTCGACGCCCTGGCCGGCGCGGTCCCGCTCAACATCGACCTCGACGTCGTCCTGTCCGTCCTGGCCCACACCATCTGCGCCGCGCTGCGCCGCCGCCTGCCCGGCTACGCCACCGCCACCCCCGACACCCTCCAGCGCAGGTTCCTGAACACCGGGGGCATCATCGAAAACGACCGCGGGCAGACCACCATCCGCCTCAGCCGGCGCACCTACTCACCGATCCTGCGCCAGGCCAGCCTGCCCGGCACGATCACCGTCCCCTGGTGGGAAGACCGGATCCTTCGCTACCAGTACGACTGACCCGACTAGGGGCCAATTCGCTTAGTGAAAATCGGCGTTAGCGCCCCCGGCCGGATCCGCGGCGGCACCTACGATCGACGTGATGGCCGATACCCGGAACTGCGAGCAGTGCGGCGCGCCGTTCGCGCCGCGCCGCGAGCATGCGCGGTTTTGCTCGGTCCGCTGCCGGGCGGCGTGGTATCGCCGCCACGAACGCGGCACCCTGGCCAACAGCGGCGCTGGATTAATCGATCACCGCGACGCGGGATACCATCGCCAGGCTCTTACGGGCCAGCGGCTGGGACCGGGCCGACGGCGGCGCCAGGATCAGCGAGGCCGTCTGGCGGGTAACCATCGGCGGCGCCGCCCCTGATGCTATAACACCCCGAAACCTGCAGCCGTGTCCTGACCCGCCAGGACCCGGCCAGCGGCGGATCACCGAGGAACCTTCGCCGGCCTGAGGTTTCGTGCGCAACCGGATGGGCTGTCACACCCGCCCCGCCGATAACCAGTGGCCCAGCGTGCCGCGCCGCGACCGGGCAATCAGGCAACGCGAAGGACTGCACGCACAACCGAGACTGGCAGGGGCAGGCGGTCGGCGAGGGGCGTCAGCCGACCGCCGGATCCTGCACGAGCGTAGCGGCACGCAGATCGCCCGGTTCGGTGCGACATCGGGTGACCACCTTGGCGACCAGATTGCCGCTCATATCGGCGGCAGTGTGCGCGTTGCTCCAGACGAGGGCTGATTACGCAACGCGACGCGGACCGTCCCACGTCAGTGAGCCGATCGCCGATTTAGCGTGGTCGGCAGCCGATGTCGGCCGAGAATGCGACCACGCACAGATCAACCACGTATGGGCGACGCCTCAAGCTTCTTCGCGCTGCAAGTCGCCATGTTGCGCGATGACCTGGTGCCACTGGAAACGCTGTGGGTCGTTCTGGTGCGTGCCTGCGGGAACGGCTGCTTGAGGCGCCCGCACCCTCCGACGCACTCACGGTGATGGAAGACACCCCGCTCCGGCAGGTGTCTGGACCGCTCGGCCCCCGACCTGGCCGTGATCGCGGCCATCGGGGCGCTGTCCCGGGGGCTCAAGTGGGTGAGGTATGCCTGGCGCTCGGGTTGCCGTCCCGGACTCTGCGCCGACGGTTCACGGCGCACGTGGCTCACCCCGAGGCGCTTCGCCCCGGTGCAATGGCCAGTCCGCGACTTTGACGGTCAGACCCTGGTCGACTGCGCCGCGACGGCCGCCGAGCACGGCAACGGAGGCGGCATAGTGCCGCATCGTCCAGTGATCCTTCGGGTTTCGTAGTTGTCACTCATCCGTTCCACCCGCTGAACGGGCAGCGGCTGGAGGTTCTTCTTGCCAAGCGCCGCGGGGCGGGCACGGTGTTCGTCTGCTCCGGCGGTGTCAGCGGCCAGATCACGCTGCCGCAGGCGTGGACCGACCGGGGCGAGCCGCCGCTGGCCCGTCGGCTGTCGGCCGAGCGGCTGGCCGAGCTCGACACGCTGGTCGTTGACCGGGATTCCTGTTCACGGCATTCTCTTGTGTGATGAATGCACACAAGAACGATCTTCAGGCACTGTCCACCCGCCAGCTGCTGTCCCGCCGCCGCGCGGCGGCGGCCCGGCTCGGCGACGTGGAACAGGTGCTGGCCGGCGCCCTGACCGAGCAGGCGCGCCGGTGTGGCAGGCCCGGCTGCCGGTGCGCCGGCGGCGAGCCGCACGGCCCGTATGCCTACTTCACCCCGCGCCCGGCCGGCCGTGGCCGGGCGAGGTACGTGCCGAAGTCCCTGGCCGGGGTGGTGCGCCGTTACCTGCACCGGGGCGAGCAGGCCGAGGCGGTGCTGGCGGAGATCTCGGCGATCAATGCCGAGCTGCTGGCCCGCAGGGAACTGCGGTAGCCGTGGGCGCCGCCGTGCTGGCCGGGCCCGCGCGGGCCGAGGCGGTGGCGGCGCTGGCCAACATGACCATCTCGGTGCTGGGAGGCACGCATGAACGGCGAGCACAAGATCAGCAGCAGTCACCGGGAACGGCCGGCGCTAATATATCTGCGCCAGTCCTCGATGGCCCAGGTCCGCGAGCACACCGAGTCGACCAAGAGCCAGTACGGCCTGGCGGACAAGGCGGCAGAGCTGGGCTGGCCGCGCACCTCGATCAAGGTGATCGACACCGACCTGGGGATCTCCGGCAAGTGGGGGGTGGCCCGGGAAGGGTTCACCGACCTGGTGACCAGGGTCTGCTCCGGAGATGTGGGGGCGATCTTCGGGATCGAGATCACCCGGCTGGCCCGGTCCAACGCCGACGTGGCCCGGCTGGCGGAATTCGCCCGGATCACCGGCACGCTGCTGATCGACCCCGGCGGGGTCTACGACCCCGCCGACGTGAACGACCGCGTCCTGCTGGGCTTCAAGGGCACCATGGGAGAGATGGAACTGCACGTGATGGCCCGGCGGCTGCACGCGAACAAGCGGGCCGCGGCCGAGCGCGGCGAGCTGCGCACCCCGCTGCCGGTCGGGCTGGTCCACGACGACGCCGGCGGTATCGTGATCGACCCCGATGCCGAGGTCCAGGCCGCGATCCGGGACGTGTTCGCCGCGTTCACCGCGTGCGGGTCCGCCTTCGGCGTGGTTGCCGCATTCTCCGGCCGCCGGTTCCCGCTGCGCGCCTACGGCGGCGCGTGGGCCGGGCAGCTGCGCTGGGGCAGGCTCACCCACGCCCGCGTGCTGGGGGTGCTGAAGAACCCGTGCTATGCCGGGGCCTACGTGCACGGCCGCTACACCTCCCGCCGCACCGTCGACCCCGGCGGCACCGTGCATACCGCGCTGGTGGAACGGCCCAGGGCCGAATGGCTGGTGCTGATCAAAGACCACCACGAGGGATACATCACCTGGGCTGATTACCTGGCCAGCGAGGCGAAGCTGGCAGCCAACCGGACCAACGCCGGGGCCCGGCCGCCCCGCGAGGGCTGCGCGCTATGCCAGGGGATCATCTTCTGCGGCTCCTGCGGCAAGCCGATGCGCACCAGCTACCACACCGATGCCCGGCCCGCCTATGAGTGCTCCTCCCGTGCCGACCGGCTGACCACGCCCACCTGCCGGTCGGTCGCCGCCGCCACCGTGGATGACGCGGTCGCCGGCGTGCTGCTGGACGCGTTCACCCCCGGGCAGGTCGCCCTGGCGCTGTCAGCAGCCGACGATGTGGCCGGCCGGCACCAGCGGATCAGCCGGGCCGCCGAGCTCGCCGTCGAACGCGCGCGTTATGAGGCAGACCGCGCCGAGCGCGCTTTCAGCCAGGTCGAGCCGGAGAACCGGCTGGTCGCCCGCAGCCTGGAAGCCCGCTGGGAGGCCAGGCTCACCGCCCTCGCCGAGGCCGGGCAGGCACTGGAGGCCGCCAGTGACGCGCTGCCGCCCCTGCCCAGCCGGGCCGAGCTGGAGAAACTCGCCGCCGACCTGCCCCGGCTGTGGCACGCCCCGGTAACCAGCAGCAAAGACCGCAAGCGGCTGCTGCGCACCCTGATCGCCGACGTCACCCTGCTGCCCGAACCCGGCCACGGCAAGGTGCGGATCGGAATCCGCTGGCACACCGGCGCCACCGACGAGCTATGCGTGGCCCGCGCCATGCATCCCGGCACCGCCAAGCGCAGCCCGTCCCCCGTGGTCGAGATGGCCCGCCAGCTCGGCCCCGTCACGCCCGCCGCCGAGCTAGCCCGACAGCTGAACGCGGCCGGGCTGGTCACCGGGCACGGCCGCCCGTTCGACGCCAAGGCCGTGCAGTGGATCCGCCACGCCTACGACATCCCCGCCCCAGCGCCGTATGCGGCCAGCGAGATCAGCGTCGCCGAGGCCGCCCGCCAGCTGGGCTGCAGCACCGGCGTCATCTACGACTGGATCCAGGGCGGGCAGCTCGACGCGCGGCGCGGCCCGGGAAACCGGCTATGCATCACCTGGAACGACCGCATCCAGGCCGCCTGCCGCGAGCGCATCGCCGCATCCGGGCACCTCAACCCCGCAGCCCGGCGCACCAGGCCCCGCCGCCGCTGAGCCCGCCCCCGAAATGTCGGCACCACTTGCCATGCTCATGCCAGCAGATCCGGCAACCCGGCCTGACCACCGCCAACCCGGAACATCCCGACACACGACTGCAGAAGGGGACAGTATGAAGTCACCGTCGCCATGCCAACCCGCCACATCACACCAACGAACTCCGGGAACTCGTCGGTGTCACCCCAACCGAATACCTCCGGTCCCGGGTGGACGGGCCCAACCATCTGTGTTCCCGTTCCCGGTCAGCCCGGTGCCCTCGCAGGCCAGGCCGGTAACGCCATGGCAGGACCTTACGGCTGCGTCTGACGCATCGCTACTTCGACGTCGCGCCCTCATAGAGGAGGCCGGCCACCCGCGTCATCTGGATGCATAGACGCACCAGCAGACGCTCCGACAGACGCCGGATGGTCGGTGGCGTGATAACACAGCGGAGATGTGAAGAAGGAAGAGCCCATGGGCCACACGTTTCTTCTCAGAATCTGGATCGAAGAGACGAGGGACGAGAGGGGGCACCTTACATGGCGAGGACACATCACGCACCTTCCCGACGAGCGACACCGGCACGTCGAGACGTTCGGGCAGATCAATCAGTTCATCCGTCAGCACCTAGCTGAACAGGAAAGCGCCGACTCGTCGCTGCTGAACCTTGGGCGGCGACTCTGGCCGGTGCTCGCCGATATGGAGGTCGAAGGCGATGAGTCCAACCAGGAGGATAGGTAAACAGAAGCGGGTGGCGCATTGATGACGTCAGGCAGCGCCGTCGCCCCGGCGCCATCCGCGGGTCAGCTGGCGTACAACCCACGGATTATGGCCAGCAGACGGCAGATTGACAACCGCTTCCCGACACTGGGCTTCAACGTGGATACTGGAGGGCACGCCTTCTACGAAGTTCTCCTGGCCACGGACTCGCAGCTGTTCGACCCCGCGAAGGTAGGCACGCGGACACCGGCCAACTTCTACTCCAGCCGCCAATCTGGCGGCCTGATGCCGGCCGCTGAATCGGTCCACCCCTATTTCGTGCCATCCGCCGTCCTGCGCAGGTTCGGAGAGGCAGTGCCCCGGCCGAATTCCATCTTCTACACGGTAATCGCGTACGACGACAAGGACGGCGCTAACCCGAGCTTCGCGCAACCGCCCGCATCGCTGAGCACCGCCGCACCGTCCGTGGCGATCTCCCGGGATTTCACGGGCGCGACACTGGCAACAGTGCTGGCGGTCTCGGTGGACAAGCTCCAGCGGGTGGGGACCGCTGGGGGGACGCCATCGCCGCCCAGCCCGGGGGAAGACGCCGGCGAAGGTGAAGATGGCTACGGCGCGCCGCCAGTTTCCGCCGCGCCGCCCGCAGCCGCACCAGTTGCCCCCCCGCCTGCGGCCGCCCCGAAGCCGCCAGCACCACACGGCGTGGCCGCCGCCGAGTTCGCCCTCCCGGGGAACGATTTCCGCCTCGCGGTGTTTCCCAAGGCCTCCGCGCCGGACGTCACGCCGTCCGCAGGGGGTCAGCCGCATGACCCGCTGCTGCCCGGGCAACGCTCTCCCGGCGCACCTGTAAGCACCCGCGGGCACAACGGTCACGCACCCCTGAGCCTCGCCTTGGGGGGAGACTACGATCCCGGCCAGGGGCCGCCCGATTACCTGGCAGATGACGATGACGGCGACAGCAGCGACTCCGCCTACGGCATGTCCACCGCACACGAGGCCTGCTACCAGGACGAGGTGGACGAACTCGACGTGCACCCGAGCAGGTATCAGTCACTCGACGAACCGCACGCCACTCCCGCCGGGGCACGGTCGCTGACAGTCGACGACAAGATGCGAGTAATCGACCGAATCGCGCAGTTTGAGTCGGGCGGCGACTTCTCGGCGGTCAACCCGGACGGGGAGTTCGAAGGTCGCTTCGGCGCCGACCACCCCGCCTATCACCGCTACCATGTCGGCCTGTCCTACGGGTTCATCCAGTTCACCCAGGATAGCGGCAAGCTCGGCGAGCTACTGAAGATGATGCAAGACCGCGACCCGGACGAGTTCGCCCGGGTGTTCGGCCCCGACAGCAGCCAGCTGATCGCCGTCACCACGGCGAGCGGGCCGCCGTCCGCGAAATCCGAGGGTGGGCGCTCGGCCCGGGTGCAACCGGTGGCAGGCGCCGATCTTTGGCAGGAACCGTGGCTGTCACGGTTCCGGACGGCGGCGACCAGCCCGCGGTTCCAGGCTGCCCAGCGGGAGCTCGCCGCCTGCGCCTACCTCGATCCGATGCTCCCCTTCGCTAAATGGCTCGGCCTCGACACCGAGCGGGCCCTGACCATGGTGGCAGATCGCTCGATCCAGATGGGGCTCGGCGGCGCTCGCCGGTGGATCATTTCGGCCGTCGGACCCCTCGGGGCTGAAGCGACACGACGTCAGGCCATGGCCGCACTCGGCTTCTCCGATCTGCGGAGCTTCCAGGCCGTGACACCGGGCCTGCGCGCCGATGGTGACTGGGGCCCCGACACGCACGCGGCCATGGTCTCGGCGCTGCGCGCGCTCGGCCCGGCCTCGCCGGTCCCTATCCCGACCACCGATCAGATGGTCGAGGCTGTGGCGCGGCGCGCCGCGTCGGAGCCGTGGCACAGCCGCATCGAAGCATTGCGCGCGGCAGCCATACCCGACGTGCGGTACCTGCTCTAGAAGGGAAACGACGATCGCCGAGCAGCTTGGCCAGAGTTGGGCCGAGGACGAGACGGCTTGCGAGGTCGGACGCATACTCGCGCAGGCGCCGTCGTTCCGCTACCTCGACGACGGCACTAGGCGGACGCTAGCCGATTCGCTCACCGCCGTCACGAAGATCCTGGCAGAAGGCGCCGCAGCACCGTCCGCGACGACGCTTGCGGGCGTCGATGACCTCCGCGGCCGTATGTCGCAGTCCGGCGGCCAGGCTGACGACGGCAGCTCAAGCGCGGGGACACCCGCCCAGCGCACCCCCGCCGCGCCGGGCGCCGGGAATGCCGCGCCGGGACCGGGAAGCGGCTCGCCGGGAGCCGGAGGCTCGCAAGGCGGCCCGAGTTCGAGGGTCGGCGACGTGGCCCGGGCCACGCTCAATGCCATCGACTTCCCGTCCTTCGTGGCCGGCCTGATCCAGGGGACGTTCCACGCGATCGTGGACGCGTCCATTCAGCAGATGGAGGCGTATGCGGAGCTCCTGAAGAACGTCGCCATGAATGTCGACAAGTTCATGACCGACAACATCAGCGAGCAGAGCGCTCAGGACCATCTGGCCGATCAATATGACGACGTCTTCGCCCGCGATACCTCGAGCGGCGAACCCAAGCTCGTGGTCAAGAGGAATGGTTCGGGCCCGAGCGAACTGCCCAGCTTCCTGACCGACCTGGGGTTCCAGTCCGTCGATGACCTCGATGACGACGCCATCAACAACCGCGTGGTTCCCGCAGCCCGCCGCGATATGGCTCAGACCCGTCAGCAGACGCTGGCGACGATGGTCCTCATGGGCATCAACCGCGTCGTTGTCGATGACGGGGAGATCGATGCGAAGCTCCAGTTTCATGTAGACGCAAGCGAATCGACCAAGATCAAGTTCGACCAGAAGAAGACGACCAACGGCAACATCGCGGGAAGGGCCGGCCAGAATCCCTTCAGCGCCAACGCCATCCTGGTCAACACAGTCAATCTCAATGCCCAGAGTGACCTCAACGTGCGCGCCGACCTCACTGGCGAGGTCAAAGTCAAGTTCCGCAGCGAAGTGTTCCCGCTCGAGCGCTTCGCTGACTCGGCTGCCATCCAGCTCATCAACCAGAACGCCAAGATCTCCCAGCCGCTCCCCGGTGCTAGCGCGGCCGGGAGTACGGGTGCGGCAGGCAGCACGGCCGCGGCGGGTGCAGCCACCGGCCCATCGCCGCCCGTCCCGGCTCCTACCGCCCCGACGGCGGCTCCCGTCCCTCCAGGCCAGACGCCCCCCGCGGCGCAGGCGGTGGCCGCCCAGGGCCTGGATGACCCGTGGATGCGGCCATGATCTGGAATGAGCTGTCGGAGACGCTGGCCAGCCTGGCGGGAAGCATCGTACCTCCCGCGGGCACTGGCCTCGTCGTCACCGAGGCGCAGTTCCAGGTGCCCCTGGAGATCCGGACCGCAGTCCGAAAGGGACAGCTGCTGATCCTCGCCCAGCCCCCTCACACGCGCTGGAAGAGCGGATTCCTGCCAGCCACGCACATGAGCCAGATGCGTATCGGCGCGGAGCCAGAAGATGACGGGTGACGGATCCTTCCTCGTCGAGGAGTTCCTGGACGCGATCGCGTCACAGCTCGACCGGACGCAGGACGCACTGGCCTTCAAGGCGGTCAACCGCCCGCTCACGTATGCCATCAAGGATTTCAACCTCCAGCTCCAGGTGTTCGTGGAGATGGATGCGGACGGCAATGTCCGGCTGCGCAGCAGCGGGCCCAACGAAAACGGGGCCAGCACCATCAGCATCGGCTTCACGACGATCACCAGGCCGATGATCGAGGAGAACACGGTGGCTCTGACCACCAGCCGCACTCCTTCCCTGGCCGAGGCCGGCTTCGCTCCCGACGAACGCCGGCGCCTGGAGCGGCTGGGGGTCCGGAATACCAGCGAGCTCCGCCGCCTCGGATCGAATGACGGAGCGGGCGCCACGGCAGTCTCCCGGCTGACCCAGATCCCTGTCGCCCGGCTTCGCCAGGCCCTTCAACTCGGCCGGCCCATGGTGACGTCGGTCCACCCCGCCGATGACTCCGGCGGCCCGGCAGGGCCGCCGGCCGGGCGGCCAAGCCTGGCGGACAAGCTGCAAGAGCCGCCCCAGGTCATCAGGCTCGGCCCGGACAGCACCCACATCCACCTCATAGGCACCGGTCTGGCCGCTGATGAGGACCAGCCTGAGGTGAGGCTCGCCGGGGTTCCGGTCACCCTGGCCGAGGCGGACTGGGATCGCATCGTGGTGCCGGTGCCGCGCCATGTCACCGACGCCCTCCTCGAGGTGGAGCTGCCCGGCGGCGAAGTCATCCATTTCCACGTCACCCGGGATCGGGGCAACGGCCGGGCCTGGGCCGAGCGAGGCGCAGACCCCTGGCTCGGAGAGGAGCGCTGACCATGAACCGCCGCGGCCACATCATGGTCGTACTCGTCATCGGAGAGGCCAGGCAGCACGTTCCGAGCCACCTTGACTGCCTGGTAGGCGCCGCCCTGCCCGCCACGCGCCTGGGCGATCCCCGGGTGGACGACATTCTCGGCCGCGGCGAGGACTACCTTGTCACCGGCGTCTACCACTCGCGTCGCTCGCTCGGCCGCATCGGCGAGCAACACCTCGACTTCGACGAGCTCGAAGAGCGCCTGGGGCTCTCGCGGACCTACAGCGTCCAGCTCGCCGACCCGGGCCGGACCAGCGAGGTGGTGCAGCGCCTGCGGGACCTATCCATCGTCGAGTCCGCAAGCGTGCAGCCCCTCGCCGCAGCGCCGTTCTCGGTGACACCCAAGCGAGACGTGCTCCCGGCCGGGCTCGACCCGTGGGTGCCCCACGATCAGGTCCAGGTCCGCCAGGCGCATGACATCGAGCCGGGCGACCAGCAGATCTGGGTTGGTCTCGTCGACACCGGAATCTCCCTGCCGCACCCGGAGTTCCAGCGCAAGCTGCTCGCCGGGTATGACACCGTCCGGCTGGGCATGGGCGGCGACATCGGCGAAATGCGCTTGGTCGGGTCGAGCCACGGGGACGATTTCGCCCCGCGTGACGCGGTCGGCCATGGCAGCCACGTGGCTGGCGTTGTCGGTGCCCACGGCTGGCACCTGCCGCCAGGAGTCGCCGGCCGCTCCATGCTGCTCCCGGTCCGGGTACTCGCGGCGGCCATGGACGGCAAGACCCGCAAGGTAGTAGGCGTCGGCGCCCTGCCCGACATCAACGCCGGCCTCAAGGTGGCCGTCGACCTGGGCGCCGATGTGCTCAACCTCAGCTTCGGCACGCCGGCGTCCGCTGTCCCCGAGGGCCCGCCGCCGCATCATGACGTCGTCGCCTACGCCGCGCAGCACGGCTGCACCCTGGTCGCCGCGATGGGCAACAGCGGCCAGGACGAGCAGTACTATCCGGCCGCCTTCCCCGAGGTCATCGCGGTCGGATCGGTTGACGCCGACGGGCACCGGTCGGTGTTCAGCACGACAGGTGCACACATCGCGCTCAGCGCCCCCGGCGAGCGCATCGTCAGCGCCGGACGGCATGGATATGAGGCCGGATCGGGCACCTCCTACGCGACGCCATTCGTCACCGGAGCCGCTGCCCTCCTCCTCGCGCGGGCTCGACGGCACAACCGCAAATTGAACGGAACCGAGGTAAGGAAGTTGCTCATGGACAGCGCCAGCTCTCTAGGCGGGGTCGGATCCGGCCCGGAGACCGGCAGTGGGCTGCTCCAGGTGGCGTCGGCTCTCCGCACACTTGATGCTGCCCTCGGCAGCACGGCGCCTCCCGGAAGCCCGCAGTGAGCGACCCATCCGGCGGGCAGAAGCCTCCGTCACTCGTCGATCGGCTGCACGGCCTCGCTCTCCGCCTGTGGCCGACCAGCGAGCCAGAGGCGCAACGACGACTCCGCGCACTGGTCGAGCGAGTCGTTGACCAGCTGGATGAGGACACGCGCAGTGTCTTCACCGCTATTCCCTCAGAAGAGTCAGAGGTGCGCCCCGCAGTCGCCGACCCGCTCCGCGTTTCACTTGGCATCCATGCTCTCGCCGAGGCCGCCGGCCACGACGACACGCAGCACGTCCGCGACCAGGTCGAGGCGATGCCGACCACGAAACGGATGCGATTGCTCAACGCAAGCATCCGCCACTATCTCGGCTATCTCGGCACCTCGGACGCCTCGCCGCAGAGCCTCGTCCAGCAGACCATCGAAGAGCTCGGCATACGAAAGGCGACAGGTCACATGGCCACAACCACAACCCCTTTCTACTCAGTAGACAAAAGCAGCCTCGGCGATAGTTTCGACGGCGACGCGTTCGTCCAGGTAGTGACGGACGCGATCAGCGCCCTCGGCGTCGGTACGGTGGCTAGCACCTCCGTCCTCGTGGAGGGCATCACGGGCATGCTCCTGCTCGACGGCAACACCGACCCGAGCGCACCGTCCTTCGGTGACCAGATCAGTAACCGGCTGTGGAACTACATCCAGGCGCCGCTGGTCAACTCCAACGGTGAGCGGATCGATTCGAAGACGAACCGGGACGCCTTCAGCGCGGTCGACGGCGTCATCCATCAGCTGCGCCGCAACACGGGCGCCTACTACCAGGAGCTGGCCACCGCGTCCCGACAGATCATCGACGGCCAGCGGGGCGCCATCATCACCGATGCCAAGCTCCTCCCCGGCGCGGTCACGCAGGCGCTCCAGGGGTATGGCGCGGGGACGTCGACGACCGGCTCGTTCGACCTGCCTCCGCTCACCGGCGTGACGACCGGGGGCGGCACCGACGAGATCGACCCCGATCACATTCGCGGCGTCTCCATGCTCTACGCCGCCTTCCAGCTCGATGTCCTAGGGATCATCAAGGTAGTCGACCGTAACGTGGAGATCTTCATGAACGGCCAGCTTCCGGTCTCCAACGACCTGGCGGGCAACGCCCTCAACGCGTACTACTGGGACACCGTCAACCGGATGTCAGAGAGCGCCCGCTGGATGCAGTACAGCCGGGTATTCGGCGCCAAGGGCGGCGAGGTGTCGAAGGAGGTCCAGCCGAACACGGCGTTTGACGACCTCATGCTGCACTTCCTTTCCTCGCTGGCGGAGTACAACCGGCAGCAGGCGACGGCTGCCCTGCTCGGGAACAACCGGGCGCTGAGCCTCAACGCCGAGGGCGTTCGCGAGGCCGGTCGCAGGCTCGCCGCGAACTGCACACTGTACGGATATGGCTACACACAGTTCGCTGCCAAGAGGCTTCAGCAGCACATCCAGACCGTCCTGAACATCCTCAAGCTGCCTGACATTCAGAACGCGTGGGGGGTGCAGAGCGCGTGGCAGGTCGTGGAGCGGGTGTCATCGCAGGAGTTCAAGACCACCCCCAACGTCGTCAAGTACCGAACCATGGCCGAGTCCGGCAAGGCAGTCCTGGACCTCGTGGCCAAGAACGCCCCCGCCTGGACCGCCACCACCGGCCAGCCGCTCTTCGCCGACGACGGCAACGATGAAGGCGTCGACATAAGGAACCTAGACCGGGATCAGCTCATGCGGCACACCGAGTACTGGCTCGCGGTTAACGGGGTCAAGGACATGGACGTCACGGCCCGGTCGCAACCGTCGGACACCGCGTACTCGCCAAGCATCCCCAGCCTGGACGGGACGGGGACATCGACGGGAGCCGACCTCGCGGGGCAGATCCAGAACATGCTCCAGTCCGGCCAGACGCCGAGCGCTGACCAGCTCCGGCGCATGGTCGGGATCTAGCAGCGCGCCTGGAATGGGAGGTCTTTACTATGCGCTACCAGACTGCGCCGGAGCTGGCCAAGGGCTACCTGCGGGGGGCGGCTTTCCGCCTGGGGGCCGCCGATCCCATGCAGGTCCGGGGGGTCAGCCACGCCATCGAGGAGTCCCTGCCGCTGCCCGTTGGTGATCCCGCCTATCGAAGCGAGCCCCCGCTGAAGTCGAGCTTCGCCGAGGAACGGGCGGGGCACCTCGACTTCGTGGTGGCGCCGCTCGGTCCTCGGGCCCGCGCCAACGAGCGGACCGAGGCGGCAACCAGGACGATGGCGGAGATCGTCAGCGGTCAGTTCGGCCGTGAGGCCCTGCGGTGGCTGAGCAGCCGCGCCGAGCCCTTTGCGCCGAACCACGGACGCAACATCCGCTGGGGGGCCCACCTCGGCACGAGCTTCGACCGTAACGGCGTGCGTGAGTCTATCGTCACCTACGAATGGGGCCCGGACGTGATGGACGCCTTCCCCGGCGGGCTCTACCGTCTCGCCAAGGCGGCCATGGAGACCCTGCCGGGGCTGCGTCCCGCCTACAGCTCGATCCGCTGCGGCCGGACGAGCGGCAGCCAGCAGGTCAGCTTCGTGGTGGAGTCTTCCATGCCGCTCGACGCCCTGCGGCCGATGATGGACGCGATCGGTCTGGGCGAGAAGCACGCGGGGCTGATGAGCGCGGTGGCGTTCGTGCTCGGCGCCCGTTTCACGCTCCCGCCGGGGTGTTGCAGCATCAGCCTGCGGCCGACCCGGAGCGGCGTCGAGATGCGCCTCGACATCGACCTGGAGATGGTGCCCGACCTGCCGCCGCAGCTGATGTCCTTGCTCAGGCTGCAGCTCGGAGAGCGGCCTCAGAGTCTGCGCGCCCTGGACTCCTGGCTGTTCGCCATGACCCCCGAGGGTTTCGGCCATCCGGGCACGCTTTCTGTCCTCTCGGTGTGCGTCCGTCCGGACATGCCCGCCCGGATGTCCATCCACCTTCGGCCCCCGGTACTCGAAGAACCCGGGGACCGCGACCGATATGACCGCGATCGCGAGCATGACGGCCGTGACCATGAGCATGACGGCCGCGAACGGGGTGACGGCGACAGCCTGCCCGGCGAGGACCGGCATCGCCAGGTCGGCACGGTCGTGACCGATAGCTCGGGGTTGCCCGCCACCAGTTCCGCGGTCTTCGCTTACCCCCGCTAGGAGACGCTGTGAGCGCCATCACCCAGGCCCGGCGGCCCGAGCTGACGGTATCCCCGCAGGCGACGTCGCCTCTGGTCCGCCAGCGCGTCGAGGATCTGCTCGGTCGCAGCGAGTCCTACTGGCAGTTGCCTGCGGACCGACGCCAGGCGCTCAGCGACGACATGGTCAAGGTGGCGCAATTCATCGTCGGCGGTTCTAGCGGGCGCAGCGTCCCGCGAACGGCGACGCTGGTGGGAGCCCCCCAGACTGCCAGTGCGCTCGGCGGCTCCCTCAGAACGAGGATGGATCCCGCAGGTCAGACCGCAGGGTCGAGATTGGCGCAAGGCGGCGGAGCGGTCGCCGCAACCCAGGGCACGGCCGACTACACAGGGATGATACGGGAGGTCAACTTCCCTGCCTTCGTCGCCGGTCTCATCGACGGGGTGTTCAACGCTATCGTCACATCGTCCATCAAGCAGATGGACGCTTACGCCGAGCTGGTCAAGAACGTCGCGAAGTCGGTGGACGACTTCATGAAGGACAACATCAGCGAGAACTCCGCCCGCGACTACCTGGCCAACAGGTACCCCGATCACCTGCAGGTGGACACGAGCGGCGATTCGCCGGTCCTCAAGCCGAAGGAGGGCGCCGACGACAGCAGCCTGCCCGACTTCTTCAAGGACCTCGGGCTGGCCCAGCCAGTGACATCACTCGACCAAGACACCGCGGAGCAGGTACTCATGCCCGCCGCGCGCCAGCGGATGGCCATGGACCGCCAGCAGTTGCTGGCCACGATGGTGCTGATGGGCATCAACCGTCTCGTCGTGACGGATGGTCATATCCAGGCGAGCTGCACGTTCACGCTCGACACCACGGACTCGGTCAAGCGTCACTACGACACCGCTTCCCAGTGGGACAGTGATAGCTCCTACTCCGAGAAGGGGAAGGTCTGGTACAACCCGAACTCCACATACGACTACTCCAATACCGCGCATTTCACTGTCTCCACCCATCAGAGCGAAGACTCGACGGCCCAGACCTCGCTACACGCGCAGCTCGGAGGCAAGGTTCAGGTCAACTTCAAGAGCGATGTGTTCCCGCTCGAGAAGATGGCGGACGCCTTGCAGATCAGCCAGATACAGCAGAACGCTCCGGCCGGCATGCAGACGCAACCCCCGCCTGGCTCGGCTTCCCCCGCGACGGCACCGGCGGCCGGCCCTGGGGCCCCGCCCGCCATCCCGCCAGCGACTCCGCCGCCGGCGAGTCCTCCGACCGGAGGCAGGTGAGCCCGTGAGCGCTACCAGCACCGACCCTGCGCCCAGCCCGGCCGCGCACCTGGTCACCAGCCGGGTCCAGGACCTGCTCGGCCGCAGTCAGGCCTACTGGGGCCTGCCCGAGGAGCAGCGCCAGGCGCTGACCCGGGACATGGTGAAGGTGGCCAGGTACATCGTCGGGGGACCGACCGGCGACAACGTCCCGCACTCCGCTCTCCTGACCGGCGCGCCCGGGACAGCGCGTGCCCTGGCCGACTCCCAGCCGAGCGACCCGGCTGGCCAGACCGCCGGGCAGCGGTTCGCGCAATCCGGCGCCGTGGCGGCCCAGCAGGGGTCCGCCGCTCTCGCGGGCCTAGTGAGGGATGTCAACTTCCCTGCCTTCGTGTCCGGGCTCATCGACGGCGTGTTCAACGCGATCGTGACGGCGTCGATCAAGCAGATGGACGCCTACCAGAAGCTCGTCGCGAACGTCGCGAAGACGGTGGATGAGTACATGAAGGACAACATCACCGAGAACGCCGCCCGCGACTACCTCGCCAACAGGTACCCCGATCATCTGCAGGTGGACACCAGCGGCGACAATCCAGTCCTCAAGGCGAAGGACGGCGCCGACGACTCCGACCTGCCGGACTTCTCGAAAGACCTCGGCCTGAAGGAGCCGGTCAGCTCCCTCGACGAGGACACCGCCGAGAACACCCTGATGCCGGCGGCGCGCAGGCGGATGGCCATGGACCGCCAGCAGTTGCTCGCCACCATGGTGCTCATGGGGATCAACCGCCTGATCGTGACGGACGGAAGCATCGAGGCGAGCTGTACGTTCAGCCTCGACACTAAAGACAGCGTTAAGCGCCACAACGACCGGGCCATTCAGTACGACATGGAGACGGACTACTCGGAGTCGGGCGGCGGGTGGTTCAGCCCCGACTACAGCTACGACTCCACGGCCAAGTTCAGCGTCAGCACGCATCAGACCGAGGACTCCGCCGCCCAGGTGGACCTGCACGCCAAGCTCGGCGGGAAGGTAAAGGTCAACTTCAGGAGCGACACATTCCCACTGGACAAGATCGCCGACATCATCCAGCCGAAGCCTGCGCCTGGGCCGGCCCCCGCGAGACCGGCGGCTCCCCTCCCCGCGGGCGCGCCCGCTCCAGGACGCTGACCGATGAACGGACACAGCCCGTTCCGCCTGAGCCAGAGCCTGCGCGCCGCCAGCCAGATCGTGGCGAAGGACCCGTTCGCCATCGACCTCCCCCCGGCGGCCGGCGCCGGTTCCGGCGTGGACCAGTCCACCCTCGCCGCGCTCGGGAGCCTGTACCTCCAGGCGGCGCTTGAGCAGGCGGGAGTGATTCCGGCGGCCGGGGCCCTGGTCGATGCTAGGGCGAGCCTCGATCTGCCCACCGAACGCTCCGCGGAGCTGCTGGAGAAGTTCGCCCAGAGGGCGCGCAACTGGTACGACCGGGACAGCCGGAACAAGCTCTTCGCCCGCGTATTCGGGATCGGCCCAGCGGCGGGCGGCGACGGTGCGCTCACCAACCAGGATTTCGAGCAGCGGCTCGGCGCCCTGTGCGCCGCGCTCAACCGGTACGCATCCGATGAGATCTCCGGCCAAGCCGCCCCGCCGGCCGACGACGCGCAGGTCCGGCAGGCCGCCAACAACCTGCTAGGCAACCTCGAGCTCCGCCAGTTCGGCAACACCTTGTTCGCCGTCCGGCTCGTCCAGGAGGAGCTGGAAGCGTCGATCGAGCTGCTCAAGTCGCCCGAGATCGGCGCGCTCTTCCACGTCCAGGGCTTCTGGCTGACCGTCGAGCGGATCCTGGAACCCAACGTTCCCGACATGACGCGACTGGTGGAGCGCGGCCAGGCGGGCCAGCACCTGCTGACCTGGCTCGGCACGACGCTGGGCTCGCTCGGGACAGGATCAGGGGCACTGGTTCTGCCCGGCTCGCCGGTCTTCCAGTGGGCGGCGACCTGGCTGGAGGCATCGGGCGTCACCGATGCCACGACCCGGGAGCGGAGGGTGGCTTGATTGTCGAACTCTCCAGTCCTGGCACCCCCGTGGCCGACGGCCGTTCCCGACCCCTACCGGACGCCGCCCGACCCCGCGGGGCTGCGGCCTACTGCGGCGACGGCCGCCCTGGTCCGCAGCCAGATCCAGGCGATGCTCTCGGCGACGCCCGCATATCACCGCCTCGGCGAGCACGACCAGCGGCGCCTGGAAGAGAGTATGGTCAAGATCTCCGCCTACGCCGCCGAGTGCGTCCGGGACGACTGGCTGCAGTCGGAGCGCATCCGCCAGAGGCCGCTGGTGCGATACCGGGAGAGCCGCGCCGGGCCGCTAGCGCGGGCGCAAGAGGGCTTCCAGCCCGCGGCGTCGAGCCAGGTGGCACGGCTCACCCAGGACACGATCAAGGCGATCGCGTTTCCGGCCTTCGTCGCCGACCTGATCAAGGGCACGTTCGAGGCCATCGTCAACTCATCGATCCAGCAGATGGAAGCGTACCTGCGCCTGCTGGAGAACGTCGGCATGACCGTCGACCAGTTCATGAACTCGAACATCTCCGACGACCAGGCGCGGGACTACCTCGCCCAGCGGTACCCCGATCACATCCAGATCACCGACCACAAGGCAGCACCGCGGGCAGGCGGCGAAGACCGGCCCGCGCCGGACTTCCAGGCAGACCTCAACCTGTCCGACACGCCGAGCCTGGACGACGATGGCATCGAGGGGACGCTGGTACCGGCTGCCCGGCGCCGCCTGGCGCAGATGCGGCTGCAAATGCTTTCCACGCTCGTGCTCATGGGGATCAACCGCATCGTCGTCACGGGCGGGAAGATCCGCGCCACCATGCTGTTCCACATCGACGCCAGCGACCGGCTGCGCCAGGAGCACGCGACCGACCTGGATACCCGCGTCGCGGCGTCGGGCAGCTTCGGCTTCGGGCCGTGGCAGGCTTCGGCCTCGATGTCGTTCTCCTATGTCAGCTCGGACCGATCCACGAGCGAATCCGACCTCAACGTGTCCGCCGATCTCACCGGCGAGGTGGAGATCCACTTCAAGAGCGACTACTTTCCGCTTGAACGATTCGCCGCGGGCGGGACCGTGAGCCGGATCCAGGCGAACACCGCCGTTCCCGAAACCAACACCCCCAACCTGGGCGGCAACGTGCCGTGGGGCCCGGCCGTGCAGGCGCCGCCCCCGCCCGTGAGGCAGCCACTGACTTCGAGCCTGCCACCCGCGGGCAGCCCGCTGTCTCCGGCCAGGATGCCGACCGCGCCCACCCCGCCTTCTGCCGCGCGCCCGACACCAGTGGCGCCCCGCCCGAGCCCGCCTCCGGCGCCCCCTGCCGCCGGGACACCAGCGGCTGGCGGGACACCACCAGCGACTCCGGGCGCCAGCCAGCCCGCAGCCGCCGCGCCGCCCGCTCCGGCCGAAAGGAGCTGACCCCGCGATGACCGCTCTTGCTAATGGCTTCTCGGCACTGCCACCTCCGTACTCGACGCCGACGTCGCCTCACGGCGTGCGCCCGACACCAGCCGTCGAGCATCTGGTCCACGGCCAGGTCATCGCCCTGCTGGAGTCGAGCCCCGCCTATGCCCAGCTTGGCACCGGCCTGCGCAAGCAGATGGCCAGCGATCTTGTCAAGATCGGCTCCTACAGCGCCGAACTGGTGCGCGAGATCTTCCAGCGCAGCCAGCAGCTGGGCCAGACCCCGGCGGTCCTCACCGAGACGATCAGCCCGCGCCCGGCGCCGACCGCGACCACCCTCGCCGGGCGCGCTGGCCAAGCCCCTGCAGCTGCGCCGTCGGACGAGTTCTCACCCCGGGCGGCATCCAACGTGGCCCGCATCACTCAGCAAACGCTCAACGCCATCGCGTTCCCGACCTTCGTGGCCGACCTCATCAAGGGGACCTTCCAGGCCATCGTCAACGCCTCCATCCAGCAGATGGAAGCGTACGGCGCCCTCCTGTCCAATGTCGCCAAGACCGTTGACCAGTTCATGAGCGACAACATCAGCGACAATCAGGCTCGCGACTGGCTAGTCCAGCGCTATCCCGCGCATTTCACGATCGACACCGCGGACAGCGGGCCCACGGTCAAGGTGCGCGAGACCGACCAGCCCAAACCGAACTTCCAGGCCGACCTTGGCCTGAGCGAGGACGTGGACCTCAGCGACGAGGCCGCCGAGTCGAGCCTCGTCCCGGCCGCCCGGCGGAAACTCGCGGAGAACCGGCATTCGATGCTCGCCACCATGGTGCTGATGGGCATCAACCGGATCGTCGTGACCAGCGGGCGCATCCGGGCGACGATGGGCTTCCGCATCGACACAACCGATACCGGCCAAGCCCACACCGCGTCGGAATTCGACGCGAAAAACGAGGTAACGACCGGGTTCGGCGGCGGGATCGGTGGCTTTTTCGGCGGGCCGTCGGCCGAGGTCAAGAACTCGCTGACGTACGTGAGCTCGACGAAGAAGGACAGCACAGACGAGCTCAACGTCAACGCCGACCTCACCGGAGAGGTCGACCTGAAGTTCAAGAGCGACTACTTCCCCATGGAGCGCTTTGCGAACCCGGCCATGATCGGGTTGATACAGGGCAACACCCCCAACCCGGCGGCCAACCCGCCGGTCAGCGGATCGGCCAGCGCGAAGCAGACAGAACCCGCCGCAGGATAGGGAGGACTCTCAATGTCGAGTGAGCAGCCTACGTTTGTTGTCGTACTCGACCCAGGGCACGGGGGGACGACGAAGATCGGAGGGTCATCGCCGAATAACGCCCGGGGACCGAACGGCCTGCAGGAGAAGGACCTGACGCTGGACCTGGCCGCACGGACGGCGGCGCTGCTGTCGGCGAGCGCCCGCGTGATCATGACCAGGGCGTCCGACGTGAATCTCTCCCTCGCCGATCGCGCCGCGGTCGCCCGCGCCAACCAGGCCGACGTGTTCGTCTCGGTACATCTCAACGGCTTCCACGACGCCTCGGTCGACGGGACCGAGGTCTGGATCTCCCGCTCGGCGAGCGACGCCAGCGCGCAGCTCGCGGGCGAGGTGCTGACCGAGCTCACGGGCGTGACGCGGGCCCCGAATCGCGGGGTGCGCCGATCGGATCTGGGCGTCCTGCTGCCCGCGCGGCACGCGCCCGCCACGGCGGCCTGCCTGGCTGAGGTCGCCTTCCTCACCAATCCGGGCGAGGCCAGCCGGCTCGCGGATGACACATACCGTCAGCAGATCGCCCGGGCGCTGGCGACCGCGATACTCAGCCGGGTCCGGGTCCCGGCGGCGGTGGGCGCTCCCGCAGCGCCGCCCTCGCCCCCGCCGACCCGGAGCCAAGGCATCGGCGGATTCGTGGCGGACAGGCTGGTCCGGTATTTCCGCGACGAGGCCGCCAGGGGCATCCCCCTCGACCCCGGCGTCGGCGGCCAGAGCATCAGCGAAGAAGCCTTGCAGACCGGCGATATCATCGTCTCCACCACGGATCACCTCTCCTCGCGCGGCATCCGGTTCGGCACGGGCTCCCAGGTTAGCCACGCCAAGCTGTATATCGGGGCCGGTCAGGTGATAGAGGCGGTCGGCCAAGGGGCGATCATGCGAAGCCTCGCTGAGTCGCTGGCCGACGACACCTTGGCCGTGGCGTTCCGCTATCCCGACATCACCCAGCAGCAGCAGCTCATGGTGCGCGACTTCGCCGGGCAGCAGCTGGACAAACCGTACAACTATGTCGGCATCGTCCGGCAGGCGCTGTTCCAGGTAGAGCGCGGCAACTGCGACGCCCTCCCGGATGATCTGGCCGGGGCCTGCCGGAACTGGGTCGGCCGGATCGTCCTCGGGCCGGGCAACGACGATACGTTCTTCTGCTCCCAGCTCGTCCTGGCCGCTTACGCCAGCGCGGGCATCCCGCTGACGCCGACGCCGCCGGTATGGGGAAGCCCTGAGGATATCGCCGAGCTGAGGCTCTCGGGTCAGCTGGCCTATGTCGGTCATCTCAAGGCCCCGGCGGCGAGCGCCGAGAGCCTTGCCGTCGACGCGGGTCTGGCGGGCGGCGATGCCGAGGCGCGACGGCAGGCCGCTGCGATCGGGGGCTTCGGGTCGCCGACCCGGCCGGCCACGGCGGCTTTCGACACCATCACGCTCGGCTACGGCGTGGCCGGCGGCATCATCACCGATCCGTTCTACCGGGACGCGGCCGAGAAACGGGCCTTCACCGGTCGGGACTCGGGCCGCGCAAGGCACCTGGGAATGGACGTGTCGACGTCGGACGCCCATGGCGGAGGTGCCGACGACCCGCGCCGTGGGCTGCCGGTCTACGCCGCCATCGCCCCGGCCATCGACGTAAGCGACCTCAACGCGGTGCGGGCAATCCGCAACGCGGAAGCCATGAGCGGCCTCGGGATCGCCGGGCAAGGTACCGCCACCCTCCGGGAGGCGATCGTGTCCGTCCAGCCCTGGAGCAGCCAGGACGACAATGCGTACGGCGGGGTCGTCGGGCTGGCCTGCCGGTACCGCTATACGAAGACGGACGGCTCAGCCGGTGTCTTCACCCTCTACGTCGAATACCTGCACCTCATCACGCCGGCGTACCTGCCGAAGGACGGCCAGGGCCACGTGATCCCGGCCGAGTCGTGGGCAGCCACGGGCAAGGGGATCGGTTTCGGGCCGCGGATGCAGAACGGCGCCCGTCTCAGCGCCGATGACCTGACCGGGGGCGCCCCGCTGCTGATAGGCCACCTGGGCGCGACGCAATTCCCGCATGTGCACATCCAGGCCGCCTACGGGGCTGGAGAACAGGGGTATCTCCGGACGCCGCGGTTCGATCCTGCGGTGATGTTGCGATCCTCGGCCACGACTACCCAGGCCTGGGCGCTCAGCCTGCCGAGCCTCGCTCTTAACGACCAGAGCTTCCAGTACGACGTCCCAGGAACCTTCGAGCCGCTCGTGCAGCCGACAGGCATGGCATGCTGGGCAACGGCTGCCACGATGCTCATCAGCTGGCGCGACCAGGCCTCCTATCCGATCATCACGGTCTGCGACATGGCCGGTCCGCCGTTCCGCGGTTACTTCGACCACGACACCGGCCTTTCGAGGGATGACAAGCTCGCGTTCTTGCAGCGACTCGGTCTGCAGGAAGAACCCCCGGCGAGCTACACCATCGACGCATACCGGGACATGCTGCGGGCGTACGGACCGCTGTGGGTAACGGCGGATGTCGGTAGTCTGGGGCACGTGTCCGTCCACGCGAGAGTGATGACCGGGATCTACGGAGATGGTTCGGCCGACAATACGTTCGTCTGGCTAGTAGATCCCGCGGACGGCCAGCGTCACAGCGAGACGTTCGCCCATTTCTCGGCTACTCTCGAGCAGCTTGCCCGCGACGTCGGGGCGACGCAGCCGCTATGGGTGCAGATCGTTCACAACCCCCCGTCTCCGTCGCCATAGGAGACGGCCGGGCTTGTGATACCTGCCTGAGCACCTGAATACTGTCTCTGACCAGGCAGGTGGCATCAGCCAAGACGACCAGTGAACGCTCGAGGTCGTCCGTCACCTGGCGCAGCGAGCCAGCTGACAGCGGTGAAGGCAGCGAGACCTGCACGGTTCTCTCCCCGGTCACCGGCGACCCGACGTCGGACTTGAGCTGCTCGTAAAGCAGCCGCGTCCGTTCTCCGGGGGCGATACCGAGCTCCTCCCGCAGAGCCTCACAGCATCGTTCGAATTGCCGGATGGCCCCTGTCCTGTCGCCCGCCTGATAACGCAGTCGCATGAGCCGCCGATGGGCGCGTTCGTGTGCCCGGTCATAGCGCAGCAGAAGCTCCCCGTGGGTCACGCCCTCTTCGGCACGAGACGTCGCTTCACAGTAGGCAAGAAGCCGCTCGAGCAACGAAAGGTACAGGGCCTTCAGCCGTTCGCGCTCATAGACGCACCAGCTCTGGTAGCAGCCTTCCAGCAGATCCCCGCGGTAGAGAGGAACGACCCGCCCGAGCACAGCGGCATCAGCGGCATCGAGCCGTTCCCCCGGAATGAGCTTGACCCGGGCGTAGGCCTCCTCCAGGTGCGCCACGTCGAGCCATAGCTGACCGGCATTCACCTGGATCCATTCGGTGTCCGCCAGGAGCAAGGGGGCGGATGCCTGATCGATTCCCCGGGCGGCGCGGAGCTGCCACAGACTCTGCCGCAGATTTTTCTTGGACTGCTCGGTATCGCTTTCCGGCCACAGCGTGCCCGCCAGCACTTCACGATGATGCGGGCGGTCCCGGTATAGCAGCAGGAAGCTCAGCATCTCGATCGTCTTCCGTGCGCGGAACGCCTTATGGTTGCAGCTTCCGATGCGGGCCTCGAATCTCCCCAGCAGACGGACGAAACTGTCGGCCGGAGACGGCTCTGTCGACTCGACAAAGACCGTGGAACTCACAGCTGATCGCCCCTGCGTTGGCGGCAGATGATCGCGGATCGGCTAGCTCGCGAATTGCCTAAACCAGCGTCGGCCGCCAGGGACCTATTGGCCCAAGTTATGTGACCTGTATACCGTCCCATGGCCCCGCCCCCTTAGTGTGCGAAAAGGCATGCCCCTCTGTCTAGAGACACCTCATCCACGTCTCAAGGGTCGCACCAGCGGCGATGAGACGCAAGTCATCTTCCCAGGCCTGGGCGTATCCGAGGCAAGTCGGCAGTGACTAGCGGTAAGTCAATACACCACCGTGGCTTGAGCGTGCTGAGGGACCGGTGCATTAACCCGGCTCGTTCGGGAAAACGCAAAGATAGAGGCAGTTCACGGGTCCAAATCGCGTCCTCTACTTGCCTTTGCTACACGCCGAAGGCATACGGCTACGCGATCCACCTGACGAATCCAATCCCGGCGGCAATGAGCCAGGTCCAGAAGCTGGTCACCTGGGAGAAATATCTCGGGTGAGGCCCGGAACGACCCGCAGCACGGGATCTCGGTCACGTTCGAGGCGTTCGCTCGCAGGAGGCAGACTCAACCGCTCTCGGTGCTGCGTGACCTGCTGCCAGGTGCAGATTCCGGTGCGCATCATCAGCGACATCCATGCCCTGCTGGTCCCGATATCCAACGAGCGCTACCTGGCCGAGCGGATACCGGGCAGCCAGCTGACGATCCTGGACACCGGTCACTTCGCCTCGGAGCAGGTCCCCGACCAGCCGCGCCGCCATCGTGGCGGGACTGGGGTTGCCCGTGCCGAGGCGCAGGCTGGCAACCCAGTCATCTGACCCGGCGCCGTCGTACCGCGACGGCGCCGTTTCTGCAGGCGGTCCCGCAGACCGCTGTCATACCTGTCGTGACGAGGAGGGACAGTTCCGGGCTGCTCAACTTCGCCGCGCATCCGCCAGAAGATAATCGAGCCAACGCGACAGAAAATACCGCTCTGCGCGCTTCCAGTGGCACCGGACCGAATGTACTAACCCATTACAGAACGGCGGCTCGGTGAGCGTTCTCCCTAACCCTCCCAGTCACTCAGTGTGATGTACCGGCGATGAGCCTCTGGGTCAGCCTCAGGAGGGTCCGGCACGGCTGGTTCCCTTGAGGCCTGCGCTGGCCACTGCCCGAGGTGCTCGTCGATGCGGCACCCAGCCGCGGAGACGACTGCATCAGGCTGAACCTGGCGCCCGATACACCGGTAGGCCGCTGGCGAGGTGCCCGCTGAGGGCGGGTCCTTTTCCAGCGACCCCCGGTCCGAACCCCGCGGGCTAGTTTCCCAGCACGAGGCTCTCCAGCGATTACGCCGTGAGATCGCGGCGGAAAGCACCGCCGGACCTTCACGGAGGACATTCGTCACAGTTCCGGCGTTCCGCATTACGCGTACCTCCCTGCTATCTGAATATCCATCGCCTGGCCCCCTTTGCCCTGCAGGCGGTGTTACCGCCCTCCCTGGCAGGTCGTTACTCCTGCGACTACTACGAGGCCTGTGTCACCATAGGGCTCGCGCCACCCCGGGCAGCGTCCTGAGCACCTTGACCCGGGGGTCGGCCTTGGCGTGCTGGTGCAGCTCGCCGTCGATCCGGTCGATCAGCGGTGTCATGCCGTCGATGACCGCCAGGCAGTCGGTGACGATCTCCCGCGACGACGGCGGCAGGTCCAGTTCGGCCAGCCAGCCGCGCCCGGGCCGGTCCAGTAGCTGGCGGACCGGTCATAGCCGTGGCCGGCGGCGACCGCGTGGATCCGGTTGCGCTGCTGGGTGCCGAGGCGGACCAGGCCGGCCCGGTGCCGCAGCAGCGCGCGGAGCTGGCGCACCTTCGGCGGGGCGATCCACGCCTCGGGCAGCAGGTCCGCGCGCAGCAGCTGGGCCAAGATCGCGGCGCCGGCCCTTGTCGTTCTTCAGCCGCGCCGAGGCGATCGCCTTGCACCGCAGCGGGTGCACCAGGTGCGCCTCGAAGCCGTAGTCCTCCAGCAGCCCGGCCAGCCAGCCCCAGCCGAAGGCGGCCTCGAACGCCACCGGCGTCCCGGCCGGCAGGTTCCCGATCAGCCGCAGCATCGGCTCGGAGCCGTTCACCACGTTCTTGTTGAGCTGCACCGTGCCGTCCTCAGTGACCACCGCCACCTGAGAGCGCTTGCGGTGGACGTCGATGCCGACGTACACAGACATTGCCGGGTCTCCTTTCCCGAGCTCGGAACTTCTCACCCGGAGCGTCCCGCTACCGGGCTGAGCTGGGAAGAGGCCCGGCCCTCATAGGGTCATGTGAGTATGGTCGGTGCACTTGGGCAGGCGAGCCTGGCGTTGCCGGCGGAATGCTTGCCGGTGACGAAGTGTTGCATAGGAGGTACAGTGGTCGTGTCACCTGTGCAACACTTTGAGGGGAGCTGCCGTGACCTCGCAGATGCTCGGCGTGGGCTTGCATGAGCGCCGCCGCGAGCGGCGGATGCAGGACCCGGAGTACCGCGCGGCGTATGAGCGGGCGGCGCGGGAAGTCGCCCAGACCGATGCGGTGATCCGGCAGCTTGACGCGCTCCGGGCTGACCTGGGCATCTCCAAGGCCGAGCTGGCGCGGCGGGTCAATCGCAACGCCTCCAGCGTGCGGCGCCTGTTCACCGCGAGCCAGGTGCGGCCGGAGCTCCCGCTCATCGTGGCGCTGGCCGATGCGCTGGGTGCCGAGCTGCGTGTCGTGTCCCGGGCCGCGGAAGCCCAGCAGGCGGCGGATGAGCCGGGCCGTCACCGGCGTGTCGCGGCTACCGGGGTTAGCTCTGGCCGGTTACGGTCGGCTCCATGCCCCCTCGGGAACGTGGCCCGCGTCGGGCGCGCGGCCCGGCCGGCCAGGGCGGTGACGAGCAGCTGCCGCGGGCGGTCATCTACTACCAGGCACCCGATGGCACGGTGCCCGCGCTGGAGTTCCTCGATGAGTGCCCGGGCAGCATCGACGCGCAGTTCACGGCGGTGCTGGACGCGGTCGCTGCGGCGCCTCCTCCGCGGTTCTCTGGCGAGGGCAAGTGGGAGGCCATGCCCGGCACGATGGGCGGCTGGTACGAAATCCGCCTGACCGGGCCCGGCCGTACGCAGTTCCGGCTGTTCTGCCTGCTGGAGAACGGCACCGGCGACGAGCTGGCCAGGCGCGGGCTGCCCCGGCCGGCGATCGCCGTGATCACGGGCATGCGCAAGCCCTGGCGGACAGTGTTCTCTGAGCGCGACTACCAGCGCGTGCGGGAACTTGCCGGCGAACACCAGCGGAACTACCCGCGCCGCATCGCGACCTAGGGGGCCGGGATAACGACACCGCGGCGGGGCTGCCGGGTGACAGTGCCGTACTGGCGCCCAGGTTTCGCCGGTGCCGGCGATCCGGGATGTGCTGCGTCTTCGGCTCACGTGTCCTTGCTCATGATGCTGCCGGTATCGCGGCGTCGGCGGCGGTCGCCTTTACGGAAGCCGTTGTTGGCATACCGCCAGGCGGAGATCCTGATCTGTCAGGGTGTTCGGTTAATTGTCCTGTGGTCATCTCGCCGTCGGCGTTGGCCAGCAGGGGAGCAAGACGGGGAGCAAGCGAGCGGCGATATCGGGCTACGTCCAGCCACGTCCGGCGGACACGCTGCGCGGCTGGGCTAAGCAGGCGCAGATCGACCGGGGCCTGCGGCCGGGGACTGCGCCGGCGGATGCGACGCGGATCCGGGCGCTGGAGCGGGAGAACGCTGAGCTGCGCCGGGTGAATGCGATCTTGCGCACGGCGAGCGCTTTTTTCGCGGCCGAGCTCGGCCACCGGTAATCCTGGTGGTGGCCTATATCGAGGCCTACCGGGGCTTGTTCGGGGTCGGGCCGATCTGCCGGGCCCTGCGCCAGGCTGAGGTGCGCATCGCGCCGTCGGGGTACTACGCGGCCCGGGCGCGGCCGCCGCCGGCGCGGGCGGTCCGGGACGCCGCGCTGGAGAAACAGATCCTGCGGGTCTATAAGGACAGCGGGGAACGGTACGGCGCCTGGAAGGTGTGGGACCAGCTGAACCGCGAGGGCATCGCGGCGGCCCGGTGCACCGTGGAGCGGCTGATGCGCACGCTGGGGCTGCGCCCAGTCGTGGCTGGTGGTCGGCATCGATCCATCCGCGATGTCAGCCGGAAGATCGCCAGCCGCCGGGTAGTCAGGCGTGCCGACCGAAACGGGCCAGCAGCAGGGTCTGGGCGTCCGCATCACCGGGCACCGGCGGCCGCGCCGCGATCGCGCCCGCGCTGCGGTAAGCGTCCTCCACCGCCCCGAACCAGGTCGCGCAGGACGCGACGAGCCCAGCATCCAGGCGCTCGTCCGCGCCGATCGCGCGGGCCAGGTCCCACGCGTGGATCAGGTGGTCAGCGAACAGCTGCAGCGTGTACTCGCGGCCGGGGAAATCGCCGAACGACGAACAGCTGCAGCGTGTACTCGCGGCCGGGGAAATCGCCGAACGACAGGTGGACGATCCGGTCCATCGCGCCTTGCTCCTCGACCGCCCGCACCGCCCCGGTAGATGCCGCGGTCCAGGCGGCCTTGGGATCAGCAGCGAGCACATCGCCGTCAAAACGGACGCCTACCTCGGCGATCGTGGATCCGGCCAGCAGCGGCGGCGCCCACAGATCCTCGCCGGCAACATGATTCACCAGGTCGCGGACGCTCCAGTCCTCATCCGGGGTGGCGGCCTGCCACTGGTGATCGCCAATCTGCCGGACGCGGGCGTCGAACTCCGCGACCGCGCCGCAGAACATCGCCGGGATATCCATGTCCCCTCCCTGCCCTGAGCTCCTGCCGCCCACCTTAACCCCAAGTTACGTCGCCGGATCGGCTGTAAATGGCTGGTGATCTGCGAAGGCTTCGCAGAATGAGCCCAAAGGGGCGTAGCCAGAAAGACCAGGGAGGGTCGACCGTGGTAGCTCTTTGATCACCAGCGATCTTCTCCGGACGGCCCGTTCGCCGCTCCGGCCGAGGTTGCGTAGCCAGAACGCCGTCTTGCCCTGGACGACGTCTCGGCAGGTCGTGGCACGGATTTGCATACTCAAGATCAAGTAACTTCGGCTTAGACACAGGACCGCTGCGGTGCTGGGATGAAACCCGCCGGCAACGTCGGCGAGCGAACTGCATGACGGCGCGTGCCCCCGGTGCGGAACCCGGCCCCCAGCAAAGTGACGGGCTTTGCGATAGGGAGCGACGGCCCGGGCCACTGACCCCGGCATCCTCTCTGCGAACCAGGACGATAGGAGGTAGCACCGCACCCAACGTCCTGTTATGCGCGGCCACGACCGCAGCGAGTCCGTGCTCCAGAGTCTCAATTGGGCGGCTATTTTGCGTTCCTTACCTTCGCGGTCATCGCGGTGGGTGACTGGCGATCAGCCAAGGCCGTCGGCCAGCGCGTCCCAGAACGCGATCTCGTAGGCGTGCAGGGCCAGGGCCGCCTGCGCCGCCTCGCGCGGATCTTCACCCGCGGCAAG
>WNGR01003741.1_pt1 | contig 29763 bp, 34 predicted proteins | sample 5407581 | NCBI WGS metagenome assembly WNGR01 (sample SAMN13153383, study PRJNA577476) | soil metagenome | isolation source: 80 cm soil or saprolite under Garry oak tree replicate 2 | place: USA:California | collected 2016-06-15
CTGCGTCTTTACGTTGCACCGCAACGGGTTCGGCGTGTCACGACCAGCAGCGTTATTGACTACCTACCGTTCACGAACGGTTACGCGGAATGGCTCAGTGGATGCCGCCGCCGAACGACAAGGGCGCATTGTCTGTGCGGTCCAGTCGAAGCCGGTCCGGCTGCTCGAAACGCTCCGGGTCGCGGTTGGCGGCGCCGAGATAGGCCACGACCCGTTCGCCCGCCTCGACGGTGACCCCGGCGATTTCGACCTGGTCTGTCACCACGCGGCTGCTGATTTGCACCGGGCTGTCGAACCGCAGGAGCTCCTCGACGGCCGGCTGGGCCAGCTCCGGTCGCTGGGTGAGAAGCTCGAATTGATCCGGGCATGCCAGCAGCGCTGCCAGGCCGTTGGCGAGCAGGTTGGTGGTCGTCTCAAAGCCCGCAGCGAACAGCAGCGCGGCGTTGCTGAGTACCTCTTCGTCGGTCAGACGATCATCGGCGGCCTGTGCCTGGACCAGGGCGCTGAGCAGATCGTCGGAGGGGTGCCGGCGGCGCTCGTCGAGCAGCCCGGCCAGGTAGTCCCGGATCTTCGCGGCGGCCGGATCGGCCTGACTGAGCACCTGCGCCGTAATCACCTCCAGCACCTGGGTCCAATCGCGTACCAGCGGCTGCAACTGCGCGCGATCGCCTGCCGGCACACCGAGCAGCTCACCTATGACGGCTCATCCGGGTTTTTCGTGGGTAGACAAATCGGGCGCGAAGCGGCCTGATCGCGGCGATTCCCTTGCGGCGCATGGGCCGGGGCAGGCCATCGGCCTGCCCGCAAGCCTGACCAGAGGGACCGCGGAGGCTCCGGGGTCAAGGGCGGCCCGAAGGGCCGTCGAGCCAGCGACGCGAAGCGCCCTTGAGGCCGGAGGGGCGGCCCCGCAGGCTTTGCACCGCAAGGGAATCGCCGCCGTTTGGGGCAAGGCCGAGCACCGGGAAAGCGAGCAGTCGAACCGTGATCAAGGGTCGCCATACACCCACGGAGAACCCGGAAGACCCCGGAGAAGATGTCGCCAACGCTGACGAATCACCCCGTCGTGTACGTCGTAGACAGCCCTATCTCCCGGTGGAGATAAACCTCAAAGACGGCATCGCGCTGCGCATCGAAACCGTCGTCAACTCCCCGGACGACCTCGGGGTGGCCCGCCGACTGACCCACCTCACCGAACTGCAGGACAAGGCCCGTGCGATCAACCACCGGCTGCTGGAGACTGAAACCGTCGGCCAGGGCACGGCACTTGTGAGTCCAGTCATGGAACGGATCACCAAGCCCACCGTCACCAACGAAGGCAGGAAGGCGCCCGCACTCCGGTTCGGCGACCTTCGAGTCCAAGCCCTGGCCGGCGCACTGGCCAACATGCTGTTCGCGGTCACCGGCATCACCAACAAGTACCTCCGCGTCTTGACGACCGGCCTGCTGCACCGCCCCTACAGCATCAACCAGGCCTCCTACGACCTGGCCCGGCTGACCCGCAACGGGCTCATCCAACGCATCCCCAACCGCAACCAGTACATCCTCACCCCCGACGGGCACCTCTTCGCCCAGATCAACACCAAGGTCCACGACCGCGTCCTGCGCCCGCCGATGGCCCCCGACCAGCCCAACGCCCCACCCGAACTCCGCCACGCGCTGGACACCATCGACCGGATCGTCACCCAGCGCATCACCCACGCCAGAGTCCCCACCACGACCTGACCGGCCAACCCCGCCCACCAGCACACGGCCGAGCCCCGGCACACCCGAACACTTCCACAATGCCTACTGAACGTCACACACAGGACCGGTCTTCGAATCACGGCACCGAAGGCGCTCTAGGCAGACGTCGCGTTCTCGTGCGTGGTACCAGGCTGCCTCCTCCAAATGATCCACCGATCGGCAGTGACAGCGCTCGATCTGAAGTGAACGAACCGTGCCCTCGACACGTCGTACTGGCTTGACAGCGGGTCTAAGCCGATCTGACTCCTGTCGCATCATCCGCATCGGCATCAGGAGGACAAATGCTTCGCAAGATCATCAAGGTCGGCGTCGTGGCGCTGGTGGCCTTGGGCGTCGCGGCGGGGACGGGCATAGCGTCAGCGTCCGACCACGCTTGGCCGGGTGTCCTATGGCCGCCGAGTGTCCCATGGCCGCAGAGTGTCCCATCGCAGCAGCAGACACAGTGCAGCACCGGCGGCACGAGCCAGGTGTCTGACGGCACCGCCACCGTGACCGCGTGGGCCACCGGGTGTACCGGGGATATCGAGATCACCCTTACAGTTGGCGAAACGACCAAGGTCTACCATGACGGCGATCGCCACTCCCTAACCGGTGACAGCGACTCGACCGTCTTCGAGGTCAAGGTCAACGGACAGGTTACCGCGTCCGGCCAGAGCGGCTGACCCCAGGCGCCGTGCACCGCCCTACTGCGTCTGTTGCGGCAAGCAGGGCACCCGGTTGCGGGAACTGGTCCGCGCAGCCGGGTCCCGCTGGGCGGTTGAGGAGTCGATCCAGACCGCGAAGAACGAGGTTGACCTGGACCAGTACCAGGTCCGCCGCTACGACGCCTGGTACGCCCACATCACCTTGGCCATGACCGCCGCCGCGTTCCTGGTCGCCACTCGTACGGCCGAAGCCGAAAAAAGGGGCTCTCCCGGCATGACTTTCCTGGGCTTTACGCACGTCTGCGGGAAGACGAGGAACGGCTGGTTCTGGCTTCGGCGTATCACTATCTCGAAGCGGATGCGGGCGAAGCTACGCGAGTTCAACGACCAGCCCAAGCGTCGCCGGCACCAGCCCATCCCGAAGCAGGGGCGGTGGCTGCGCAGTGTGGTGCAAGGGCACTTCGCCTACTACGCCGTGCCCGGCAACACCGACGCGGTAGCGGCGTTCCGTACCCAGGTAACCCGGCACTGGTACCAGGCGCTGCGGCGCCGCAGCCAGCGTAAACGGATCAACTGGGCGCGGATGAGCCGGATCGCGACGCGGTGGCTACCACGAGCCCGCGTGATGCATCCCTTCCCGGCGGCGTGCTTCGCCGCCAGAACCTGAGGCAGGAGCCCGTGGGGTAGTTCCGCATGCGGGGATCCGTGCGGGGGGCCGCGCGTAAGCGCGGTCCCTACCGCGACCGGTCAGGCGGCGACTGATCCCCAGGTCAAGACCTCAGCCCCACCGTGTCGGGGTCCCAGCGGGTGCCTCGACGTACGACGTGACCCGTGCATGACCCGCTCAGCGTTCCCGCGATGCTCACCGCGGGCACGGCCCGTGACGTGGGCTCGCGCGCAGGCGCTGGTCGAGCAGTACGCCGGCCTGTTCCGGGTGGTGCCCTGCAAGGACGAGCCGGGATACCACCTCGCGGCGAACCACCCCGACGAGGGGACCAGCCTATGCGGTGCCGGGGCCGACATCGGCGAGTACGCCTGGCGGGATCGATTCGCCTGCTGTGCTGATGTGCGGCTCCGGTCCGGCTGCAACCAGGACACCGCACTAACCGTGGGCGACCTGCGCATCTGCTGGGCGAGCCTGGATGACCGGTCGCCGATCCTGGTGGCCCACCTCGCATCTCAGGCCGACTGGGCTCAGCGCGCTGACGTCATCGCCGCCGAAGGTGGGCTTGTGGTGGCCCGGTTGTTTGCGCCGTGGGCCAAGCAGGCGCAGCCCGCTCCAGGCACCGTCTGGGCGCCGGCCACAACGATCAACGGCCGGCGCCCAGACGACCGCGACGGCGACGACGACGAGATGTGACACTGCACCGACATCGATGTCGGTGCATCAGCGGAGGAGGTCGCGGGCGACCGGTACCACCTGCTCCACCCACCAGCCGAGCTCGACCGGGTCGCCGGTTTTGGACCAGCCGAGCTGGAGGAACGCGCCGAGCAGGGCCAGCTCCAACTGGCGCTCCCACCAGCCGGCCGTCTCGACGCCGGACTCCGCCAGCGACCGCCGGTACGCCGCGACAGTGTCCTCTTTGGACATCGGCAGGCGGTCGCAGTTGACCGCCAGGTACCACCCGAGGTCGGCCAGCGGCGCGGCCCGCCCGGGCCAGCCCCAGTCCAGCAGGATGGTGCGGCCGCCGGGATGCGCGCCGAGGTTGCCCGCCTTCCAGTCGCCGTGGATCAGCGTCGCGGGCGTCTCGTCCAGCGCCGCCACCAGCGGCCCCGGCTCGGTGGCCAGTCGCAGGGCACAGTCGTGCGCCAGCGGCGCGGCCGCGTGCAGCGCCGCCCACCCGCCGGGCAGCGCCCGCGGTACCGGATCCTGGTACCCCGCGGCGGCCTCGCGCACCGCGGTCGCCGGCGTCAACGCGCTGTACCGGGCGCCCGGCGGCAGCAGCCCGTAGGTGTCCCGGAAGCCCCAGAACCGCACGTGCATCCGTGCCATGTGGTCGAGGAAGCGCACATGCATCTCGACCGGCAAAGGCGCCGAGCCCGGCGGGACGAGCCACTCGCCGACGTCGCGCATCAGCTGCGTGACCACGCCGGTGTCGCCGTTCCGGGCCATCCCGACGATGGTGTGGTCCAGGCAGTCCGGCAGCGCGTCCAGCAGACCGCTGCGCCACAGGGTCAGCACCCAGCCGTCCCGGTCGCCCAGCGCGCGGGCCAGCCAGTCCAGCTGGTACCCGATGTGCTTGACCACGCACGCCTGACCGTCGACGACCGCCCGTTCGAACGGCGCACCGGACAGCGAGTCGACGTGCTTGTCCATCGGCCCCCGCCACGAGGCGCCGGCCAGCAGTTCCTCGACCGACCCGGCGACCGGGCGGACGTCAGCCACCGCCTGAGCCTAGCCCCGGGAGGACCTCGTCGAGATCGACCGTCACCGGCCGCTCGACCTGGTCGAACGTACACGAGCGCGGGGTCCGGTCGGGTCGCCACCGGACGAACTGGGTGGTATGCCGGAACCGCGTACCCGCCATGTGGCCGTAGCGGACCTCGACCACCCGCTCGGGGCGCAGCGGCGTGAAGGACAGCTCCCTGCTCGGGTTCCACCGCGACGTATCCGACCCGCGCCGGCCCTCCCAGACGCCGGTCCAGTTCCACGGGTGCCCGTCGAACGTGGTGACCAGCGGCTGCAGCTCGGTGAACAGCCGGCGGCGCTCGGCGAGCGGGAAGGCGCCGACGATCCCGACCGAGGCCAGCGAGCCGTCCTCGCCGTACAGGCCGAGCAGCAGGGAGCCGATCGCGTCGGGGCCGCTGGCGTGCCGCCGGTACCCGGCGACCACGCAGTCGGCCGTCCGCTCGTGCTTGGTCTTGAACATGACCCGCTTGTCCGGCTGGTACGTGCCGTCCAGCGGCTTGGTCACCACGCCGTCGAGGCCGGCTCCCTCCAACCGCGCGAACCACCGCAGCGCGCGGTCCCGGTCGGTGGTCGCCGGCGTGACGTGGACCGGCCGGCGGGCGTCGCGAAGCGCGTGCTCCAGCACAGCCCGCCGCCGTGCGAACGGCCGGCGGGCGTCGCGAAGCGCGTGCTCCAGCACAGCCCGCCGCCGTGCGAACGGCTCGCCGGTCAGGTCCTCGTCACCGAGCGCGAGCAGGTCGAACGCGACGAACGACGCCGGCGTCCGCTCGGCCAGCATGGCCACCCGCGACGCGGCCGGGTGCAGCCGCAGTTGCAGCGCCGCGAAGTCCAGCCCGGTTGCGGTGGCCAGCACGATCTCCCCGTCGACCACGCAGCGACGCGGCAGCTCGCGCCGCGCCGCCTCGACGATCTCCGGGAAGAACCGGGTCATCGGCCGTTCGTTGCGGCTGCCGATCTCGACCTCGTCGCCGTCCCGGAAGATGATCGACCGGAACCCGTCCCACTTCGGCTCGTAGGAACCGCTCTCCGGGATGGTCGCGACCAGCTTGGCAAGCATCGGCGAAACGGGCGGCTGGACGGGCAGGAGCATGCGGCCATTCTGGCCCAGCGGTTCGGCGTTAGGGCAGGCGGATGAGCCGGAAGTGGTCTTTGAGCCAGGGCAGGAGGATCTTGTATGCGGCCACGGTGTCCGGCCGGACCCGGTCGTGGGAGAGGATGATCGAGCCGGGCCGCGTGGTGCCCTTCACGACCGCGACGATGTGGTCGACCATGACCTGGCCATGGCCGTAGGTGAGCGCGTCCCAGTCGCGCGGGTCGACGTCCCAGAAGAGCGAGTTCATCCCCAGCGAGCCGGCGAGCTGCACGAGAGCCGGGGTGAAGTTGCCCCCCGGCGCCCGGAAGTACCGGATCGGCGCGTCGGGTACCACGGTTTGGAACCATTCGAGCGTATTGCGCAGGTCCCAGTTCTGGTACGACCACGGGCGCTGGCCCAGGTCCATGAGGTGCTGCCAGGAGTGGTTGGACAGGTTGTGCCCCTCGGCGACGATCCGCCGGACCACGTCGGGATAGTCCCGGACCCGCGAGCCGATCACCGAGAAGGTCGCCTGCACCCCGTACTGCCGCAGCAGGTCGAGGATCTGCGGCGTGTACTGCGGGTCCGGCCCGTCGTCGAAGGTCAGCGCCACCCCGTCGGAGCCGGTGAGCCGCTGCGAGCCGGCCGGTCCGGAAGCGGCGGTGCCGGGGTGCGGGCTCCCGGTGGGGACGTGGTGCGGGCTGGCCGGTGGGTGCGGGGTCACGGACGCGCCCGGCGATCCCGGCGCCGGGGCGGGGATGTTCGGGGTGCCGGGGTTGGCTGCGGCAGCCCACTTCGCGGCCGGTGGACGCTTCACTCCGCAGGCGGCGAGCAGGCTGGTCATGGCCGCGGCGAGGAGGGCGCGGCGACGAGGCATCGACAGACTCCCCAGGGGCGAGAGGCAACAGCACCCTAGGCTACCTCGACCGAGGTGGCCTACCGTGGCCTCGATCGATGTGCAGTCGATGAGAATTCTCGGCGGGAACCGGCGGCGCACCGGCCTGGCCCAGCGCCCGGGGCTCGGGGCTCGGGGCTCGGGAGAGGAGCCGCTCAACTCCTCCCCCGAGCCGTCCGGCTCCGAGCGCTACGAGGCGTACACCCCCAGCTCGGAGAGCTGACCGGCCGGCCAGCCGGTGTTGGCGGTGAAGGTCAGCCGCAGGTACCGCCGGCTGGTCGCCGGGAACGTGACGGTGACCGTGTTGCCGGTGGCCGGGTTGAACGTGTACCCGGCCGCGCCGACGACCGTGGAGAACGTGCCGCCGTCGGTGGACCCGTCGATCCGGATGGTCTGGGTACGGGTACCCCAGGCCGAGGACGGCGGCAGCTTGAGCACCACGCGGCTCACGCTCGTCGAGGTACCGAGGTCGACCTGGAGCCACTGCGGGAACGCGTTGTTGGCGCTCTCCCAGTAGCTGTTGGCGTCACCGTCGTTGGCCTTGCTCGACGGGTACACGTCGGTGAAGCTGCTCGCCGACATCGTCCTGCCCAGCGCCAGGTTGCCCAGCGGCGGGGTACCGCCACCGGTGGCGTTGACCTCGAACTCCGATACCTGGCCCGCCGGCCAGCCGGTGTTCGCGGTGATGGTCACCCGCACGTACCGCGCCGTCGTCGCGGTGAACGGAATCGTCACCGTGTTCCCGGTCGCCGGGTCGAAGGTGTACCCTGCGGAGCCGGCCAGCGTCCGGTACGCGGCGCCGTCGGTGGAACCGTCCAGGGACAGCGTCTGGGTACGGGCGCCCCACGCCGACGACGGTGGCAGCTTGAGCTTCACGCTCGCCACCGTGGTCGCGGCGCACAGGTCGACCGTCAGCGACTGCGGGAACGCGTTGTTCGCGCTCTCCCAGTAGCTGTTCGCGTCCCCGTCCACCGCGTTGGCCGCGACATAGTTCTGCGTGGTGCTCGACGCGCTGACCGCCTTGTGCGCAGCCAGGTTCCCGGTACCGGGGTCGCACGGGCCCGGGGTCGGGCTCGGCGGCGGCGAACCCGTCGGGCTCGGGGTCGGCGAGCCGGTCGGCGTCGGAGTCGGCGACCCGCTGGAACCCGGGTACGTGTACACCGGCGCCGGCCACGGGCCGCAGTACGGCTTGTCGGTGAACCAGCCCGAGTTCCCGCCGCCCTGGGTGATGGTGAACTGACCCGGCCCCAGGCAGCTGTAGATCCCCGACGGCCCGCCGATGTGCGCGGCGGTCACGTTGGCGAACGAGGCCGACCCGCCGACCTGGAGCTGCACGGCGAAGGTACCGGCGCCGTCGATGCGCACGTTATTGAAGTGGACGTTGGTGATGGACGAACCGGAGACGAAGTGGATCGCCTCGTAGGAGCTGTCGAGGATGTCGGTGTCGGTGACGTTGACGGTGCCGTTCATCGCCTGGTCCCGAGCGTCGAACCAGACCGCGCCGACGCCGAACTGCCAGTTGGGGTCGAGTACCCCCGCCCGCAGCGTGGTATTTCGCGCGAGCGTCGTGGTACCGGCCACGGGTACCGAATTGAACCGGTTCGCCACGTGCAGCCCGCCGCCCTGGCTCTGGGTGTCGGCGACCACGTTGTCGGTCATCGCGTTGTCGTGCCCGCCGTAGATGGCGATGTTGTTGGCCAGGACCGGAGTCAGCACGGTGTTGAACGAGAACGTGTTGTCGTGGTCGGCGTTCACCTCCGACCACATGGCCAGGCCGTCGTCGCCGGTGTCCCGGATGAAGTTGTTGGTGACGGTGACGTGGCTGATCCCTTTGTGCAGGTTGAGCCCGTCGGCGGTCACGTCGAGGATCCGGCAGCCGGACACGGTCAGCCCGTCGAACGGGCCGTCCAGCCACAGCCCCACCTTGGTGTGCTGCATCCAGATGTTCGATACGACCGAGCCGCCGCCGAGCGCACCGCCGATCGCATTGACCTGAGCGCCGTCGTTGCGGTCGGTGACCTCGCCGAAGATGGCGAAGTCGTAGAGCTTCACGTTAGTACTCGGGTTCGGCGGGTAGTTGCCGTACACGCCGATGCCGTCGCCGCGCAGCACCGAGTACCACGGGCCGGCGCCGCGGATGGTGACGTTGTTGACGATGATGTGCCGGTTGACGGTGTAGGTGCCCGGCGGAACGTAGAGCACCTTGCCCTGGGACGAGGCGGCCGCGACGGCCTGGTCGAAGGCGCTGCCGGAGTCGGCCGCCCCGGTGCTGTCGGCACCGTACGACAGGACCGAGAGCGAGCCGGCCGGGGCCGGGATCGCGGCCGGTACCTGTTCGAAGTCGGCGAGGTCGACCGTCGTCGCGGTGGACCCGGAGTCGACCTGGAACCGCACCTTGGTACCGGCGCCCAGCGTGCTGCCGAACATGAAGCGCAGGTCGTCGTAGAAGTCGTGCTGGTTGCTGCCGGGTGAGTTGGTGAACGGGTACCCGCCGTAGAGCCAGCTGTACTTCGAGGTGAGCGTGAGGTCGCGGTTCTTGGCACCGTTGACGTACACGGCCAGCGGCGCGGTGATCCCGCCCCCGCCCGTCGCATCCGGGATGCTGTACCGCAGGTCGACCGCGTTCGCCGACTGGGTGAGCGTGAACTCGACGTACCGGCCGGTGCCCGACAGCGTCACGGCGGACCGCCCACTGCCCTCCGAAGCGAGTGTGGTGGCGGTGCGGCTGGACGCGAGCACGGTACCGTTGGTGGCTGCGTTCTCGGCCTCGTACTCGGTGAACGGTACGGTGGCGCCGCGCCCGGGGATGGACAGCGCGGACTGGGCGGAGGCGGCTGCGGGGTGTGCCCCGCCGAGCATCGACGCAACGATGCCGCTCACTGCCACGGGTACGGCGACGGCGAGAGCGGCGAGCTTCCGCCTGGGGGACGGGTGGTGCATGGTAGACCCTTCCTGTGGGTGTGGCGCTCACCGGAGCGGGCGGCGGGCGGGACGGGTGGGTGCTCCTTTCCACGAACCGTCAGGCTGTGCGCAGCCAGACGGCGGTATCGGTGGGCAGCCGTCCGCAGAGGTTGGCCAGGCAGGCGAACCCGGGCGCGCGGGCGAACGCGAGCACCCCTTCCGGCGCCGGCAGCCAGGCCATCGCGCCGTCCCCGAGCGCCGGCTCGGTACGGCGCAACCGCAGCGCGGCGCGGTACAGCTCCAGCATCGAGGCCGGGTCGCCGCACTGCGCCGCGACGGAGAAGTCCCGCCACCGCGCGGGCTGCGGCAGCCAGGGCGCCCGCGATCCGGGCGGGCTGAACCCGAACGGCGGCTGCGATCCGGACCACGGCAGCGGTACCCGGCAGCCGTCCCGGCCCCGTTCCGCGCCGTGCGTACGGCGGAAGATGGGATCCTGCAACAGGTTCTCTGGGATGTCCTCGACCTCCCAGAGGCCGAGCTCCTCACCCTGGTAGATGTAGGCCGACCCGGGCAGCGCGAGGTACAGCAGCGCGGCGGCGCGGGCGCGGCGGGTACCGAGTGCGCGGTCGCTCGGTGCGGCGTGCTGGCGGTGCTGGTGGGTGAACGTCGTATCGGCGCGCCCGTACCGGGTCACGTGCCGGATCACGTCATGGTTGGACAGTACCCACGTGGCCGGCGCGCGGACCGGTGCGTGCGCGGCCAGCGTCGCGTCGATGACCCCGACGAGCGCACCGGCGTCCCAGGCGCAGCCGAGGAAGTCGAAGTTGAAGGCGGTGTGCATCTCGTCGGCGCGCAGGTAGAGCATGAAGCGTTCGACGTCGGGCAGCCAGATCTCGCCGATCAGCACCCGCGGATCCGGGTACCCGTCGGCGACCGCCCGCCAGCCCTGGTAGATCTCGTGCACCTCGTCCCGGTCGTCGAACGGGTGCGGTACCGGCGGCCGGGCCGGGTCGAAGTCGGCCAGCGAGGGGTCCTTGCTCACCAGGCCCGCGGAGTCGATGCGCACCCCGTCCACCCCGCGGTTGAACCAGAACCGCAGGATGTCCTCGAACTCCTCGCGCACCTTGGGGTTGGTCCAGTTCAGGTCAGGCTGCTCGGGGGCGAACAGGTGCAGGTACCACTCGCCGTCCTCGACGCGCGTCCACGCGGGGCCGCCGAAGATGGACCGCCAGTTGTTCGGCGGCTCGTCGCCGTTCCGGCCGCGACCGGGCCGGAACCAGAACAGCTCCCGCGCCGCCGAGCCGGGACCGGCCGCCAGCGCCTCCCGGAACCAGGGATGCGCCGCCGAACAGTGGTTGGGGACGACGTCGATGATGACCCGCAGCCCCAGCGCGTGCGCGTCGGCGATGAGCGCCTCCGCCTCGGCGAGCGTACCGAAGGCCGGGTCGATGTCGCGGAAGTCGGAGACGTCGTACCCGGCGTCGGCCATCGGCGACGGGTACCACGGGTTGAACCAGATCGCGTCCACGCCCAGCTCGCGCAGGTGGGCCAGGTTCGCGCGGATGCCGGCCAGGTCGCCCACGCCGTCGCCGGTACCGTCGGCGAAGCTGCGCACGTAGACCTGGTAGATGGCGGCGTCGCGCCACCATGCGCGGGAGTCGTTGACGGACAAGGGTTCCCTGCCTTCCTGTGTTCGTTACCCCTTGAGACTTCCGGCGGCCAGGCCGCCCAGGATCTGGCGCTGGAAGGCCAGGAAGACGCCGATCATCGGTACGCTCGCGATGGCCAGTCCGGCGAGCAGTTCGTTCAGTGGCACCCGGCCGGTGGACGAGAGCCGGCTCAGCGCGACGCTGAGCGTCTGCGACTGCGGGTCCTGCAGCACCAGCAGCGGCCATAGGAAGTCCTTCCAGATCCCGATGACCGAGAAGATGGACACCACCGCGAGGACCGGACGCGACAGTGGTACCACGATGTTCCACAGGATCCGCAACCGGCCGGCGCCGTCGAGGCTCGCCGACTCGAGGATGTCGTCGGGGATCTGGTCGAAGAAGCGTTTCAACACGTAGATGTTGAACGCGTTGGCGGCGCCCGGCAGCCACAGCGCCCACGGCGTATTCAGCAGGTTGAGGTGGACCAGCGGCACGTTGGACACGGTCAGGTACGCCGGAACCAGCAGGGCCGCGGCCGGCAGCATCAGGCTCGCGAGCATCATGCCCAGCACCACGTTGCCCAGCACCGGCCGCAGCTTGGACAGCGCGTACGCGGCGCTCACGTCGACGACGAGCTGCACCAGCCAGCCACCGATGGCGTACAGCACCGTGTTGAGGAAGAAGTGCGCGATCTGCAGTCGGGTCCACGCGTCGGCGTACGTCTGCGGGTGCGGTGCCTTCGGTACCAGGCTCGGCCGCGGCTGGGCCAGTTCCGGTGCCGACTTCAGCGCCCCGGTCACCATCCAGTACAGCGGGAAAACGAACACCAGCAACGTGACCAGGACGGCGGCGGTGAGTACGACGAAGTACACCGCGCGGGCCCGCGGCCGGGCGAGGTCGGCCGCGGAGATGAGCGTACGTACCGATCCGGCGGCCGCGATCGGCCGGCTCCGGCGCCGCGGGACGGCCGCTGCCTTCGGTGGTACCGGCCGGGGCGGGGCGGTGAGTGTCATCGCGGTTCCTCAGTCGGCGCTGCGGGTCAGCCGCAGGTAGATGGCGGAGAACGCACCGAGCACCACGAACAGCAGGACGCTCATCGCGGCCGCCAGCCCGAAGTCGTAGTTGACGGTGAAGGCGTACCGGTAGATGAGCACCATGACGGTGATGGTGTCCGGGTCGGTGGTGCCGGTGAGCTGGAACGGCTCGATGAAGACCTGCATGGTCGCGATGATCTGCAACAGCAGCATCACCAGCAGGATGAAGCGCATCTGCGGGATCGTGACGTGGCGCAGCCGCCGCCACACGGATGCACCGTCGATCTCGGCCGCCTCGTAGAGTTCGCCAGGGATGGTCTGTAGCGCCGCGAGGTAGATGATGGTACCGCTGCCCATGTTGGACCAGGTGGACACGAGCACCAGGGAAAGCATCGCGGTACTGCCGGACTGGGTCCACTGCGACGTCGGCAGGTGCGCCGCGCGCAGCACGGTGTTGAACAGGCCGTTGCCGGGATCGTAGAAGTACTGCCACAGCAGCACGGCGACGATCGGCGGGAGCATCACCGGCAGGTACACGGCGACCCGGAAGAAGCCCTTGAAGTGCCGCAGCTCGTTGAGCAGGACGGCGGTTGCGAACGGTACGGCGTACCCGAGGACCAGCGCCAGCCCGGTGAACTCCAGCGTGTTGCGCCACGCGGTGAAGAACAGCGGGTCGTGCACAAGCGCCCGGAAGTTGTCCAGCCCGACCCAGGTCGGGTCGGTCACGAAGTTCACCTGCTGGAAGCTGAGCAGGATGCCGCGCACCAGCGGGTACCACGAGAACAGCCCGAAGCAGACGATGCCCGCGGCGAGGAACCCGTACCCCAGCAGGTTGTCCCCCACCCGGCGGCGCAGGCGGGCGGCGGCGACGGCGGCCATGGTTGCCTTTCCGTGGGGCCGCCGGCCCGGCCGGCGGCCCCACTCCCCCTACTTGACTCCGGCAAGGATCGAGTTGACCTGCGTCTCGGCTGCGCTGAGAAACTGGTCGACGTTGGCGTTCTTGTCGGTGAGCACCTTCTGCATGACCGTGTCGAGCACCGCGTAGATCTGCTGCGCGTTCGGCGGCTCCAACTTGAGCGGCACGTTGGAGTTGCCGCTGATGAACGGCTGGTAGTTCTGCTGCGGCGTGTTCGCGTACTTCGCGGTGGCGGCCTGCTGCTTGGCAGCCGCGTCGCCGGTCCAGATGGCCGGCTCGGGAAGCCCGACGGGCAGCTTGTTCTGCGCCGCGTACTGGTCGTCCGACGCGATCCTGTCAGGGTTGTTGACCTCGTAGGTGAGCCAGGTGAGCCCGGCCTTGATCTTCGCCGGGGTCGCCTTCGCGTTGAACATGAACCCGTCGCCGCCGGCCAGCGTACCCTGCCCGCCGGGGATCGGGCCGAGGCCGTAGTCGGCGTAGTCGCCCTTGTACTGGTTGACGATCGTCGGGATGTTGTCCGACGTGGCCACGTACATGCCGAGCTTGCCCGAGGCCATCATCTGCAGCAGGTCGGCCCATTCCAGCAGCTGCCGGCTGCCCATGCTGTTGTCCGTCCAGCGCATGTCGTGCAACTGCTGGAGGACCTGCTTGCCCTTGTCGTTGTTGAAGGACGACTTCCAGGTGCCGCCGTCATCCGTGGCGATCGCGCCGCCGAGCGAGTACAGCTCGGCGGTGAAGTGCCAGCCGCCGGTGTTGCTCTTGCTGTAGTCGCCGTAGCCGACGGTACCGTTGCCGAGCGCCGCGATCTTCGCCGCCGCGCTGCGGACGTCGGCCCACGTCGCCGGCGGCTTGTCCGGGTCGAGCCCGGCCTTGGTGAACAGCGTCCGGTTGTACAGCAGGCCCATCGAGTAGTTCGTCCACGGTAGGCCGTACACCTTGCCGTTCGCGTCCGAGAAGACCCGCATCAGGGTCGGCTTGACCTGCTGGGCCGACGGGAAGTCCTTGAGGTAGCTGGTGATCTCGGCGACCTGGTGCTTGGCGATGAGGTTCGCCGGGTCGGTGAAGTAGACGTAGAAGACGTCCTCGAGCTGGCCGCCGGCGAGCTTGGTGGCGAACGTCTGCGGGTCCATCTTGCCCTCATGGGCGTCGATCTTGATGTTCGGGTGCAGCTTCTCGAACGCCGCGATGTCGTCGAGGAACTTCTGCCGGTTGACCGGGTCGGTCGCGGCGGGCAGCGCGTTGACCGTGATGCTGACTGGAGCGTTGTCATTGCTCGCCGGCTTCGGCGCCGAGCCACACGCGCCTACAACGAGCGCGACGCTTGCCGCCATGAGCAGGCCGACGGCCTTGCGGCGGCCACCTGTGTCCATAGGATTGAGACCTTCCCTGCGTGGAAGCCGTACGGAGCGGGACCCTGAGAAGTTGCCGCTCCGTACGGGTACTCATTGGCACGAGGGTAAGGCGGACGTTGAAAGAAGTCTATGGATCCTTGCAAGAAAACTATGATCAGCCGGTAGAAGTCGCGAGCACCGGGGCCGGCGCGGTCGAGCCGCGGACCACCAGCTCTGGCTCGAAGAGCATCTCCTCGGTCGGTACCGGCTCCCCCGCGACCTGGTTCACCAGCAGGGCCACCGCGGCCCGGCCCATCGCCTCGATCGGCTGCCGGACGGTGGTGAGCGGCGGGTCGGTGCAGTTCATCAGCTTCGAGTCGTCGAAACCGATCACCGAGACATCCCCGGGCACCGACCGGCCCGACCGGCGCGCCGCCCGGACCGCGCCGAGCGCCAGCACGTCGCTCGCACAGATGACCGCGCTGACGCCCTTGCGCAGCAGGCGGGCGGTGGCCGCGTGGCCGCCCTCCATCGAGAACATGGTGCGTTCGACCAGCTCCGGGTCGGCCCCGTTGCCCTGGAACGCGGCGAACTTGCGGGCGGACGGCACGTGGTCGGCCGGGCCGAGCACCAGCCCGACGCGCTCGTGCCCCAGCGACGTCAGGTGCCCGTACGCCTGGTCCACCGCGTGCGCGTCGTCGACGCAGACCCGCGGGAAGCCGAGGTCCTCGAAGGCCGCGTTGACCAGGACGGCCGGCAGCCGGCGCTCGTGCAACCGGTGGTAGTGGTCGTGGTCGGCGGCGGCCTGCGCGTAGAGCCCGCCGGCGAAGATCACGCCCGAGACGTGCTGGTCGAGCAGCATCTCCACGTAGTCGGCCTCCGAGACGCCGCCGCTCTCGGTGCGGGTACACAGCACCGGGGTGAAGCCACGCTTGGCCAGCGCCCCGGCGACCACCTCGGCGAAAGCCGGGAAGATCGGGTTCTGCAGCTCGGGCAGGACCAGCCCGACCAACCGGGCGCGTTCCCCGCGCAGCTTGGTCGGCCGCTCGTACCCGAGCACGTCGAGCGCGGTCAGCACGGCAGCCCGGGTACCGTCGGAGATCCCGGGCTTGCCGTTCAGTACCCGGCTCACCGTGGCCTCGCTCACCCCGACGTACCGGGCCACCTCAGCCAGTCGCCTGGTCATGGGCGCAAGTGTAGTGCATGATCTATGCAAAATCTTGCATAGCTCCCTCCCCCGAACGGCCACTAGTCGCGACCGAGTGCATAGCTCCCTCCCCCGAACGGCCACTAGTCGCGACCGAGATTGCCGGCGAGTCTCCTCGAGCGGCGCGGCCAGTTCCTGATTGACGTGGCGCACGGGCACGTCCTGGAAGGCGACGATCGGCCCGCCGTCGCCCTCTTACTCCAGGCCGACCAGATCGCGCCTCAGGAAGTACGGCTCAGCCACGAGGTCCATGGCCTCACGCGCGTCATGCTTGCCCGTGAGCGCACCGGGGCCACTCCCGGGCTGCGGGAACTGGCTGTACGCCTCGGCCTCGCCGAGTAAGGACGGACCGCGGACAGATGGCCGACGACACGCGCCGACCCGTCATCTATGTCATTGCTTGTGGGGGCCGACCCGCCGGGGATCTGCCGGCCTTCGTGACAACGCTGCAGGCTGACGGCTGGGAGGTCTGCGCCATCGCTACCCCATCTGCCCTGAAGTTCATGGACACCGCCCGCCTCGCTGAGCTGACCGGGCACGTCGTGCGCTATGACTACAAGCAGCCGGACGAGCCCGACGTCCTCCCGCCACCTGATGCGATGGTCGTCGCGCCCTGCACGTTCAACACGCTCAACAAGTGGGCGTACGGTGCGAGCGACACCCTGGCCCTCGGGCTACTCAACGAGGCCATTGGCCTCGGCATCCCGGTCATTGCGGTACCGAACCCGAGCACCGCCCTGGCCAAGCACCCGGCGTTCCTGGAGAGTGTGATACGCCTTCGTTCCTGGGGCATAACGATCCTGTTTGATCCCGAGGTCTACCCACTGCCGACGCCCAACATGGGGCCGCCGGCGGCTGACCTGTTCCCGTGGGAAGCATTGGTCCGGGAAGTGAGGGCTAAACACGTTCGGGGCGGGCCAGGCTAGTTTCGTCCTGGACACCCCGGACGGCGTGCACAGTCGACTAAATCAAGAAGCGGCGCCGCCAGGGGCCTTCCATCGGGCGGCGCCGTTGCCTACCCTTCGTACTTAGGCAGACACTCTGAGCGAAGGGGGTCGAGAGGTGCAGCTTTCCCTGAACGCGTTCCTCCTGAGACCCACGGACCTCCCACAACAGCGCTCGGCGAGCTGGGGGAATGCGACGAGCGATACCTGTACTGGACTGGGACGGACGAGAATGGTTGCATCTCAATTGGAGTAACTCAGAGATTCTTTCGGCGGCCATGCCAGGAGATATGGCTATCAACCCCCAGGTCGCCGCGCCCCGGACCTTGAAGGAGATCGGTTGTGGTCATTGCTGACCCGTCCGGCGTCTACGACGCGGCACAAGGCAGCGGTGGTGGTAGGTGGCCGTTGCCGCGGGAGTGGCCGCTGACCATTGCGCTGGTGATCCGGTCAGCCGACCGTTCCTGATCGTCGCTCTGGCCGGCGACGACCTGCTGGCCATCGCCGCAGTCTCGTCGGCCGCAGCGGACGAATGGACCATCACCCTTGCTGACGGCGACCAGCTGCACATCGCCGGAGAGGCCAACGTGCACGCGCTGCTCGGCCGGCTCAACACCAACAGCCACGTGCGCCCGAACCCCGACGGGTACGAACGCGATGACCCGGAGACCGGCGCGCCGCTGCCGCCAGGCGTCTACGGATACCAGGTGGGACGGCGGACAGTGTGACCTGGCTGCCCGTGGACACAGCAGATACCAGTACGACCACGGCCTTCGCCGGTACCACCAGAAGGCGGTCCCGCTCCGGCGTCGCCGGTACGTCGGTCACCGTCACGTTCGCGGGGACCGTCGCCTGACCCGCGTCAGGCGAAGCGCTGGACGAACCGGAGGGCGACGTCGGCGACCTCGCGCCACCCGCTGTCGATGGTCAGGGAGTGCCCGCGGCCGGGGATCTCGACGAACTCGGTCACGCCGGGGTTGTGCTGCTGCCGGTGGTACGCGGCCTCGGAGATGGCCCGCGGTACGGTGTGGTCCTTCTCCCCGGAGACGATGAGCATCGGGCCCCGTCCGGGGTTCTCGGTGTCCACCTTCACCTCGGTCCACGGGTTGAGGTTCGCCGTCGCCGCCTGGAAGATCGGCGCGCCCGACGCCGGTACCGCGAACGTCTCGTGCAACTGCCGGGCCTCGTCCTCGGTCACCGCGTTGCCGAAGGCGTACCGGAACTGGTCGTAGGTCAGCGGGATGGCCCGGTGCCGGTTGGCCGGGTTGCCGAGCACCGGAAAGGCCGACCGCAACGCCGAGATCGGCAGCGGAAGGACACCCCGGAACGGGGCGGCGTCGATCGCGACCGATACCGCCGCGAGACCGCGTCCGGCGATGATCTGGGTGAGTAGGCCGCCGAAGGAGTGGCCGATCACCGCCGGTTTGCGGTTCAGTTTGCCGATCACCTGGGCGTAGTGGTCGGCGACCTGCCCGACGGTCTTGTTCGCGAAGACCTCCGGGTGGGCGTTGGCCTGCTCGACCGTCTCCGGGTCGTCGGGCCAGCCGGGGGTCAGCGGTGCGTACCCGGCCGCCGCGAAGACCTCGGCCCACCGGTCCCAGCTCGTGGGCAACAGCCACAAGCCGTGGATGAACACCACCGGGGTACGTCCGCTCGCATTGGCTTGCTCGACTTGTTCGGCCGGGTCGGGGGGCGGTTGTGCGGTCGGTTCAGACATGCGGTGAAGGTATCCCCCGGCGGCGGGCTGGTCCATAGCACCGATGGCGTTCACCGGCCGTTTCCCTGATGCCGGTACGGTGCTCGCCGTGTCCGCGGTGGTCACGTCGGCGCAGCAGCCAGCCGTCCGCGGCTCGCTGCCCGAGGGCGGCACGGGCAGCGCCGCCCTCGTCGTTCTATCCGACGGCGGCCGCGGCAGTTCCTGGACCGTCCATCGCGACCTGTTGCTCAAGACGGCTACCGACCTGTTCGGTCCGCCCACCCGCGTCGACGACGTGTGGCTGTGGCGCGTCGCCTGACTGGATCGGCAGCGCGACCAGCAACACCAGGCTCGCGTACAGGTATGCGTTGCCGAGCAGGACCGAGTCGGGGAAGTGCCAGACCAACCGGCTGCACAGCAGGACGTACAGCGCACCGGCCAGGCCCAGCGTCGGCCGGCGCCGGGCGGCAAGGCTCCGGTCGGCGAGCAGCAGCAACGCCGGCAGCAACCAGACCAGGTGGTGGATCCACGTGATTGGGCTGACCAGGCAACCGGCCACCGCGGTCAGCGCCACCCCGGCGTCGCCATCCCCCACCCGGATCGCGTGCCGGACCCGCCACGCCCAGACGCCGCCCACGGGAAGCACCAGCACGAGCCAGACGACGGTCGCGTGCGCGCAGGAAACCCGCGCGGCGAACCCGAACAGCGCCTGGTTGGAGACGAAGGCCGGGCTGCCGACCCGGTCGGTGTTCCACAGCAGGCCGGTCCAGAACAGCACGGATTCGCGCGGCGCGACCGGGAACGCGAGCAGCGTCGCCGCGGCCGCGGTCGCCGCTGCCGTGACGGCGGCCCGGGTCCGGCGGGTGATCAGCAGGTACAGGATGAAGATGCCCGGCGTCAGCTTGACGGCGGCGGCCAGCCCGACGCCGGCGCCACCGAACCGGGAGCCGCGCCCGATCAGCAGCCGGAAGTCCGCCAGTACCAGGCCGAGCAGCAGCACGTTGACCTGGCCGAAGCTGAGCGTCTCGCGGAACGGCTCGAAGGCGCTTACCAGGATGCCGGCCACCGCCCAGGTGAACCACCGGGTCCAGCCGTGCCGGCGGGCGACCGGGTCGACGAACCAGTAGACGACCAGCAGCGCGACGGCGACCGTGGCGAGCTTCATCGCCCACTGCGCCACGGTCCACGGCAGCACCGCGAGCGGGGTCAGCGCCAGCGCGGCGAACGGCGGATAGGTGAACCCGAGCCCCAGCGGCGGGTTGTGGAAGTCGTAGAGGTTTCCCTGGCCATGCCGCCAGTAGTTGATGGCGCGGTAGTAGATCCGCAGATCGTTCGACGTCCGGTGTTCGGAGAACTTCGCCAGGAACGCCAGCGCCACGGCGCCCAACGCGACCACGATGAGAACCTGGAAGGTGGTACGCAGCCTCATCCGGCGCCCGTGCGGTACCCGTAGCGCTGCCGTACGGGTGTCGTGACGGCCTGGACGACGAGTTGCGGTACCTTGCCCATCCGGCGGCGCCACTCGTCGTCGTCGCGCAGGGCGATCGGGCCCCGGTCGAACCGCACCGGGTTGCCCGACACCTGATGGCTCACGGTGACGTCGACCTCGCCCGCGGGGGAGATCGGCACCGGCACGCCGGGCAGGCCGGCCAGGTCCAGCACGGCACCGACCGCGCGGTGCGGGTCGGCGATCAGGTCCTCGTAGCGCAGGCGCAGGTACGGGATCCGGTTGGCGCGGACGATCCGCTCGGTGGCGACGTTCCATGCCGACCAGTACGCCGCGGTGAGGGCCGGTGGGAGCTTGGGCATCCGGCCGTTGCCGGGCGCGTCCGGGTCCGCCTTGTCGCGCTGCCACGAGTACGCGACGCCGCGCGGGTCGCGCACGACGTGTACCACCCGGACGTCCAGCCCGGGCGTCTGCAGCAGGGCGAACAGGTAGGACGGGAACTTCGAGGAGTCCACCACGTGGCGGGCGCCGGACACCGTCACCATCGCGCGGTACAGCGCCGCCAGGTCCGCCCGGTACCAGTCCAGATCCCGCGCGTACCGGCGCGGTGCGGCGGGCAGCAGCAGCGACGGCAGGTGCCGGGTGCGGAACCGTTCGCTTGCGGCGTCGAGCGCTTCCAGCCGCGACTCGGGTACCCCGGTGTACGCCTCGACGAGCACCTTCGACCAGAAGGCGCAGTCGCGGAACGGCATGCCGCAGCTGCACCGCCGGTTCTGCATCAGCCCGCGTCGCCAGATGAACTTGAGCTCGCCGCCGCCGACGAGTTCCGGTACCTGGTTGAGCACGGTTTCAAGCATGGTGCTGCCGCTACGGCCCCAGCCCGCGAGATACAGCACCCGGGTCACAACGAGGCAATGTAGGACGGCCGACCCGACCGGCCGGCGTACTGGAGAAGACGGACATGCAAACCCTTGATTGACTCTTGTCGCTGCCTATGGTTCAGTTCTGTCCTGTCCCGGCTCAAGGCCCCGGGGTACCCGTCGTCGTGGTCCTGGTGTCCAGCCGCCCGCTGGACATCGCCGCCCAGCTCGGCGAACGGTGACGGTAAGCCGGCCCTCTTCCCGCTCGGTGCCGGCCAGCGGTTCCCCGCGACGTCGGCTGGATCTGTACCTCACCTTCACCGGCAACACCACCGCTGACTTCGTCAACGTCAACTGGTTCCAGTTCGCGCGCTGACCTTGGACGGTTTCCCGGCCGGACGCCGTGGGTATCAATCATGTGAGGGACACTGGGGAGACGGCTCTCTCACTCACGGGGTATGCCATGCGAGTTCAACTACTGCGCCGTCTCATCACAGTGGCGGCGATGACGCTCGTCGTATCGATCGCCCAGGCCGGACCGACCGGTGCGCACAGTCCCTCCGGCGGAGGGGGAGCTTCCGTCCGTACCATGGCCCGCGCGGTGCTGACCATCGATCCGACCGGGTACCCGTGGCCGGCACAGAGCGGCTGGATCGTGGACGGGCACGGCTACTGGGAAGGCGAGTGCACGTCGTTCGCCGCCTGGGCGGTGCGTGACGACCGGCATCCGCAGTCGAAGTGGCCGGACAACCTCGGCAACGCCAACCAGTGGAGCGGCGGCGCCGTGGTCGGTTGGCCCCGCCCGGGTGACATCGCGCAGTGGGCCGCCTGGTACCACGGCGCCGACTCCCTCGGCCACGTCGCCTATGTCGCCGCGGTCAACGCCGACGGCACGCTGATCGTCGCCGAGTACAACTGGTACCAGTTCCACCGCTTCGACGTTCGCCTCATCACCCGCGATGCGCCGAGCCGGTACCTGCGCTTCTGATTCGTGGCGGGGCCGCGGCCTGGTCCTGCTGTGCACAGTGGCGGCGCTGGCCGCGGTACCGGCAGGTGGTCGCCCCGCGGCGGCCATCCGACCCCGACGGCCGAAGGCGCGGCCGGCGGATGCCGCCTGGCCGCCCATCTGGAGCCGACGCATCGTCGACCTCGTCGAGGCGGAACGGTTCGTCGACGAAGCCGACCTCGCCGGCGTGACCGTCCGGACCACCCACCGCCTCGACCCGCTCGACGGGGGCCGCACCCGGGTGACCTACCGCATGGAGATCACCGGCCCGGCCGCCGACGAGATCGGCCCGCAGCTCGGCCCGGCCATCACCGCCGACTTCCCCGACACGATGGCCGCGCTGGTCGCCCGGGCACAGCTCTGATGCCGCTGAACCCGGGCGAGAGCCCCGGCTTCCTGCTCTGGCACGCCACCCTGCGCTGGCAGCGCGGCATCGCCGCCGCGCTGGCCCCGCTGGACCTGACCCACGTGCAGTTCGTGCTGCTCGCCTGCGCGTGGTGGTTCAACGCGCAGGGCGAGCAGCCCAACCAGCTGTCCCTCGCCCGCCAGGCCGGCACCGACATCAAGATGACCAGCCAGGTGCTAAAACCATGGAACAGAAGGGACTCATCGCCCGCGAGACCGACCCGACCGACACCCGGGCCAAGCGGCTGCGCGTCACCACGCGCGGTGCGCGCCTGGCACCGCGCGCGATCGCCGCCGTCGAGCGGGCCGACGCGGAGTTCTTCCAAGCGGTACCGACGAAGGACGCGCTGGCCCTGTTGACGAACCTGGCCCACCCGGAACGGTGACACGGCTGGCGCTACCTTGTCCGGGCGAGGCGGACGTGCGCGACGGACGGCGAAGCGACGAGCTCGACGCACTCGTACCCCTCCGGGCCGCCGTCGAGGTGGTCGAACAGCCGCTCGCCGCCCCCCAGGAGTACCGGCACGATCGCCAGGTGCAGCTCGTCGATCAGCCCGGCGCGCAGGTACTGCTGGATGGTCGCGACGCCGCCGCCGAGCCGGACGTCCTGCCCGCCGGCGGCGTCGAACGCACGTTGCAGCGCCGCCTCGATGCCGTCGTCGACGAAGTGGAAGGTGGTACCGCCCGCCATGGTGATGGGCGGCCGGGGGTGGTGGGTGAGCACGAAGACCGGGTGGTGGTACGGCGGGTTGTCGCCCCACCAGCCGGTCCAGTCCGAGTCGCCCCACGGTCCCCGGATCGGGCCGAACATGTTGCGGCCCATCACCGTCGCGCCGATGCCCTCATCGCCCGACGCGATGAACCGGTCGTCGACGCCCTCGTCGCCACCGTCCTCGCCGATCATCCGCCGGCCGGTCCGGGTCTCGAACACCCATTCATGGAGTTCGGGACCGCGCACCCCGAGCGGGTGGTCGAGGCTCTGCGCCGGACCGGCGGCGTACCCGTCCAGCGAGACCGAGAAGTTGTGCACACGTAGCTTCGGCATCCTCGTCAGCGTCCACGGACGAGACTGTCCACGTCGATGGCCACGGCGTCCTTGCCGGGTACCGTCACCGTGGCGGTGCCGTGCGCGTCGACCGTGACGGTCGGGCCGGAGCACGCTCCATTGTGGACGCTGCCGTGGATGACGTCGCAGTAGGTACCGCGACGCAGCCCGGTCTGGAAGGTCGCGGTCTGCGCGTCGGCGTGGTTGTTCAGCGCGATCCAGCCGCGGTTGCCCCGGCTGAACGCGATCAGGTTGACCCCGTCGTCGGACCAGTTCGCCAGCGCCGCGTCGCCGGCGGCGTTGTGCCAGCCGACCATGTTCGCGATGCCGGTGACCCGGTCCAGGCAGGTCCACGCGGCCCCGCACACCGTGTCGGTGACGAGCCCGTTCGCCGCGCTCGGCGGGGAGTCGTCGTTGCCGGTGAACGTGAAGCTGCTGTACACCTGCGGCCGGCCGTACCCGCGCGCCAGCATGAACTCGGTCGCCAGGAGGTTCGTCGCCCCGTCGTTGTAGCTCAGCGTCGAGCCGTTGCGTTCGGTGTCGTGGTTTTCCACGAACACCAGGGTCCGGTCGGCGGGAAGCAGCCCGGAGGCCTCGCCGAAGACGGCCAGGTCGGTGATGTTGCCGGGGGCGTTGGGCGGGTAGCTCTTGAACGCGTCGTGTACCTGGTAGGCGAAGTCGAACCCGAGCAGGCTGCCGACCCCGTCGAACGCGACCGGCGCGAGCTTGCCCGGCCCGCCGGGGAACACCTCCAGCGCGACGTACGGGCGGGTACCGTCCAGCGTGCGGTGCAGCAGCGCCTCCAGCCCGGCCAGGTCGGCCTGGCCGATGTGCTTGGCCGCGTCCACCCGGAAGCCGGAGACGCCCATGTCGATGAGCTTGTTCAGGTACCCGGCCAGGGTCGCGCGCACGTGTGCGGATTCGGTGCGCAGATCGGCGAGGCCCAGCAGCTCACACTTGGTGACCTGGAGGAAGTTGTTGAAGTCGTCGATGCCGCCCGCGGTGGGGCAGTCGGCCGGGGCGTGGTGGAAATCGGCGGCGGAGTAGTCCGGGTAGCTGAAGTGCGTGTAGTGCACGCCGCCGTAGGACACGCTGCCCTGGCCGGTCATGTGGTTGATGACCGCGTCGACGTACACCTTCACGCCCGCCCCGCGGCAGGTCGAGACCATCGCGCGGAACTGCGCCTCGGTACCCATCCGGCTGGTCAGGTTGTAGTCCACCGGCTGGTACACCTCCCACCACGGGTGCAGTACCGGCGGGTTCACCGCTTCGGTACGCATCAGGGAGTCCTGCGGCGGGGCGACCTGGACACCGCCGTAGCCGGCCGGGCCCAGTACGTTGACGCACTCGGCGGCCACGGACGGCCAGTTCCACTCGAAGAGGTTGGCGATCACGTCGTGCTGGCGGCTGCCCGCGCCGCTGTCCGCCGCCGGGGCAGGCGCCGCGGCGGCCGAACCGGCCAGCGACGGTACCGCGAGCCCGCCGACGACCAGGACCATCCCGCACAGTGCCGCCCGTAACCGGCTTGTCCGGCGAGGTGAATTGTCCATGTCACGCTCCTGCGGTCAGGGGCGTGACAACGCAGGGAACGGCGCGGCGTCGCGCCCATCGGAGGTACGAGGCCGACCGTAGCATTCCTACCCGGACTCGCGCGCGATCAGAGTCCTCGAAGCCGACCACGGCGACGTCGCCGGGTACCGACCGGCCGCGTTCGCGCAGGGCGCGCAGCGCGCCGGCGGCCATCAGGTCGGACGCGGCGAACACCGCGTCGAGATCCGGCCGGGCGTCGAGCAGCGCGTGCATCGCGGCGGTACCGCTCGCCTCGCCGAAGTCGCCGTACGCGACGAGCCGCTCGTCGCCGGGTACCCCGGCGTCGGCCAGCGCGCTGCGGTACCCCTCTGCAGCCGCGCCACGCCCGCGCCCATGTCCTGGGGTCCGGCGATCAAAGCCACCCGGGTACGGCCCCTGATCCAGGCCCTCGTGGTACTGGTACTGGCGGCGATCCTCGGGGTCGGGCTCACCGCGAACCCGCTCAAGCTGGCCGGCGCCGCCGCGATCCTGGTGATCGGCGCCAGCTTCTTGTGCTGCCTGTCGATCACCATCGCCGGGCTGGTGCTGAAGCGGGACCGGCTGATGGGCATCGGGCAGGCCATCATGATGCCGCTGTTCTTCGCGTCCAACGCGCTCTACCCGGTCAGCGTGATGCCCGGCTGGCTGCGCGTGCTCAGCCACGTCAACCCGCTGAGCTACGAGGTCGAGGCGCTGCGCGGCCTGCTCATCGGTACCCCGGCCCGGCTCTGGCTGGACTTCGGGGTCACGGTCGGCTTCACCGTCCTCGGCGTCGCCCTCGCCGCGGCCCTGCTCGGCCGCCTGACCCGCTGACCGTGACCTCGCCGCTCGCTCCGCGACAGAGGTTTCCAGATCGCTCCAGTGGGTAATTCCGGTTTCACCCCTTGTCCCCGAGGAGGGCGATGGCCATGCATTCCTTCGTCGTTGTGTGCCTCGACGGAGCCGCCCTGGTGTGGACCGACGGGTCGCTGGACGGCGCGGTCGCCCCGGAGCTGTACCGCGTGCTCCAGGAGCTCCTCGACCTCGGCACCAGGCCGCTGGTGATCGACCTGGTCGGGGTCACCTCGATCGACGACGGAGGGATCGCCGTAGTGGCGGCGGCCGCGGTCCGGGCCGGGCAGCTCGGTTTCGGGCTCGAGCTGCGCCTGCGCGGCGGGTACGCCCTCGCGGTGCGCGACGCGGCCGCGGTGCGCACCGCGCTGGTCCGCGCGTACCCGACCGCCGCCTGAAAATCACCAACCGGCGGGTCAGCCGGTCTGCACGCGGACACGGAAGGTCTTCACGGCGGCGTCGGCCGGCTCCCAGTGCCGACGCAGCCGCGCCACCACCTCACCGGGTTCCTGTACGCGCAGGACGATCAGCCGCTCCGCGGTCGCGCCCGGGGGAGCATCCGTCCCACCGTCCTCCACGTGGTCGTCGACGACGTCGATGCCGGGAGAAGTCAGCACCTCCCAGCGGTACCCGGTCGACGCGCTCTGCGGTAGCGCCAGTTCCAGCGCGTCGCCGGGCGCGACGGTGACGACCCCGCCGTCGTCGGACGGTCCCACCCGGGTCGTCACCGTCGCCGCCACCTCACCAGACGTAGATCTCGTGGATCTGGTTGTCGTTCTCGTACCGTACCGACGCCGGCGTCCCCTGGATGCGGGCGGCGGCGGTGAGCAGATCGAGCGAGGTCTGTGCCGAGTCGTTGGTCGTGGCGATGCGGCGCCACCCGACCCCTTCGAGGTATGCCCAGCCGTTGTCGTGGGCGCTGCTGCTGAACAGGGCCAGGATGCGAAGGCTCTGGAAGACGCCGGCCGCGGCGGGCTGCCGGGCGGCACCGGGTGTCCCCGGCGGATCCAGTACCGGCCGCGCCTGCGCGGCCGCGGTCGTGGTGGTCGTCGCGGTCGCGGCGCCGGCGCCCTGGGCCAGGGCCAGCTCGCTCTCGTCGAGCTGGCGCGGCTGGTCCAGGGTCTCGGTACCGGCCCGCGGGTCGAGGACGGGCGCGGACCGGCTGCCCGACGTGCGCGTGTTTCGAGGGCTCGACATGGCTTTCCTCCGCTACCTAGAACGCGTACAGGGTGTCGATCGTGCCGTTGTCGGCGAACGCGTTGACCGTGCGGTTGCCGACCTTCGCGGCGACCGCCTGGCTGAGCATCGTCGTCTCGACCTGGTCGTCGTTGGCGGCGATGCGGTGCCAGCCGTAGTTCTCCAGGTAGGCCCAGCCGTTACGGGCCGCGTCGTTGCTCCACAGCCCGAGTACGTGGGCGTACCCGGTCCAGGCGCGCAGCCGTACGCCGGTCACACCGACGTTCATCCAGGCCTCGATGTTGCACTCGCCGTACCCGATCCGGACGAAGCCCTGGTCGCCCCAGCTCGGTCCCCAGCTGTTCTTGGCGATCCAGCAACCCTGCGCGTCGTCGTACCCGATCAACGCGACACAGTGCCCGCCCTCGACGTTGCCCGAGACGTGCCGGTAGACGCCCGACCGGTAGCTGAAGAAGTCGGTGTAGACCACGAAGCAGCCGGTCACCGCGCCGTACGTGGAGATCTGTTCCTTGATCTTCACCGGGTCGCCGGTCACCGTGCTGACCTCGACCGCCCGGGCGAGCCGGTTCGGCCAGTCCGCGTTGAGCACGGCACCGCCGCTGTTGCCCGGCGTGTAGGGGAAGTAGTCCTCGAACGTGATGCCGATGTCGCGGCACATCTCCAGCGCCCGCTGCGGCAGCCAGCCGGTGTCGCAGGTCACGCCCTGGGTGGCGCCGTGGGTGTAGAAGAGGTGCGCCTCCGAGAAGTCGAGCTCCAGGTTGGGCTGGCGCCGGGTGTACGCGGCGACGGTCTCCATCGCGGCGACCGAACCGAAGGCCACGCACGAGCCACAGTTTCCCTGGTCGCGCACTGCCGTCACGTAGTTGGCGCCGGCCACGTTGCGGGCGTCGAAGGATGCCGGCGCGCCGGCCGCGGCGTCACGCGCCGCCTGGTGGAGCCGGTTGGCGCGGGCCTGCCGTTCCTGGATGGCGGCGCGTTCCGCCTCGTCGGGCAGCGGTACGCCCAGTCGACGCCGCCGCTCCTGTGGCGACATGCGGGTCAACGGGTTGTCGGCTGCCTGCCAGGGATGGCCCTGTTCACCGAGTGCCGCTTGGATGGCGGCGAGATTTACTGGTTCCGGGCTGGTCATCGTTCCTCCTGTGGGCCGCGGGTGTCACGTCGGCCCGGCGGCGGAGAACCCGTCGCGTGCCGCCGTACCCGGCTCAGGGCACGGCACAGCAGACGCATCGAGGGGCACTGGGCTCATCTGCGTCAAGGTCGGCGTGGAGGACCCGGAAATTCTCTCCCGGCCGGTGGCGCATACGAGTCCTCGATCCGACAGAGGTCGCCTTTTCGCCACGATGCGCTAACACCCGACCACGCTACGCATCGACAAGCGCCAAAGTCCTTGCGGTACGCCAGCTGCGGCACGCGGACTGACAAGCAGCCCCGGGAGCGGCGGGAGACGGTCCGTACATGGCGCGGACGGCCGCGAGGTCGCCGTTGCTGAGTCCGGTGCAACAGATCGAACTCGACGTGGGCGAACCCGATCCGCGGGCGCGCTACGCGATCCGGGTACCCGTCGACACCAGTGGGTCGGGCATGGTGGAGGCCGGCGACTACGTGACGACGCGGAGCTACCCCGTAATGACGTAAGGTCAGCAGAACACCGTATCCGTTGATCTTTTCCGGATCTGGCGATCTTGTCATACCGCCTGACTACGCTAATCAACTGTGCCCGATGCTGCCGTAACGGACGTCCCAGCTCGCGAGCCGGCACTTGGGCCGGATCGGCCAGGCGGCGCTCGTCCGTGGAGTGCCGACCAGGTGCTCTCCCTGGCGCCCGACGCGTCCGCCCAGCGGGCGGCCCGCGCCCTCGCCGGTGACAAGGCGTGGTGCGAGGTCGGCTTCAGCGCCGATGACGATCTGCCGCCCACGCTGTGGGGGCTGTGCCAGGGCAGCGGCGTCCAGCCCTACCAGACCTGCGTCGACCTGACCGAGCCGGCCTACCGGTGCTCCTGCCCGAGCCGGAAGTTCCCCTGCAAGCACACCCTTGCACTGCTCCTGCGGTGGGCATCCGGCGGAGCGCCGCGGGCGCCGGCGCCGACCTGGGTCCGCGAATGGCAGGCGTCCCGAGCCGATCAGGTGTCCCGCGCGGTGGCCCGCCGCGAGGCGGCCCGCAACGGCGGGGAGGGCAGCGGCCGGGCCGCCAGCACCAAGGCGACGCTCCGCCGGGCCGAGCGGGTCGCCGCCGGGCTGGACGAGCTCGACCGGTGGCTGGCCGACCAGCTCCGCGGCGGCCTCGCGGGCGCGTCCCGGCTGGGGTACGCGCACTGGGACACCATGGCGGCGCGCCTGATCGACGCTCAGGCACCCGGCGCGGCCCGGCTCGTGGGCAACCTCGCGGACTACGTCGCCGACCCCGAGCGGCTGCTCACGGAGCTGGGCCTGCTGCGGCTGCTCACCGCCGGGTTCGCCCGGCTGGACAGCCTGCCGCCCGCGCTGGCCGCGACGCTGCGGCTGCGGGTCGGCATGCCGGTGGCAGCCGAGGAGGTACTGGCCGGGGAGCCGGTCCGGGACCGGTGGCAGGTCCTGGGGGTACGCGACGAACCGGAGAACGACCTGATGGTGCGCCGGGTGTGGCTGCGCGGCGCGCAGACCGGCCGGGCCGCGCTGGTGCTGTCGTTCGCCGGGCCGGGCCAGGTGTTCGTGACCGATCTCGTGCTGGGCACCGCGCTCGATGCCGACCTGTGCTTCTACCCCGACGGGGTGCGGGTGCTCATCGCCCGGCGGCACGCGCCGGCCGCACCGATCACCACCGTCGCCAGCGCCCAGCCGGTGGCCGCGGCGATGCGGGAGTACGCCCGGGCACTGGCCGCCGACCCGTGGCTGGAGCGCTGGCCGATGGTCCTCGCCGGGGTGGTACCGGTGAAGGTGGGAGACCGCTGGTGCCTGCCCGCCGGCGACGGCGGCGTACGCGTC
>WNGR01001358.1_pt1 | contig 29749 bp, 26 predicted proteins | sample 5407581 | NCBI WGS metagenome assembly WNGR01 (sample SAMN13153383, study PRJNA577476) | soil metagenome | isolation source: 80 cm soil or saprolite under Garry oak tree replicate 2 | place: USA:California | collected 2016-06-15
AGGTGGGCTGGAGGTAGGTGAAGAAGGGGAGCCGGAGCATGGCCGCGACCTCAGCTGACCCAGGACGAGACCACGAGGCAGCGCACGCGCCAACCGCCATCGCGTCGTTCTACGCCACACAGATATCGTCGCCCACCAGCGCTTTGTGAGACGTCCACCTCGAAAAGGACGCGAGTGGGGGAGAGCCCGGTGCGGGTGCGGACCTGGACCGCGTAGGGGTCTTCCCCAGGCGGGTGGGGTCGCTCCCCGGGCGTGTAGATCATCGAGACGAACGTCGGTGGGCAGCGCCGGAACGGCAGCACCGCAACCCCCGGCCGCGTGAGTCGGACGAGCCGTCCGGAATCAGGATCCGACCCGGCGCCGCCCGGACCCATCAGGCACACGACTCGGGCCATACCGGAGGGCGCCGTCCCGATGGTCCCCATGAGCTCGGCCAGGGCCACTTCCTCGGCGGAATCCAGGGCGGTGGAATCCCAGGCGACCCGCCTTGCCACGGGGGCCGCTGGCCGCCAGCGGATGGTGGTACGGGGCGTGCCGTCCGGGACGGTGTCGGGCGTCGCGCAGCACACCAGGCCGGTAGCATCGTCCTCGAACAGCTGCGCGATGCGCGACGTGTCGGGGGGCGTCGGCTGAAACGCGAATTCGTGGCGGAGGCGGACCCGAACGCCGTGCCCGCAGTGACTCGCCGGCGCATAGCGCCAGGTCGCCACGGCGCGCTTGACGGCGACGTCGAACCCCGGGTTGGGACTTTGCACGATGACGACGCGCTCGGGGCGACCGCCCGTGTCCACCACGAACGTGACGCGGACGAGGCCCCCGATGCCCGCTTGTCTCAACAGCTCAGGATAGCGAGGCGCGAGGTTGGCTGAATCGGCGACGGGCGGCTGCTCAACCTCCGACGGAGCCAGCGCTGCGGTATCTCCGACTGGCGTCGGGCATCGCGGCCGCTGCGCCACGAGCAACGTCGGGATCACGAGCGCGGCGACCGAGCCGATGCAGTGACGGAGCATCAGTGCTGCCGCTCGGGGGCCGCCGCCACGGTCGGCACCGCGCCGCCGTCGCCCCCCTCCCACGGCGGCGCGACCCGGATCGGCTCCGGCCAGGGAATGTCGGGGAAACTGGTAGGACCAACCCTGCCCTCTTCCCCCTTCCCCTTCTTCTTCAAGGCCTTGAGCACCTTCTCCGGGGTGATCGGCACCTCATCGACGCGGACGCCCACGGCGTCGTACACCGCGTTGGCGATCGCGGGCGGCACGGGGAGCAGCGGCCCCTGCCCGACCTCCTTGGCTCCGAACGGCCCGCTGGGATCGGGATCCTCGATGAGGTAGGTCACGACGTCGCACATCTCCAGGGTCGTGGGGCTCTTGTACTCGAGCAGGCTGGGAATCTTGTGCACCACGTTGCGGTTGCCGCGGTACGCCATCTCCTCCATCAGCGCCTCGCCGAGCCCCATGTACACCGAGCCCTCGACCTGCCCCATGACGGCGGCCGCGTTGATCGACTGGCCGATGTCGTGCGCGATCCAGATGCGTGGCACCGTCACGACCCCCGTGTCCGTGTCCACGTCGACTTCCGCGACGGCGGCGCTGTAGGAGTAGGCCGGCGAGGGGCCGACGCCGCCGCCCCGGTACTTCGCCGCGCTGCGCGGCGGCGTGTACGATCCGACCGTCCCAATCGTCCCCTGTGCCGCTTCGGCGACCTGCACCGCCTCGGCGAACGACATTCCATGCTTGGGGTCCTCGGCGTCGAACACCCGCCCGTCCGCGAAGACGACCCGCGCGGCGGGAATCTCGAGCTTGCGCGCCGCGTGGCCGGCGAGAATCTCCTTGGCCCGCTCGGCGGCCTGGATCGCCGCGTTACCGGTCATCAGCGTGACCCGGCTGGAGTAGCTGCCCAGATCGACCGGCGTCAGGTCGGTGTCGGCGGTGACCACCGCGATGTCGAAGGGATCGAGCCCTAAGACTTCCGCGACGATGTAGGCGAGGATCGAGTCCGAGCCCTGGCCGATCTCGGTCGAGCCGCAGAACACCGTGACCCCGCCGCCGCGGTCGCATTTCAGCTGCACGCCCGAGTGCGGCATGTTGTTCCAGTAGATCGGCAGGCCGGCGCCGCAGATGTAGCTCGAGCAGGCGAGGCCCACGCCCTTGCCCGGCGGGAGCTTCCGGAACTTGCGCTTCCACTCCGAGCCGGCCACGACCTTTTCGATGCACGCGCCCAGCCCCATCGAGCCCACGCGCAGATAGTTGGCGGTCAGCGAGTGCGGCGGGACGAGGTGCTTCAAGCGCAGCTCGGCGGGGTCGGTGCCCAGCTGCTCGGCGAGCTTGTCGAGATGCACCTCCAGCGCGTAGCGGGGCTGTGGCGTGCCGTGTCCGCGTTTGGGTCCGCACGGCGGTTTGTTGGTGAACGCGCGGGCCCCCTGGAACTTGTAGCGGGGCACGTGATAGGTGACGGTCTGCAGCGCGCCCGTGTAATAGGTGCGAGCAGGCTCTTGAAGTGCATCGCGGTAATGGCGCCGTCCTTCGTCACGCCGGTTTTCACCCACATCAGCGTGGGGTGGCGCCCGCGGTGGCAGTAAAATACCTCCTCGCGCGTGAGCGTGATCTTCACGGGACGGCCCGTGACCATCGCGAGCTTCGCGACGGCGATCTCGTGGCTGAACGGATCGCTCTTGCCGCCGAAGCCGCCGCCGTTCGGCGTGGCGATGACGCGGATGCGGGCGGGCGGGAGCTCGAGCACCTTCGCCAGCGCGCGGTGCACGTAGTGCGGTGTCTGGGTGCTGCTCCACAGGGTGAGCTTGCGGTCGGCGGACCACTGCGCCACGGCCGCATGCTGCTCCATCGGCAGGTGGGTGTTGCCCTCGTAGAAGAACAGATCCTCGCGCACCAGATCGGCCCCCGCGAAGCCCGCCTCCACGTCGCCGAACTCGAGGTGAATGAGTTTGTGGAGGTTGCCGCCGTCGCCGTAATCGTGGATGCGGGGCTCGGGGTGGGCGACGGCGTCCTCGGCGTCGGGGACGGGGCGCAGCGCCTCGTACTCGACGGTAATGAGGTCGAGCGCGGCGGTCGCGACGTCTTCGTTGACGGCCGCCACGGCCGCCACCGGATCGCCGACGAACCGCACTTTGTCCAGCGCGAGCGCGTGCTCGTCCTGGCTCACCGGGAGGATACCGAAGGGGATGGGGAGGTCCTTCCCCGTCAACACGGCTTTCACGCCCGCGAGGCGCGCCGCCTTGGACGTGTCGACGCGCAGGATCTTCGCGTGCGGATGCGGGCTGCGCAGCAGTTTGGCGTAGAGCATCCGGGGGAGAAACAGGTCGTCGGCGAAGATGGTGGCGCCCGTGACCTTGGAGGTCGCGTCGATCTTGCGGAGCGCCTTGCCGATGACACGACGGAAGGACGGAATGACGGAAGGGGGATGCGGAGGCGAGTCCTGCGTCCCCCTTCCGCCCTTCCGTCTTTCCGTCGCCTTTTTATTGGTGCCCATACAGCGTCTCCGGCGCCGGTTTCGCGTCCTCACCCCGCAGGCGCGCCGCCGCCAACTCGACGGCCTCGTAGATCTTGAGGTAGCCGGTGCAGCGGCAAAGGTTGCCTGAGAGGGCCTGCTTGATCGTTTCGCGGGAGGGGCGCGGATTGGCCGCGAGCAGCGCGTCGGCGGCGAGCAGGAAGGCGGGCGTGCAGTAGCCGCACTGCGCGGCGCCCAGCTCGGCGAACGCGTCCTGCAGCGGGTGCAGCGTGCCGCCCGCGGCCAGTCCTTCGACCGTCGTGACCCGGTGTCCGGCGCACGCGAGGCCGAGCACCAGGCAGGAGAGCACGGGCTGGCCGTCCAGCAGCACGGTGCAGGTTCCGCACTCGCCCAGCTCGCAGCCGTGCTTGGTGCCGGTGAGCCCCGCGTCCTCGCGCAGCACTTCGAGGAGGGTCTTGTGGGGCGCGAATGCGACGGTGGCCGGCTCACCGTTCAGCTCGAAACTGATCGTGGGTTTCTGATGGGGCATCGAACCAAACGTAATCTTGTGCCGGGGGCGGCGCGATGGCAGCTTTGGGCCGCACTCGAACTGGAGAAGCAGTCATGTCGAAGACGACGGAACGACGGAAAGACGGAAGGGGGACGAGGGGGCTGATCCTGGTGCTCGCACTGCTTTCCGTCCTTCCGTCATTCCATCGCCTTTGTGCCCAGGCTGCCCAGCCCGACTCCTTCCGTCTCAAGGCCCTCGCCATCCTGCGCACCGTTCCGCTCATCGACGGCCACAACGACATCCCGGACGCGATCCGCGAGCGCGGCGGGCTCGATTCGGTGGATTTCGCGGTGAGCCAGCCGAAACTGATGACCGACCTCCCGCGGCTCCGCGCCGGCAGCGTCGGCGGGCAGTTCTGGGCGGCGTACGTGCCGGTGACGACCATGGACTCGGGGCCCCATCCGGCGGTGTACGCCCTCGAGCAGATCGATCTGGTCCATCGCCTCTGCGCTCGGTACCCGGGCAGCATGGCGATGGCCTACACGGCCGCGGACGTGCAGCGCAACTTCGCCGCGGGCAAGTTCTCGTGCCTGATCGGGATCGAAGGTGGCCACGCGATCGAGAACTCGCTCGGCGCGCTGCGGATGTTCTACCGGCTCGGCGTGCGCTACATGACGCTCACCCACTGGCGCAGCCTCGACTGGGCCGTCGCGTCGACCGACACCGCGCGCCGCGGGCTCTCGGCATTCGGCAAGCGGGTCGTGCTCGAGATGAACCGGCTCGGCATGCTGGTCGACCTGTCGCATGTGAACGACATGACGATGTCCGACGCGCTCCACACCTCGCGCGCGCCCGTCATCTTCTCCCACTCGTCCGCGCGCGCCCTCACCGACCACGCGCGCGACGTCCCCGACTCCATTCTGAGGCTCGTCCCCGCCAACGGGGGCATCGTGATGGTGAACTTCAACCCCGGCTTCGTCGCTGAGGCGGTCCGCGTGTACGGCGACAGCATGGGCGCCTGGGCCCGCGCCCTGCGCACCGCGGGCGCCGACTCGGCCACGCGCGCCGATTCGCTGAGAGCCTGGGAGGCGCGGGCGCCGCACGCCACGTTGGGGCAGGTCGCGGACCACATCGAGCATATCCGGCAGGTGGCGGGCGTCGACCACGTCGGGATCGGGTCGGACTTCGACGGCATCACCGAAGTGCCGAACGGGCTGGAGGATGTCTCGAAGTTTCCCGACTTGATCGCGGAGCTGCTGCGGCGTGGGTGGACCGATCTCGACGTCAGGAAAGTCGCGGGTCTGAATATCTTGCGGGTGATGCGGGCAGCGGGGCGTGTCGCCGCGGAGATGCAGGGAAGCACGAGATAGGCCATATTACCCGCAGCCTTCGCTGAGGAGGTCGGGAATCATGCGACGACCCGTGCAGGCAGTGATCGTCCAGGGCGTGACGGGTGGGATCCTGGCGGGGCTGGTGGTGGCGCTCTGGTTCCTGGTAGCGGACGCGGCGGTGGGCCAGCCGTTCCGGACTCCGGCGCTGCTCGCGGGCGCCTTGCTGCACAGCCGGTTCCCCCAGCCGACGTTTCGCCTCGTTGCGGCGTACACCGTCCTCCACTTCGGCGTCTTCGCGTTGCTGGGGGTAGCGATGGCGCGCGTGAGCGCCGCGTTCGCCGCCCCCCACCGTCTGCTGCTCGGCGTGGCGTTCGGTCTCGTCCTGCAGGAAATCGTGTTCTACGCAGGGCTGCTGCTGTCCGGCGTGCCGCTCCTCCGACTCGTGCCGTGGCCGCATGTGTTCGGCGCCAACATCGCGTCAGGCCTCGCCCTGATGAGCTACCTCCATTACGCGGAGCGGGACCCGAGACCGTTCGGGCCCGGGTTGCTGCGGGAACATCCGCTGCTGATGCGCGGGCTGGTCACGGGGCTGATCGGCGCGGGCGCCGTCGCGGTGTGGTTCTTCGGACTGGACCTCGCGGTAGGCGCGCCGCTGCGCACTCCTGCCGCGCTGGGCTCGGCGTTGCTGCTGGGGGCCTCCGGGCCGGCGCTGGTGCCGGTCACCTTCGGCCTGGTCGCGACGTACACGGTCGTCCACGTCGCGGCCTTCGTCGTAGCCGGGGTCCTGCTGGTGGCTCTCGCGGAGCAAGTCGAGCGTGTGCCCGCCATGGCGCTGTTCGTGGTGCTCGCGTTCATCGTCCTCGAGGCGCTCGTGGTCGGCACGCTGGCCGTGAGCGCGGAGTGGGTGCTGGGGACGCTGGGCTGGTGGTCGGTGGCGGTCGGGAATCTTCTGGCCGTGCTCGCGATGGGGTGGCAGGTGTGGCGCACGCATCCGGGGTTGCAGCGTCGGCTGTTCCACGAGCCGATGCACGTGCGCGTGTAGTCGCCGGCCGATCTAGAACTGACGCTCGAAGGCGATCGCGACGCCTCGCCGAGACAGGACCGGCCGGGATCTCACCGCCGTGGCGTCTACACGAATCGTGAACCCGTTCCCCGCCCGGATCCGCGCGCCCGCAGTCGCCGTGAGGGTCTCGAGCGAGCGCACGGCCTGGGCCGGCGGGGCGCCCACCAGATAACTCTCCCGTCCCGCGCCCGCGCCCGCCCACGCGTCGACGCGCGTCGAGAGTGTTCGTGTCACGCGCACGAAGCCCGCCGCATCGGTGCGCCGCGACGGGTTGCGCGAGAGGAACATCCGGGCGTCCCAGGTGAGGGTCCCCGCCGCGAGGCTCGCGTGGGGCATGACGAGGTCCACCGCGCCGACCACGTAGTTCTGGCGGCGGTAGCCGACGCCGGCCGCGAGGCGCGCCGTCGCCCGTCCGGTCACATCCAGCTCCCAGGAGTTCTTGGGGACGAGCTCGGGCCCGATCGCCGTGCCCGCCTCGAGCGAGGCCCACCACCGGGCCGCCGGGTGCACGAGCACGCCGAGCTTCTCGGAGCCGTCGCGCTCGCCGAATCGTTCGAGCAGCTCGACAGCCGCCCACACCGCGTGGCCCGCTGCGCCGGTCCAGGTGAGCTGGCCGCCGTAGTTCTGCCAGTCGGTCGAGCCGGTCACGCCGTCATAACCGCCCCAGGCGGCAAGCCGCCACTGCTGCGCGGCGGCGGGGCCGCCGAGGGCCAGCGCCACGAGCGTCCACATCAACGATCGGTTCATGTTGTGCCGAATCCCTTTCGCACCATCTCGCCCCACACCTGGCGGCGCCGCCACACCGTCGCGAACGCTTTCAGCCGCCACCACACCGTGCGCTGGCGGTAGCCGAACGTCTCGAGCGTCGCGAACAGCAGCAGGCGCGCGAGGTCGCCGACGCGGCGGTAGCGGCGGAAGCTGGCTTCTTCGAGTCCCACCGCCCACAGCGACAGCAGCATCCCGTACCCCCACGCCACGAGCAGGAACAACAACGCGAACGAGACGTTGATGACGCCGTACGCGAGCCCGGCGATCGTGACGACGTATCCCAGGACCTCGATGAGCGGCGCGAGCATCTCGCCCAACGCGAAGAACGGGACGGCGACGAGCCCGACCCGGCCGTAGCGCGGGTTGAACAGCATGCCCCGGTACTCCCAGACGGCCGCGATCAGGCCGCGATGCCAGCGCTCGCGCTGCCGGCCGAGGATTCGTCCCGACTCGGGGACTTCCGTCCACGCGACGGGATCGGGGATGAAGGAGATCTCGTACGGGACCTTCTGGCGGCGGAGGTAGCGGTGGAGCCGGATGACGAGGTCCATGTCCTCGACGATGCTCTCCAGGCGGTAGCCGCCGATCGCCAGCAGGTATTCCTTACGGAACAGCCCGAAGGCGCCGGAAATCACGAGGCTGCCGCCGAGGCGGTTCCAGCCGAGCCGGCCGAACAGGAACGCGCGCAGGTATTCGACCACCTGGATGCCGGGCAGGAAGCGGCGGGGGACGCGCGCGTCGGCGACGCGGCCGTCCTTGACGGTGCAGCTGTTGGCGACGCGGACCGTGCCGCCGACGGCGGCGATCTTGCGGCCGAGCAGGAACGGGCGGGTGAGCCGCAGCAGGGCGTCGGGTTCGATCAGGGTGTCGGCGTCGACGGCGATGACGAGAGGGAAGCGGCTCGCATTGATCGCGGCGTTGAGGGAATCGGCCTTGCCGCCGTTCTCCTTGTCGATCACCATCAGCCGCGTGCGGGCGCGGGAGCGATACACCGCGCGCACCGGCGCGCTGGGGATCGTGTCCGGATACGTGCGCGGGATCTCGAAGAGGTCGAAGGCGTGCCCCAGCCGCTCCATCGTGTCGTCCTTCGAGCCGTCGTTGACGACGATCACTTCGAAGTTCCGGTACTCGAGGGTGAGGATCGCGGTCACGCTGGCTTCGATCGTGGCGCTCTCGTTGTAGGCCGGCACGAGGATCGTGATCGGCGGGAGGGCGTCGCTCTGCATCAGCCGCTGGAAGTCCTCGTCCTCGGCGAGCCGGCTCTGCTCCCAGATCTCCGGGACCGCGAGGATCAGCAGCAGCGCGTAGAACGAGTTGAGCGCCAGAAAGTAGGCGAGGATCACGACGTCGGTCCCCTGCAGCACGGCGGTGAGGACGCTCACGCCGCGTACTCCGCGAGGGCCTGCTGGGAGAGGCCGAGGACGAGCCGCGCCATGTCCCGGGCTTCCGCGTGCGCTCCGACCTCCGCTTCCAGCAGGGCGTTGCGGCCCGCGGGGCCGAAGCGGATGAGCGCGAGCCCCGCGCGCATGCGCACCCACCACTCGGGGTCGCGCAATGCCTCGCGGACGAGCGGGAGGGTGGCCGGCTCGGCGATCATGCCGAGCGAGCGGACCGCCTGCGCGCGCACGGGCCACGCGTCGTCCTGGACGAGAAACCCCAGCGCCGCGGTCGACTCGGCGTGGGGATAGTGACCCAGCCCGCGGGCGACCTGGGTCCGGACCTCGGGGTCGGGGTGCGTAGCGTGCGTGGTGAACGGCTCGCGTAGCACCGGGTCCTCGAGGCGCGCCGCGAATTCCATGATGCGCGGCAGCATCGGGTCGTTGAGGTGGCGGAAAAGATGGAGGAGATGCTGGACGACGGCTCTCCGTGAGCGCTTCAGCATGCTGGCGTAGTACGCCTGGACGGTCGGCCCGAGGTGAGGAAGCTGCTCGAGGACGGACCGCACCAGCACCGCGCTGTCCACGCGCTCCAGCGTCGTGACCGCCGCGATCTGGACGGCGGGGTGCCGGTCCTTGAGCAGGCGGAGCACGCGGCTGACGTCGCGAGGCGTCGCCGCGACCGACAGGAACCGCGCGCACTCCAGCCGCTTCCACCAGCGGACGGAGCGGTAGTTCGCCCGGACCACGCGCGCCCACCACTGCTGCTCGAGCGCGCGGGAGAGCTCCTGCCATCCTTCGTTGGCGACGCGGGCCGACCAGGTGACCAGCGCGTCGATCGCGAGGGGGACCGGCAGGCGGCCCAGGCCTGCCAACACCTCCGCCGGCCGGGCCTGCCCCAGGGCCCAGCGCTGAAAGGTCTCATCCACCGCGACGCGCTGTGGGTGCACGCGGGTGCGGCGTCGCTGCCGGACCCATCGATTGAGAATGATGAGGAGCACCACGGCGAGCAGCAGCGCGGCCTGCAGCGCCGCCACGAGACCCAGGAGCTGGCCGCTCGTCACCTCCCGACCCAGCGGCGGATTTTCTCGAGCGCGACGCGCAGACTGATCGGCTTCACGAGATAGTCGAGCGCGCCCGCTTCCAGCCCGCGCAGCTGCTCTGCTTCCCCGCCGTGCACCGTGGTAAAGACCACGCGATACGCGCCCGGCCGGTCGCGCGCCAACCCTTCGAGGACCGAATAGCCGTCGAGACCGGGGAGATCCACGTCGAGCAGGACGAGGGGGCGCGTGCCCGCCACGTCGAGCGCCAGCAGGTCGCGCAGCGCATCGCGCCCGTTGCGATAGGATACGAACCGGTACCCGCGGGAGCGCAGCCCATACTCGAGCAACTCCGCGAGCGCCGGATCGTCTTCGACGAGGATGAGCTCGGGCGCCGCCGAGGTGGCCGCGGCGGGCGGCGGCTCGACCGCGGGCTGCGAGGGTGGCGGCGGCGCTCGCGGTGGCGCAGGCGCTGGCGGCTTCTTCGCGGGGACCGATTCCTCTGGCGTCACCAGCCACGGGATGCCCTCCGGCTGGGCGGGCGGCGGCTTCGCCGGCCGCTTGGGCGGGGGGGGCGGCGGGCGCGGGGGGGGCTGCGGCGGAGACGGTGGCGGTTGCGGCGCCCGCTCGGGAGGTGGCTCGCGCCGAGGGGGTGGCGGTGCCGGTGGCGGCGCCGGCGGCGGTGATGCGGCTGGCGGCGGGGGCGCGGCGGGCGCAATCGACGGCTTCTTGAACGGCGTCAGCGGTCGCAAGGGGCGAACGTTTGGTGGAGTCTGCTTCGGGGGCTCGGGTCGCTCGGGCGGACGAAGTGGGGGCGGCGCCGGCGGGGGAGCCGCTGCCTTCTGCGCGGCACTGGGACGACGAATGATGAGACGCGGCGGTGACGTGGTGGCGGCCGGCGGCGGCACGGCCGTGGCCGCCGGCACGGTGAGGCTCAGCATTTCCGCGAGGCGCGTGACGAACCAGCCGGTGAGGCCCCCGCGATCCATGTCGGTGTCTCCCGGCCGTGCGATCCAGTCCTTGGCGGTCGCCTCCATCCCGGCGGCGAGTCGGGACGCCTCCATGAACCCGAACGAGCCGGCGGAGCCGTGGATCTTGTGGGTCTCTCGGCGCAGCGTTTCGAGGGCTTCGCGATCGCTCCCGGAGGCGGCGAGCCGCTTGGCGATCCCGGCCAGCACGCCCAGAGTGGCGCGCATGCCAGCGAGGTACTCCTCGCGCAGGCCCGGCGGCAAGTCGTCGGGGCTGGGGGGGGGGCCGTCGGGCACGACGCCAAGATTGGAGAGGGTACCGGAAAACGCCATAGCACGCGCCGGGGGCCGCGGCGATATTGCCCTGGTGACGGGTCCCGAGGCCGTGGGCCTCTGCTTCACCTGCCGGTGGATGCGGACCGTGACCAATCGCCGCGGGTCCGTCTTCTACCGCTGCGCGCGGGCTGAGACTGACCCCACCTACGCGCGCTATCCGTCCCTGCCGATGCGCGCCTGTCCGGGTTACGAGCCGGCCGCCCCCTCCGGAGACACCTCGCGCCCGTCCGGCACCGGCGGCGCGCCATCCAACTGAGCGATTACGCCGGCGTGGCGCCGGACCGTCAAGTGGAAAACGACACGCCGTGCGCCGGAGGGGATCCGGCGCACGGCGCACCGCAGGGACTTCGGACTGCGACGGGCGCTACTTCTTGAACGCGCCGACACCGTAGTAGCACGGGTCGGTCGAGCAGCTCGCCATCACGACCTTGATCGAGTACCGGCCGGCGCGGGACGGCGTGACTTTCACGACGGGCCAGTCGTCGTCGCCCACGTCGGAATCGACTTCGTCGCCGTCGGCGTCGTACAGGCGCAGGTCCATGTCGCGGCAGTCCTGGTCGCAGACGCCGAGGAAGGCGTAGGCGCGGCCCGCCTGGAGATCGATCGTCAGCATCTCGCTCTCGTGATTGCCGAGCGTACCCTGGTACACATCGTTGACCATCTCGTACCCATGATCGGTGAGGTACGAGCTGTGCTCGCGAACCTGACTCCGGACGACGCGCTCCCACTGATTCTGGGCGGCGAGTCCGGCGGGCGCGGCGAGCGCGACCGCGAGAAAGACGGCGACAGCAGTGCGGGACATGGCGACTCCTGGTTGTGTGTCGTGCGTCACTGGGCGACCGCTCCGAGGCGGCCGCTGCCAGGCGCCCGGTAAAGCGAAAGCTGTGCCGCCTGGGGGGCCAGCGGCCATCTCCTGATTCTTCAGCATCTTACAAGGTGCGCCCCAGCGCTGGCCCTGCGCGCGACAGCTTGCAACTTGCCGCTATGTGCCCCACTTTGACGGCGCGCCTCCCACAACCCCCACCCGTCGAGGCACCGTGGCCCACCCCAGGGCGCTGGAGCGAGCCAAGTCGTTCTTCTTCAGCCACTTCGAGCGCATCTTCGTGGTGCTGCTCTTTGCGTCCATGCTGATCATCCACTACTTCGTGGATGAGAAGCTCGCGTTCCTTAGCTTCTACTATCTCCCCATCATTCTCGCCGGCTTTTACGGCGGCCGACGCTTCGCGGTCATGGCCGGCGTGTTCCTGGTGTCCCTGGTGTTCTTCTTCCAGGGGGTATTCGGGCTGGAGCTGCTGCCCGGCTTCTACCTTGGGGCACTGCTCACGCTCGTGCCGTGGGGCGGATTTCTCATCCTGACCGGCTACGTGGTGGGGGTGCTCGCCGAGGATCGGGCGCGGCGGCTGATCGACATCAAGAACGCGTACCTCGCGGTGTCGGAGCTGCTCACGTTCCACATCGAGTCGACGGAACGACACCAGCAGGGACACAGCCACCGGGTCTCGGCGGTGGCCGTGGAGATCGCGAAGGAGCTGAAGCTGTCCGAGGCCGAAATCGAGAACCTGCGGGTCGCGGCGCTGCTGCACGAGGTCGGCACGCGCGACCCGCGGCTGCTGAAGCTGCTGTCGCGCGCGGTCACCGACGAGGCGCTCCCCGTCGCGCGCGCGATGCGCGGCGCGGCGGAGATCATCGCCGAGTACGGCCACTACTACGAGATCGTGGGCGAGGACTGGGAGATCGACGCGTTGCCGATCCCGGTCACGGCGAAGATCCTGGCGGTCGCCGACGCGTTCGAGACCCTGCAGATGCCGACGCCGGTGCGGCCGGCCTTCCCGAAGTGGAGCGCGCTGGAAGAGGTGGAGAAGGGGTCGGGACGGACGTTCGCGCGCGATGCGGTGAAAGCGTTGCGCAACGTCGCGGGCCGGCCCGAGTCCGCGAGCAGCGCCCAGCTCAAGGTCGTCTAGGGAGCGGGGGGTGGGAGCCGCTTGTCGCGACCGCTCGCGACGCCGGCGCCCACGCCGAGGCCGAAGGCCGCGGCGGTCCACACGGTGATGACGGGGAGGATCGCGACCGGCCACGCGATGGCCGCCGCGGTGATGCCAGCGACGACGGGCGCCGCCGGATGCCGGATGGCATCGACGAAGCGCAACCGCTCACGCGTGAATTTCCGGGCTCCGAAGAAGCCGCCGCCCAGCGCGGCGGCGCCCAGCAACAGACCGAGCAGCATCGTCTCTCCATTTTTAGGACGTCCCGTAGGACGTCCGGCCGTACGCAACTTGCGACCGCGCGGTTTCGGACGCAAATCTCCCGCCATGAGCGCTGCTCCCCGCGTTGTGCGCGTCGCTGCCGTGCAGGCGGCGCCGGCGTTTCTCGACGGCGACGGGACCCTGGACCGCCTGGAGCAGTGGGCGCGCCGGGCCGCGGGCGAGGGCGCGCAGGTGATCGCGTTTCCGGAGACGTGGGTGCCCGGCTACCCGGCGTGGCTCGACGATTCCCCGGGCTCGGCCCTGTGGGGGCACGAAGGCGCCAAAGTGGTGTTCGCGCGGCTGTTCGCCAACAGTATGGAGGTGCCGGGGCCCGCGACCGAGCGCATCGGCAAGCTGGCGCGCGGCCTCAAGGCGACGCTGGTCGTGGGCGTGCACGAGCGCGCGGGGCGGACGTTGTACAACTCGCTGCTCACCTTCGGCCCCGACGGCGCGCTGCTGAACCACCATCCCAAGCTGATGCCGACCTACCACGAGCGGCTGGTATGGGGGCTCGGCGACGGGCGCGGGCTCACCGCGGTACCCGTGAACGGGACGCGCGTGGGCGGTCTCATCTGCTGGGAGCACTGGATGCCGCTGGCGCGCCAGGTCATGCACGACGCTGGCGAAGAGATCCACGTGGCGGCGTGGCCCGGCGTGCCCGATTTGCACCAGGTGGCCTCGCGCCACTACGCGTTCGAGGGGCGGTGCTTCGTCATCGCGGTCGGGCAGATCCTGCGGGTCCGCGACCTGCCGCCCGAGCTGCCGCCGCGCCCGGAAAAGGCCGGCGACCCGGACGGGTTCCTCTACCGCGGCGGCAGCTGCATCATCGCGCCCAACGGGCGTATCATCGCGGGCCCGGTCCTCGATGAAGAGACCGTGGTGGTCGCCGACTGCGACCTGGGGGAGATCGTGCGCGAGTCGCTCACGCTCGACGTGAGCGGCCACTACAGCCGCCCCGATCTCTTCCAGCTGCGGTTCCAGCCGCGCGGGAGCTAATGGCCGAGGCGAAGGCGCCGCGCACCGTCGATGCCGCCGAGCGGGTGCAGCTGATCCGCGCGGCCGTGTGGTTCGGGCCGCCGTGCCTCGTCATGGTCAACGCGCTCGCGTACTTCCTTCGGGAGAAGGGCATGATCTCCGGGGGGGTGATGGTACTGCTCGCGGTGTTGAGCATTCCGATCGCGATCGCTGGCGTGATCGCGATTCACGTCGGCACGACGCGCAGCGCTCGGGGATTCGCGAATATCGTCTCGGGCGCCGGCAATATCCCGCCGCCGCCGAGCTATCCGCATCAGGACGTGCTGATCGTGCGCGGGCGGTACGCCGAGGCGGCGGAGTGGTTTCGCGACCACATTCGCATCGCGCCGGAAGACCTCGAGGCGCGGCTGCGGCTCGCCGATCTCGGCGAGCGCTCCCTCGGCGCGCACGAGGAGGCCGAGCGCCTCTACCTCGAGGTGCGGCAGCTCAGCCGGGACCCGCGCGAGCTGTTCCGCGCACACAATGGGTTGATCGATCTGTATACGAAGATGGGCCGGAAGGACCGCCTCAAGGTCGAGCTGGCGCGCTTCGCCGACCGCTACCGCGGCTCGCCGCAGGGCGCGGAGGCGGCGCGCCGGCTGCGGGAGCTCAAGGCGGAAGACGCTACCAGCGGATCGCCGCGCTCCCCCACGTAAACCCCGACCCGAACGCCGTCAGCACCAGGACGTCGCCGCGCTTCAAGCGGCCGGCGTCGAGCGCTTCGTCGAGCGCGATGGGGATCGAGGCGGCGGTGGTGTTGCCGTACTTCTGGATGTTGGCGAACACCTGGTCGTCGCGCAGGCCGGTCGCCTGTCGCACCATCTCGATGATGCGCAGGTTGGCCTGGTGGGGCACGAGCAGCTTCACGTCGGCGAGCGTCAGGCCGTTGGCCTGGAGCGCGAGCTGCACCGACTGCGGCATCGAGGTCGAGGCGAACTTGAACACCTCGCGGCCTTCCATCACCGGCCGATGCGCTCCCCGGTCCAGCATCTCGTGGCTGACGAAGGGGTCGTGGGCGAGGCCCGGCCCATCCACCCACAACTTCTCGGCGTGGCGGCCGTCGGAGAAGAGATGCGTGGACAGCACGCCGCGTCCGTCGTCGGTGGTGGGACCGAGGATCGCCACCCCGGCGCCGTCCCCGAAGAGCACGGCGGTGTCGCGCCCGCGCGTGGTCTTGTCGAGCCCGCGCGAGTGGACCTCGGCGCCGACCAGGAGCACCTTCTTGTACTGCCCGGTCCGGATCCACGCGTCGGCGATCGACAGCCCGTAGAGGAAGCCGCTGCACTGATTGCGGACGTCCACCGCCGGCACGTCGCCCAGGCCCAGCTCGCGTTGCAGGAAGACGCCGTTGCCGGGTTCGAAGTGGTCGGGCGTGCAGGTGCAGTAGACGATGCAGTCGAGATCGGTGGGCTGGAGGCGGGCTTTGGCGAGGGCTTTGAGCGCCGCGGCCTTCGCCAGCCCGACACCCGTCTCGCCGGGACTCACCCAGTACCGCGTCTTGATCCCCGAGCGCTGCACGATCCACTCGTCCGACGTCTCCATCATCCCCGCGAGGTCGCCGTTGGTGACGAGGCGCGAGGGCACGTGGAACGCGGTCGCGATGAATTCGGTGCGGGGCATCGGGTTGCGGTGGTTCAGGAAGGAGAGAAGATTTCGCCCACCCCCCGCGAAAGCAAGGGAGCCGATGGATCTCGCCGTGACCCGGGCCCAGTACGACGCCGTCCGGAGCGCAAAACACCTGCCGGACGTGCTGAAGAAAGTGCTCGACACGGCCGCGCCCAACGGCGCGGGCTACACCTTGCACCTCACGTATGAAGAAGCCACGGCGCTGAACGAGCTGTGCTCCTGGAACGTGCACACCGACGCGCAGGGCGACGTCACGGCCGACACCAAGGTGTATGACGAGCTCGTCCGCGCCATCATGACGCATCCGGAGTTCTGATGAACCGACACCTCCTGCTGTTCGCGTGCATCGCCCTTCCCGCTTCCCTCTTCCCCCTTCCCCTGTTCGGCCAGCGCCGCGCCATCACGTTCGAGGACTTCATCGCCGTGAAGGCGGTGAGCGACCCGCAGCTCTCGACCGACGGCCGCTGGGTGGCGTACGCGGTGGCCACGCCGTCGCTCACCGATAACCGCAACGTCTCCCGGATCTGGCTCGCGGAGGTCGCGACGGGCGCGAACCGCCAGATCACGCAGGGACCGGGCTCCGACCGCAGCCCGCGCTGGTCGCCGGATGGGAGGACTCTCGCCTTCCTCTCGACCCGTCAGAACGGCGCGCAGGTGTGGGTGTTGGATGTGACGGGCGGGGAGGCGCGGCGGGTCAGCAACCTGACTGAGGGGGCCGGGGAGGTGACCTGGCTGCCGGACGGGAAGGGCTTCCTCGTCGTCGGCGACGTGAAATGGCCGCCGCAACAGGAGATCGACCGCCGCAACGGCGACTATCCCACCGACGCCCGCCTGTGGACCGAGCTGCTGTGGCGCCACTGGGACGAGTTCCGCGTCGGCCGGCGCCAGCACGTCTTCCGCGTGGACCTGGCGGGCGGCGAGCCCAAAGACCTGACGCCCGTGGATCACGACGTGCCGGCGATTGCCACCGGCGGCGACGGCGACGTGGCCGTCTCGCCCGACGGGCGCGAGATCGCCATCGCGATGCACGGCGATTCGATCGTCGCCGACAACACCAACGTCGACGTCTACGTGATGGCTCCCGACGGCGGCGGCCTGCACGCGGTCACGGCCGACAACAAGGGCGCCGACAATACGCCGCGGTACTCGCCCGATGGCCAATGGTTCTCGTGGCTGTCGATGGAGCGGGCGGGCTTCGAGGCGGACAGACAGCGGTTGATGATACTGCGACGGAAGGACGGAAGGACGGAAAATGGGAGCCCGACCGAGGTGACGGCGGGGTGGACGCTCTCCGTCGGATCCTACGTCTGGTGCCCCGACGCTAAGTGCATCTACGCCGTGGTCGAGGAGCGTGGGAGGGAGAACATTCACCGCATTGACATTCCGTCCTTCCGTCATTCCGTCGTCGTTGGGGGAGGCGGGGTCAACACCAACATGCAGGTGATGCCGACCGGCAAGGGGGTGGTGTATCTCCACCAGAGCGACACCCAACCGCCGGAGGTGTGGACGCTCGGCAAGGCGCTGTCGCACCAGAACGATGCCGCGCTCGCCGGCCTCGACCTGCCGCCGCTCGCCGAGTACGGCTTCGTGGGCGCCCAGGGCGATTCGGTGTTCGGTTGGATCCAGAAACCGCCGGCGTTCGATGCGGCGAAGAAGTATCCCGTCATCTACCTGATTCACGGCGGCCCCCAGGGCGCCTGGACCGACTACTGGGGCAGCCGCTGGAACTACCAGCTGTTCGCCGCGCGCGGATACGTCGTCGCCGCGGTCAACTTCCACGGCTCGACCGGCTACGGGCAGAAGTTCACCGACGCGATCTCCCGGCACTGGGGTGACTATCCGTACGAAGATCTGATGAAGGGGCTCGATCACGTCGCCCGGCTGCCGTACGTGGATTCGACGCGCATGGGCGCCGCCGGCGCTTCCTACGGCGGGTACATGGTCTACTGGATCGCTGGCCACACCGACCGCTTCAAGACGCTCGTCGACCACGACGGCGTGTTCAACACCGTCAGCATGGCGGGGAGCACCGAGGAGCTGTGGTTCACCGACTGGGAATTCGGCGGCACGCCGTACCAGAACCGCCCGGGATACGAGCAGTGGTCGCCGCTCAATAGCGTGAAGAACTGGAAGACCCCGATGCTCATCGTCCACTCGCAGCTGGACTACCGGGTCGACCTCTCGGAGGGCTATCAGGCGTTCACGGCGCTGCGGCGCATGGGCGTGCCGGCCAAATTCCTGTACTTTCCGGACGAAGGACACTGGGTGCAGCGGCCGCGGAACCGGCGCCTGTGGTGGGGCGTCGTCCTCGATTGGCTGGACCAATACTTGAAGCCGGCGCGCCCGGTGGGGGTGAATCCATGAACCGCGAGCCTTTCCTGAAGACGCTGGGCCGCAACGCGCTGCTCGCGGCGGTGTTCGGCCTCGTGTTCTTCGCCGCATTCCCGCGGAGCGACGGCGCCCTGTGGGACTATTTCGACGTGTTCTCGCTGGCGCTGTGCTTCACGCTGGTCGGCCATTACATCGAAGTGCTGCTGCTGATGCTGCCGGGGATCGAGACCGGCGGGGGGAAGCTCGTCCGGCTGGCGGGCTGGTTCGGCGGGGGGCTGTGGTGCTACGTGATCGGGCGGTGGTTGTGGTTACAGTACCGGCGGGATCTTGGGGACTTGCCCGGGTTGCTTTGGGGAGGAGTGTTCCTCGTGGTGTTGGAGCTTCTCTTGCATCTTGTGCTTCGCGCCCAAGGCAAGAACAGCTTTTACAGTACTCAGAGCACCAGCATCTAGAAAAGTTGCCAGACGCCAAGTCTGGAGTGGTCGGAGCCACTGTTCGCTTGGCGTCTGGGAACTACTCTGGCGCCTGATTCACTGAGTTCTGGGCCAGGTATTGTTGGCGCGTCTTACATCTGGAAAGTCGTGCGCCGGGTCCACCTCGACCCGCACTACATCGGCGCTCACCGGGCGTTCGTAGACGTAGGCGTTGCCCAGGTACCAGACCTCGACGGGCAGCCGCACATCCTCGGTTGCTCCGCCCGCGTACGTAAGTCGCAACTCGAGGGGCATCGGCAGCGCGCCGGGACTCGACACGTACACCCTAGCCATCTTCTGGCCCGTGGAATCCGGCTTCACGACGACCGAGTCCAGCGCCTGATCCACGACGTCGTTGCGATAGAACCAGCCCCGCCAGAACCACGACAAGTCCTCGCCGAGTCCGTCTTCCATCGAGCGGAAAAAGTCCGCCGGGGTGGGATGCTTGAACGCCCAGCGGCGCACGTACTCGCGGAACGCGGCGTCGAACCGGGTCGTGTCATCAAGAACGTGCTGGCGCAGGACGAAGAGGCCGACCGCCGGTTTGCTATACTCGGCGTTGCCGAGGAGGTCTCCCGGGACCCGGTCGGCGGCGAGCATCGGCGGGATGTCCTGCCCGCTGGCGGCGTACTGGCCCCACCCGTCGATGAACGCCCGGCCCGACGTCGTGTCGCGATAGAAGGCGCGGGTCGAGTAGATGTTGATGAACGTGTTGAACCCTTCATCCATCCACGCGTACAGCCGCTCGTTCGAGCCCACGGTCATCGGGAACCACTCGTGGCCGAGCTCGTGCGTGGTGACGCCGAAGAGGCCGCGGCCGCCCGCCCGATCGCCGCAGAACACGATCATCGGATACTCCATGCCCCCCACGGGACCCGCGATGTTGATCGCCGTCGGGTACGGGTAGGGGAACCACTTCTCCGAGTAGTGCTTGATCGAGTGGCGGACCATGCCGATCGCGTGGCTCCAATCGGGATTCGCCTCGGGCGCGTAGTAGGCCTGCATCAGGATGCCGTTCCAGCCGCTCGCGTCCCAGATGAAGTTCGGAGCGGCCGCCCAGGCGACGTCGCGCACGTTCTTGGCCGTGAAGCGCCACGTGAGCGTGGGCGCGGCGCCGGCGGGGCGCGTGGCCGGCGTGCCGGCCTCCGTGCGGGTGATGATCGCCACGCCGCTGTCCGAGCGGATGGCGCGCGCGAGGCGCTCGCGCTGGGTCGCGGTGAGCACCTCGGCCGGATTGAGGAGCGTGCCGGTCGCGGCGGCGACGTAGCGGCGCGGCACGGTGATCGCGACGTCGAAATCGCCGTACTCGAGATAGAACTCGCCTTGCCCCAGGTACTGCTCGGTGTTCCAGCCGCGCACGTCGTCGTACACCGCCATCCGCGGATACCACTGGGCGATTTCGTACAGCCAGCCGCCCGGGTACAGCTTGCGGCCCATGCGGTCGGAGCCGTGCTCGGGGACCTGGAAGTGGTAGGCGACGTCGAGGGTGATGGTCCGTCCCGGCGCGAGCGGCCGGTCCAGCTCGGCGCGCAGCATCGTGCTGTTCACCGTCGTGTGCAGCGGCTCGACGCGGGTCGTGGGGCCCCGCGCGGTGCGCGGCCCCGCGAGCACCTCGCCGAACGATTCGATCGTGTAGCCGCCCACGAAGCCCGCGCCCGCGAAGCGCGCGTCGGTGGGGTTGATCGCGGCGCCGCGGCTGTCGGTGCGGTAGATGTTCTGGTCCACCTGCAGCCACAGATAGCGGAGCGTGTCGGGCGAGTTGTTGGTGTAGCGGATCGTCTCGCGGCCCGTGATCGTGTGCGCCGCCGTGTCGAGCGCCGCGCGGATCACGTAGTCGGCGCGCTGCTGCCAGTAGCGTGGCCCCGGTTGGCCCGAGCCTTCGCGCAACAGGGTCGGCGTCGGCAACGCGAGACGGCGGAACGGCGAGGTGTCGGCGCTGCCGGTCGGGAGGCGCGCGGGAGCAGCCGGCGCGGGCTGCTGGAGCGCCGCGAGGAGCAGCAAAGAGAAGGCGGTCATGCGGTGCGAACCTCGGTTGGAGTGGCGACGGCGGCAGGGAAGATACGCTCAGCGGACGTCGATCCGCACCTCGTCGCGCTCGCCGCGCGCCGTTTCCGCCCGAATCGCGTGCCGCCCGGGGGCGAGCGGCCAGCGCTCCCCCGCGACCGGCCGGCCGTCCACGAACCAGCGGACGGCGCCGGAGCCGCCGGCGGCCCGCAGGGCCAACGTCGCGTAGCGCGGGTCCACGCCGACGGGGAGAGCGTAGCGGTCGCCGCTTTGGGGGGAGAGAATGTGAAAGGGTTCGGGATCTCGGGGACCCCGGGGCATGGCCCCGGGGTCAGTCGACCCGGAAGAGAGCTGTCTGGCGGCATTCTGGCTCGCCCACTCCCGGTACTCGGCGGTCCATGCGATGCGACTGCCCTGGTGCCAGTCGCACGCCCGGGTCGGCTCGGTCCCAGGCAGGAACCACTCGTCCATGCCGGGGCAGTCGGGCGTCGCGAGCAGGCCCGAGAGCCGGCACACGCGCGCCGACACGAGGCCGGCCGACGCCGGCTCGGGGAGATCGCCGGGTGCGTAGCGCCGGGCCGTGAGCAGCACCGCCCGATGCAGCAACGGGCCCGCCCCGGTGATGCCGCCAACGCCCTGCATCGGCCGGCCGTTGAAGTTTCCAACCCACACGGCGACGGTGAAGTTCGCCGTGGTCGCCACCGCCCAGTTGTCGGTGAAGTGCCGGCTGGTGCCGGTCTTGGCCGCGGCGCGGAACGGGAAATCGAGCGGCGTCTCGACGCCGAAGCTCGGGATGCGGGCGACGGGGTCAGCGAGGATGTCGATGATCAGCGTCGCCGCGCGCTTTGACATGAAGACCGTCGCTCCACTCCGGGCAAGTTCCCTCGCTGCGCTCGGGACGAGCCATCGTATCGGCCGCCATTCCCCGCCGTTCGCCAGCCCGCGGTAGGCGTTGGCGAGCTCGAGCAGCGACACGTCCCCGTTCCCGAGCGCCAACCCCAGGCCGTAATACTCGGCCCCGTGTGCGAGCGTGGCGAAGCCCGCGCCGTGCAGGGTGCGCAGCAGGCTCGCCACGCCGGTCCGGTCGGCGAGCTCGACGGCCGGCACGTTGTACGAGCTGCCCAGCGCCTCGCGCGCCCGCACCGGGCCGTGAAAGCGGCGGTCGTAATTCTTGGGCCGGTAGGGGCCGAGCGTGGTCTGATAGGTCTTGGGGAGGTCGGGCAGGACGGTCGCCGCCGTGACGCCGCGGTCGAAGGCGAGCCCGTACAGAAACGGCTTCAACGCCGACCCCGGCTGCCGCGGGGAGACGACCATGTCCACCTGGCCGGCGGTGTCGGCGAAGAAGTCCGGCGAGCCGACCCAGGCGAGGACGTCGCCGCGGCGATTGTCGAGCACGACCACGGCTGCATGCGCCACGAGGCGGTCCTTCAACACGTCCACGGTGTGCCGGGTCTCGGCTTCGAGCTCGGTCTGGAGCCCCAGGTCGAGCGTCGTGCGCCATTCGCCGACGGGCACGGCCCCGGAGTCCTCGGCCCATTGCAGGACCCGCGTCGTGAAATGCGGCGCGAGGAACGGACCGGGGCGCGTCGTGGCGATGAGGGGCTCCTGGGCGGCGCGTCCCGCGTCGTCTCGCGTGGCGTACCCGAGCGCGACCATCCGGGCGAGGGCCATCGCGCGACGGGCGCCGGCGCGGTCGGGAGCCACCAGGGGATTGTCGCGGGAGGGGGCATGGGCGAGCGCAGCCAACAAGGCGGCCTGGCCGAGGCTGACCTGGCGCGCGTCCGCGTCGAAGTACAACGCGGCGGCGGCCGCGACACCGGCGGCCCCCTGACCCAGGGGGACACGGTTCAGGTACTGCTCGAGAATCGCGGACTTGTCGAGGTGGGCGTCGAGGCGCCAAGCCCACAGCATCTGGCTGAGCTTGCCGGGGAGGGTGCGCGGCGTTCCCCGCAGCAGGCGGGCGAGCTGCATCGTGATCGTGGATCCCCCCGCGACGGCGTGCCCGGCGCGCAGGTTGTCACGGACCGCGCGCGCGAGGCCGCGAACGTCCACCCCCCGGTGCGTGTAGAAGCGGTGATCTTCGACCGCCAGGAACGCCTGCGGGATCTTGGGGTCCAACTCGGCGAGCGGAATCCAGCCGCCGCGGCTGCCCTGGAGGGTGCGAGTGGTCCGCAACACCTGTCCGTTGCGGTCCTCGAGGGTAACGCTGGGGATGGGGCCGGGATCGCGCAGGGAGGCGGGAAGCGGGGCGGCGACCCACGCCGCGACGGCGGCGGCGACGACTAGCGCGGTGACCGCGATGATCAGCTTGCGATGCCCAACCATCGGAGGGATAATACCCCCGCGCATGCGCTCCCGCCTCCGTCCGCCGGTCCTGCTCGCCGCCGCGATCCTGGCCGGATGCGACCACACGCAGCCGTTCCACACTCCCGACTACGGCTCACCTCCACCTCCGGCCGGCGCCGAAACGCGCCTCACGTACAATTTCGGCCAGGACCGCAGCCCCGCGTGGCTGCCCGAGGGCGGGGGCTTCTATTACAGCCGCCAGCGGCTCGACCTGCCGGACCGCGACTGGTGCCTGGCGCTCATGCCTCCCGACGGCGGCGGGATCCGCCGCGAGATCTGTGACGTGATCCCCGCCGCGGAGGACTCGATCGATGCGTGGCAGTCGCCCGGGCCCGGCCCCGGCGGGCGCATCGCCTTCATGCGGTCGAGCGCGCCCGCCGCGCTGAACCCGATCGCGCCGTATCGCTCGGAGCTGGTGGTGGGTACGACCGCCGATCCCGCCCGCCCGCTGGTCCTCAAGGTCCTCCCCGGGCTGGCGCCCAGCGGACGTGGCTACGCGATGGCGTCGCAGATCCGCTGGCTCGGACCGAACAGCATCGTGTACCTCGCCGAGCGCGTCGTCTACTTCGCGGCATGCAGTAACTGCCCGGTGGACACGCTGCGGTCGGGGATCGAGATCGTGAAGGCGGACTGGGGCGGCCCGGTGCCGGTGTTCGCGATGCTGCCCGGCTCCGACCAGGCGTCGTCGGTGGCGCTGGTCGGAACCGACACGGTGTATTACACGACTAACGGCGACGGTCGGGTGTATCGGCTCGCGCTCTCGACCGAGACGATCAGCATCGTCCACGACTTCGGGACGACGATCGTCCGGGACGTCCAGGTCGCGGGCCGGCGACTGGTGGCGGTCGTGGGAGGCAGCGTCTCCTTTACGACCGATACCGTGATCGGATCGGTGCAGCGGGACGGCGGCGGTGTGCTGTACCTCCTGGACCTCGACACGGACGTGGCGACGCCGCTCACCAGTGACCTGGAGTTCTTCCGGCACCCCGCCCTCTCCCCCGACGGCAACCGACTGGTGGCCGAGATGATCAATGGCGGCACCTCGGACCTCTGGGCGGTGAGGCTCCCGTGAGCGCGTCGCTGCGTCTCGCCGGTGCGCTGCTCGTGGTCGCCGCGCCGCTCGCGGCCCAGACCGGCGGGGCGATCGCGGGCCGCGTGCGCGATGCGCTCACCGGGGAGCCAGTGCGCGCCGCCCTCGTGAGCGTGGATGGCGGCCGCCAGGGCGCGGCGACCGACACCGGCGGCGCGTACCGCGTGCGCGAGGTGCGCAGCGGCTGGCACCGCGTCCAGGTCAACGCCATCGGCTACCGCCCGCTGATCCACGACAGCGTGCTCGTGCGCACCGGGGAAACGATCACGCTGAACTTCGAGCTCCATCAGCACGCCGTGGCGGTCGATTCGATCCTGGTCGAAGCGAAGCCGGACGTGATCCTCGATCCCCTGGCGACGCAGGACATCCAGCGCATCACTGCCGAGGAGATCCGCCGCCTGCCGGTGACGACGCTCGAGGAGGCGGTGGCCCTGTCGGCGGGAGCGGTGGGCGAGAGCTACCGCGGCGGCCGGCTGGGCGAGCAGGCCTTCGTACTCGACGGGCTCGGCGTGAAGAACCAGGTGGATGCTTCGACGGGACCCTTGGGCATCCGCATCCCGCCCGACATCCTCACCGAAGCGTCGCTGGTCACGAACGCCTTCTCGGCGCGCTACGGGCAGGCGGTCTCCGGTCTCATTAACGTCGTCACCCGCGACCCCGCCGAGCAGTGGCGGAGCCGGTTCGCATACGAGACCGACCGGCCGCTGTGGAACGGCTGGGATTACGGGATCGACCGCGCGGTCGCCACGGTCGACGGTCCCGTGTGGCGCGGCATCGGCGTGCTCGCGGCGGTGGACGCGGACAGTCGGCTCGACGCCGACCCCGTGAACGCGCCCCGGCCCACGGACCCGAACGACCCGCGCTCCGCGTCCCCGTGGCTGCTGCCGCACAACGGCGGCCAGCGGCTGAACGTGGCGGCGAAGATCACCGCGCCGTTGGGCCGGCAGACGATCCGGATCTTCGGCCTGCGGTCGACGGATCAGCGGCTGCTGTTCGATCCGGCGTACAAGTACGACGGCGTATTCGCCCCCGCGCAGCGGGTGCGCGGCGACCTGCTGAGCGGGCACCTGCAGCGGGCGTTCGCTAACAACTCGGTGAACCCGATGACGGTGGACCTGCGCGTCGGCTGGTTCAACCGCGAGTTCCTGCGCGGCACGCTCTCCCAGGCGCCGGGCACCGCCTTCGGGCCGTTCCCCACTTCGACGTTCCATTTCCTGGGCGAGGATCTGGCCCGCGCCCGGGACACCGCGGGCGCGATGACCGCCATCCCCGGATTCACGCCGCCCGACCTGAGCGATCGCACGCCGTGGGGCGTGCCGGCGTTCTTCCTCGGCGCCGGGTCACGCGGCGAGATCTCCTGGAACCGCTTCCGGGAGCTGCGCACCCAGCTCGACGTCACGCTGGGCGGCGGCCGCAACGCGGACTTCTACCTGGGCGGGGAGTTCGCCGCCCAGCACGTCGAGACGTTCCAGCGGGTCAAGGGATTCCTTCCCGTCGGCTTCACCAGCAAGGACAGCGTCCCGCCGCCCACGACGTCGGACTTCCACCCGCGCAGCGGTGCCGTGTACGCGGAGACCCAGGTTCGCGTCGAGGACATCGCGTTCACCTTCGGCCTGCGCTACGATCAGTTCGACCCGCGCCCGCCGGCCGGCACGAGCGCGCAGAAAGCGGGCGTGCAGCGCAGCATCAACCCGCGTGTCGCGGTGTCGACGGTGCTGAAGAACGCGACGTTCGTGGCCAGCATCGGCCACTTCAGCCAGCCGCCGGACTTTCAGTATCTGGTGGACGCGGCGTTCGACGACACGCTGCGCACCGGACGCTTCCGCCGCGGCAACCCCAACCTGGGCTTCGAGTCGGCGGTGCAGTACGAGTTCAGCCTGCGCATGCGCCCGACGCCGATCACCGCGGTGCGGATCAACCTGTACATCAAGCGGCTCGACGGGCTGGTCGCCTCCGTGCCGCTGGGCCTCGACCCCGACTCGGCGATCTTCGGCAACGGCGACTTCGGCACGGTGAAGGGCGTGGAACTGCTGTTCGAACGGGAGATCACGCGCGGCTGGGGCGTGCGCGCCACCTACTCGCTCATGGGCGCGACCGCCACCGCCACCAACGCCTTCCAGATCCTGCGCCGCATCCGCATCGGCACGCTGGGCGACACGATCTTTCCCGCGCGCGTCGAATTCCCGCTCGACTACGATCGCCGCCATGCCATCACGATCGTGGGGCAGGGGCACGTCAGCCGCGAGGGCGGTCCGCGCGTCGGCGGGATCTTTCCGTTCGGGGGACTCGAGGCGGCCGCGATCGTGCGCTACAACAGCGGGCTCCCCTACACCCGCACCAACGCGACGGGCGATACGCTGATCGGGCTCCCCAACAGCTACCGGCTCCCCGCGGAGAAGACGCTCGACCTGCTGCTGCGGCGGCCGCTCTCGGTCGCCGGGCTGGCCGGGGGTGTGTATCTCGACGTGCGGAACCTCTTCAACTGGCGCAACCTGGAAAGCGTGCGCCGCGACAGCGGCACGCCCGGCGCCGACCCGGCCACGATCCTGGGCTGGGCGCAGGACGCGTACGCGGCGAACCCCGATCCTATCCCCTATGAATCACCACGCTACCGCCGCTGGGCGGATGTGAACGAGGATGGCTACGTCGCCGGCGCGGGAGAGTTGATGCCGCTGTACCTCGCGGCCGCGCGGGACTTCGGCCAGCCGCTCTTCGCCTACGGGCCGCCGCGGTTGTTCCGGCTGGGAATGGAATTCGCGTTCTGATCCGGGGCCGGCGCCGCCTCGCGCAGATAGCCGGCGGCGACCCCGGCCACCACCATCAGCAGGCCCATCCAACCGAGACCCGTCAGCCGCTGGCCGAAGAGGGCGAGCGCCAGGAGCGCGCCCACCACCGGCTCAACGGTCGCGGCGACCGCGGTGGGAGCCGCCTCGATCCGCTTCACGGCCGAGAAGAAGAGGAAGTTGGCGCCGAGCACCGAACCGGCCGCGAGGCCCAGCAGGCCACGCCACGCGGCGGCCGACGGCGGCTTCAATGGGGTGTGCCCCCAGAGCGGCAGGAAGATGGCCAGCGCCACCACGCCGCCGACGAGTTCGAGGAACAACACCTTCGCGAGGCCGTACTGGGGTACCGCGAAGCGGGCGAGCAGCGTGGTGAGGGCGTAGCTCACGGCCGACAGCAGGCCACCGACGATGCCCACCGCCAGCCCGAGGCGGGCCGCTTCCGCACCGGCGTTACTCCCACCGTGCACCGCGAGCGCGACCCCGATCATCACCACGACCGCGAGGACGAAGCGCAGCGGCGTGAGGGCTTCTCCCAGGATCAGCCGACCGAGCACAGCGACCAGGACGGGCGCGGTGTAGAGCAGCGCGGCCGCACCCGCCACCCCAACGCCGGCGATCGCGAACTGATACGCGACCTCGAACAGCGCGACCAGCAGCCCGCCGCCGACGCCAATCAACAGCCAGCCGCGACGGTCCACGCGAAACAGGTCGCGATGGAATGCCAGCCCCCACAATCCCAGAGCGACCGTGCCGATGAGAATCCGCCAGAAGCCGATGCTCGTGGCCGGCATCAGGTCATAGAGTCCGGTGGACAACGGTCCGGTGGTTCCCCAGGTGGCCCCGGCGCCGACGGCGCACAGGTAGCCGACGACGCGCGCGCGCCCCCCGTGGCTCACGTGCCGCCCGGGCCCCCCGGACCTTGCACGCGCGCCTTCAGCGCCCGGCACATTCCCTCGAACCCCTCTCGCAAGTTGGTGTCGATCAGCTGCGTGTAGAACGCGACGATCGGGCCGGAGAACGTCGTCCGCGCGATCACGTGTGTGCGGTTGGCTCCCTTGGGCACGATGCTGACCGTGTGGTAGGCCTCGAGCAGGCCGAGGAACCCCAGCCGCCCGTGCCAGCGCAGCTCGCGGGTGGGATCCGCTTCGAGCAGCGTGGGCCGCAGCATCCGCGGGTGCGATCCCGGCGGCTCGAGCTGCAGCTCGAGCTGCTCACCGGGCTCCAGGGCGCCGCCCGCCTTGGTGATGAATGGGTTCCACTGCGGGTAGGCACCGAAGTCCGTGAGCACGCCCCACACCTTCTCGGGGGTCGAATGGATGTCGGTGGTGGTGCGGATCTCCTTCATCGGCTCGGGTCCGGTCAGAGGGTCGGGGATGAAACTGCCCCGCGCCCGCCCGCGCGGCAAGGCGGGGGCGCGGTCAGGCGGAGAGATCGCCCGCGAGGACCGTGACTGCCTGGCCGCCGAGCTGCACCCGGTCGCCGGTGACGCGGACGCGCACCACACCGCCGCGCGGCGACGCCTGGTAGGCGAGCAGCTCGCTCTTGCCGAGGCGGCCCTGCCAGTACGGGCCGAGGGCGCAGTGGGCGGAGCCCGTCACCGGGTCCTCGTTGACGCCGGAGCGCGGCGCGAAGAAGCGGGAGACGAAGTCGAAGCCGTCGTGCGACGCCGGCGCCGTGACGATGACGCCGCGCGCCTCGACGCGCTCGAGCGCGGAGAAGTCGGGCCGCACCGCGCGCACCGCCGCCTCGTCCGCGACCTCGAGGAGGTAGTCGAAGCGGGTCTTTCCCACGTAGCGCGGCGTGACGGCGAGGGCGGCGGTGAGCCCCTCGGGCGCCGGCGCGGGAATCGGGCCGGTGCCGGGAAAGTCGAGCTCGATCCACTCGCCGCGGCGGTCGGCGGTGAGCAGGCCGCTCTTGGTCGTGAAGCGCGCCTGGGCGTTCTCCGGCAGGTGACGGTCCTGCCACAGCACGTGGGCGCTCGCCAGGGTCGCGTGGCCGCACAGGGCCACTTCGACGGTCGGCGTGAACCACCGCAGCCGCCAGGCATCGTTTTCGCGGTGCAGGAACGCCGTCTCCGAGAGATTCATCTCTCGGGCGACGGCCTGCATCCAGGTCTCATCACGCGGGCCAGGGAGGACGCAGACGGCGGCGGGGTTGCCGGCGAACGGCCGGTTGGTGAACGCGTCCACCTGAACGATGCGCAAGGGCATGCGCGAAAGATACGCTTGCTGACGTCAGACGTCTGACGTCAGGGGACTAGCGCCCGGGCTGGGCCAGCACTGCCAGCTCTGCCCGTCGCTGTCGGACCAGGCGCAGCGCCCGGCCCGCCGACCAGTTCCACGACCGCCAATCCCTCGGCGCAGCGTCCGCCCAGCGATGCAGCAGCGCCTCGCTCACCGCTTGTTGATTCTCGTGCGACAGCCGCGGCAGCGCCGCGAGCAGCTCGGGCACAGCGTCCGCGCTCAGGCTATATGCGAGATAGCGCACATCCGGCTCTCCCCGAGCAGGCGACTCCTTGCCGTAGGTCGCCGGGTCGCGAATCTCCTGTCCGGCAATGGCCCGCCCCAGGTTCACGCGGGCGATGAACGCATCGGGGTTGAGCACGTGCAGCCCCGCCAGCACCACCCACCCCTGCACCAGCGCGCCGAACGCGAACCGCGCCCGCTGCCCGCGCAACACGGTCCACGCGAACCAGGCGAACACGCCGGCGAGCCCAGCCATAAACGCCGTGGTGTACACGCGCAGCTCCGTCAATCCAAACGCCTGCACGTACAGGAACATCCGCTGCAGCGCCGAGGCGAGCATCACGCCGACGAGCAGCACGGTGAGTCCGATGAGCGCGCGGAACGACGTGCGCTGATCGGCGGTGTCGCGCGTCGTGGCCCAGTCGGCGCCGAGCAGCAGCGGCAGCACGAGGCTCGAGGCGGTCACCAGCTCGAAGAAGCCGTGCCGCGCGTACTCGGCGAGCGTGAGGCCGGTGGCGCGCTGCACGTAAGCGGCCCCGC